>Ga0315339_1000509_pt1 | contig 47366 bp, 47 predicted proteins | sample ASW17metaG_FD_204514 | JGI IMG/M metagenome (GOLD analysis project Ga0315339, IMG submission 204514) | Ammonia-oxidizing marine archaeal communities from Pacific Ocean, United States - ASW #17 | ecosystem: Environmental > Aquatic > Marine > Oceanic | place: USA: California | collected 2016-12-05 | reverse complement strand
TTCGGCCTGCCGTAAAATACGGATGATTTCTTCGGTACTGTGCTGTTTTTGCTTCATCAGACTACTCCTTAGTCGTTAAGAAATAGTCTCAGCCTCCGTGGGGCAAATCAGGTAGGTCATCACAGGTTCTTCATAGGTACGAACGTCGCTTTGTAGCTGGTTCCGGCAACGTTGACGCATGCAACAGTGGTAACGTTGAGAGGAAGTTCGGTTTGCCACCACGACAGTTACTTATCTACCCGTCAATAGATGTTTGTGGGGAGCGTGAGCAAGGGGTTGGCTCACGCCAGATATTGGTAAAACGTGGCTTCGCTGATCTTTACTTTGTGGCAAGAGGATTGCGGCGAAACCGTTCAATGCCGTTTGCTAAGCACACAATATCTCCGAGCAGACGTTTTACCGCTGGAAAAATAAATTCGGCGATATCGCTGTTGGCCGAATCAATGCTGGAAAATCGCCCTCTAACTCCTAACTCCCAGGTTTAAGAAGTCGTTCCCTTCATCAGCCAAACCTTGGCCCTTTCACGCAACGTTAAACGATATTCCGTGCGGGCGATGCGTGGTACGGTGCCAATATCGGTCAAAATAGGGGCGCGATCAATGGCCGCACGAACGGTTTTGAGGATCTGATCATTTTTGTCCATAATCGAAATGTTAGCAGGATAGCGGATAAAGTCAAGGGGGTTGGGAAATCTCCCGAATGCGCGCATATCCTATTTATTGACTAGGAGCCAATTGGGAACGGGATACCCAGCTCTAAATAAGCATCAGTCTTTCCAGGGCCGATCATCCTCAGGCGCGTCCCAACTCGCAATCGGTGCTTGTAGGCCGTCTTCTATCCATAGGAATTGCCCTGTTACATCACTGGCCTCGTCTTCGGTCAGACGCGATACCAAGTCCGCGGCTTTTGTCGGTGGGTCGCCTCCAGTCTCGTCGACCCACCGGACCCAGGCGCGGTATCCTTCGCCTTCTTTTCCAAGCCGCTCGGCCTCCTGCTGTATATCGGCCCACATGCTGGTTTTTGCATCGCCGGGATGCAAGACATTAGCCGTAACTCCGCTACCTTTAAGCTCGGCGGCTAAGTGGCGAGTGAGTTGGTTTAATGCGACTTTGCTGGTTGCATAGGCGCTAACCAAAGGGCCTGGCGGATGGAAGGCGGCGGCGGAAGAATAATTAATGATACGACCCCAACCTTGCGCGACCATGCCGGTGGTAAAAGCCTGGCACATCCGATAGGGACCTGCTGTATTGATTGTCAAGGTTTCTAACCAGCGTTGCGGATCACTGTCGGCGATGCATTGCAATGGGCCAAAGATGCCAGCGGCGTTTATGAGAATGTTGGGAGGGCCAAATTCGCTCTCGATCTTTTTTTTCACAACCTGACTACCCACGGATGTGCTAATGTCGGCGGCAATGGCGATCGCTGTACCGCCGCCTTGTTCGATTGCTGTAGCGGCTTCATTTACCTGCTCGCTCGATCGGGCGACTAAGGCGACTTTGCTGCCTTCGTCTGCTAGTCGAAGAGCAACTTCTCGACCGAGTCCACGCCCAGCACCCGTGACAACTGCAATGCGATTTTTTGTAGTGGCTCCCACAATAGATCCTTTCTATTTTATACCGAATATCCGTTGCTCGTAAATATTTTTGTTGGAATTCTACTCAATTGCCGGCGATGATTCGATATAGAGCGTGTCGCCAGCGGCACAGCCGATTTTGGTTGCCGCGTTGCCAAAACTGATAGCTAGTTGCAAAGTGCCGTCTTCTTCGATCAATGCGATCCAGTCGCCCCTTGAGACATCGCTATAATCTTTTCCGAGTAGCGCTTTTATTTTTTGATCCTCGAAGTAGGCTGTGAATCTCGAACCGGCCTCGATGCCGATGCTGGCCAGTTTCTTTTTACTCATATCCGTGTTTATATTAGCATATTCTTCACTAATGCTGACTACGAGCGCTGGAAACAAAGGGTGTCTTTCTGCTGGGTGGTGGTTTGTTGAGGTGGATTGTGATGGGGGCGAGCAGCTGACGGTTACAGTTAACAAAAGGACGATGAGCCAGGGGTCGGTTGTTTTTTGCAACAAAATGGACTCCTTTTTTGTTGGGCGTGTGAAAATTTCAAACAAGAGATACGGCGCATGTTGAGAACCATAATGAAATTCGCCGTAAGATCGAATCTGCTCGTTATGTATTACGGCATATTTTCTTTGCTCTCGATGAAATGTCGCTCGAATTGCCCGGCGGCGCCACCATGGAATTTATATGGCACGAACCGGGTGTCATCACTATCAGGTGGTCGCCGAGTGATGATGAATTATCAAGACTCGAAGGGACGGAGCGGTAGGTGTCAGTCAGCCGGGGTTACTGGTTGGGTAAATAGGAAATAACACAGGATGAATGGTAAAGCGTGATGGATCATAACCAGAGTCATTTCAGTGGGGCAGATTTACCTGTTGATAGCGTATATCCTAGTTCGATGTGCAAGATTCGAACAGTGCAGCTATTATCCCCCAATGGTCCATAGGTGACGTATGATTATAAGTAATTTCGGACTGATATTAGGTGACTTTGCATTCGGTGCTGAAAGCATCTCGGCTTCAGGGTGTTGTTTGTGCAATAACTTGGTTAGGTGATCTTTTGCGTATATTATCGCGGCACCTTCTACTACTCATATGGCAGGTATGCAAAAAACGTAAAAAGGCTGGCGATTGGGCAGTAATGGTGGATAAAGCGAATTTGCGTGGGCTAGATCAGATCATCCGCATATTTTTTGGGAATTGCAGTTTGGAACTCGACTATGGCGGAGGGCGTCAAGTGATCGCACTGCTTTGGCGGGCTAGGTGAAACGATCCCAGTCTGTTGTATATCTGTTGGCTTTGCTAGTGGTTGGCCTGGGCACCTATGCCAATAGTCTGCAAGGCGGTCACTTTATCCTCGATGACGAGCCGTCGATCAAGTCAAATTTTGATATACGGCAAATTCTGCCGCTATGGCGCGAGGCTGATCGAACTTCTAACCCCCCTGTCAACAACCGACCGGTAGTCCGGCTCTCCTTGGCCTTGAATTACGCCTATGGTGAATTTCAAGTTCGTGGATACCGGGCAGTTAACCTCGGCGTGCATCTATTTTGCGCATTGCTGCTTTTTATTGTTGTGCGCAATACACTGCGTAGTTCCGCATTTGCCGGCCGTTATCTGACTACAGCTGAGGGTTTGGCATTTGCTATTGCTTTGATATGGTTGGTTCATCCCTTGCAAACGCAATGTGTAAATCATACGATCCAACGCAGCTCTTCGTTGATGGCCTTCTTTTATTTATTGACCATTTGGTGTGTGCAAGTGGGGGGAGAAAAGCTTGCTTGGCACGTGCTGGCGGTGGGCGCTTGTGGGTTGGGGATGGGGAGTAAGGAGGCGATGGTCACCGCTCCGATCGCCGTTCTGCTCTATGACCGAACATTTATGGCTGGGTCCTTTCGTAAAGCATGGGAAATTCGCTGGCGATTGTATCTGGGGCTAACCGGTAGTTGGTTTTTTCTAGCGTTTTTAATGCGGAGCAGCCCACATGGGAAATCCATCAATCTTTCCGAACCATACATCGCTTGGCACTACGCGCTAAACCAGACCCGAATAATACTCGAACACTATTTAGGCACGCTCTTTTGGCCTGCTTCTTTGACCAATTTCTATGGCCCTATTCGCTATGTGCAATGGATGGATCTATGGGGCTATGTGCTCGTTATGTTGGTGCTCGTAGCCGCAACGGCATACGCTCTTATTCGGCGGCCCACGGTTGGTTTTCCCGCGGCCTGGTTTTTCTTGCTATTGGCACCAACGTCAACGGTCGCGGCCATTTTTTGGGAGGCCATGGCCGAACGTCGCCCTTATCTCGCGCAAGCCGGGATTATCGGGTTGGTGGTGGTTTGGTACCATGGCCGTATAAAAGACCAGGTTGCAAGGGGAATGCTTTCGCTGAGGGGAGTGCAGTGGATCTGTCGCGGTGGTTTGGGGTTTGTCGTCGCGGTGTTTATTAGTTTAACATTCGAGCGGAACAGGGCATATCAAGACCTGGAGGTGCTTTGGGGGGCGGAGATTGAGTATGTCGAAGAGGTGGTGAGTGATTTACAGGTGGTGTTGCCTAAAGTATCCTATCATCGAGCTGAGTCGTATATACGGCTCGGGCTCGTTTTTGCCGATGCGGGGGATTGGCAGCGGGCCGAGGAAAATTACCAGCACGCATTGCTTGTTCATCCTGGTCATTTTGGGGCCCATAAGTGGCTGGGGCACATGTACAAAGAGTTAAAGCAACCTGATCTGGCAATTTACCATTTCCGCCAGGCTATTGCGCTCAATCCTCAAGCCTACAATGCGCACAATGCCCTGGGGGCCTTACTGTGTATGCGGGGAGAGGTTGCCGATGGCATTGGGCACCTGCGAACCGCGGTGGATATTTTTCCTAATTATGTATGGGCGCATAGTAACCTGGGCGCGGCCTTGCGGATGTCGGGCGATGAGGTAGCAGCTCGGAAAGAATTTAGGCGAGCTTTGATGATTGCGCCCGAATTTGGCCCGGCGCGGGAGAATTTGGCGGGAATGGACGGTTAGGAATGGGTTATTTCATCTTGATTGGACCGACAACGGCGGCACGTTGAAAATGATGATGCTGCTCAACGAGTATAGCCCCCAATCTGGCCATCCAGGTCGAAGGCAGATCACCGCCGCTTTTAGGTCCTGGGTGTATTATTGCAAGCGATGATCCAGTATGGGGTCCCTGGTCTGAACTATTTTTTAAAATATTGTAAAAGATGATGTTAGAAGGGGTGTTTAATATCAATGAATCAAGGGGTTACCGTGGGGCTGCAGATGGGGACGTCGGCTAGTACGACCACCGTCGTTTTGTAGCGGCTTGCTTGAGGAAATATCCCTGTATTCCCAATCGTCGATAGATTCGGCTTCCAACTGTTCTATAATCGATGAGGAATGGATCAATTCGCTCCCTTTACCGATTGGTATAATTTGCCGGGTATAAGTATAGATCCCTCTGCAACTTTATTATGTTGAATGAGCTCTTCTAAGCGCGTGCAAGTGACGCTTTTACAGTCGCTCTAAGCGGGTAAGATCCAGTCTCGGATCATATCGAGTTGATGAGCCGAAACTAGGGCTACGGTTCTGCAATGGCGACCAAAAGCCCGGTGAGTACCATTAGGTTTGTCTTAACGCACATTTTATGCACTACATCACAAGCAAATCAATTTTCATGTAAAAGGCTTCGCACAAAAAGACAGGTATTGACTAGATGTTACTCAAAGGAGTCAATAGGTAGCATTTTTTGGAGTGTGAAGGCCGCTGCATGTTTGTGTCCGCCCCCGCCATAGGACCTTGCGATCGTGCCAACGTCGGCAGCGTCTTCGCCTTTTGACCTCAAATTGTAGACGAATTTGTTGCCTGGCCGGACAAAAAAGACAGCGGAAAAAGGATGGCCGCCAGCAAGTGCATTGCCTATTTCCGATGTAAGGAAAGTTGCGTTACTAATGGGCACGCGAAAACCACTGATCGTTGTCCAGCCGTGGTGTTTGACGCGGGGATGAATGAGCCGATGTTGAAAGCGCAATATCGCTTCCCCTTCGGCGGCCAATGCTTTGGGGCCTTTTTCGGCAAGACGATCCCAAACGGCAAAGTCTCGCGGATAGGAGGTCAGTGCGGCATTGACCGCTTTTGAATCGTCCAATTCCCATTTCCAAAGGTCGCGGTCTTCAGTATAGGCTACGAGCCAAGGCACGTCGTCGGCGCTGACCTGGGATCGCGGGTCAAAGAAGTGTTCCCAGGTCATTCGGGCACCGGATTTATCTTGGGCAAACACGCAATAATCTAGGCCTTCCAATTCCCGCTCAGCCGTCTCGTGGTGGTCAAGTACGAGCAAGGAGCTCGCTTGCTCTTGCATTTCCATCAATAACGGGCGTTCATAACTGAAATCGAGTATGACCACATCGCGGTCTTCGGTGACCGGGGGAGGGGTATTGAATTGTACGGCTTTAAACTCGGATTGCGGATTGACATAACGCCGATAAACCCAGGCGGCACAGAATCCGTCGTTGCAGCCGCCGTGGAACAGGACCAAAGGTCTCATTGTTTTCCTTAAGTATTAAAGGAAGCATGATGTGCAGCATAGTCTTCCTTGACAGAGAGAAGTCGATCGATATTTTTTCTCTACATAATGTAGTGTAATCAACAGAAAGGCCAAAGTGGAAGAGAAAGTACCGGTAATCAAAGCCTATGTAAACCCCTATTGCCCCTGGAGTCCGGGGATTCGCACAGCCCTCGACAACGCTGGATTGGCGTATGAGATCCTCGATATCACAAAGGACAAGGAAGCCTTTGGCGAAATGGTAGAAAAGAGTCGGCAATACTCCTCGCCCTGCGTCGAGATCGACGGCCATATGCTGGCTGATGTCGGTGGCGAAGAAGTCGAAGCTTGGTTAAGGCAACGCGGATTGATATAACCGCATTATCTATTACCATCGGGTCGTCTTAAAGGTCCAATCTGGCTCTATTTTCTGCATTTCTATCTCGTCATTGCGGTTTTTAAGCCCACAATTGAGATAAGAGCTATGCAGTTTTGCAAGGGCCGCGCGATCGAGCTCGACACCCAATCCGGGTGCATGAGTGATTTCATAATACCCTTCTTCAATGGGCAATTGGCCACCGACAACGATTTCATCCGACTGCCAGGGATAGTGTGTGTCCAGGGCATAAGTGAGGTTTGGGACTGCGGCTCCGAGATGGGCCATCGCGGCTAGAGAGATCCCTAAATGGCTATTGGAGTGCATCGACAGTCCACGGCCGAAGGTGCGGCAAATACGGCCTAATTCAACGGAGGCACGCAAACCACCCCAATAGTGGTGATCGGCTAATATGATATCCTCGGATCCGAGGCGGATGCTCGCTGGCAAATCCTCAAATGACGTCGTGCACATATTCGTGGCTAGCGGAATACTCAGTGCTTGGCGGACTTCGGCCATCGCTTCCTGTCCCCTAACAGGGTCTTCGTAGTATTCGAGAACACCTTCCATCTTTTTACCCCAGTTTATCGCCGTGTCGACAGCCCATACTGCATTGGGGTCAAGGCGGAGCGGGGTGTCGGGGCCAAAGGCCTCGCGAAGGGCCAATATTGAACCGACCTCAATTGCGGGATCAAGCGTGCCCCCCTTGAGTTTGATCGATTGAAATCCAAATTCGTCGCACATTGCACTGGCCTGGGATACAATGCCTTCTGGATCTAGGGCGGAGACTTGCCTTGCGTTAGCCCAGCCATCGGCATTTGCGTCAAGGTCGAATTCGAGAGGGCCGCCAGCTCCCTCGTGCTTAAAGAATAAATAAGCGGAAAAAGGCACCCTCTCGCGTGCGGGGCCACCGAGCAAGTCGACTACGCGACAGCCCATATCTTTACCTAACAGGTCTAAGCAGGCTACTTCGATAGCGCTAAAGATGTGTACTAAACGGCGCTGGTCCCAGGGGGCTTGACCCCGGTCGTCAGCGCCATGGCTGGCAAAGCGTTGTTCGAGCAGGTGCAGTAGGTGATTCAAGGCGAATGGGTCATGCCCTACGACGACCTCACGCGCTTCGATAAGGGCATCTGTGACAGATTGGCTGCCGGGAATTTCGCTGATACCGCTGATCCCATTATCGCTGACTAATTCAACTATGGTGCGCAAGGCGTAGGGAGCGTGTAATCCGGCGGCATTTCGCAGGGGGGGATCGGTGATGGCGATAGGGGTGATATGCATATCGGTTACGCGCAAGACTGGGCTCCTTTGAATTATTTGGGGCTTATAAAAATAAATAAACGAAATACGGCTGAAAATGAGATAATCAACTGTAGAAATGCTGTCTCTTGCCTTATATTTTAAAGAGAATCGGAACTTTGTGAAAATTGCAAATCGGAAGATCAAATGTATTTCTTATTGGGGTTGATGGTCTTGGGGTTGGCCGTGTTGGCTGGGGGACAGGTCTGGGCTGTCACAGGTTCGATCACCTCAGCTTGGTTAGTTGGAGGGGCGGTTTTTGTGCTCTTGGCTTGGTTGGTGCGCGGTCTTACAAAGAAGAAGCGGGTCGATAGTCTGGTCGGGGAAGTTCAGGAAGGTCTGGATGAATCTGAATTTACTACATTGGTGCCAGATCAGAATATTTCGCATGATCGAGTGCAAAAACAGGTTCTGAGGCAATCTGAACGAGCAGCTTATTCGATTCGCTTAATGTTACAAGAAAAGAAATCGGGAAAATCGGGGAGGTCTTAAGCCGTGGCGCTAAAGAAGACGGGGGCACTTAAAAACTGCTTTCCAGTATAGCCTGAGCAAATGCTATGCGCACATCAGATTTGGATCGATACGAAGGGCAAAGAGGGCACGCGGGTGGGCGGTATGGGTCAAAACGAATTTGCAGGGTGCAATATTACGTGGAGTGAATTTTTGGGTCGCGGATCTAAGGGAGACCGAGCTACAAAATACAGATTTGTTCTTGGTAAGATCTGAATGGGCGCGTTGCAATCAAGCGTATATGCAGAGAACTGAGTTGATGGAGGCCGAGTTGGATAGAGCTGAATTGGGACGGGCTTTACAGGTGACTTCGGACCCTGCCGAAGAAGCTAATACCGATGAAACCACGGTGTTGCTAGCCGACTTTGCTTAGGATAAATGGTCTGGGATGTTTTCCCGGGTCGCCACTAAGCCCACTTGCCTTGCTTCGTGAAGGAAGAGGCTCAGTGTGCTTTGCGGGATTTTCTGCAGGAAATACTCGCAATCGGCAACGACTAATAGTTTACCTCTCGCCCGAGAAAGGCTAACGTTGAGTAAGCGAGCGGCATCGGATGTCGTGGATTGGTCTACGAGCAATTTACCTGGAGGGAGCGGCGTTGTATCGACTAAGTCGAGAATGATCATGTTCTTCTCGCGGCCTTGGAATCGATGGACTGTACTGCATTCGATGGATTCCCCCAGGAGGTTTTCTCGCCGCAATAGGTCGCGGGTTAAACGGGCTTGTTCGACATAGGGTGTGATTACTCCTATATCCAGCAAGCCATCATTGAGGGCGGAACGAACCAATGCGACGCAGCTTAGAGCCGAAAGTTCATTGCAGCGGGAATGGTGTCCTTGATACTTGCATTGCGTGTGTCCTTTGGTGTCTATAAGAACGAGTGGATAACCAGGGAATGGCGCTTTCTGTACTAGTGTTTTGTGCGTCTGGTCGGTTGTTGCAGAGTGCAGGCCCCCATGATAGAAGAGTTTGCTTATTAAGTCGCCGATCGTCGGATGCATTCGGTATTGTGTGTCGAGCAATGCGACATTGTGGGTTGTTAGGGGGGTGGGAGCTGCTATGGCAAAAATGCTTCGCCCTAGGGCTTTCTGTACAAAGGCGTCCCGTGATTGCACGATCGGGGGCAGTTGTGTCGGGTCGCCGACGACGATGATCTGCTCCTTGGCCATGCAGGCGCTAAAGAATAAGGTCGGCAAAACGGCCATAGATGCTTCTTCGAGGATTACAACATCGAAGCTTGCATTGCGCATAAGGGGGTGCAGATAGACATTGGCCAGTGTCGAAAAGACTAGACGAGCCTCAGTGAAGGCCTGTTGTTCCCTTTGCTGCTGTGCTGTATGCAGTGCTTTGCCACGTAAACGGTATAATTTGTGAAGCCGTTGCAAGCGGTGGAGCCGCGTTCCGATGGTTGTAATGAGTCGGTCTGGGGGCAATTTTGCGAGAAGGGGGCCACGGCGCCCTGAAAATATAGAGCGCAGGGCGGGCAACATGTGTGGTAGTGGGGCTGGGTCGGAAAATAAATTGAGTTGGGATTCTGCTAGGGTCTGTTCGAGTTGGTCCAGCACTTCCCGGGCTTTGCGAATGGTCTCGTGCAGATTGCCCAAAAGATCCTCAATCGCTTCGAGCCTTGCTCGGCGATCTTGATCGCGGGCATTTGCAACCTCTTGTAGAGTCATTTTAGGGTGGAATCCCGCATTCTGGCCCATGCGGATAACTTTGTGCTGATGTAAAAAGGGGCGGCCCTCAGGATGCTTGGCGAGTTGTTCGAGTGCTTGGTCCACGGCGGCGTTGGTGGTGGATGTGACGAGAATCCGTCGATCCTGATGCAATAACTCAGCGAGCAGTGCGGCAAGTGTTCGGGTTTTTCCGGTGCCGGGCGGCCCCCAGATCAAAGCGGGATTTAGTTGGCAACATAGCGAGATCGCCCGCTGTTGGCTTGCGTTTAGACTGCTGTGGTCCAAACGTGGGCTTCGATCAAGTTCACAGGCCGGAGATCGAGCAAATAAACGAAGTGCGTTGTCGATAGGGTGACCGGGTAGTATTTCCGAAAGCCTGCTTAGTAGTTTTTCATATGGGAACCATGGATAAATCTCCAAGGTATGTCCCTTGCCTTCAAGCGGGATATTTTCGTTGCATTCTAATTGCACCGTGCCGGTGTCGACGCTTGCGACTCTAATGAGATACTCGCTTTTTTCGTGGCGTAAAGTGCATTCTAGGTGAACGTTTAGTTTTTCGTTGGCTACGGCATAAGAAAAAACATATCTATGGTGGGTTGTCGTTTCTGAGAAAGCTGAATCTTGCTTCCGGCCGTTGAAAAGGGGTACTTCAAACGACACTCTTTGGCCCCGCATCGTTTCGATTTCGATGTGCAGGGCCTTTTGGAAGCCGCGTATGAATTGTGTTAATTCGGTCATAGTTTCGCGCTGGTGCGGGTAATATTGAGTTGATGGGATAAATTATATGTTTAACAGATTCGGTGCGCTACCCCCAATCCTACAAGATCCAGTCGGAAGGGAAACTCTCATTAACCTAGGGGTTTAACCGTGAGATGTTTTTATTTTTCATTTTTCATTTTTTTTTATATTTTAGCTGTGCCTTTGCTTGGAGCTGAAACCTTGGTTATAGATGTCGAAAAAGGGGTAGCTCTAGCCCTAAACAATAACGAACGGTTATTACAAGCCAAGATTGACGTGGTCCATTCACGTGAAGGTCAACGTTTGGCGCGAGCTGGGGGCTTGCCCCAACTCGAAGCTTCAATCAATTACAATAGAAATTGGTTACTTCCTTCGTTCGTATTTGGGGGGAATGCGGTTCGGATTGGCACGGAGAATAATCTTACTGGCGCGGTTACCATGCGCCAAAGACTCTATGCTGGAGGTGGGGTTCGTGCTGCTATGGATATGGCGGATCGCCAAGTAGCGATAATGGGAGAGACCGAAAGGGAAACTCGCCAACTCGTGGTCGCCGCGGTCGAAGAAAGATTTTACGATTTGTTATTGGCTGGGGAATTGCTCAAGGTTGGGCATCTGGCGATAGAGCGGTCGCGCCAAAATTTGCACCAGGTCGTGTCTCGTGAACAAGCGGGTAGGGCCTCTGAATTTGATCGGTTGCGAGCACAGGTCCAAGTCTCTAGTATGCGGGCCGATTCTATTCGGTCCGAAAACGATTTACGCCTTGCGGCCATGGCTCTCAAAGATATTGTTGGTATAGACATAGACCAACCTTTGGAAGTGCGGGGGACTTTTCGCATAGGCACTCCGCTTGATATAAATGATTTGCAAGGGCTGATCGATAGGGGGGTGGCTAATCGCCCAGAATTGGCGCGCAATATCCGACAACTGGAATATCTGGAGCGAAATGTCGAATTCGAGAGGGCGGCCGGAAGGCCTTTACTCGATCTCGTCGCTACCGGGCAAACTCAATTCCAAAGTAACGAGTTCGATTTGGCCGATAAGGAGTGGCGCAAAAGTTGGAATACGGGAATGGTATTGAACATTCCAATTTTTGACGGAAAGCGAACCGGGGCGCGCGTGGCACGAGCCAAGCAGAGTTTGCGTCGTGCCGAATACGAAAGGAAGCGCCTTGAAAGGGAAGTGCACTTGCAGGTACAGCAGGCCTATTATGATGTCGAGGAAGCGAGTGAGCGCATTGAGGCTAATCGCGATGCCGTATTGCAAGCCGAGCAAGGCTTGCGAATGGCTGAGTCGCGATATGCCAACGGAGCCGGAACTCTGCTGGAGATCCTCGATGCACAATTAGCTCTAGTCCAGACCCGTACTGAAAATGCAATGGCCCGTAGCGATCGGGGGTTGGCCCTGATGCGACTCGAAAGGTCCGTAGGCGTCCTCGGCGAGTAGGTTTTTAAGGTATTCAGTCCTCCGGGGGAAGGGGAGGGCTATAACTCTTGGAGACAGAGAATGAAGATCAGGGTGCAAAATATCGACGAGTTGCGGCGAAAATTCCGCTTTGCCACGGTCTGACCAATGGCTAAGTGCAGACCGTGGTCGATGTGGGGAATCTCGTTGAACGGACGTGCGGTGGACGTCGTGGGTGAAATGGGCGTTATCACCGGGATGCTTCGTTCGGCAACCCTTGAAGTCGAGAGCTTTACCCGATTAATCGTAATTGCCAAAACTGCGTTTGAAGTGTTGCTTGAAGCCGATGACCATATGGCCGCCAAGAGATATCTCCGTCTTGTCGACGTTTTTTGTGCCGCAGGTTACGCGAGAGTAATGTCAGTAGTGCGAAGTGCGAACCCAGATCAAAGCGTTGGGCGATCTTACGCTGCCTATTTGAGGATTTATCATAAATTATAGCTTTGCATGTATCAAAGGATGAAAAATGAACGATAAAGAATACAAAGTCAGAGCATCGCACTGCCACCACCGTGCCAGCGAAGAGGAGATCTACCAGGTCTTACGACGCACAACGGATACACTGGATCGCTCTTGGGCTAAGTTGGAAAAAGCACGGCGAGTAGTGTTAAAGTTCAATATGATAAAACCCCGGGAAAAGATTGAGTATTTTGCCGGCCGGAGGAGGGAACTGGTCGACGATGCCGTTGCCCGTGCAGTGTTGCGGTTACTGCGGGAGCGAACCACGGCTGAATTGGTCGCCACGGATACGTATCCCTACGGCAATGGCAATGTGACGCCAGATGATTTCAACTACAAACACATTCTCGAGGATTTTGACGTTCGTTATGTCGACTCTAATTTACCGCCATTTACCACCTACGAAGTGCCGGGCGGAGGGCGCATGTTCGACCGCTATGTGCTTAACGCGGTCTTCGATGAGGCTGATGAGGTCATCTCGGTTGCAAAGATGAAGAATCATGCCTTTATGGGCATAACGCTTACCCTAAAGAATCTTTTCGGGCTTCCGCCCATGATTCCACCCGAGGGGCGGACGCGGTCGTATTACCACCACCTAATCCGGCTTTCTTATGTATTACCTGATCTGGGTATGATCACCAAGCCCTGTCTTAATATTGTCGATGCGCTTACTGGTCAATGGGGACGCGAATGGGGCGGAGAGGGGCGAATCTGCAATACACTGCTGGCAGGTGACCACACCGTGGCCACTGATGTTTGCGGAATGACCTTAATGGGCCACGATCCTAAATCCGATTGGCCGACCCCCCCATTTCGCCGCGATAGAAATCACCTGTTATTGGCCGCAGAACGCGGTTTCGGCACATTGAATCTGGACGAGATAGATTATGAGTCCGAAGTTGACGGGCCGTTGGCTGAATTCGATTCGGTTTCGACCGACAGTAGCGAGACCGTCGATAATTGGCGCCGTACGACATGTGAACAGGGTTTGATATATATGGACGATCGCAGGAAATTGATCGACCGTTATCGTGGACAATTCATCTATATGCAAGATGGCCGAGTCGTATGGAATGGCGAAAACCCGAGCAATTTAGGTAGTCGCCGTGAATTGAGTGGGGAAAAGAAAAACAGTGCCTTATGGCTCAAATATGTCGATCCCGATGAGGGTGAAGGTGAACACTTCGAGCGCTATGACGAATGCTTGCAGTTGGCTTCTTAGGTCGTTACTGATGAAATATCTCGGTCTTGATATTGGTGGCACGGGCATCAAGGGAGCACCCGTAGATACGGCTAATGGCACGTTGCTCGCGGACCGTTTTCGGCTGCTTACGCCGCAGCCAGCGACACCGGCATCTGTTGCTGATACGGTCGCGGCTATTGCCACGCACTTTGTTTGGGATGGTCCTATTGGTTGCGGGTTTCCGGCCGTAATTCGCGAGGGAGTAGTGCATACGGCGGCGAATGTTGATCCGGCTTGGATCGGGACCAACGCCCGCGAGCTCTTTAGTCGTACGACTGGTTGCCGCTGCGCAGTGGCAAATGATGCCGATGTCGCCGGTCTCTCTGAAATGCGTTTTGGGGCGGGGAAAGATCAGCAGGGTGTTGTTTTGGTGGTCACTTTGGGGACGGGGATTGGATCGGCATTGTTTACCAATGGACATCTCGTTGCCAACACCGAGTTGGGGCATATCGAACTCAAAGGTATAGAGGCCGAGCAATGGGCTGCCGAAAGCGCGCGTGAGCGCGAAGGGTTGAGTTGGAAAAAATGGGCTAAGCGGGTCGACCAGTATTTGCACCGAATGCAGGAGTATTTTTGGCCAGAACTGATAATCATCGGGGGCGGCGTGAGCAAGAAATACGAGAAATTTCTGCCCTTATTAACGGTAGAAACAGAAGTCGTCCCCGCTCAGTTGCGCAACGAGGCCGGTATTGTCGGTGGTGCCCTGGTTGCCGCTGAAACGGACAGATAATTCAAATGCTGAAAAGGAGGATTTAGCAATTTATGATTAGGGGAGATAAAGAGATCTATGTCGTCGCTGACCGGGTTTTAATTAGGATCGACGACATGGAAGAAAGAACGGCAGTGGGGCTCTATTTGCCTCCGACGGCTTTAGAAAAAGAAGATGTGCAAAGTGGTCGAATTGAAGAAGTTGGACCAGGATTTCCATTGCCGCCAAAATCTGATGACGATAATGCATTGTGGGAGGGAGAGGGTGGGGATTCAATGCGCTATATCGGATTACAAGCCAAAAAAGGAGACCATGCAATTTTTTTGCGTAAAGATGCTATAGAAATAAAATTTGATGATGAGAAATTTCTCGTTGTGCCTCAGGCTGCAATAATGGTATTGGTAAGAGATATTGCTTGAATAAGATTAGAGGCCTGACATAAAAGTAGCCCGGATCGTGAATCACGATCCGGGCTACTTTTATGTCAGGCTTAATTAGATTTAAAAGAAGGCGCCTTCTTTTAAAAATTCTACGGGCGGTGCCTCGCCCCAACCCCGAGTATAATAATCCTGCATGGTCAGGGCTAACATGATACATAACCAAAAGAAACCAGCAATGGAGAAAAGGCCAACTAATTTGGGGCTGTATTTGACATGCATAAAAAACATGATGACCAAAGAGGCTTTAATCAAGGCGATGACCAAGGCGACTGGGGTATTCATAAAACCCATGTTGACAAAGGCCGCCGCAACAGTGAGCGCGGTGCCAATCATTAGGGCAAAGAATATCAGAAAGTAGATCTTAAGCGGGACGACGTGATGTTCAGACATAGTCTTTTACCAATATGGCTTAGTGGTGACGGCCGATCAAATAAAGCAGAGGGAACAGGAAAATCCAAACAATATCGACAAAGTGCCAGTAGAGCCCGCTGATTTCAATCGGAGTAAAATACTGCGCCGATATCTCATTGCGACGGACCTTCGCAATCATCCATAACATTATGCCGACTCCGATGACCATATGTAGCGCGTGCATGCCGGTCATAACAAAGTAGAATGAATAAAATATTTTAGCAGGGCCAAGAGTCACTGTTGGAAATGCCGGATCATTCCACTGGAAAGTGCTGTTGGGAATGAGGTGGTGGTGCCACTTGCCAGTGTATTCGATAGCTTTTACACCGAGAAAAGTGCAGCCGAGAATGATCGTTGCAACTAGCCAACCCGTGATTCGTCCTGGTCCGCTATTGGTTTGCGCGGAGCGGACGGCCATGGCCATGGTCAAACTGCTTGCGATCAGAACGACGGTGTTTAGTGCGCCCCAGAATATGTCGAGATGATGGGACCCGGCGGTAAATGCATCGATATAGGTATTGCGGTATACGGTATAGGCACAGAATAACCCTCCGAAGAAGAGAATTTCCTGGACGATAAAAGCCCACATGCCAAGGGTAGCGGCTTCGTATTGCTGCTCCGCAGACTCGAACTGGTGAAGGTGGTGCAGGCTGTGGGCGCCGTGAGCGTGGTCAGACAACTTCATCCTCCTTGGCAGGTTCGATCGCGGTTTCTGCACTTTGGGACGTCGCTTCTTCGGGTCCGTAAGGGTAGGCTTCCCAAGTGACTATGGGAATAGCTTCAAAGTTATGGGCGATTGGCGGCGAAGGAATGTCCCATTCGAGTCCTTTGGCCTGAAATGGATTGGCCGGGGCTTTCTCGCCTTTGAAAAGAGACCAGATGAAATAGGCGATTACGAGACCAAAGCCCAACCCGAGTACTGTGGCACCCGCGGTAGACATGATATTGAGGGCTTGCCACTCTTCGGGGTATGCGTGGTAGCGTCGGGGCATGCCCATATAGCCCAGGACGAATTGCGGCAAGAAGGTCAGGTTGAAACCGGCGAAGACAAACATGACGCCAAGTTTAGCCGGTCCTTCAGGATACATCCGTCCGGTCATCTTAGGCCACCAGAAGTGAAGACCACCGAGGAAAGCCATAACCATGCCGCCAACCATGACGTAGTGGAAATGCGCGACCACGAAATAGGTGTCATGGAGATGCACATCAACTCCCAATGTCGATAGAAACAAGCCTGTCAGCCCACCGATGGTGAAGAGTCCAATAAAGCCCATTGCATAAAGCATCGGCGAGTCGAGTTTAATTGAACCTCTATGTAGGGTAAAGGACCAATTGAATATTTTGACAGCAGAAGGCACGGCAACAAAAAATGTGATAAAAGAGAATACCATACTGGCATAAGTTGACTGGCCAGACACGAACATATGGTGCCCCCAGACAAGAAAGCCTAGGACGGCAATGGCCAACGAAGAAAAGGCAACGAAAGAATAACCGAAAATGCGCTTACGTGAATAGCAGGCGATAACATCGCTGATTACGGCAAAGCCGGGCAAGATCATAATATAGACGGCGGGATGCGAATAGAACCAGAACATGTGCTGGAAGAGCACCGGGTCACCGCCGTAGGTCGGATCGAAGATCCCAATATTGAAAACTCGCTCGAAGACGACCAGTAACAAAGTGATGGCCACAACCGGTGTACCTAAAACTTGAATCATACTAGTAGCGTAATGACCCCAAATAAAGAGTGGCAACCGAAACCACGTCAGGCCCGGAGCGCGCATTTTGTGGATGGTGACCATGAAATTGACCCCGGTGAGGATCGAAGAAAACCCATTAATAAAAACGCCGACTAATGCCAATGAGACGAAGGAATTGGAATAGGAGCTACTATAGGGCGTATAGAAAGTCCAACCGGTGTCTATGCCCCCCATAAGGATGGCGGCAACGGCAAATGTCCCTCCGAGCGCATAGAGATAATAACTTGCTAGATTTAGCCGCGGAAAAGCGACGTCCCGGGCTCCAATTTGTAGCGGGATCAAGAAGTTGCCTAATACTGCGGGTATGGATGGGATTAAAAAGAAGAAGATCATCACTACGCCGTGCATAGTGAACATCTTGTTAAAAGTTTCCGCTTCGACCAAATCGCCCTTAGGCGTCATGAGTTCTAAGCGGATAACAGTGGCAAATGTACCGCCAACGAAAAAAAACGCGGTCAACGTTATCAAATAGAGGATACCGATGCGCTTATGGTCTAGGGTTAGAAGCCAGGACTTGATACCATAGGTTTCATTAAGATAGTTCTTTGGTTTGCCGTTGGTTTTTACTGCGTCGCTCATGGCTGGAAAACCTCGTTAGGATGTTGCTATTCTGCAGACTCGGTCAGGGATTTAATATAGGTTACAATCTGAAGTAGCGACTGTTCGTTGATCTGACCTTCAAAGATCGGCATGATGGGCTCGTATCCGTCGACAATCTTAGCTCTGGGCTGCAGGATTGATTCGCGGATATAATCGACGTCAACGGTGACTTCCTGTCCATTCTTAAGCGTTACAGGTTTGTCATATACACCGATTAGGGATGGACCTCGGCCACTCGACGTCGATTTGTGACATGTTTCGCACCCCAACTCTTGGAATTGTCGTTGGCCGGCTTCAACCATGGTTTCGCCGCTGGCAGAAGCGCCCATCAACCAGTCGTGGTAATCGGTCGGATCCATAACGATTACTTTGCCGATCATACCAGAGTGTTGAGTACCGCAATACTCGGCGCAGAAAAGATGAAATTCACCGAGTTGGGTGGCTTCAAACCACAGGGTGGTATAACGACCGGGAATAACATCGTTTTTCACTCGGAAGGCTGGGATGAAAAAGTCGTGTAATACATCCTCAGAAGTCATAGTGACGCGAACGGGCTGTCCCTTGGGGACATGTAGGGTATTTATCTCACGTTTACCCGATTCGTGTTGGATCTTCCACATCCATTGTTTGCCGACAGCGTATATCTCTAAAGGATCTGCTGGGGCACGTTGGAGCCTAAAGAAGACATCAGCTCCGAGCAAAAAGACAAAAAGACCAATAAATAGAGGGATGATGGTCCAAGACAGCTCCATGGCTAAATTGCCGTGATTCTGTTCTGGTTGTTCATCGTCAGAGCGGCGGCGATATTTGATCGTAAAGATCGTAACCATACCAAAGACGAGAATACAGAAGACAACCGTCAAGAGGACCAAGAACCCGTAAAGGGCGTCTACTTGCCAAGCGATAGTAGACGCCTGAGCGGGAAAAAGCGGAAAATCGGACATACTGTTCAAGACTCCGAACTAGTTGGGCTGGGGCTGTTGAAGTTCACCTCTGCGCTCGCGCCTGAGCATAACCACGATAAATGAACCGAGAGCGAGGATTGTAGCGAATCCGCCTATGCGTAGTGAGTTGCGAATGTAAACACCGTATTTACCGGTCATTGGGTCGTAACTGTAACAGAGCAAGAGCAGTTGGTCTATCGGATTACCGATAGCTCCATCTGCAGCTTCAACTAAGCCCCAGCGTAAATCCCTTGGGGGATAGTCGATCCCATAAAAATAACGCGCAAGTTTGCCCTCAGGTGTAAGAACCATGATACCGCTGGCGTGTATATACTGATCCGTTGGTTCATCGTATTCGTATCGAAAACCAACAGCTGCGGCAAGTTCATCAATCTGTTGTTGATCGCCGGTGAGAAAGTGCCACCCTGTCGACCCTTCACGACCGCGGTAGTTTTTTAGGTATTCTATTTTTTTTGCATTGGCCAACTCCGGCGTTTCACCGGGATCGATGCTAATAGTGAGCACATCAAACTCAGTGCCAGCGCCAAAGCTTAACACGTTCATTGCTCTCAGTAGGCTGTTGATTACCTGAGTGCATAACATCGGACAATCGAAATAGACGAGAGATAATACAATGGGCTTCTCGCCAAAAAAGTCGCGCAAATGAACGGTGTTTCCTTCGGAATCAACAAAGCGTAAATCTAAAGGTATTTGATCGCCAAGCTTCTGATCTATGCCGATGCGTTGTTGCAATCCCTCGGTATAGCTTTGCGCATGGACCTGTTGGGCTGTTAGTAGGGTTAGAATAACAGCCCCGAAGAATCCCACATAAGTGCGAGATGTGATCATGGCAAATCGCATGACTTATTGAGCTGTCTGCCCCTGCTGGTTGATGAGTGGGAATTGGCCCTTGCTGACGAGCACAACAGCCCGCTCAATTGGAATGCGGGCAACCTTCACTTGCTCGTCGATCCAGCCATAAGACGACAACGTTTCTTTGATGTTTCGATTTAAAGCAATTTTTTGCGCCGGAGGATCGATCTGCAGACGGGGCCCCTCGTTAGTTATGCGCGCTGAAGCAAGTGGCGGCACGGGATTGTCGAAGGTTGGCTGGTAATAGGCAAAAACCTTAAACAAGACAATCATGCTGATAAAGGATACCACCATCAAGGCTGCCATAGTAAAGCCTGTTAAGGCCAGTGGCGTAATATGGGCATCCGTCGTCTCGTAACCGGGATTGTTACCGCTATTATCGTGTTCAGCCATGGTTGTTATCACTATCGTAGAGGTCTGCAAAGCGCGGATCGTTTTGCGCGATCAATATACGTTTTTTTAATTGCGAGAAGAAAAGCGATATGAGGATGCCGCCGATGCCAATGGGGATGGCCAAGTCAAGCCAGTGGAAGGTGATCCCGGTGCTATGAAAACTAGGACCGTGTTCGGCGGGGGCCTTGGTGAATGCCGGTGCGATAATCCAATAAAGGTCTACCAAACGCATAGAAATTAGACCAATCGCGAGGAAACTGAGCAGCTTAGTTTTCGATTTCATTGTGCTAGAAATTAAGAACAGAAAGGGGACGGCGAAATGGAATAGAATCATACCATAACCGATGTATTGCCAACCACCTTCAAGTCTGGTTATGAACCAGGTGATTTCTTCGGGGAGGTTGGCGGACCAGATGATTAACAATTGAGAAAAAGATGTGTAAGCCCAAAGCATGACACATGCAAGCATGAAAGTGCCTAGGTCGCGCAGTCGTTGCTCTGTAATCAGTCCCTCAAGAGGTTTCCGCCGCGAGAGGGGGAGAGCGACAAGATACATAAAACCCCAAGTCATCAGACCCATACCGATGATATAGATAACGCCAAATATTGTCGAGAACCAGTGGGGTTCGAGTGACATAAGCCAATCAATCGAAGCCATGGTAACGGTGAGGAAGAACAGAACAATTCCCGGCCCGCTAATTATCTGTAGCCGGTGTGTTGGATAGGTTTCCGTCGTCTTATCTTGTTGCAGAGACCAGCGGTTGAGAAAGAAAGCCAAAATCCCCCAAACAACAAAGTAGAAGAAAGTGCGAACAATAAAAAACGACTCATTGAGATAAGGCGCCTTGTGTAGCAGAATGTCGTCACGCGCCACTACTTCAAGGTGTGTCCATTCGTATAATTCATGCATGCCCAAAAAAAGAATCGGCAGGGAAAGAAAGAACATTAGCGGTAGAGTGCGCGAGCCGGCTTCAAGCAGGCGGCGAATGGAAAAAGCCCATGTGCCACCACCTACATGGTGAATCATAAGAATACCGATACTGCCCAAGGGAAGGCCAATCCAAAAGGTAAAAGCCAACAAATAAGAGCGAAAAAACTGCTCATGGGCTGTAAAGTAACCAACAATAGTTGCAGTTAGCCCCAACGCACCCACGATTAGGGCACGTTGTTGCAGGGTGTTCAGATAGGGGTGTAATGCCGTTGATTCTTCGTATATAGACTCGCTCATTGAAGTTGCCTCTGGTCCTCTGCAGGCAGTTGGTCAAATTCGACATTCTGACTCAGTTGCAGAACCTTGATATAAGCGGCAATTGCCCAGCGATCTTCGACGGGAATTGTGGAGGCGTAGCTATACATTACTCCAAAGCCGTTTGTGATGACATCGTAAAAATGACCTACCTGGATATCTCTTAGTCGCTGTTGGTGGAAACTCGGCGGTTGTTTAAGGCCGCGCTTGACAATCATGCCATTGCCTGAGCCTGTTTGGTCATGGCAGGGCGAGCAATAAATATTGAACCGCTCCTGACCGCGCTCAAGAAGCTCTTGGGTTACAGTCACAGGAAGAGTTGAGGCCAACTCTCCATCAACCATACCCTGGTAATAATGCGTGTCTAGCATCATCTGGCCTCTTGCTACGGTGCCAGTAACTTGGTTTCGGAAAGACAAACCATCATCAAAGAAGGTTGAGGCTTCTAAGGGCTCGTACTTTTCTTGGTTATACATTGCTTGGCGTAGTTCACACCCCGAACTTGCCAGCATCAAAAGAACAGCACCAAAGAGAGCTGATGGTCGCAGCTTCGTATTGGATATTTCAGTTTTCAACTTCGGCAACCTCATGCGGGTTCAAGCAATTCAAAAACTTCGTCGTTTTATCAAGATCGAACTGGGGATCATCGGCTTCAATGCTGAGAAAAAAACGATCCTGGCTTGCCCGGGCAAAACTCTCCACATTAAAGACCGGGTGGTAAGGCTGGGGCAAGCCATTGGCAATAAACATCCCGAAAGCCGAACTAAGAGCGGCAAAGAGGATAGTTAACTCAAAGGTGACCGGGATAAACATTGGACCACTATGGAGGGGCTTGCCGGCAATGTTAAGGGGATAATCGATTACCGATACCCAATAACACAGACCGTAGCCACAGATCCCACCGAGGATGCCACAGCAGAACACCAACCAAGGCAACCTTGTACGCGGGAAGCCTATTGCATCGCCTAAACCATGCACCGGAAGAGGCGAATATCCATCTATTTTGCGATAACCTGCCGCAAAAGTCGCCTTGGCTGCAGCTAGCAAATCGTCTGGAGTTTCAAATTCAGCCATCAGGCCGAAAAGCGTCGATTCTTCTTCGTGCTGCATAGACTATAAGCTCACTTGTGGTCCTTAGAGACCAGCAAAGTACGGATCTCATGGAGGGATATCATAGGCAGGCCGCGGATGAACAGGAAAAACAATACAATGAACAAGCCGATGGTGCCGACGTAGAGGGCGATATCCCAAATGGTTGGGTGAAACATATCCCAAGACGAAGGCATGAAGTCCCGGTGCAAGCTGGTTACAACGATGATAAATCGTTCAAGCCACATACCTACATTAATGAATTGGCAGACAAAAAACAGCCAGAACATATTCGTGCGAAAATATCTGACCCAGAGCAATTGTGGTACGATGAGATTGCAGAATATCAGGGCCCAATAAAAATTATTATAGGGGCCGTGCATGCGGTTTTGCATCATAAAACCCTCATAGGTGCTGGCGCTATACCAAGCTATGAGTTGTTCCATGAAATAACCGTAGGCTACGATCATACCTGAGGCGAGCATAACCTTGGCCATGTTGTTGAGGTGTCGTTCGTTGACAAAATCTTCCAAACCGTAGATCATGCGCATGGGGATCATCAGAGTGAGGACCATGGCAAAACCGGCATAGATCGCCCCTGCAACAAAATAGGGTGGGAAGATCGTAGTATGCCACCCCGGAATAAGTGCTACAGCGAAGTCAAAACTAACTACGCTATGCACGGAGAGGACGAGGGGAGTCGAAAGGCCAGCTAATAGCAGTGAGGCCATTTCATAGCGTTCCCAGTGGATGGCTGAACCGCGCCAACCTAGGGAGAGCATTCCATAAATAACCTGGCCAATACGGTTTTTTGTGCGGTCTCGCATGCTGGCGAAATCTGGAACCAAGCCGACGTACCAGAATACGAGGGAAACAATCAAATAGGTCGATACGGCAAATACATCCCAAATCAATGGACTGCGAAATTGCGGCCAGATATCCATTGAATTGGGGTAGGGCAAGAGCCAGTAACAGGCTAACCAAGGCCTACCCGTATGCAATAGCGGGAATTGCATTGCGCAGAGTACGGCGAAAATAGTCATGGCCTCTGCTGCACGGTTAATCGAAGTGCGCCACTTTTGCCGGAACAGGAGCAATACCGCTGAGATCAGAGTGCCGGCATGACCGATACCGATCCACCAGACGAAGTTGATAATGGCCCAACCCCAACCAATCGGATTGTTGAGGCCCCAGATGCCCACCCCTTCAAAGAGCAGGTAGGGAACTCCAACCATGAATCCATGCAGGAGTAGAAAGCCAATGGCGAAGAAGATAAACCAAGCCACCGGGGTATTGCGGGTAAGAACAATCCCGCTAATCTTTTCGGTGATCGAAGTATATGAGGTCTGCCCGGGGCCTAACTCGGACACAGGCGGTTTATAAGGCGTTTTCGCGGCTTCAGACATTCTAAGCCTCGGTAATCTCCGGATTGGGGTTCTTGATACCCGCCAAATAGGTTGTGCGGGGACGAGTATTTAATTCAGTGAGTATGCCGTAGTTGAGCGGAGTGGCCTTTAATGTGCTTACCCGGCTCTTTTCATCGTTAATATCTCCGAAAACGATTGCATCGGTAGGACAGGCTTGTTCACAGGCCGTCGAGAAATCGCCATCGGCAATTTTTACACCAGCTTTCTTTGCTTCAATCCGCGCCATATTAATTCGTTGGACGCAGTAGGTGCATTTTTCCATCACGCCGCGGGACCTCGTCGTGACATCAGGATTGCGTTGCAATTTCAGGCTTTCAGTATCGCGGTCTGCGAATTGCAGGAAGTTGAAACGCCGAACCTTATAAGGGCAGTTATTAGCGCAGTAGCGAGTACCCACACAGCGGTTATAGGTCATGTCGTTTAGCCCTTCGTCACTATGGGTTGTAGCTGCGACAGGGCAAACGAGTTCGCAAGGAGCGTTCTCGCAATGCATACAAGGTACAGGTTGATGAACAATTTCCGGGTTATCAATCTCACCATTGTAGTAGCGATCAATACGAATCCAGGACATTTCCCGCCCATTAAGCACATGTTCTTTGCCGACCACGGGGATATTATTCTCCGCTTGGCAGGCAACCGAACAGGCATTGCAACCAGTGCAAGCTCCAAGGTCGATAACCATGCCCCAAGCGTAACCAGTGTATTGATGGTCCGTGCGATTGTGTAGAGTTAGATCATCCGGTGGGTCGTGCGGGTCATGGGCAAAGTTGGGATCCTTGCTATACTCGTCAAGGGTTGCCTTGCGGATTAAGTTGCGGTCCTCCATGCTACCGTGGTCCTGCGTGCTGGCCAAACGGTAGTTTTCATAGGATCCAGTAACTTGTAATCCGACTCCACTCCAAAGGGCTGCAGAAGTGCGCAAAGCATAGGCGTTAAAGCCCAATCCGCGGCCAACTCGGCCTGCACTTTGTTGTCCATACCCCAAATGAAGGGTGATAACACCATCAGCTTGTCCGGGAACAACCCAAACAGCCGCATCAATTGCCCGCCCATCAAAACGCAATTGCGCGAGAGTTTCGCTTTTTAGGCGTAGGCGTTCAGCTGTGCCAGGACTAACTAAGGCAGCATTGTCCCATGTAAGTTTTGTTATTGGCTTAGAAGTTTCCTGTAACCATGCATTATTGACAAAACGACCGTCCCAAATCAGTGGATCAGGACGAAAGTGAATTTCTATATCTTCTTCATCCGTAAGCCGGCCAGTTGTCGCCGGTAAACTGAACTCATTGACCTGCGACATTGTAGATGGACTGGAGGCTCCCTCAATGAAACCGTCGTGGAGGGAGCGGCGCCAGGCGATCGCTCCTATGCCCTGCGATTTCCAATATTTATTGACGATCTCGAGGCCAGGCACGCCTGGTTGGCCGGTTAAAACAGCGAGCATGTCATGGATAGACTTGGTTTTGTACAGTGGTTGAATAAGTGGCTGTACAATATTGGCAAGGCCTGTATGCGATCGATTGTCGCTCCAAGCTTCAAGGTAGTGGGATTCGGGAATATGCCAGTGACTTAATTCGGAAGTTTCGTTGGCATACATCCCCAGATGAACTCTATAACTAACTTTGTCGAGAGCCATCGCAAAATCTAAATCGGCCGGAGCGTCGTAGGCCGGGTTGCCACCAAGAACCAGTAAGACGTCTACTTTTCCAGCGTTCATTTCACCAACCAAATCCGTCAAAGATTGCAGTTGGTCAACGGGGTCCACCTCAAGTGGCTCTGTGTAATAGAGAGTCTTGCCTGTATTGCCCAATGTTTGATTGATAGCGTGGGATAGGGCGTGTACTGCAGGTGATTGTTGGTCGCCAGCTATGACCAGGCTAGAACCCCGATTTGATTTTAAATCGGCGACTAAGGCGTCGATCCAAGCGTCGTGGGCAAAGAAATCAGAAGAGGCGCTCGGCCCTTGCCATTTGACGCCCAGCCCTTGGGCAACTTTCATTGCCAAGGCTTCTATTTCGGCCGTATCCAATGCGAGACGGTGATCAGCGATACTGCCAGTAGGACTCGGCGTCGATTCTACGGTATACAGACGATTACTGTTTTTGTGACCATCCCGTAGGCGCCGACCTGCTGCGAAATCGCGAGCGTGGCGGATACTTCCGGGGCCACTATTGGTAAAATCGGCATCAAGCGAGAGGATGACCTTCGCTTGACTTACGTCATAATAAGTGTTCAGGGACTGGCCCAAAGCTATTATCGCTCCAGACCGGGCATTGTCCCGGTTGGCTGGTTCGTACTGGTGCCATTTAGCTTGGGGGAATTTAGTTAGTAAGGTCTGAAGCTGGTTGCCGAGCGTTGGGGAAGTAACGCTCTGAGTGAGAATGCGGAAACCAGCACCGTCTTTAACTTCCTGTAGGCCAATCTGCTTGGCCAAGTCATTAGAAAACGTATTCCAAGTGCTAATTCGACCTGCATTTTGCACCGTTTGCGAGCGGTCCGGGTCATAGAGGTCAAGAATGGACGCTTGGGTTAGCGGATTCGACCCGCCGCTACCAGAGGGGTGTTCCGGATTACCCTCTATTTTTGTTGGCCGCCCCATGTGGCTTTCAACTAAAACACCCGAACCAATACCGCCCAATGAAACAGTTGAGGCGAAATATTGCGGTTTGCCGGGGATCACGTTTTCCGGAGCCCTGACTTGCGGCACGATTTTCTCTGTTGGTTGGATAGTGCAACCAGTCACTCCGCCTAGGGCCAACGAGGCACTCATGAGCTTAAGGAAGTTTCGCCGGCTTACCGGGTCATTTAATTCTGAAGCTTGTTCGGGAAATTCGCGCTGGACCATAGCGGCAAATTCGTCGGTCTGGGCCAAATTATCCAAGCTACGCCAATATTCCTGGCCTTGCGAGGCTTCAAGCTCGGACCGGATCGTTGAGATATCTATATTTTTTCTATTTTGCATTAATTTAGCGATGGCAGATTGAGCAGTTTGTGAGTTGGCTAGTCTGCACGTCGTAATCTGCGACGAGCGACTTACCCAGGGTTTCCTGGTTGGCCGGATATTCATAGTTCATGTTAAACACCTGATCGCGAGGCCTGATAAATTGAGCCGGGTCCCGGTGACAATCTAGGCACCACTCCATATTCAAGGTGTGAGCTTTCTTCATCAAGGGCATCTGGTCCACTTGTCCATGGCAGGATTGACAACCAATGCCCTGGCTGACGTGGATGCTATGGTCAAAGTAGACGAAGTCGGGAAGGTCGTGCACGCGATTCCACTCGATGGGCTTGTTATCACGGAAACTTGCCCGTACAGGCTCAAGGATTGGAGCTTCCGTCCAGATCTGTGAATGGCAGGTCATGCAAGTTTCCGTAGGCGGAACCCCTGCAAAGGAGCTTACCTCGACTGTCGTATGACAATAGCGGCAATCAATGCCCATGCCTGTAACATGGTGTTTGTGGCTGAAATGTACGGGCTGATCAATCGCCACGTCGACCATGCTCACATAGTCGATACGGTTGATATTGAGAACGACTCCCAGAATACTTGCCACGATCAGGAGGGCGGCTAGAATACTGGCCTTCGAAGCCCAATTGGCGCTACGTGGGAATACTTGAGCCATGTTTTAAGTTCAACTGGTTATTATGTAAGGGTGTGGGGCCTCTACTCTTTCCGTTCAAGAGTAAGCATAAGGCCAAACCAGTCCTGTAAATTAGGACGGATTACCCTGATGTCAACAGGGTGAACCATAAAATAGGTTGTTTTCATTTTTTTCGCCGCACTAAATCTGCGAAGAAGCTTTGTCGTACCTTTATTTTGCCGTTTGACGAAAGATATTCATCGGTATATTATCCTTTGAACTGCCACCAATAGACTTCAGATAATAAAGTAGACAATGGCTTCGAATGGCTCTGTAAACTCTTATAACGAACGCCTTAGGGTGTGGCTTTGTTCAAGGCGAAGATGGCCATGATTTTTTTGTTCAGTTTTCTTCGATCATAGAGATTTTCCCTAAGATAATTAGCTCCCGTAGCTCAGTAGGATAGAGCAACAGATTCCTAATCTGGAGGTCGGCGGTTCGAATCCGCCCGGGGGTACTTTACACAAGCAGAACTCGCACAGGTATTTATTTAAGGCGAGTAAATCAGCTATGAATGCTTGTTTTCGTTTTGGATATGGTGTTTGGGCCAATTCTGTGCCGAACGCCCGCCTAATTCGGCTCGAATCGAGCCTGAAGGGACCTAGCTCTATTCCTCAGCGAGTTCGGCGATCGGAGGAGTGATGAGTCGAAACTACGGTGTGCGCCTTAGACCTTACGCGGAAAAGTCTTAAGGAGGCGAGCAGTCCCAAATCTCATGTTCGCACTGATTGGCTTAAGAACTGGGTGGAAGAGCGTAAAGCTCCTCCTTGGAACATAGCGCCGTGCTTTAGGTGGATCGACCCAGATGCAGACCTGATGTGTTGCAAGAGTCTGAGGATCGGCCGTTTATTGGGGGTTGCTACTTCTGCATCACCTTTACTCCCCAACTTCCTTTTAAATCAAGCCGGGATATCAACGGCGGCGAATATTCATTCGCCCTAATCTCTTGCGACTTGTCCGCCGAAGAGGTTGACTCAGTTCAGATAGACGATAGGACTCGATTACCCTCTTATTTGCGGGACTGAATCTATCTCTTGGTTCTTGAATCGATAATTCCGGCCTCGCATGAATCGCTCCAAACATTAATCGGGGTGTGGCACATGTCGAGCACGCGGTCAACCGCCTGGATGGGTCCCAAGCCTTCAAGGGATTGACGTGGCGATTAGTGGTACAATTATCATCTTCAGCGCTTTGAGAAAGAGCGGTCCGACGAATGCCAATGGTGCGGTTTAGGAACCAAAGAAAAATCCGGTGGCGGCCCCTGCTATTAATGCTATGAAGATTTGCCAGTGCAATGCTACCTGCAACGCGAGAACTCATTATGAACTAGGCTGATTTCGTGGGTGTTTAATATTGCGAAATTATAAGTTGTGGGCGAGGAAAGCAGGCTTTTAGCTCAAAGAATTAAGGCTACACCAGGGCCAAAGGCCAATATGCGGAACCTACTTGACTTTCGGGTAGATAGGTGCCTTATTCGAGTTGCATAAGAATGAAATTCCCCCTTATTAAAGTACTTCTACCACTTGCTATGTCTGAAGTCAAACATCTATCCTCAGAACAGCCCACAGGCTCGGTAATCCCCCGGTTGCCATTGGCAACTATGTGGTCGCGGACTGCCGATCGTAAAAATCATGCCACACCCAGACGATCCGAGTAAATTCGTGATCGGGGTTCGCGACCCTGAAACGGGTGATATTTTCCCCGAGTGGCGCAGAGGCTCTAGGCGTTATGTCGAACGGGGTTGTGACTGCGTCTGGCGTGTGTTCTGAGGTGAAATGGTAAATCGACGAATGGCTCGTGAGGTTGGAATGCAAACCGAAGCGATGCTCAATACAATAGACCATCAGGATCTCTTGGCACCCCTGCTCGATGCAGTGGAATTAGATCGATTGCGCTCCTTGTTGCATTGTGCGCGGGCATGTGTTGAGAAATGGTGCGAGGGAGAGGAAGACGGCGCAAAAAAACTTGAATTAATCGCGAAACACCATTGTCTGGCCGATACGCTGCTCGCAGCGGCTCTTAAGGGGGGGTGGATTGGCGGAGTTCCGGATTTGCGCGGTGTGTTAATCAATCGCCTGTTTGAGTCACCGCATCCCTATTTATTCCATTGTGAGCAAGTTCTCCCAAGCGAAATTCCTCAAGCGCTAAACCAGTCGATGCGACGACATTTGCAATATGCCGAGGTGTTGGCCGGACCCTCATGGGGGTTTTACTTACAGCCGATAGCGGTTGATGCGGGTATTGTAGTAGAGCAAATGCCCGGCAATGGTGTAGAGCCGGAAGCGGTTGAAAATTTAAAAGAGCGGTTTTACTCAGGCCAGGATTGGCCTGATCTCGTCGGGCAGATGGGCAGTCTTATCTACGAATACGGCCGGGGAGATTTGCGCCGCTATGCCGGTTTTCGAATTGGTGAAGACGGAGCTAAGCGCATATTGGAACCAATCCGAGACTTCGCGAGCTTCCCGTTGGAATGGTTGGAGGGCAATGAGGCGCAAATTGAAATACTTGAAGAGAATACCCGCAATTTTCTCTCCGGGCAAAGATCTCATAATGTATTGGTTTGGGGACCGAGGGGTGGGGGGAAGTCGACGCTTATAAGAGCTATAATCGGCAAATTTTACGATAGTGGTCTGCGAGCATTAGAAATCACTCCTTCGTGTTATGAAGACCTCTCTCAGATATTTGCCTTGGTTCGAGGACGAAAGCAGCGATTTATTGGCGTGTTGGACAATGTTTCTTTGGATCGGGGCGATGGCAGTCTACATCTCCTCTCCCGCGTATTAGATGGAGGCTTAGAGGAATGGCCGGAAAATCTAGTGTTTTATGCGACATCGAACTATAAAGACCTAGTAGACCGCGAAGGGGAAAGGCCATTGGGGTTAGGCCAAATGCAGATGGACGACCAGTATCCCAACCTAATCAATCAGTCTATTCGGCCTGAATTTTATGATCCACAGCAGCTTCAACGCCTCGATGAGCAAAGGGCTCTCGACGATCGTTTCGCTTTAAAGGTCTTTCTCGATTTGCCGCAGAAGAACCAATATCAGCGCATGATCTTGTCTTATGCACACCGAGCGGGTATTGATATTCCGGAAGAAGATCTATTCGCATCCTTCGAGGTTTGGCGTATGCGGCATAACCACGATTTGGTCGGGGGGCGTACTGTTCGCGATTTTATTCTCGCGCAAATGTCCGATGGTCAGAGGCGTAGGGGGGATTGAGTTATCGATATCGAAGGTTATCGAAGGCTTAGTTTATTAATCGAGGATCAAGGACTGCGGGAAATTCGCCGGTATCTCGACTATGGTAAGCGGATTAAAGGCGGGGAAGACCTAGATGAGTTTTATCAGTGGATAGCCAAAATTATCCTCGATGACGGGCAAATCTATACCGAACAAGAACGAGCTTTGGCCTTTGAGATCGGTGCTTGTGAACTCTTGGCAGATCAGTGGGAGGCTCTGCAGATGGAACCCGCAGCCGATTTAATTCTCAACCAAACTTTGGACAAGGGGACAATTTATCGGTCGGCACTCCAGGAAACCGCGCCAATTGGCCGAAGGGCGGCTTTTTTACATCTGTTGGAGAGACGATATAAAAAGCATTATAAATGGGTCGAAGAATTAGCGTCGAGTCGGGTGGATGGTGCCTTCAATATTTCCAGTGGGGGCAGGTTATTTAGCCAATTCTTGTATACGCTCGATGGGGTTGCTCCTTTAGCCACTGCAGGAGAGGATAAAGAGAATGCTCATTTACGTGAAGAGGCCGAACGACAGCGCAAAAAGACCCAGCAACTACAGAAAGAGTTAGAACAAACTGAGGCGCGCGCAGGAAGTGTTCATAAACGATTTAAAGAACAAGATATAGAGTTGCAGGGGTTAAAGAGGGAATTGCGGGAGGAAAGAGAAAATGGCGAAAAACTTCGCAGCGAAAGAAAAACCAGAATCAAGAGTCAGCGGCAAACGGGGGAAACCCAGCGCGATTTAGATCATTTACGCAGAGAATATCTGAAATTGGATGGGCGAATCAAGGAAATGGCAAGTCGATTAGCCTTATCGGAAGGAAGAAACCAGGCGGGGCAACTAAAAATAAACTTAGATGGTTTAAGAGACCTCAATCTCGAGCTCCTACTCGGTATTGGTGATGCGGTTGATGAGAAGGAGTTGGGCCAGGTTCGCAGGCGCTTCGCAGCAGCCTTTCATCCCGATCGAGTTGTTGAGTTGCCCAGATGGGTTAGTGACTTTTTTCTTGAAGTGCTCGGTCTCGTCAATGAGGCCTGTGATAGGGCGAAAAAAAAATAACAGGGCTGGAAGGATATCTCGTTTTGCTTGTCCCGGGCACCTCGGTATTCAGAGGACCACCAAGCGGTCGGAAATATGCTACCAGCCCTTGTTATTGTAATAAAACAATAGCTAACATTTTACGCGGCTCTTCCCATCATTTGATCGAGACGACGGGATATTTGCGAGAGAGATAACCCTTCAGAGACTCGCAACTCCCGGATAAGGTGCTTGAGGAGTATAACCTCAGCCATATTGAACAAATCCTTGTTGCCAATGCAATCGGCAACTTTGAGCAAGCCTTTCGACTTGTATTGGCGCATTTGATGGACTGATTTGCCGAAGAGATTGGCAGCTTCCTCAATCCCTATAAGCTTAGGTTTACGCGCTGCCATAATAAAGACCTCCTTGTCTTTCTATGTTCATATGGTACCACTTAATGCTAAGTTTATCGACCCGTAGTATAATTCCTTGATTAAAAATAATACTGATTGAGCATTTTTTGTAAAATTAATCTTCGAGAAGCTCTATTTCATATCCATCTGGGTCGTCGATAAAGGCCATTTTACGCCCCATAGGAAACGATTCTCGCCAGTCTTCTGGCCAGATTTCAATCTCTTTTTTTTCCAATTCATCACAAAAGGCGATAAGGTCGGGGACTGAAAGGGCGATATGCATAAGGTCTTCGGGGACGGTGAGTTGGTAATCGGCAGAGTACGTGAGTTCAAGAGTATGCTCGTTACCGGGCAGTTCGAGATGAGCGACGTGATTACCAGATGGAGATTTATCAGTTCGGCTTTGAAGCTTGAACCCCAAATGATTGCAATACCAATGGATCGATTGGTCTAAATTACTGACACGAATACGGGTATGTAGGAAACGGGCCATGGAAAGGGTCCTTTCTCAAGCGAGGCGAGTAAATTGGACGAGGATTACTATGTAATAGTGGTAAGAGGCGCAAGCGAGAATTGGACTGTAAGCGGTGAGGATTACAAGGTGTTTGGAAAGGGTGTCGCACCCGTCGTAATCAAGCCCGTGTAGGCTTGGCAATACGCTTGCGCCGGAAATGTAAACGCGTAGATTAAATCGAGTAGAACGGGGGTGAAAATATGGTGCCGAAGAGAGGACTCGAACCTCCACGGGGTTTCCCCCACATGGTCCTGAACCATGCGTGTCTACCAGTTTCACCACTTCGGCAACAGAGGTAAAAAGCTAATTGCAGGGTTGGCGACCGTCAACCCCTTTCTCCTTCATAGTGGGTTGGTTATGGCCGAAGCTAACAAGGGTGAAGCACATGAAACTGTTATTGTGCAAAACCGCAAAGCACGTCACGATTTTGAGGTCCTAGATCGTTTTGAAACCGGCATTGTTCTTCGTGGCACTGAAGTTAAGTCATTACGCGATGGGCTGATTACACTAAAAGACAGTTTTGCCACGGTCGAAAGAGGCGAAGTCTTCCTTTATAATGTGCATATCTCCCGTTATAAAGGCGGCAACAATTTTAATCACGAAACCGAGCGAGTACGCAAATTGCTTTTGCACCGCAGTGAAATCCGCAAATTAACTGGGAAGACCGAGCAGCAAGGCTTAACCTTGGTTCCATTGAAGATTTATTTTAAGCGCGGCAAAGTCAAAGTTGATTTAGGGTTAGTACGTGGTAAAAAAGAATTCGATAAGCGCCATTCTCTGGCTAAGCGTCAGGCCGATAGAGATGTCGAGCGGGCCCTCAAGGATAGGCACAAATGAGCCTGCCTGAACTATGTCAAGAAAAAGTCCAATGTTCAAAATGTGGTGGTGTTAGGCTATTTTATGATCCGCAAATAGAAGTGGGGCGCTATGGGCAACTTCGGCTCTGCGCTTGTATTGAATGTAGCTGCGGTGGGAGGGCTCCCTATCAGTATTGGGACGAGGATTCGCGTAGCCAGTGGTGCCCCTGTCGATTCTACCGTCGCAAGATGTCCGAGACCAATAGACTTTTCCGTCAGGCGGATATGCCCGAGCGTTATAAATGGAAATTCATAGACGATTTTCGCCCAATTGCCCCTGATGGGACAGCGATCAGATTAGCAGAGACAGCGCATCGACATATTCCGGAACTTGTCGGTGCAACGCGAGAGCCCAAACGCGGTTATTTGTTTTACGGAAATCCAGGCACCGGAAAAACGCTACTCGGCTGTATCGCAATCAACGAGCTTATGTTGCGTTGGACAAAGCCAGGACGTTTCGTGAACCTATCTAGAAAGTATTTTCAGAAATTAAGAGATACCTTCTCCGAGGAAAGCAATAATTACGGAAAAACGGGCCAAATCCTCGATGAATTGTGTAATATCCCATATATATTATTAGATGATTTTGGTGTTCAGCGGGGTACTGATTGGGAGTTGGAAATGCTTTACGACCTGGTAGATGCCCGCTATTGTGATGAGCGATTTACCGTAGTGACAACGAATCAACCCCTTGATGAAATAAAAAATATGTCACACGGTCGGATCTATTCGCGTTTATCGGAAATGTGCCAGTTGATCCCTATGGACGGCCCAGACTATCGAATGCACATACTATAATTGAGGTCTTAATGAACAGAAGCGATGGACGAGATCCGGATCAATTGCGATCGGTGCGGATAACTCCTAAGTACTTAAAAACTCCGCTTGGATCGGCATTAATCGAGATGGGGGATACAAAAGTAATCTGCACAGTCAGCCATGAGGAGCGTGTGCCCCCGTTTCTATTGGGGAAAGGGACGGGGTGGCTCACAGCGGAATACAGTATGCTGCCAGGCTCTTCCTCTCGGCGCGTTGCCCGTGAATCCGCAACGGGGCGTCCCAATAGCCGTTCTCGAGAGATCCAACGTTTGATCGGGCGGTCGCTCCGAGCGATAATCGACCTAGAGAAAATTGGCGAAAATACTTTATATATAGATTGTGACGTTATACAAGCAGATGGTGGCACGAGAACGGCTTCGATTACGGGTGCTTATGTCGCTTTGCTTGAAGCCGTAGACGCATTGCTTATTGGCGGGGTGATCGCCGAGAATCCATTCTTGGAACAACTGGCGGCAATTAGTGTCGGTGTTGTTGATGGTCGGTTGTTGTTGGATTTAACCTACGAAGAGGATTCTCGCGCAGAAACGGATATGAATGTGGTCATGACCGGGACGGGCGGGATTGTTGAAGTTCAAGGGACGGCAGAGGGGCGGCCTTTTTCCAGGGAGCAGGCCATTGGGTTGCTCGATATGGCGGCGGGGGGAATTGAAACACTAATTGCAGAGCAAAGCGCAGTTTTTGACGGGATCAGGGGCGCATAGAAGAGCCCTTAAAAAATGCTTGACAGGTTCTAAGGCTCAGGCTAACTTGTAGCTTACACTTAGCTTGATGCACGTGTAGCTTTCCTTTTCCTCCCTTCTAAAAGAAGAGGATCGTTCCATGGCGGAGATGACCAAAGCCTCATTTTGGGACATGGAAGACTCCCTTGGTAGCTATCTGGCTGAAATCGCCCACTCTAAGCCTCTTTCCTCGGCGGATGAGGTCGATTTGGCTCGAAAGATCAAACAAGGGGATGAACGAGCTCGTAACAGATTAGTCGAAGCTAATTTACGCTTTGTAGTCAGTATTGCGAAGGAATACCAGAATCGTGGTGTGCCCCTTGCAGATTTGATCAGTGCTGGCAATGTGGGGTTGATCACAGCTGCTGAACGCTTTGACGAAAAAAAGGGCTTCAAGTTTATCTCTTATGCCGTCTGGTGGATTCGGCAGGCCATTCTGCAGACCTTGGCAGAACAATCGCGTACAGTCCGCTTGCCGTTGAATAAGATTGGGTTGCTTTACAAGATTTCGAAAGCTTCCCGCCTTTTACAGCAAGAGCGGGCCGATGGCCCTCGCCCAGAGGCGATTGCGGAACAACTCGACGTCCCCGTCGATGAAATAAAAGAAACCTTGATGTGTGGTCGTTCGGTGCGATCACTTGATGCCACGTTTCGTGAAGAGGAAGATCAAAGCCTCTTAGATGTGCTATCGGATGATCGTCAGGAGTCCCCCGAGAACCAAGTGATGAGAGGCTGTTTGCGCGGGCAAATCGAATCTGCGCTTAGCGGTCTAGGTGGGCGCGAATCTGAAATTCTCCGTCTTTATTACGGTCTTGACGGGGAAGAACCAATGACTTTAGATCAAATTGGTGCTCGATTCGCTCTCACGCGGGAGAGGGTTCGACAGATCAAGGAAAAGGCCCTCCATAGGTTGCGTCACCCCAGTCGCAGTGACCAATTGCGCACCTATAGCAACACCTAAGTTGTATTACTATCCCCGAACTGGCTCCCCAATTCCCAGACTTGTCGTTGGAGTAATTGATGCCAGAGGACATAATTGAAGAAGATCTGTTGCGTTCGATTGATGAAGTAGATGCCCAGATCAAAATTTTCCGGCAACGTGTGCAGGCCGTATTAGATGCTGCACAGGGGGATGGTAATCAATCGTCCCCGAAGCTTGATGCCGTGGGCGCTGGTTAGAGGTGACAAAATAATTTTACGCAAAGAGGGGATGGCTTGGCTGCCCCCTCTTTTTGTTTTTGTAACAGTTATGCTTTATTGGCCGATCTGCCTACCTCTGAAAGCCATGAGTTATGTTAAGTGAACAGGAAACCCTGCAAATCTGTACCGGCTATGAACTGGTTTGCCCGATTTGCGAGACCAAGAATGTCTATTATCGTTTGAAAAGAGATATGGTCCGCCCTTTGGATACCGAAGGTGATGGCCATCCAATACGTTATAAGTGGCGTCAGGCTGGTTTTGATTCAATTGACCCGTTACAGTTTTTTTGGGGGGTCTGTGCAAAGTGCCATTACACTGGAGATTTAGGGGATGCAGAATTTCGCCAAGCCGAGCGGATGGTTGAAGAGTACCGTGAGACTATACAAGGGGACAGCCTGCGTCAGTTGCTCGTCAGTGTTCCTACTGGCAAGGGGATTGCACAAGCCTTGGGGAAGCGTCTCGCCGATAAAGATATATTAGTGCAGGCTGTCGCTAAATTTCATTTAGGGATTTATAGTCAATGTTTGAAGGTTAATTTTTCTCCGGGCAACCTGGCTCGATTCTATCTGCGGATTGGTTGGTTATTTAGGGATCAAGAGAGATTCTATCCCGATTCGGACCTCGAGTCAGTTGCAGCGAAATTTAAAAAATTGAACAAGCGGTGGAAGGATGAGCTACCGGAGCTTAAAGACTGCCCTATGCCTCCCGGTTTAGCACTTAGCGAAGTAGAAGCTTTGCGATATAGCTGGACGTATTTTGAAAGAAACTATGAAACGCTCAAGGAAGCTAAGTGGGAAGACGAATTAAGACTCAGTTTGCTTTTAGCGGAAATTGGCTTTCGACTTTATGAATTAACGGATAGTGCGGAGGACTACAAAAAAACGGCGACCTACTTTAGTGGCACGATGCAAAATTGCTTAAGTATCGTCAACGATAAGAGTATTATTGGTGGAGCGGTCAATCGAGCTAAGGAGATGTTGGAAATTGCCGGGGAGCGTGGTCGAGTCCTACGGGCATTAAATAAAAGTAGAGGGGATACGGGATCCGTTTCGAAAGGGAAACCTAAAACTAAAAAAAATAAATCTAAGAGCAAAGAAGTTGAGAAAAATGGAACCAATAAGAGCAAAGAAAAGTCGCCCAAGGAAGTTAAAGAAACTGGAGTAGCCGATCGCGGTCATAAGGATGGGAGCAAGAATGGGAATGGGAGCGGCGCGCTTTCTAAGGGAGTTGGCGCCGACTTGGGCCAGGCAACACGCCAAGTCAATGTTTTGCAGGAAGAAGTCGAGTCGTTAAGAGAGCGTTTGAAGGATCTTGAGGAAGATAATAAAAAATGGCGCCAATTGGCGGGGCGGGATACTACGGTTACCGGGTTGCCGAATAAGATGACGCTCTTCCGCTTGATCGTGCCAAAGACCTTAAAAGGATTGAGTAAAGGGGGTCCCTTTTCATTTATTGGGATCAGTTTGGACCAGGTCGCGAAAGTTAATGAAGGCCATGGTTGGGTTGTCGGAGACAAGATGCTTAAGGAAAGCGTTCGCAGCATGCGGGACTTCGTGGTGGAAGGTGAAGATCTTTACCGGTTAGAAGGTGCACATTTCGCGATTTTCGGAGCCATGGACAATAATATCGCCCGCCAGCGGGCGGCCGATATGCGCAGACAGCTTTCGCGGACGAGCGTACAAGTCGGCAAAACTCAACTACCGCTCGTGTCCAGTGTCGGCGTCGTGACGGTAGACCGTTTGTTGGCAGAATCGGTGAATGAAGCTTCAAAAAAAATCTTTGAGGCATTGTTGGCCACCCTCTATCGGGCGAAGGAAAAAGGGGGCAACACAGTAGAAATACATAATTCTACTAAGTTCTAAATCGGGGAATTGCAAAGATGAATAAGTGGGCAACGGGTATATTTACTTCAATAGATGAGGGGCTTGGTGCGGGTTTGGATTCCGTCAAGGAACTAGGTGTTTCAACCGTGCACCTGCACGCGCCGGGAAGCGAATTGCGCAGCAAAGAGAAAACGGCAGAAATCAAAGAACAGTTCGCGGAATCTGAAATCGAGATTAGTGTCGTTTTCTTAGGTTTTCCAGATGATGATTACTCGACGACTGATGTTGTTAAGCAAACGGTGGGTTTAGTGCCCAAGGATCGTCGTGAACGGCGGCTCGCTGAAACCCTAGATATTTCGGGTTTTGCCCATGGTCTCGGAGTTGATGCGATCGGGATGCATTTGGGTTTTGTACCTCAGGACCCGACCGATCCTGATTTTTCCGCTGTCGTCGAGGTGACTAGAAAAGTTTGTGACCGCTGTCTAGAGTTCGGTCAGCATTTTCATCTCGAGACGGGGCAAGAAACCGCCAGCGAGCTGTTGACCTTTATCGATGCTGTCGACCGTAAAAATATCGCCGTCAATTTCGATCCCGCGAATATGATCCTTTATGGCGCAGGTGAGCCGCTTGCAGCACTCGACTTGGTTGGGCGACATGTACGCAGCGTGCATTGTAAGGATGCTGCAAAAAAGCGCCAGGCCGGCCAGCCATGGTATGAGGATGCGCCTCTTGGGGAAGGAGATGTGGACATTAGAGGTTTCCTTTTGAAGTTGCACGACTTGGGATATGAAGGGCCACTGACGATCGAACGTGAATTTTCCCCCAACCAAGTGGGGGATATTAAGAAGGCTTTGCAGTTACTTGAAGATCTGCGCAAAGAGATTCGGGGGTGAGCGCTGCCCTGCGAAAGCATATGAATTTTGCCGTTGATGCTGCATGGAAGGCCGGCAAGCTGACGCTGAGGCATTTTCAGCCGGGAGTGCAAGCGGAGTGGAAGGCGGACTTAACGCCGGTGACCATCGCCGATCGCGAAGCCGAGACTCGGGTTCGTGAGTTATTTGCGCAGGCTTATCCCGATGACGGGATTGCAACATGCTCATCGCCACTGGTCGGGCTGAAGCCAGCGATTTGGCCGTCGGAACGGGTGTGATAGACGCATTAAAAAAAAGAGCGATCTTTTGGCAGGGGGTTGGCCGGGATACGGTATCTGCTACTTATAGGCATAACTGTACTGATGCGGCGGCAGCGATGGCTTTTGATTTTGTATTTGCCGTCTTTCCCGGAATTTTGATACTGACGGCCCTGCTCGGCCTTATGCACATATCCCCCGAGGATTTTAATCGAGTCTTAGAAGATCTCGGGATAATTATCCCGGCGCCATTTCTGACGGTTGTCGAAGACAATATAAAATTTCTTTCGTCTTCTTCCCAGAGCTTGTTTTTTATCGGTATTTTGGGGGTGGTGTGGCCTGCATCCGCGAGCATGTCGACAACGATGACTGCTTTGAATCGTGCTTATGGGGCGGATGAGCAGAGATCCTTTTGGCAACGGCGAATCCTCTCAATTTTTTTGGTCTTCGGGGTTGGGTTGTCTCTGGTTTTTCTTTTTAACCTCATAGTATTCGGTGAGCAGATTGAAGAGTGGTTGCGGTTGCGTTGGAATTTTCCGCTCCATTTCCCCGCAGTTGTAGCTCAACTGCGGCGCACGGCTGGTTTGGTCGGTGCGGTCGTAGTAGCAGCCTGTATTTATCGAATAATACCCTCGGTGAGACAGGGTTGGGGCGATGTGCTGCCTGGTAGTTTATTATTCTTTTCACTATGGACTTTTATTGCGTCGGGATTTAAATACTACGTCAAAGGCTTTAGCTATTACAATCTAGTATACGGTGTTCTAGGTGCGGTCATCATCATCTTATTGTCCGCATACCTCGTTGCATTTACATTACTTCTCGGCGGGGAGTTGAATGCGGTGCTCTTTCGCCGTAGGCGGGCTTGACCCCTAGGGATTATACTTGACTTGCGTCTGGTAGGTTCGTAGGTTGGGGCTTGCGGTTGAGGTGCCTTTAGAAATGGAGGGAAAAATGCTGAACAGTCCAGCTATATTGTTGATCGCTATCGGGCTTCTGGCTTGCGGTGAAGGGAAAAAAGAGGAATTGGGGCCTTATGTCCAGACCATTCAGGGCTTTGAAACTCATACGAAGAAGCTTGCGACTTATAGGAGTTATCTCATAGCTCCGGGGATGGAGAGCAAGGCTGATGCTGTCAAGGAGACTTACCAAGTTCTAATTGACGAATTAAAAAAAATCCAATTGGAAGACAAAAAAATCAGGTCTGCCCACAATGCACTAGTCCGTGGATTGACGGAGTCGTTGCGCAAAATCGGGGAACCTAGTAGTCCGACATTTGTAGTCACTGCGGCACGAAGTATAAGATTCGCAAGTTCTACCATACAAAAGTTCTACGGTACTCTAGAGTTATTGTGGAAAGATTCGGAAAGAGCTGAACCATTTCCTTTAAAATGGGAACCCATAGAATAAATGCCATTTCGTTAGATAGAAATCGCAACTGTATAGAAGTAATCAGCTCCCCCGGTTTCGGGGGAGCTTTTTTTATAGGCAGGATCAATGAAAATAACGCGCAAAAAAATACTCTCCCATATCGCTAAAACCACTTATCAGCCGGGTAAGATGAAAGAGCTGGCAAAAACGATGGGGGTTACACAGGCCGATTATCGTGAATTTCGGCGCTTGGTTAAGGATTTGGTGCGGGAGGGGGTGTTGATGCGTGGGCACCACAGTCGATATATGCAACCTTCGACAATCAATCAGGTCGTTGGTCGCTTGAATATGCATATACGTGGATTTGGATTGCTTGCAAGAAGTGGCGACAGCTCGGATGTCTTTATTCCAGCGAGAGACCTTGATGAGGCAATGGACGGTGATTTGGTACGCGTGGCGCTTACAGGGGCTAGTAGTCGACGAGGTGAGCCATTGGGGCGGGTTGCCGAAATTGTCGAGCAAGTCCAAGGTGAGTTTCTCGGCACCTATAGGGTGCGGGGTAGGCGTCACTTGGTTAGCCCAGATGAGGCGGGGGTAAACCGGGATATATTTTTGGATGGTAAGCCTAATGATGGGGTTATGGAGGGCTATAAGGTCGTTGTTCGCATAGTCGAAAGGGATGTGGGGCACGATGGGCTCAGGGGGAAAATTATAGAAATATTGGGTGATCCGGATGATCCCAAGCTTGATTTTCTTTCTCTTCTTCGCCGTTTTGATTTACAGGTAGATTTTTCGGATGCAGTGCAGCGAGAAGCTGAACAGGCCCGAATCGATTTGGATTTGACTCGACGTGAGGATCTTAGGCGGCTCTCTTGTTATACTATTGATCCCGATGAAGCCAAGGATTTTGACGACGCCGTTTCGATTAAAAAAATAGAAAACGGTCATCGTGTCTTAGGGGTTCATATTGCCGATGTAAGTCATTTTGTACAAGAGGGGACGGAGTTGGACAAGGAAGCAAAGGATCGAGCTACAAGTGTCTATTTATTGGATCGCGTAATCCATATGTTGCCGGCTCGCCTAGCCGCCGATATTTGCACCCTGGCACCGGGGGAAGATCGTTTGGCCATGTCTATTTTTATAGAAGTCGACGCCAACGGAGCCCTAGTTGATTATCGTATATGCGAATCGGTTGTCCATAGTGCTGGGAGGCTGACATATGGACAGGTGCAAAGTGTTTTTGATGGCAGCTTAGAAGATGCTGGGTCGGCTGTAGATTTTACTGATGATCTCGCATTAATGCGCCAACTCGCCCAGCAGCGGACAAAAATCCGCCTGGAGCGGGGAGCCCTTGATTTCGCAATAGACCAAGCGCGCGTAGTGGTCGACGAAGAGAGTCGGCCCATCGCCTTGGGGCGTTATCCGCGTTGGGAGAGCCATCGGTTGATAGAAGAATTTATGCTCTTGGCGAATGAGTGTGTCGCTGATTTCGCGCAACGCCGGCAATTGCCGGTGTTATATCGCATTCATCGGCCCCCGTCCTCAGTTGGCTTAGTAGAATTGGGCGGAATCGTTTCTTCGTTGCGGGTTGAACTGGGCCCCGATGACGAAGTGCGGCCGAAGGACCTTCAGCTTTTCTTGCGCCAGATCGCGGATAGGAAAGATGCTCCTCTGATTAACAAACTAGTATTGAAAGCCATGTCGAGGGCAGAATATACCTCCGGTAACTCTGGGCATTTTGGCTTGGCTTGTCCTTCCTACTTGCATTTTACTTCACCTATCCGTCGATATCCGGATTTATGGGTTCACCGGGTTATTAAAAGGTTCATCGCGGAGGAGAAGGGGAATGGTGCGATCGAAGTCGAAGGTTTGCTGGGGTTGGGACAATGGACTTCGGCTAGGGAGCGGCGAGCGGAAGAGGCTGGGCGAATCTACATAAAAACCAAACAAATGCGCTATATGGAGCAATTTGTAGGAGAGCAATTTCCCGGAGTCGTGTCGGGGATTTTACGCGGTGGATTTTTTGTCCAGGTCGGTGATTTTATGGTCGATGGGTTCTGCTTTCTCCACGACCTAGATGATTATTTTATTATGAATGAAAAAAGGCATCGGCTCGTTGGACGACGGAGTGGGCGAGTTTTTGAATTGGGGACGCCGGTGAATATTGTCGTTGCCGGCGTCGATTGGGCGGCGCGGGAAATGGATCTGGTGCTGGTAGAAGATGGGGAGAGCGGCAGGGGGAAAGGAAAAGGCAAAAAAAAAAGCAAAAACAGAAGCAAAAGAAAAAAAAAGGGGTAGTAAGCCGAACCTCAACCCACAGACAACAAGGCCAATACCTCGTCGATCTCCTCTTCGGTATTTTAGAAATGCGGCGATAGGCGAACATACCCTGCTCTTTCAGTCCCCTTGATTCTATTGGCGAGCAAGAGATTATATAATTCCAAGGAAGGCAAGGTGGAGTGTTTGAAGGTGACGATCCCAGATTTATGGCCGTCTTTCCTTGAGGTTAGAATCGAATATCCACGCTGTTTTAATCCGCTGCAAAGTCGGTCGGTAAGCATCAGGACTCGTTTTGAGATCGTGTCGATTCCTTAGGCTACGAGGGAGTCTGTTGCCGCCTTGAGTCCGCCGATGCCGACAGTGTGTGCTGGGGAGTCCCGCTTTCAAAACGTTGGGCATCTGGATGCGGTATTTGGTCATAGCTGAGGAAGTCATGAGCGGATTGTACGCTAGCCCAGCCGAGGCTTGATGTATGTAATACATCCAATGCATGTTGTGAGCAGAATAAATAGGCGCACCCCTCCGGGGCTAACATGCACTTGTGCCCATCGGCGCAGAGCACGTCGATACCCTTTTCCTCGACATAAAGTGGAAATGCCCCAAGGCTTTGAATTGCGTCGACGACAAAGAAAATGCCGTGGTCTTTACACAAGGCAGATAGGGCCTTTAAGTTGCTACGATACCCATCGAAAAACTGCACCGAACTGATACTTAAAACTCGCGTTTTTCTGTTGACAACTTCAGCAAAATATGCCGTTGAAAGCCGGCCAGGCGTAGCTTCGGCCCAGTTAATTTCAACACCTTTCGGTGCCTGGTTTAATTAGGGGTAGACATTGGCCGGGAATTCTCCATGGGCTAAAACTATAATATCACAAGGAGTCCAGTGAATCTCGTTGGCAACGCTGGAGATACCTTCTGTGGTATTCTTTTAAAAAGAGATTTGATGGGCTTGGCTGCATATGAGTTTGGCTCCACTGGCCCGTGCATCGACGTAGAGTTGGTTCCATGAGTCTATATGGGCCACACCGTTATATTTGACATCTGCAATAATTGCCGGAATTGCTTCGGCGGCGGGACTACAAACTGGGGAGACGCCTGCATGGTTGAGGTATGCCCGGTTTTCCGTTACGGGAAGTTGGCGACGAGCAGCGGTAATTTTCAAATAATATTTCTCCTGAATGGATAATAGCCGTGACTGGTCTGCTCGTGAATTACCGATACCCGGATTGACCCTATTGGGTGGGACGGGTATTTTAAAGATTCAACTCAATCGAAGAACGATTATGATTAAGATAATAATATTGACAGTTTTCCTTTACGCTTGTTATGCCCTTTATCAGCAACTCAAGTACAAGCTTGAATCTCGACAAGGTGGGGGCGCATCCAACAAGCGAGAAGGATTTGATCTGAGTCAGGCGATTGATGCCGAATATAAGGTAATTGAAGACGGGCAAAAGGACGGCGAGAATGGCTAAGAAAGCCAAGGGTTTTAGTCCTGATCGATTAATAGCTGAAATTAAGCGTGGCGATATTGTGTCGTTCTATTTGTTGTATGGAGAAGAAGAATACGAACGAGATGCAGTGGCGGCATCATTGATTGAAGCTTTAGCTCCAGCCCAAGCGCGAGATTTCAACCTCGATATTGTCAGGGCGGAGCAATTTGAAGTATTGGATTTCCTTAATCTATACGAAGCATATCCAATGATGGCAGAGCATAGACTCGTCGTGCTGCGGGATGCGCATAACCTGTCGGCCGATCAATGTCGTAGTCTCGAGCGGGTTTTAGCGAAACCGGCCGAGTCGACTAGGCTATTGGTGGTAGGGCAAAAGGTCGACATGCGAAGGAAGTTTTACCGGGGATTGACCCGCGAAGGTAGGGCAGTGGAATTTAAGCCGCCCTATGACAATCAGGTTCCGCAATGGATTCAGCGTTATGCAAAGCGCATGGGCATTCAAATAGAACCTGAGGCGGTGCAATTGCTCAGTCAATTCGTGGGGGCAAAGCCCAGAGAATTGGTCAGTGAACTTGAAAAGCTGGTCAGTTTTGCGGGGTTACCATTAAAGGTTTCAGCGGTTGAACAGGTTACAGGTATTACCAGGGGTGCCAATGTTTTTGACCTTGCAGATGCCATTGGCAAGGGCCAAGGAAGTAAAGCGCAGGAATTGTTACACCAGTTCCTCGGCCAGGGGGAAGAACCTACGCGTGCGGTGGCCATGATCGCTCGTCATTTCCAAATACTCATCAAAGCAAGGGCTCTAATGAGTAATTCGACATCTAGGGATGAAATGGCTTCTGGATTAGGGGTGGCGCCTTTTTTTTTGAAGGGGTATATGGATCAGGCTAAAAGTCGTCCGACCTCTTGGTTTTGGGCTGGTCTTGGTGCGCTAAAGGAGGCTGATTGGCGATTGAAGTCGCAGGGGCGCCGACAGGAATATTTAATCTTAGACCTTTTGATCGCACAATTGTGCGGAATTGCCCAAAAGCACTGAGGCTTGACAGTCCATGGTGTTAAAATTACATTGAGACACCATGTGTGGTGGTTGTAAGATGCTGAAAACAAATGATTTGTTTAATATTTTAACTGAGTGATAAGGGGAGGATTATGAGCGAACCTATTACATTGACAGACGACAATTTCAGTGCTGAAGTTCTATATTCCGATGTGCCTGTTCTCGTCGATTTTTGGGCGACATGGTGTGGGCCTTGCCGGATGATTGCGCCGATCGTTAAAGAATTGAGTGGTGAATACGAGGGCAGGGCCAAGGTTTGCAAGTTGGATGTCGATTCAGCGCAGAAAACAGCGGCAGAATTTGGTGTCCGCAGTATCCCCACTTTGCTAATTTTCAAAGGAGGCAAAGTAGCCGATCAATTGATTGGGGCCGTCCCCAAGCAGCAAATCACTGAAAAGCTAGAGGCCTCATTATCCAATTGATTGGGGCGGATGTGGCCCGATTGTGAGATTGACGAGAAAACGACCCCTTGGGCTCATGCACAAGGGGTCGTTTTGCCTGTGCCTGTATTAGCGGGAGTTTAAACTATGCCTTCTGATCCATTCTGGAGCAATATCTTTCGCCGACGTGACAAAGAAGAGGCGGATGTATTCGATATATTAAAAAAAGTCCCTATATTCCAAGATTTGGGCAGACGGGAATTTAATAAAATCGAAAGTATCCTCCACCGTCGAAATTGGAACGTAGATCAGGCAATCATCAATGAGGGGGACCCTGGGCTTGGCATGTATATCATTGTCGCTGGCGAAGTGCGGATCACGCAGACCGGTGAGGATGGAGTCCAGCAGCAATTGGCGACTTTGACCGGCGGAGACTTCTTTGGCGAGCAAGCCCTGCTCGACGAATCACCGCGAACCGCTTCGGCATTTGCGAATGAGCCTTGTCGAATCATTGGTTTCTTTCGACCTGATTTGCTCGAATTGATAGAAAGCAATCCTCGATCGGGGTTGAAGATCGTAATGCGGCTTTCACAAATGATATCGGTCCGCTTGCGGCATACCAACCGGTTGTTAAAGGAGGCGAGAATGCGGGTGAAACAGGTAGGGGAAGAAAACAAAAGGGCAGAACTGGAGCGACGAGAAACCGAGGATGAAGAGGCTGGGGCCATAAGTTCATGAATCAACAAATCAAGATCATCATCGGGTTGTTGGTAGCCGTGGCGGTTCTGTGGGTAGTCTATCAGATCCGCGGTGTCCTCGCTCCCTTCGGCTTGGCTTTCGTTTTGGCTTATGTTCTCGCTCCGGTCGTAGACCGCATGGAAGGGCGTGGATTGGAGCGGACTTGGAGCATCCTGCTCGTTTTTGTTATGGCGTTTACGGGGTTAGGGGTCGGGGCTTTTAAGGTCGGAGGTAAATTAACCGGTGAGATGGTCGAGTTGAGCGATGGTTTTATGCGCCGGGAGAAAATAGATAAGTCCTTCGTTATAAAGAATAACCGTGAAACTCCGTTAGTCGTAGAAAACATCGCTTGGGAGGACGCATCCGAGACACAGCCTTTTGCCCTGTTGAACATCAAGGATTTACCTTTTAAGATTGAATCAGGTGGCCAGACTGAGGTGCAAATTCGTTTTGCCCCGCAAAGTCATGAGGCGTCTGAGAATGTGCTCTCCGTTCTCTATGGTCAAAATGAAACCGCGCATACTTATAGGGTAAAGGTCTATGGCAATCGCGGCAACGATGCCATAGATGTTGGCCGTGGAGGGAAATCTGCCGGTGAAATGGGGTCCCTACCGGTTGTGTTTTCCCACAGTGGTATTGGTTTTGGAAATGCCGGACCTAATATCGTGACTAAAGTCAGCACAAAGGCATCAGAATTACAACCTCTTTTTCAAGACATACTAGGTAGCGATTTCAATCTGCCCGCTTTGGTTAAAGAACATGGCGAGCGTTTGACCGAGACCATGTTAGGGGGAACCACCGTTTTTCTCGGCGGGATAGTATCTGGTTTAACCTTTGTGGTTATTGTGCCTTTTGTGGCTTTTTTCTATCTCAAGGAGGGCAGGCGCCTTACCCGTACCCTGATAGAATTGGTGCCCAATGCCCATTTC
>Ga0315339_1000508_pt1 | contig 47486 bp, 38 predicted proteins | sample ASW17metaG_FD_204514 | JGI IMG/M metagenome (GOLD analysis project Ga0315339, IMG submission 204514) | Ammonia-oxidizing marine archaeal communities from Pacific Ocean, United States - ASW #17 | ecosystem: Environmental > Aquatic > Marine > Oceanic | place: USA: California | collected 2016-12-05 | reverse complement strand
TTAGGAGAATTTTCAATAGAACCCTCCCCACCGGGCTCTTCTACTTTTCTTAATTTATAATGTGAATTAACGCTTAGAGTTTAAAAGGTTAGAATGGAGTTGCAATACAGTTCCAATTACAGTGAAACTTTTACTTTTGGTAAATCAACTTTGTTGCTATATAAGAATTGTTAATAGCAGTTTTAGGCACTGGATAACAGTACGCTTTTATACTACGATCATATACACAACAGATAGTAACTTGACCTACATTTTGTTATATTGCAGCATATTTAATGATAAGATAAATTAATTAAAATTTTAAAATTATGAGCTCATTTGATAATAGAAAAAAAGGCTTTGAAAGTAAGTTTGCACACGATGAAGAAACTTTATTTAAAATTAATGCAAAAAGAAATAAACTTTTAGGTGAATGGATTGCAGATAGATTAAAGAAAATTGACAAAGATAAGGAAGATTATATTCTAGAAGTAATAAAATCAGATATGGCCGAGCCTGGAGATAAAGATGTTTTTAGAAAAGTTAAAAATGATTTATCACAAGGTGGCTTTAACAATATTGACGAAGAAATTAGAAATAAAATGGATGAGTTTATGGAAGTTGCAAAAAAAGCTGTTTCATAAATACTTTTACCAAAACAAGCCCAGAACTACGATCCATAAAAGTTTTTTCATTATTTTAATTTAAAAATTTAGATAAATTAGGTTTAAAATACTTTGGACCTTTCATAACTTTTCCAGCCTCATTATAAATTGGTTTTCCATTATCATCTAATTTACTCATATTAGAATTCTGAACTTCATCAAAACACTTATCTAGATCAATACCAAAAGCGTGACCAGCACCATAAGTTACATATAAAATATCTGTCAAAGCATCAGCTACCTCCAAAAGATCTTTATTATCTAATGCATTTTTAAGTTCTTCTAATTCTTCTTTAATTAGATCATACCTAAGTTTATTAATCTTATCAGTACTAAAAGAGGCTTGATTCTTAACTTCTTGACTGAAAGTTTCCATAAAAGTTTTTACTTTTTTAAAATTTGACATTTAGCTCCTGTAAGTTTTGTAAATTTAATGTATAATTATAATAAATTAATAATTACATATTAATCAATGAAATTAAGAAAAGAATTCGACAGTTTAGGAAGTGTTAGTGTCCCTGATGACAAATATTGGGGTGCATCTACTCAAAGGTCTAATAAATTTTTTAATATTGGTAAAATTTTAGTAAATATTTCAATAATTAGGTCTATAGCAATTATCAAGAGATCAGCGGCCATGGTTCATTTTAAGGAAAAACAAATAGAAAAAAAAATAACTCAGTCCATTATAAAAGCGTCTGAAGAAGTAATTAAAGGAAAACTTGATGAAAACTTTCCATTAAAAGTTTGGCAGACAGGCTCTGGTACTCAAACTAATATGAATGTTAATGAGGTTATTGCTAATAAAGCAATTGAAATTATGGGTGGAAAAAAGGGTTCTAAAAAACCAGTACATCCTAATGATCATGTAAATAAATCTCAGTCTACAAATGATGTTTTTCCAACTGCAATGCATATATCTGTAGCTCAAGAAACCATTAATAAACTTTTACCAAGCTTAAAAATTTTAGAAAAAGCATTAAATAAAAAATCTAAAGAATTTAATAAGATTATTAAAATTGGGAGAACTCATTTGCAAGATGCAACTCCAATATCCTTAGGTCAGGAATTTTCAGGCTATCAAGTTCAATTAAAAAAATGTATTGAGAGAATAGAATATGCGCTTAAGGAAATATATTACCTAGCACAAGGAGGAACAGCTGTTGGAACAGGAATTAATTCAAGGAAAGGTTTTGATAAGAAAATAGTTAAAGAAATTGCAAAATATACAAAAATTCCATTTAAACCTGCTCAAAACAAATTTGCTGAGTTAGCGGCTCATGATTCTATAGTAAATTTTTCAGGAACATTAAATACATGCGCTGTAGCTTTAATGAAAATATCAAATGATATAAGATTTCTTGGTTCAGGACCTAGAGCTGGATATGGAGAACTTATATTACCTGAAAATGAACCTGGATCATCAATAATGCCTGGAAAAATAAACCCCACACAATGTGAAGCCGTAACAATGGTTTGTGTTAAGGTAATTGGAAATCATACTGGTATTACTTTAGCCGGTTCTCATGGACACTTTGAACTTAATGTTTTTAAACCTATGATTGCCTATAATATTTTACAATCAATTGACCTTATAGCTGATAGTACAAAAAATTTTGCTATCTATTGTGTAAAAGGAATCAAAGCTAACAGAAAAAAAATTAAAGAACACTTGGATAATTCTTTAATGCTTGTTACAGCTTTGGCACCTCATATTGGATATGATAATGCTGCTAAGATTGCAAAAAATGCTTTAAAAAATAACACCACGTTAAAACATGAAGCCTTAAAAACTGGCCTTATACAAGAAAAAGATTACGAGTATATAGTTGATCCAGCAAAAATGATTTATCCATCATAAACACTAAAAAGATTATTTACTAAATTTTTAAATATAATTAAATTTTTAATTTGTTGGTTTTCACCTGAATTAAAATTATTTAATATACCCACTACTGATTCATTTGGTTTTACATTGTCAATTTTAAAATTATTTATCATTATTTTATTTTCTAAAACATTTAAATCTAATTTAAATGTAATATTTTTAATTGGTTTTCTAAATTTTTTTTTCGTTTGAAAAAAAGAAAAAAAATAATCCGAACTTTTTATATCTAAATTAAAATCTCCATTAATAAATAATGAATTGTCATCATTTAAAATTACATTACTTTTGGTAAGAGTTAACGAACCAATTTTGTTACTTAAAATATAGGAATTATCAAAATTTACTTTTCCATTTATAGCTTTAAAATTAAATTTTAAAACACTAAAGATTTTATTATTCGGAATATAAGATGAATTTAAAGAAATAGCTAAACTTAAATTTTCATGAAACAATTTCCCTGATTTTAGCAATTCAAAAAAGATAGAATTAGTATTCAATAATTTTTTTAAATCAATTTTTTGTAAATTAACATCTAGAACAAAATTAAAGGGACGTAAATTGAGTTCACCTTTATATTCAATTTTACTATTACGAAATTGTGAGTTAAATGATTTAAATGATATAAGACTATCTTTTAATCTATATTTAGAGATTAATCTTAGATTTGAAATTAATAAACTATTTAATCCATTAATAATATCATTTTCTTTAGTAGTTTGATTTTTGAATTGTATTTTATATTTTTTAGAATCAATTAAAGTATTATTTTGTCTGTTTACTAAATCTTTATTAAGCTTAAATATAAAAGGAACTTTAAACATTTTTCCTTTTAAAAAAATTTTATTCACTATTTTTAAATTATCATAAAATAAATATACTTTAGATATTTGAGTTATTGCTACCGTTTCTCCAGCAATATTTTTAAAAAAAATATTACTATTATTAATATTTATTTTTTTTTCTGAAAATTTATTATTAAAAAGTTTATCAAAAAAACTAAAATCACTTTGTTGCACTACAAAATTGGCATTATCAATTAAAATATTTTTAATATGTAATTTTTTTTTTTTTAAAAAATTTTTTTGGCTTATAAAAATTTTTAACTTTTTTATTTCAGCTAGTTCTTTTGGGTTTTCAACATTATCGTTTAAAATTTTTGTATTTTTTATTGTAAAATGTGGATAAGGAAGAATTTCATATGATATTTCTGAAGAAATACTAAAATTAACTTTAAATTCACTTGATAACTTGCTTTGAATTGTATTTTGAACCCATGATTTATCGTATAAAGCAGGTATAGATAAATAAAATAAATAAATAAATAATAAGCCAATTAAACTTATTAAATAAATATTAAAATTACTAACTTTAGATTTATTAACAAAAATATACTTTGTTTTATTTAAATATTTTAATAATGTTTTTTTAGTTAAAAATTTTAAATGCGTGATACTTATTAAATAGATATTATTTATTTTATTTAAATGTTTTAATAATATTTTTTTAGTTAAAAATTTTAAATGCTTGATATTTATTAAATAGATATTATTTATTTTATTTAAATGTTTTAATAATGTCTTTGTAATTAAAGATTCAAACCATTTAATAAATATATTAAAATTTTTTTTTATGTTTTTCATGAAAATTAAATAAGCTTATAATGATAATTTGAAAATGATAAACTCTGAATATTTAAACAATCTTAATAATGCTCAAAAAGAGGCTGTTTTATATCTTGATGGACCTTTATTGATTGTTGCTGGAGCAGGTTCAGGGAAAACTAAAGTGCTTACATCTAGAATTGCACATATTATTAAAGAAAAAAAGGCATTTCCGAACCAAATACTTTCTGTAACATTTACAAATAAAGCTGCAAAAGAAATGCAGAATAGAGTTAGTGCAATACTTAATTCGGAAGCTACTGGGTTATCATGGCTTGGTACATTTCATTCAATTTGTGCAAAACTGTTAAGAAAGCATGCTTGTGCCGCTGGATTAACTTCAAATTTTACAATTATAGATGCAGATGACCAAGTAAGATTAATTAAAAATATATGTAAAGCTGAAAATATTGATATTAAACAATTGGCACCAAAATATATATTATCAATAATCGATCGATGGAAAAATAAAGGATTCTACCCTAATGAAGTTATAGTTAATAAAAATGATATTTTTGAAAAAACTGTTTTACCCCTCTATAAAATTTACCAAAAAAAATTATTAGATTTAAATGCTTGTGATTTTGGTGACTTAATTCTGCATGCAGTTAAAATTTTAGTACAAAATTTAGATATAAGAAAAATTTATTCAAATAATTTTAAATATATTTTGGTTGATGAATATCAGGACACAAATTTCATTCAAAGCAAATGGCTAAATTTATTATCTGAAAAACATAAAAATATTTGTTGCGTTGGTGATGATGATCAATCAATTTATAGTTGGCGAGGTGCAGAAATAAAAAACTTTTTAGAGTTTGATAAGGTTTATAAAGATTCTAAAATTATTAGATTAGAAGAAAATTATAGGTCATCACAAAACATTTTATCAGTTGCTTCAAATCTTATTGCCAATAATCAAAATAGAGTTGGAAAAACTTTAAAAACTACGATGGAAAAGGGTGACTTAGTAAAGCTTAATTGTTTTAAAAATGGTAAAGATGAAGCAACATCTGTTTCGGATGAAATTGAAAATAAATTAAAAAAAAAATATTCTCTTAACAATATTGCAATTTTGGTTAGAGCTATATTTCAAACTAGAGAATTTGAAGAACGTTTTCTTAAAATTGGCTTACCATATAGAATTCTAGGTGGTACTAAATTTTATGAGAGAGCTGAAATTAAAGATTGTGTTGCATACCTAAGATTAATTAACCAAGAAAAAGATGATTTAGCTTTTGATAGAGTGGTAAATAATCCCAAAAGATCAATTGGTGAAAGTACAACAAAACAAATTCATGAATATTCAAAAAAAAATATCACAAGTTTAGAGCTAGCTTCAAAAAAATTAATTGAAATGAATTTAATTAAACCAAAAACTAAAATAGGTCTTAATTCTTTTTTATTTTTAATAGAAAAATGGAGAAATGATTTAAATATAAAAAAAATTAACCACGTAAAATTATTACAATTTGTTTTAGATGAATCTGGTTATTCGGCGATGCTTAAAAATAAAAAAGATGTAGATAATGAAAATAGATTAGAAAATATTAAAGAACTTTTAAGTGCGATGAAAGAATTTGACAATCTAGAAAGTTTTTTAGAACATGTTGCCCTTGCTACTTCAATTGATCAAGATTGGGAAGGGGAAAAAGTTAACATGATGACTATGCATGGTTCAAAAGGTTTAGAATTTGATGTTGTTTTTCTCCCTGGTTGGGAAGAAGGTCTATTTCCACATCAAAAATCTATAGAAGAAAAAGGACAAAATGGTCTTGAAGAAGAGAGAAGGCTTGCCTACGTAGGAATTACAAGAGCAAAAAAAAATGCTTTAATTTCTTTTTCAATGAATAGATTTTATCAAGGTGATTGGATTGATAGTATGGCATCTAGATTCATTGAAGAGTTACCTGAAAAAAACTTAGAAAAAAATTCATTCTTTGACGAAACTAAAAATGAAGAAGAAGATTTTGAATTTAACCAAGACTTAGATATTGAAGAAGGAACAAGAAGTCCAGGTTGGATTAGATATCAAAAAAGAATTAAATGAATAATAAAAAAATTTTAAAACTAAAAAAATTAATAAATTTTTATAATTTAGATGGGTATATAATACCTAAAAATGATGCTTATTTTTCTGAATTCTCACTTCCTGATAGATTAAAAACAATTTCTAACTTTAGTGGCTCAGCAGGATTTGCTATAATATTAAAAAAAGAAAATTTTTTATTTATTGATGGAAGATATACAATCCAAGCACAAATTCAGGCTGGTAAATATTTTAAAATAATTGAAGTACCAAAATTTTCACCAAGAGATATTTTAAAGAAATTTAAAAAAAATTTAACTTTAGGCTTTGATCCACAACTATTCACGAATTCCATACTTAAAAAAAAATTTAGTAGTATTTGTAATTTATTTCCAATTACTAAAAATCTAATAGATATAATTTATAAAAATAAAGGAAGAAACGTTGCTAAACCTTTTTACAATTTGAGTGATAAAATTTCAGGTGAAAGTATGAATTCTAAAATTAATAGATTAATAAAAAAAATAAAACTTAAAAAAATTGATAACATATTTATAAGTGCGCCAGAAAATGTTGCCTGGCTATTAAACATAAGGGGGGGAGATAATCCTAATAGTCCTATACCAAATTGTAAAATAATTTTAACAAATAAAAAAAAGATATATTTTTTTTCATGTCCTAAAAAAATTTACAAAATAAAAAAAAATAAAAAATATAAAAATTTTATCTTCTCTACTTTTAAAAACTTTCCTAAAGTAATTGATCAATTAAAAGGAAATAGTTTTTGTATAGATAACTCAACTTGTTCTGTGTCAAATGAAAATACTATAAAATCTTCATTTAGAATTAAACTTGATATAGATCCTTGTTATATTATGAAGGCCATTAAAAATAAATTAGAAATAAAACATATGATTAATACTCATATTAAAGATGGCCTTGCACTAACTAAGTTTATTTTTTGGATTAAAAATATTAATAAAAAGAAAATAACAGAAACAATTGCACAAAATAAATTAGAAAATTTTAGAAAGCTTAATAAAAATTACCTATTTCCAAGTTTTAATACAATTGCTGCTACTGGTTCAAATGGTGCTATTGTTCATTATAGAGCAACTAAAAAGACAGATAAAATTATTAAAAAAAATGATATTTTTTTATGTGACTCTGGCGGCCAATATAAATTTGGAACTACCGACGTCACAAGAACAGTTTGTTTTTCAAAACAAAAAAAAACAATTAAAAATATTTTTACCAAAGTTTTACAAGGTCATATAGCGGTTGCACAAACCAACTTAAAAAAAGACAACACTGGACAAAAGATTGATCGCAGAGCTAGAAAATTCTTAAAAAGAGATGGACTTGATTATGCTCATGGTACAGGTCATGGTGTGGGTTTTTTCTTAAATGTTCACGAGGGACCTCAGTCTATATCAAAATATAATTCTATTAAGATTAGAGAAGGCATGATTTTAAGTAATGAACCTGGTTATTATAAAAAAGGAAGATACGGAATCAGAATAGAAAATTTAGTTTATGTAAAGAAAGATAAAAAAAATTTATACTTCGAAAATTTAACTTTAGCACCAATAGAAAAAGATCTTATAAATTTCAAACTACTTAACAAAAATGAGAAAGATTATTTATTCAAATATCACTTAAATATTTATTCAAAATATTCAAAATTTTTAAATCTAAAAGAGAGAAGATGGTTAGCTAGTCTTATTTAATATTTTCATCCACTCATCTTGATTAATTACGTTAATATTTAACTCTTTCGCATTATTTACTTTTTTTATAGTTGGTTTTTCCCCAATAATTAAAAAATCAAGTTTTTTACTAACATTACTTATTATTTTTCCTGAATTTTGTTCAATTAAAGATTTTGCTTCGGCTCTACTTATTCCATCTAATTTACCAGTCAGCATGAATGTTTTATTTTTTAAAGGCCCATTATTATTAACTTGAGTCACTTCAATTACAGTAAGCTTTTCTTTAAGTTTAGATAAAACTTTTAGGTTAGTTTGATTAAAAAAAAATTTTTGAATAGATTTAATTTGTGTTTCTCCAATTCCATCAATATTTGATAATTCACTAAAGTCTTTATTTATAGATAATTTTAGAAAATTACCTAAAGATTTTAAGTGTCTTGCTAGGAGTTTTGCATTTTCTTGTCCTATATGTCTTATACCTAAAGAATAAATAAATCTTTCAAGTGAAATTTTTTTCTTTTCTTCAATAGAGAATTTTAAATTTGATACTGATAACTCTCCCCACCCTTCCAACACTTTTATTTTTTTATAATCCAGATTAAAAATATCTTGTGGTAATTTAACTAAATTAAGTTTCCAAAAATTTTCTACAATTTTTTTTCCAAATCCATCTATATTAAAGGCCTCCTTAGAAACAAAATGTTTTATTTTTTCTATTGCAATCTTTTCACATTCATAACCTTCGCTTGTACATCTTCTTACGGCATCTTCTTTTTTGGTAGTTTCGTTAAAATCTTTAACGGTGTTAGACCCACAAGAAGGACAAATTTTCGGAAATATAAATTTTGTTGAGTTCTTAGCTCTTTTTTTTAAATCTACAGAAATAACATGAGGAATAACATCTCCGGCTCTTTCTATTGTTGCAGTATCTCCTATTCTTATATCTTTTCTATTTATTTCGTCTTCATTATGAAGTGTTGCATTAGAAACCATAACTCCACCAATGTTTACTGGTTTTATCTTGGCTACAGGAGTTAGCGCCCCTGTTCTACCTATCTGAATTTCGACATTTAATATTTGAGATATAGAACTATGTGCAGAAAATTTATGTGCAATAGCCCATCTTGGAGCATTAGCTGCAAAACCCAATCTTTTTTGTAAGTCAAAGTCATTTACTTTGTAGACGATTCCATCAATATCAAATTTTATCTCTTTTCTTTTTTCCTCTAAGATTCTGTGATTTAAAATTAAATTTTTAACACCTTTAATAGTTTTGTTAAATTGATTGGTTTTAAACCCCCATGATTTTAAATTTTTAAGAAAATCAGATTGTGTATTAATTTTCATGCCCTTTTCGAATCCATAAGTATACGCAATAAATTTTAATGGTATTTTTTTTGTAATGGTTGAATCTTTTTGTCTCAGGGATCCTGACGCTGCATTTCTAGGGTTGGCAAATTTTTCATTTATTTTTTCAAAATCATCATTTTGAATAAAAATTTCCCCACGTATATCAATTTCTACAGGAAAATTTTTTGCACTTATCGACTTAGGAATATCTTTTATAGTTTTTAAATTTTTAGTAATATCTTCACCTTCTTTACCATCTCCTCGAGAAAGTCCTTTTATAAATTTACCATTTTTATAAAATAATGAAGCAGAAATACCATCTATCTTGGGTTCTGCGCTGTATTCAATTTGACTTGAATTTTCCAAACTTAAAAAATTTAATATTTTTTTTTCAAAATTAATTAAATCCTCTTCATTGAATGCATTTCCTAATGATAACATCGCAACTTTGTGTTGTGTCTTTTTGAAATTTTTGGAGGGTTTAAAGCCAACCGACTGAGTTGGTGATTTATTACTTTTTAAAAATAAATATTTTTTTTCTAAATTTATGATTTTTTTTTTTAAAAAATCATATTCTTGATCGGGTACAATAGGTTTATTCTTATCAAAATAATATTTATTGTATTCCTGAATTAATTTAATTTTTTTAAAGTAATCTTTCTTAATTTGATCATTGTTCATATCACTCAAAGAGTTTTCGAAATTTTTTTATTATTCCCTTTTTTTCTTTTTTATCTTTTTTAATAATTTTAGTCTTATAACTTTTATTAAATACCTTATATGATCTTTTATACCAATCACTAGAAAGATAATTATATCCTAATAAATTTGCGTATTTTTTTGATTCCTCTAAGAGTCCAATACGATAATGTATTTCAACCAACCTATGAATAGCTTCTTCTGCATAAATAGTAGTTTCATAGTTATTTAAAATATTTTTAAATCTATTAATGGCTGGTATCCATTTTTCTTTTTTAATATAAAATCTTCCTAAGTACATTTCTTTTGATGCCAATATATCATTAATTAAATTAATTTTAAATTTTGAATCTAGAGCAAAATCTGTATTGGGATAATTTTTAACCACAAATTCAAATTTGTTTTTTGCTGTAATTAATGGTTCTAAATCTTTTTTCTCATCGACTATTGTCTGATAATGACTCATAGCTAATAAAAAGTGAGCATAATTTAATCTTTTATCTTTAGGATAAGTTTTAATATATCTTTCTAAATTAAATATTGCCTCAGGATAATAACCGTCAATATAATAAGCATAAGAAGCCATTAGAGCTGATTTTGCTGCCCAGGCTGATTGTGGAAACAATAATTCTGATTCAAGAAATTTTTTTGCTGCATAAAAATATTCACCTCTATTTATATTGTTAAGTCCCTCTGTATAAGTTGAAATCATTTCCATTTCTTGATTAGTTTCTTTTATTTGAGATATTTCTTTTTTATCTTTTGAACAAGACTGAAACGTAATAAAGATTATTACTAACAATAATTTATATAAAATTTTCATTGGTATATTTTACCGATACTCTTATTTATATAGGATAAAAATTTTATGCAATAGATCTTAAATGGCTTTTATTAATAAAAGCATGAGGTAGGTTCTTTTCTTGAATTTCTATTAACGAAAAGTTCTCTTCATTTTGAAAAACTTTTCTTAGTAATTGGTTTGTAAGCTTATGACCACCCTGCGAACAAATAATTTTACCTATTATTTTATAACCTGCTAGATAAAGGTCTCCCATACAATCTAAAATTTTGTGATTTACAAATTCTTTTTCGTTTCTTAGACCCTCTTTATTTAATATCTTATCTTCTTTTACAACAATTGCATTTTCAAGACTTCCACCTTTTGCCAATCCCATTTCTTTTAATTTTTTAACGTCTTCAAATAGACAAAATGTTCTGGAATTATAAACATCAGTTAAATCACATTCATATACTTTAATTACGCTTCTCTGATTTCCTATTAAGCTGTTTTCGTATTTAAGTTCAAAATCTATATCTAAACTAACTTTACTAGGTTCAATTGAAATTGTCTTTTTTCCATCTTGGAATTCTATTTTTTTTTCTATTTTAATAATTTTAATAGGTGAGTTACTTGTTTCAATTCCAGATTCTATTATTGCTTCTACAAATAATTTAGCAGAACCATCTAAAATTGGAACTTCTTGATTATCTATTTCTATTAAAGCATTATCTATACCCATGCCATACAATGCTCCCATTAAATGCTCTATGGTTGAAACGTTTACACCTTGTTCATTCGAAATAGTTGTACAAAAAACTGCACTACTAACATTAAAAATATTTGGTATTATAATATTATTATATTTAATATCCGTTCTTTTAAAAACTATTCCAGTATTTGGTTCTGCGGGTTTAATTGTTAGGTTGGCATTTAAACCACTGTGAAGGCCAACCCCATTAAATATGATATTTTTTTTAATTGTTTTTTGGTTTAAAACAGACATCAGAGAACTTATAAATTCTCAAAATAAAAGAAGAAAAACAAGAAATGTTACAGGAAAATACTAATTTACTTAAAAAGATGGAAGAGCTTCTCAAAAAAACCTTCTTTTATTTGTTTTTTAGGTACGACTACAACCTCTTGTTTGTTTAAACCTTCACCTAATTTTAGAGCAGATTCACAAATACCTTCTACAGTTTCGTCAAGTAAATCTATTTCCTCAGAAAAAAGAATTTTTTCTTTAAATTTATTGTCTAAAATTTTTGAACCTTCTCCCATTAAAATCATTTTATATTTATGTGATTGATCAAAATTTCCATTTAGTTTTATAGATTTAGTACACAACTCTAGAATCTCTTCGATTCTTGCAAAAATTATTTTCTGAATTAAATCAAGTGACAACTTTTTTTCATTTAAAAAATTTTCATTTTTATCAAAATATAGTTTTATTTTTTCAGCATCTATCAAATCTACATTTAAAACTTTAGAAATATCTTTGGTAATATGGTTTCCACCAATAGGCAAAATATGGAAAAAACTAATTTCATTATTCTTATAACATGTTATCGATGTTTTATTAAAGCCCATATCGATAAATGATATGTTGCTTATTGAAGAAAAATTATCTTTATAATTTGTAGATTTTGCATAGCTTGAACAAAAAAATTGATTAATTGAAATATCAAGTTTAAAGAATATTGACTTCAAATCTTCTATCATTTTTTTTGGCAAACAAATAAAAATAATATCAATAGATAGTGAATTACAAGTAATATCTGTTGGTAATAATTTATAATCAACATTATCAACTTTATAATTTTTAATAATAATATGTATAATATTTAAGTCTGAATAATTTCTTAAGATCTGTTGTTTGCCATCTTGGATCAAAAATTGTATATCTTCTTTTTTTAATTTTAATCCATCAAAATTTTTAGACAATGAAATACTAACTGATAATATTTCTGGACTATCTACCATTAAATTTACATCATTTAAATATTCATTAGTATTTTTTTCTAGATTTAAAATAATTTTTTCAATCTCAGAAACTGAATTTAAGTAATCAGTAAAATAATTGCTTTCTGAATAAAAACTTTTTGCTGTATTGTTTTTATTAAATGCACCAGCTCTAATTTTTGATGAACCAAAGTCTAAATAAATTTCAAAATTTTTATTATTCATTTTTTTGTAATAACTTGATTGGTAATTCTTAAATCAATAATTCTATTATTTTTAAATTTATCATCTTTTAAAATATTGTAAGCAATTCTCAATGTTTCATTTATATTACTTTTAGGTAATTTAATCAGAATATCATTAATTGTTAAAATATCCCATCTATTAGAAGGGTAAAAAAATATTGATTTTAAATCATAAAATTTAAATTCAGAATTTTCTATAATTTTTTTAAATTCTAAAAATTTTTTAGAATCAAATTCACCAAATAAAAAAGGTAGCGTTTTATTTACTTCTTCATTTTCTATGAGTTTACCATTTGACCCTATAAAAAGTTGATTATTGCCTGAAATTCTTGCAACAAGTTTGGTTGGTTCTATTTCTACATTAATCTCTCCAGGATAAATTTTTTTGACTCTATAACTTTCTACTAGATTGTATTGAGAGATTATCTTTTTAATACTTTCTTTATTAATAAAAAAAATATTTCCAAATAATAATTTGTTAAGTTTATCTTCTATTTGTTGATTATTATTAGTTGATAAACCCGATACATAGAACTTTTTAATTTTAACAGAATAGTCGTTTTGAAATTCTAAAGATTTATTATTGGTTGTACTTAATATAATTAAAAATATTAGATATATTGCTATCTTATTTTTTTTATCTATTAATTGATGCATCTTTTAAAATCCATTCAATCAGTTGTATAAAACTTATATCTAAAAACCTTGCAATTTCTGGTACTAGAGACAATTTTGTCATACCAGGTTGAGTATTTATTTCTAATAAATAAAATTTTCCTTTGTAAAATTTAAAATCTGATCTAGTTACACCTCTGCATCCTATTGCTTTATGGGCTTTTAAAGCAATATCTGTAATCTTTTTTAAATTTTTTTTATTTAAATCTACTGGAATAATATGCTCTGTTTTTGCTTTTGGATTATATTTCGCTTGATAATCATAAAATTTTCTTTTTGGTTTTAATTCTATTGTCCCTAACTTTTTTTTATCCATTATTGCTACTTGGATTTCTCTACCAGCAATAAATTTTTCAATTAAAATTTCTTTGTAAGGGCTTAATATTTTTAAATTTTTTAATATATTTTTTTTATTACATATATAAATGTTAACACTAGATCCTTCATTAATTGGTTTAATTACTACAGGAAATTTTAATTTATTTTCAATTTTTTTAATTATACTTTTTTCATTTTTTCCATATATAAATTTAATATACTTAGGTGTTAATATTTTATTTTGAATAAATATTTTTTTTGAAATTTCTTTATCCATTGCAATAGATGATGAAATAACTCCTGAGTGTGTATAGGGAACTTTTTGTGTTTCTAGTATTGTTTGAATATATCCATCTTCACCAAATTGACCATGCAAGGCATTAAATATTACATCTGGTTTATAGGATTTTATATTTTTTATTAAGTCGTTGTCTGGTTCATAAGTAGCAACTCTATATTTATTTTTTTTTAGTTCTTTAGCTACTTCTTTTCCAGTTTCTAAACTGATTAACCTTTCTTTAGAAATTCCCCCACAAAGAACTAAAACTTTTTTTTTCATAGTTATTCTAATATTTTTATTTCTTTTTCTAATTTTATTCCTGTTTTTTTCTCAACACACTCAGCAACAAAATCTATCAATTTTTTCATATCATTGAAACTAGCGTTATTTTTATTCACAAAAAAATTACAATGTTTTTTAGAAATACATGCATCACCAATACTTGTGTTTAATGGTACAGACTCTCTTATAAGTTCCCAAACTTTCTTATTTGTTTGTTTGATAGGATTTTTAAATGTGCTCCCGCTTGTTTTAATCTTTGTTGGTTGAACATTATCTTTTGCTATTTTTAATGTTTTCATTTCTTCTTCTATTTTATCTCGAGCCTTTTTTTCTCCTTTAAAAGAAGCACTTAAAAAAATTAAATCTTTAGATAGGTCATTATTTCTATATTCAAATAAAATTTTATTTGCCGAAATGGTAACAACTCTTCCTGTTCTATCAATAGCTTGAACTGAAACTAATATATCTTTAAACTCTCTATCAAAGCAACCAGCATTCATTCTTAAACCGCCACCTATAGTTCCTGGTATACATGATAAAAATTCAAGACCACCAATTTCATTGTCACGTGCAAATTCAGCTAATTTTTTATCACTACAAGCGCTGCCTGCAACAATAATACCATTTGGTAATAATGAAATATTAGAAAAATTTTTGCCTAATTTAACAACAATACCATTAAAAATATTGTCATTAATAAGAGTATTTGAACCTGCACCTAAAGTAAAAATTTTCTCTTTTGTACCAAATTTATTTAAAAATATAGCTAAATTTGAGAACGTTTCTGGTTTAAAATAAACTTTTGTTTTTCCTCCAATATTAAACCAATTACTTTTTTTTAAATTATAATCAAAATCAAATTTACTATTTGTCTCTTTTGAAAATTTTTTTATTTCATCAATTAACATTATATTAGTTTTGGTAACTCTCTCATCCAACTTGAAATTGAACCAGCACCCATTCCAATTACTATTTTTTTTCCATAAACATTGTTTTTAATAAATTTTGCTAATTGATATTGGTCGTCAACTAAATAAACTTTAACTTTAGAGTTTTTAATAATATCTTTAGCAAAATTGTTGTAATTAAATCCTAATTTTAATTTTTCTCCCGCTGCATATACTGGGCACAAAATTACTGAATTAGCTTTTTTAAATGATAGACTAAAATCCTTTTTTAAGTCTTTTAATCTTGATATTCTATGAGGCTGAAATACACATATTATTTCATTCTTTTTATAAGCTGCTCTTACTCCATTAAGCACTTCTTTAATTTCTGTGGGGTGATGAGCATAATCATCATAGAAATTTGTTTCATAACGAGTAAATATTTTATTAAATCTTCTTTGTACTCCTTTAAATTCTTTTAAGCCTTGTTTAATAATTTTTTTTGATATTCCAATAGTTAAAGCTACTGCTGCTGATGCAGTTGAATTTCTAATATTGTGAATACCTAAAAGTGGAATCTTTATTTTTTTGATTAATATATTTTTTTTTCCCGGTAGTTTAATTGACAAATCGAACTCAGAAAATTCTTTTTCTTGCTTTATATTCTTAATATAAAACTGTGATTTTGAATTTGTTCCATAAGTATAATAGTTTTTTATTTTAAGTTTATTAAGTAATTCATTGCTATTTTTATCATCAATACAAATAAATGATTTTCCAAATGATGGAACTTTATTAATAAATTTTATAAATAAATTTTTTAGCTCATCCATAGATCTATAAAAATCCATATGTTCTCTATCAATGTTTGTTATAATAGAGTATGTTGATGGAACTTGAATAAAACTACCATCAGATTCGTCAGCTTCTAAAATACACCAGTCGCTCTTTCCTAGTCTAGCTGAATTATTAAAAGAATTAAGAACTCCACCATTTATAATTGTTGGATCTAATTTTGTTTTTGAAAATATTGCGGCTATTAAAGAAGTTGTAGTTGTCTTTCCATGTGACCCTGTTACAACAATATTCTTAGTTAAAGACACTATATGTGCCAACATTTCACCTCTCTTATAAATTGGTAATTGTTTTTTTTGAGCCTCAATTAATTCTGGATTATTTTTTTTAATTGCTGAAGAAATAACTAAAATTGTTGCTTTATTTATATTCTTTTTTTTGTGTCCTATTGAAATTTTTATTTTATTTTTTTTTAATCTAGCAATATTTTTATTATTATAAATATCACTACCCTGAACATTAAAACCCATACCTTTCATTATTAAAGAAAGGCCACTCATACCAATTCCTCCAATACCAACAAAATGGATAATCTCAGTTTTCGCTAATTCAATTTTCATTAATTATATTTATAATTTTTTGATTTATATTATTCCATGTATTTTGATAGCTAAAATTTCTCATATTCTTTTTTTTATCTAAATATTCTTCTTTATTTTCAATAATATTAACTAATTTTTCTACTAGGATGGTGTTGTTAATTTCATTTTGATTCAAAATCCAATTACAACCAAGTTGCTGATAGAATAATGCATTTTCGAACTGATGATTATCTTTAGCAATAGGAAGTGGTATAGCGATATGAGGTATATTTAGAAAAATTAATTCTGCTAATGTAGATGCTCCAGCTCTAGTTATACATATATTTGATTTGCTCATAAAATTAAATATATCTTCATTAAAATCAAATAGTTCATTTTCAATTTTATTTTTTAAATAAAAATTTTTTAAATTATTATAATTATTTAGGCTAGTTTGTTGAAAAATTTTTAACTTAAACTTTTTTGACAATTCTATTATTGAATTTTGAATCGCAGTATCAAATAATTTTGCACCTTGGCTTCCACCTATTATTAATAAATTGATCTCTTTATTCATATCTTCAGCTACTTTGACGGTATAAAATTCTTTTCTTAATATTGCTGGAATTAAAGAAATTTTATTTTTTAGTTTTTTTGGAAAGTTTTTAATATTTTCAGAATAACAAAAAACCTTTATACAAGAATTAATAAAAAATTTGTTTGATCTACCTAAAACCATATTTGGTTCAAATAAAAATAGTTTTATATCAAGTATTTTAGATGCCATACATAAAGGTAAGGACATATACCCACCTGTTGATATCAATATCTTAATTTTTTCTCTTTTTAAGAAAAAGAAAGATTTAAGAGTTAAACTTAATAATAAAAAAATTTGAAAAGGTAATAAAAAAATGTTTTTTGATATTTTAGGTACATTAAAAATTTCTATATTATATTTATCTTTATCTAAAAATTGAATTCCCCTATGATCAGAGGTTATAGAAATATCAAATTCATCTTTTAAATGTTCATAAAGGATTGTTGCGGGAACCACATGTCCTCCAGAACCTCCTGTACTAATTAAAATTTTTTTTCTCATATTAATTAATTTTTCTTTTTGTTAAATTCAAAATCATACCAGATAGAATAGACACCCCTATAATTGAAGAGCCACCATAACTTAAAAACGGCAAAGTCATACCTGTTGTTGGGAATAATCTAATATTAACACCAACATGGATTAATGCTTGGGCTACAATAAGAGTAATTGATCCTACTAGAACGAGTTTTATTTTTTCGTTCTCTTCCAAATATACTTTTTTAAATACGCTATAGATAAAAAATAAAAAAATTACTAATATTAAAATAATTATAACAACGCCAAATTCCTCTGATATTACAGAAATTATAAAATCTGTATGTGTCTCAGATCCTTTATACTTTAACGTTCCCTCACCAATACCTTTTCCAAAAAAACCACCACTTGAGATTCCATCAACTGACTTTGCCGCTTGTGCACCATATGTTCCAGTATCTGGGTTCAAAAAAGAGAAAATTCTTTTTCTTATGTAATCAAATTTAGGAATATAAAAGACCATATAAATTAGAGATATTAGTGAAATACCAAAAAAGGTAAAAAATATCATAAGACTTATTCCTGAAATAAAAACCAAAGTTAACCAAGATAAAAAAATGAGTAAAGTTTGTCCAATATCGGGTTGCATCATCAACAAAAAAGATATTGGAACTATCACAATAAAACTAACAAAATATTTATAGTAAATATGAATATTTTTTTCACTACTTAAGATAGTAGCAAGGAAAATTATTATAAAAGGTTTAACAAGCTCTATAGGTTGAAATCTTGGTAAAAAAAATAAATCAAGCCACCGTTTTGCCCCATGAACCTCAGTGCCAACTATTGGAACTAAAAATAAACAAAATAAAGAAATAAAAAATAAAAAAATTGAAAGTCTAAAAAGATTTTTTTCACTCAAGGACGAAAAAAATATTAAAATAGCTATTCCAAGAAAAATATATACCAAGTGTTTAAAAAAGAAAAAATAATTATTAGTTTCTAGCTTATCAGATGCAATTAAAGATGTTGATGCAAGTGAAAAAAATAGTCCCAAACTAAATAAAAGCAAAATTAATAAAAAAATTGTTTTATCAATATTCTTCCACCAACCATAATAGAATCTATAAATTGAATTATCGTTTGACATTAGTAAACTCTTTAATAAGATTATTAAAATACTTTCCTCTTTCTTCAAAATTTTCAAAACTATCGAAAGAAGCTGCCGCAGGACTAAAAAAAATAGTTTGGTGGTTTTTATTTTTACTATTTTTTATATCTAAAAAAATTTTTTTAATTAAAATTTTTAAATTTGTAAAAGTTTCATATCTTATTACTTTTTTTAACTCTTTTATAAAAAAACTTTTATTTTTACCAAAAATATATGCTTTAAAGTTTTTACAATTATTTTTAGATAATAAAAATTTATCGCCTTTTTTTGCTAAACCTCCAACTATCCAATAAACATTAGACATTGATTTTAAAATGCTTACTGATGATGAAAAACTCGTTGCTTTAGAATCATTAATAATGGTCAACTCTTTTGATCTAAAAATTACTTGTTGTCTATATTTTAAACCCTTAAAATTATTTAAAGTTTTAAGTAAATCTTTTTTTTTAATATTAAGTTTTTTTGTTATCTCAATAATAAAAGATAAATTTTCTTTATTACCTTCTGTCATAAAAAATGAGTTATTTATTTTTTTTAAAATTTTTGGATTTAAATTCTTATTAATTTTAATGATTTTACAAAGAATTTTTGTTGTTTTTATCTTTTTTTTTATATGTAAATTTTTTGTATTTAAGAATCCAAAATCTTTATTGGTTTGATTTTTAATTAATTTAAACTTTGCATTAATATAATTTTTTAATGTGATATGCCTTTCTAAATGATCTGGTGAAATATTTAGTATTGCTCCAAAATTGGCCTTAAATAATTGACTGTATTCTATTTGATAAGAAGATGCTTCAATTACAAAAATTGTATTCTTTTTGATATTTTTCTCAAGTAAAATTGGGTTTCCTATATTACCAACTAAACGAGCATCAAATTTTTGATCTTTTAATACTTCATATAGAATTCTTGCAGTTGTAGATTTTCCATTTGTTCCTGTAATAGTAATATTTTTATTTTTTCCATATAGACTATAAAAAATATCTAAGTCAGTTTTAATTTTATTGGAATTCTTTTGTAAGTATTTTCCAAGTAGACATTTATTAACATTAATTCCAGGGCTTATTACTATGTGATCAAATTTTTTATTTTTAATATCATTGTATTTAATTAATTTTTTTTTTATGTCTATATTTTTAATGGGAAATTTTTTATCATCAAATAAATAAAGTTTGCTTTTTTTTTTTAGGCACTGATATGTTGATAAACCACTTTTGCCAAGTCCATAAATTAAAATATTTTTTTCAAAAAAGATATTTTCATTTTTTGACATTATCTTAATTTTAATGTTGCTAAACCTATCATTGCTAGAATTATAGAAATAATCCAAAATCTAATAACTATAGTAGATTCTGCCCAGCCTTTTTTTTCAAAATGATGATGTATTGGTGCCATCATAAAAACTCTTTTTCCTGTTAGTTTATATGAAACAACTTGAACAATTACAGAAATCGCTTCAAGCACAAACAGTCCTCCAGTAATAGCTAATACTATTTCATGCTTCGTAATTATTCCAACAGCTCCTAGTGAACCACCGAGTGCTAAGGATCCTGTGTCTCCCATAAAAATTTTTGCTGGTGGTGCATTAAACCATAAAAAACCAAGGCAGGCTCCTATGATGGATCCACAAAATACTGAAGCTTCACCAACACCTTGAATGTAAGGTATCTGCAAGTAATCTGAAAAAACTATATTACCAGTAACATAACTAATAAACGCAAAACATCCTGCAACCATAATAACTGGAACAGTCGCCAATCCATCTAGTCCGTCTGTTAAATTTACAGCATTTGATGATCCCACAATTATAAACACTGAAAATGGTATAAAAAACCAACCAAGATTTATTATCAAATTTTTAAAAAAAGGAAAATATAAATTTGTTAAATCATCATGATCAGAAAAATGTCTCAATAGGATTATACCTACTATTGCTATTAAAATTTGTGAGATAATTTTAAATCTAAATGAAATACCTGAGGAATTTTTATGTTTAATTTTTTTATAATCATCGTACGCTCCTAAAAAACCAAAAGAAGTCACAATAAAAATTAGAAACCAAATATAACTACTAGATAAATCTCCCCATAACAAAATACCTGAAAATAAACCTATAAGAATTAGTAATCCACCCATAGTGGGAGTGCCTATTTTTTTTATGATATGATCAGTCGGTCCATCTCCTCTTATCGGATTTAAAATCTTCCTAGCTGAAAAAAAATTTATGAACGGGGTACCTATTAACAATACTATCATCATAGAAGTAAACATTGCCAATCCAGTTCTAAAAGTAAGATACTTAAAGACATTTAGAAATGTATATTGGTCTACAAATTCTAGAATTAGATTATAAAGCATTAATTTCTCCAGTCTTTAAAGAGTTAGTTAATTTGTAAAGTCCTGTAGAATTTGAACCTTTAATCATTAAATAATCATTATTATTAATGTTGTTTTTTATCAAATCAATTATTTGAGAGTTTTTTTTCAAAATTAAACCTTTTTTATTTTTATTAATATTTTTATAGGTTTCAACAATACGTTTTCCAATAACATTAACACAATTAATTGAAGTTCTATTTATAGTAGAGCTAACTGCTGAATGTAGTTTTTTAGAGTGTTTACCTAGTTCTAGCATGTCTCCTAAAATTAAATGTTTTTTTGCATTTTTTATTTTAATAGAATCAAAATTTTTTATTGCAGAATCTAGTGATAAAGGATTTGAATTATAACTTTCATCAATTAAGTAAATATTTTTGTTATGAATTTTTATCTTTGAAATGTCTCCACGACCTTTGGGTATTTGATGATTATAAAAAATGTTCTTATCTAATTTATTAACATTTTTAAAAATTCCAATAACTACCAAGGCTGCTAATAAGTTTTTTATGTTATTTTCAAAATTTGAAGAAGTATAAAAGTATTTTTTTTTATTAGATATATTTATAAAAACTTTATATTTTTTACCTTCTTTTTTAATATAATTTAATTTTATATTCGAGTTTTTTTTCTTAATGCTAAATGAATAGATCCTTAGTTTTCTTTTTAATGCTATCTTTTTGTGAAAACTATAAAATTGATCATCAGCATTTAAAACTATTGCACCATCATTTTTTACGTTGTGTATAATTTCTGATTTTGCTAAAGCAATCTGCTTTATATTTTTAAAATTTTTTGCATGTGCATAAGAAATATTTGTAATAACACCTACATCTGGTTTAACAATTTTTGATAAAAAATTTATTTCACCTTTTCTATCCATTCCAATTTCAAAAATTCCAAAATCATCATTTATATTTAAATTAAATAAACTCAATGGAACTCCAAATTTATTATTATATGATTTTGGAGAGTAGCTAACCCTGCTAATTTTTCTAAGAGTTTTACTAATTAATTCTTTTAATGAAGTTTTTCCACAACTTCCTGTAATTGCAATAATTTTACTTGATACATTATCTCTTAAAATTGAAGAAGTTTCTGTTAAAAAATTTATGGTATTTTTTACTTTAATTTGTTTAGATACATTTTTAAACTTACTAAATTTATTAACTATTGCTAAAGATGCTCCTTTATTAAAGGCTTCTTTTACAAATAAATTTCCATTTTTATTTTTGCCTTTTATTGCAAAAAATATATCATTTTTTTTAATTTCTCTTGAATTTATTGAGGCATCATTAATTTTTGTTTTTAAAGAAAAATTATTTTGACCACTAGTTTCACTTAAAATATTAATTTTTAAATTTTTTGATAAATTCTTATTTTTTATCTTTATATTCTTTAAAATATTTTTTTTATCTGAAAAAAAATATTTCACTTTTCCATAGTCTTGGACATTTTCATGCCCTCTCCCCGCAACAACTAAAACTTCGCCTGTGTTTAAATTTTCTACGGCTTCTTTAATTGCAGTGAGTCTATTTGGTATCTCGTACAGTTTTTGTTTATTTATTGATTTTTTTATTTGTGATCTTATTTTTTTTGGATTCTCTTTTCTTGGATTATCATCTGTTAAATAAATTTTATCACAGTAATAGTTTGCAATTCTTCCCATTACTGCTCTTTTTGATTGATCTCTATTACCTCCACATCCAAAAACTATAGAAATTTTCTTATTTTGAAATTGTTCTTTTAAATTTTGTAAACATGTTTTTAATGCATCTGGTGTATGTGCATAATCTAAGATTATTGATGAATTATTTTTTATTTTTCCAATTTTTTCTAATCTTCCATTAACGGATTTGATTTTACTAATAACATTTATTATCTGTTTAAAGTTTAGATTGCTTTTCTCTGCAGCAATCATAGCCATTAAAATATTTTTAATTTGAATTTTTCCTATTAAATTTGTTTTAAAATTATAAAGATTATTTTTATATTTAATTAAAATTAATTGCTTTTCTTTAAGATACTTATGTGAAATTATTTTTAGACTACTTTTTTCATTTTGTATCGTACTTATATTTAATTTTCTTTTTACTGATATATTTTTAATTTTTTCATATTCTGGAATTTCAATATCAGTGATTACATTAGAGTTTTTTTTAAGCAATTTTTCAAATAAATATAGTTTGGACTTAAAATAATCCTTAAAATTTTTATGATAATCAAGATGATCATGAGATAAATTGGTAAAAATACCTGTTTTAAATTCTAATCCATCTAATCTATTCTGTTTAAGGCCATGGCTAGATGCTTCTAATATTACGTTATCTATCTTATGTTTTTTTAATTTTTCTAAACAAGTACTTAACTTTAAAGGATCTAAAGTCGTATTTAAAACGGGTATTTTATTAAAAGTAGTTTGAATTCCTAATGTCCCAATTGAAGCTACTTTTTTTTTGTTTAACTTTAATATTTGAAAATAAAAGTCTGCAACTGATGATTTTCCATTTGTTCCTGTTACTGCAATTAAATTTTTTGGTTTAAATTTACAAATGTTAAATGCAATTTCTGCTAATAATTTTCTGACATTTGAAGAATTAATATAAAGTATATCATTTTTTATTCCATGGTATTTTTGATTTGACACAATTGTTCTAGCGCCATTCTTAATGGCATTTTTAATAAATTTATTACCATCAATTTCATTTCCTTTTATTGCAAAAAAAATATTATTTTTTTTGCATATTAAACTATTAAAACTAAGACCTAAAAAGTAATGATCTTTATATTTTGGATTAATTTTTTTAAAGTAATTGCCGATCAACATGAGATTAATTAACTTCCATATATTTTGTGGCTAAAATAGGCCCAATTTTTTCTATAATTTTGCCAGCAACTTCAACAGATGTCCATCCTGCTGTATTAAATGGGGTTCCCTTATAGGACCCCTTTTTATTTCTATATTTATAAATATAATTACTTGCAGTTTTTGGTGCTTCTAACATTACAATCAAAACATATTTTGGGTTTTCAGTAGGAAAAATAGAGGCAAAGGTATTAATTTTAACTTTAGAATATTTTTTCTTAATTGGCTGTTGTGCTGTTCCAGTTTTACCTCCTACTTGGTAACCGGGAACATTAGCTAGTCCCGCTGTTCCTTCCTTAGTTGAAACAATTTTTCTTAAAATGGTATTTATTTTTTTTGAAACACCTTCTTTTAAAATTTTTATTCTTTTTTTTTTTTCATTTAAATTTTTTTTTATTAATGTTGGTTTAATATCGTAGCCACCATTTGTAATGATTGAATAACCTTTAGCTAATTGTAAAATAGTTGTTGTGATTCCATGACCATACGCAATAGTCTCTAATTTACAGCCTTCTTTCCAGTTTAATGACTTAGGCGTTCCAACTTCCTCAATATCAAATTCTATTTTATCTAAAATACCAATACTTTCTAAAAATGATTTATGTTTTTCTGCTCCTATTTTTTTTACAATTCTAACAGACCCTATATTTCCAGATCTTATTAAAATTTCTTCTGCAGTTAGGTCTGATGATATTTTATTATCATATTCTCTGATGGGTCTATTATTTCCACAATATATAATTTTTTTTGAATTTAAAAATTTTGTACTTGGTTCAATTATTCCTTCATTTAATCCAGAAGCGATAGTAAAAGTTTTAAAAACAGAACCCAATTCATAAGTTCCTTTTGTTATTCTATTAATATAATTAACATCTGTAATATTCTCTCTTTTATTAAGATTAAAATCTGGCAAAGAAACCATTGAAAGTATATAGCCATTATTTACATTCATTAAGATTGCTGCACTTCCTATGCTTCTAAATATTTCCTGAAATTTTATTAACTCCTTTCTTATTAGAAATTGAATATCTGTATCAACTGTTAATTTTAGTGGTTCATTAATTTTTTTTAACTCTTTATCAAAAGATTTTTCAATGCCAGATATTCCATTATTATCATCATCTATTTGACCAATGATATGACTAAATAAATTTTCTTGTGGATATATTCTTGTTAATTTTTCTTCAGGTTTAATCGACTTATCTCCAAGTAACATAATTTTTTCATAATTTTCTGCATTAATTTTTTTTCTAAAATAAAAGAATTTTTTATCATTAAGTTTTTTTTTTACCTCAGAAATATTTTTTTTAGGGAAAATTAATTGTAAATTAATTAATAATTTTTTTTTATCTATGACTTCAGCTGGGTTAATACCAATATCTATTGAGCTAACAGTTTTAACTAAATAATTTCCATTATTATCTATTATATCTGCTCTATAATTTTTTTTATTGATAACTGGCTCTTTTTCTTTAATTTTTGATTTTAATGATCCTAGATGGAGTAATTGAATTGAATAAATTAAAGAAATTGTAAAATAAATGAAAAAAATAAATGCTATTCTATTAAATTGAATATTTAGGTTTGATTTACTTTTTTGATATAAAAATTCATTTTCATATTCTTCTAAAACAATATTATCATTATTTTCTTCATTCATTATTTTCTAACTTTTTAGTAAAATTAGTTATTATTAACCTGTTATCTTCCTCAATAATTTTTTTGATTGCTGTAATATCCATCTGTATTAAATCATTTTCAAAATATTGAGATTGGTATTGAAGCAATTTTTCTGGGGAACTTAGATAGTTATATTCTAATAAAACATCTCCTAGTGCAGTTTTTAATGATCTAATGTTGTTTTTTGTTACAAATATTTTATCTTCAATTTTTTTAGTTGAATTTTTTACTAAAGCTGTGATTAGAATTAATCCAAAAATAGACATTATTAATATTATTTTTTTCATATTTTTTTTGAATAATTTTCAATTTCAATTAAATAATTAAATTTATCTAAAATATCTGTTTCAAAATCGTAAAAATCTTCTTTTTTAATAACATATCTTAATTTTGCAGACCTTGATGGAGGATTTTCATTAATTTCTTTATCTGATGGTATTATCGGTTTTTTATTAATTAATTTAAAAAGATTAACTTCTTCCTTTCCTTTTGGCATATATCTTGAGACACTCTTATTTTCAGATAAACTTTTGAAAAAATATTTAACTATTTTATCTTCTAAAGAATGAAATGTTACTACTACAATAACTCCATTTTTCTTAACAACTTTTGCTGCATTAATAAGTCCATAAATTAATTCACTGATTTCTTTATTTACAAATATCCTTAGTGCTTGAAAAACTTTTGTTGCACTATGTTTTTTAAAATTTTTTTTTCTTTTTGAAGATTCTATAATTCTTACCAACTCTTCTGTAGTGATTTCCCTTTTTTTTCTATCTTCAACAATATTATGAGCAATTCTTTTACCTTCTTTTTCCTCTCCAAAATATTTAAATATCTTTTCTAACTCAATCTCATCTAGAGTATTTATCGCCTCCTTTGCTGAGAAATTATTAATACCCATCCTCATATTAAGTTCTCCAACTGAATCAAATGATAGACCCTTTTTTGGATTTTTTATTTGTGTGTAAGAATAACCAAGGTCAAAAATTACTCCCTTTATATTCTCATTCTTTAATTTTAGATTATTAAGCTGACTAAATTTGATATTTTTAAATAAAAACCTATTCTGAAACTTATTTTGAATTTCTTCTGCTTTTTTAGAGCTGTCTGAATCTCTATCTAAAGCTATTACTTTTGTATTAGAAAAATTTAATATTTTTTTTGTATATCCACCTTGACCAAATGTACAATCAATAAATGTGCCACCATATTGAGGGGTAATAATGCTAATTAATTCATTTAGCAATACCGGATAATGTTTTTTTCTATCCGATATTATGGTGGCTTTCATTTATTTTTTTGAAGAGCATTAATTTTTTTGCCTTCTTAAAAATGCTGGAATTTCTAAATCATCATCTTCAGAGTTATCTTCATTACTTTCTGATGACAATAAATCTTGTGGTTCTAAACTTTCTTTATCAGAATTAAATAAATCTGGTGTTTCTTCTTCAACGCCAAAATTTTCTAATCCATTAGAAAACTGTCCAGATTGAATGGAGCTAGCTTTCTCATTTTCACTGATGTCATTTAAAGCTTCTTCTGAAAAAGATTGTTCATAATCATTTACATGGTTATTATCTACAACACTTTCTACTTCTGTTTCCTGGGTACTTATAATTTGTTCATTCATCATTTGTGCTGAAGAAGTTTTTGTCATTTGCTCATTAATAACTTCATTTTCAAGTTTTAATGCATTAGATCCATGTGTTATGTGAGTAGACATTGTTGGTGAAAAATTGAATGACTGAGCTGAACCAGTGTTTGAAAAATCAGAGTAACCTGGATTTCTATTCTGTATTCTATGAACCATATTAATTACAGATTTTGCTTCTGGTTGCTGACCGTCAAGAGATGTTGCAACAATTGAAACTCTCATTTTTCCATCAAGTGCTGAATCAGTAATTGCTCCAATAATTAATTCAGCTTCAGGGTCAACTTCTGCTCTAACTTTATTTACTGCTTCATCTACTTCGAAAAGTTTAAGATCCTTACCACCTGTGATATTTATTAATAATCCTTTAGCTCCCTTTAATGTATAATCATCAATCAATGGATTACTAATTGCCATCTCAGCTGCTTTCAACGCTCTTCCTTCACCTTCAGCTTCACCGGTTCCCATCATTGCCGTTCCCATTGAAGCCATTACACTTTCAACATCAGCAAAATCTAAATTAATCAAACCTGGTCTAACCATTAAGTCTGTAATACTTTGAACTCCATGCATTAAAACATTGTTTGAAAGATTAAATGATTCTTCAAATGTAGTTTGTTCATTTGCAATTTTAAACAAATTTTGATTTGGAATTACAATAATTGTATCTACATGTCTTCTCAATTCCTCAAGTCCTTGTTTGGCTCTTCTCATTCTCGAAGGTCCTTCATATAAAAAAGGAAGAGTTACAACACCAACTGTTAAAATATTTAATTCTTTAGCAGCTCTTGCTATAACATGTGCGGCACCAGTTCCAGTACCACCTCCCATACCAGCTGCTATAAAAACCATATTTGAACCTTGTAATGTATTAATAATTTCATTTAAAGATTCATCCGCTGCTGCTTGACCAATGTCAAGTTTTGCTCCAGCACCTAAACCTTTAGTTAAATTTGATCCTATTTGAATTCTTGCTTTTGCTTTACTTAATTTTAAATCTTGAGCATCTGTATTTACAGCAATAAATTCTACTCCCTGTAATCCATTATCAATCATTTCATTGATAGCATTTCCGCCTGCTCCTCCAACTCCAAGGACTAACAACCTCGGTTGTAACTCTTTTATTTCTGGTGCTTTAAAGTTGATTGTCATTTTTATTTCCCCTCACTATTATTAAAATGTTTTTCCCATTTAAGACTTGCTCGATTTATGTTTGCTTTTTTTTTAGCATGTGCCCTAAATTTTTCAAATGCCGCTGGTTGCCATATTTGAAATGTTTGACCCTGACCAACAAACAACATGTTATTTTTAATTTTTGCATGGTTTAATAATTTTGATGAAAGTGAAATCCGACCTTCACTATCAAATTGTAAATTCATACTTTCAGATAAAATTGATGTTGCAAAAAAATCTCTTTTTTCTTCAAATGGATTTAAAGAGTCGATGCTAGCTGAAAGCTTTTCAATTCTATCTTGAGAACATGCTTCAATTGATTGATTGTTAAAAGATGGATAGCAAATAACTCCATTATATCCTAAATTGGAAAGATGCGATCTAAAACTAGCTGGCACTGACACCCTCCCCTTTTTGTCTATTCTGTTCTCGTAAGTAAATAAAAACATATTTTTTATATCTCATAAATTCCATATTTGGGAATATATGGGAGAATATGGGTTTTTTAGTCTAGTGTCAATATGTTCATTTTGAAGTATTTTTTACTATTTAATCTAGTCTATTGATAGCTATAATGAATGAAAGCGTGAACATATAAAAATTATACAAATTCAATATGTCGATAAGTAAGTAAGCCAGATAAACTATAAGCCGGGTTCTGTCATTTAAACTTATCATTTCTCTAGGCTTAAGATCACTCTTAAGCTCAAGCAACTAACCCTGATGACGAGCCAAAGACGGCTTTTAGTTTTTCAACAATATCATCTCTACTTAGTCTTGCTCCCAGTGGGGTTTTCCAGCGTTCATTGTTACCAATAGAACCGGTGTGCTCTTACCACACCTTTTCACCCTTGCCATGTTATGGCGGTTTATTTTCTGTGGCACTATCCCTAGGGTTTCCCCCGCCAGGTATTACCTGGCACTGTATCTTTGCGGAGCCCGGACTTTCCTCTTTAAAATAAATTAAAGCGACAAGTCATTTATCTGGCACTTGTAATTTATTATCAAATTATAAAATTTCAAGTAAAATTAATATTTTTTTTTAATAAGATTATTGCTTATTAATAAGCATTCTTTATCAATCTTACCATCAACTAGCTCCTGCCTATATCTTCTTTGAAAAGATTTGATCAAAAATGCTTGATATTTCTTTTGATCAATTTTTTTTACACTTTTTCTTGAATACCCAATTTTATATATATTACTAAGAAAAACTTTTTGACTGAAATGATCAATTTTATTTTCTCTAAAATTCTTTAACATTTTTTTTTCTATTTTGTGCCATAGACCAATATTTTTCTTTGCCAAATACTCCCATGGAAATTTTTCACCAGGATCTTTTTTTCTATCAGGTGAAATATCAGAATGACCTAAGATATTTTTAGGATTAATTTTGTATTTCTTAATCAAATGTTTTGTTAATTTTAATAAAGAATTAATTTGTTTTTTAGAAAATTTTTTATAATTAAATTCATGACCAGGATTACTAATTTCAATTCCGATAGAATATTTATTTAATGAGTTAAAATTTTTCCATGCTGATATGCCAGCATGCCATGCAATATATAAATCAGGAACTAAATTAATTACCTCTCCATTATTTTTTATTAAATAATGACTGCTAACCTGAGATTGTATTTTTGTAAGTCGATTTATAACAGCAGATTCTTTTTTCATACCCGAATAGTGAAAAATGACAAATTTTATTTGGTTTTTTTTTCTTTTATATGGATTAAAATTTGGTGAGTAATTTAATGATATATTTATAGCCATTTTTAAGTCACATTTAATACTAAATCTAGATTTACTTTACCAATATATAACCTATATAATTAACTATAATGAAAAAATTTATAATAATTTCTCTATTTACATTTTTATTCACATCAAGTGCTATGTCTGCCACTGATGGTGAAAATAATTTATCAAAAAAACCACCTAGTCAGGTTAAAGACTGCTTTGAAGGATTAAATAGAGCTACTTTTTCTTTAAATCAAGAGTTGGACAAGGCTATTTTTAAACCAGTTGCAAAAGGTTATAGGAAATTACCATCATCAGTTAGAACTGGAACAAGTAATGTACTTATTAATATTTCTTCACTCTTAACCATACCTAACAACATTCTGCAGGGAGAATTCAAAAAAGCTGGAATTAATACTGGGAGATTTGTTGTTAATACAACGGTAGGAATTCTTGGAATATTTGATGTGGCTTCAAAAATGGATTTTCCAGAGTATGAAAAAGAGGATTATGGACAAACATTTGGATTTTGGGGCATAGGTGAAGGCTGTTATGTTGTATTACCAGTTTTGGGACCATCAACTGTTAGAGATACCTTTGGTTCATTCGTAAATTTATTAGGTGGGGACCCTTATTATAATGCCTCTACTCATGGCAATAATGAATATTTAAGTGACTCGCTGTACATGAAAACAAAAATTATGACAGGAGTAGATTTTAGGGCAAAAAATTTGGAGTCTATAGATAATTTAGAAAAAAATTCTATGGATTTTTATGCATCAGTAAGAAGTTTATACTTACAAGACAGACAGCAAAAAATTGCAAACTCAAATCCAACAATTGAGATTATGTATGAGGGTGACTGGGAAGAAATAGATTCCGAATAATTAAAAAATAAAAATTAATTAAATAGCAAGTGAATTAATGTCCTCAAAAAAAATCTCAACATTTCTAATTTTTTTAATAATTTCTTTTTCAAATATTGCTAAAGTTTTTTCGATTGAACCTGATGTATTTGTGCAATCAACTGTCAACAGAGCTTCGAAAGTTCTTTCTAGTAATATTGGTAAAGAAGAAAAGATTGAAAAACTTAAAATTATTGCTGATGAAACTGTAGATATTAAAATAATAGGACTTTATACACTTGGGTCATATAGAAAAGAATTAAATGATGATCAAAAAAAAAAATATTCAATTCTTTTTAAAAAATACTTTTTAAAAACTTTTTCTAGTAGGTTGGCTGAATACTCAAACCCTGAAATTGAAGTAACTTCTAAAAAAAAATTAAATGAAAAATACACGATAGTATCAAGCAACCTGATAGCAACTGAGAAAAGATCAGAAGTTAAAATTGATTGGAGAATTTATACTAAAGACTCTGAAAACCCTATAATCAGAGATTTAATAATTGAAGGTTTAAGTCTTGCACGTACTCAAAAAGAAGAATTTTCATCAATAATTCAAACTAATGATGGAAACATTAATGCACTTTTTGAAAGTTTGGAAAATTTTATAAAATAATTAATTATTCAACTTAATAATCTTACTGGTGGGCCCACCAGGACTCGAACCTGGGACCAATACATTATGAGTGTACTGCTCTAACCAACTGAGCTACAGGCCCTACTTAATTGATTAGCTTTTACTTTGTTTTTTATTTTCGTTCAAGCCAAGAATAGAATAATTACTCTTTAATATGTTGTCTTTGTTCCCTACACGTTTCAGATTGGCTACTAAGCTGCTTTGAAAGTATCATATTGGCTTTTTACTGTAAGTAGTTATTAAAATTAAAGATTAGATATAAATCAAAATATTTTTTTTAAAAACTTAATTAAAATAAACTTAATTAGCTTTAAAAGAATAGATAAGTTCATTTTACTTTTCCCCTTATTTCTTCTTTTGAAAACAATTACAACATCACCAATTTTTAGTTTTTTCTTTGATGAATACAGTAAATCAGAAAGAATTTTATAACCATTCGCATATAAATTTTTCTTATTCTGAAAATATATGCTTCTTTTAAATATAAAAAAGCCACTCATTGGATCGGAGGTTTTTACTCCTAGTAAAAAGTTAATCACAACAATCAATGCGATAGAAAAGGATTTTCTTATAAAAGAAAGACCTTTATTTTTTTTTTTGAAAAGGTCTCTACTGCCTATAACTATATCAAAATTTCCACCAATATATTTGAGAAATAAATTTTTTATATATTTGGGATTGTGTTGGAAGTCTCCATCCATTACCAATATGTTGTCAGTAGTTGATTTTTTAAATCCCATAATACAAGATTTAGATAAATCTCTATTTTTAGTTCTTATAAAAAGTTTTAAATATTTAAATCTTTTTTTTAATTTTTTAAATACAGAATAAATATTATCTGAAGAATTATCATCAATTAGTATAATTTCAAATTTCTTAAGATTTAATTTCAGCTGCACCTTATGTATCTCAGGTATCAAGTATAAGATATTGTTGGCTTCATTAAGTATGGGAATTATTATGGTTAATTGTCTCATCAAATAGTTTAAATCTTTGTTTATAAAATTAATAATTATTTTATTATAGTAAGGTAAATAAAAATAGTTATTTAAATTAAAACTATGACTGCAAAAAATAAAACTAAAGAATTCAATTATGATGATATTAAACTTGGTTATTACGATCAAATTTATAAAAAAAAATCAGGAATGCAGAGTGCATGGCATAATATCAAATTTAGATATGTCAAAAATGAAATTAATCAAAAAAATACTCACCTGGATATAGGATGTGGGCCTGGAACTTTTTTAAGTCTTTTAAAGAATAAAAAATGTTATGGGATGGATATAGCTAAAAAACAGATTAAGTATGCAAAAAAAAAATATTCCAGTAAGTCAAAAAAATTTGAAGTTATGACTAAGAATGAAATACCATTAAGATCAAGGTCTTTAGACTCAATCAGTCTAATTGAAATTATTGAACATCTTAATGATAAAGATACAAAATTATTAATTTTAGAGGCCCATAGAACACTAAAAAAAAATGGTGAGTTAATTATTACTACACCTAACTACTTATCAACTTGGCCAATATTGGAGTTGATATTAAATAATTTTGCAAAGGTTTCTTATAAAGATCAACACATTAATAAATATAATATTTTTAAGATAAAAAAAGTTATTAATAAAAAAAAATTTAGAATTAAATCCCTAAAAACTTTTATGCTAATTTCACCTTTTTTTGCTTTTTTTTCATTTAAACTATCTCTTAATATGACTGTAATTGATAATTTTCTTATAAAGGTTTTTCCAGGAAATTTACTATTTTTAAAATTAAAAAAACTTTAAGAAGTTATGAATTATTTTTTATAAAGAGTAGCTTCTAATAAATGGAGTTTAATTTTTTTTGAATTTTTCCACAAACTACTCCTGCTATCATCTAAACTACAGTTGAAAGAATTAATGGGTTTATAACATAACAGCCAAAATTGATTATTATTGGTAAGATTATGCTCTTTATCTTCAAATAAAATATTATATTTATTATTTAGGTTTATTGCCTCTAAGTGATTATTTACAATTTTTCCAATTATAAGTTGTCTTGGAGTTTTTATAAAAACATTTTTTGTGTTGGACTTTAAAATATTTTCTAAAGCTAATTTAAATGGTGGTTTTGATATTTTTCTTTTGAATATTTCACCATAGTTATTAATTAAAGTAGTGGTTATAATTAAAAACAAAATCAAAAATTTTACTTTCTTATTCTTTAAATCAAATATTAAATTTGAAATTAATATAAGAATAGGAATGAGTACATAAATAATATAGCGATCTGTAAGAACTGGTATAGCTATATTCCCATAAATTACTGGTATTAGGTATGAAAAAAACAACAATATTATTAATAAAAAGTTTTTGTTCTCATATTGAAAAAAAGTTTTTTTATTTAAAATTAACAAATATAATAAAACCAATAAATATATAGCTCCCATTATGTGCGAACCAAAAAATCTGGGAAAATATAGGTCAAAGATAAAGCTTAATTCTACATTTTTAATCCAATGGTCATTAATGGACATTTGTAATATTAAAATATCGAACATTAAAAATATATAAAAAATTAAAATAAAAACAATATTCATCAAGGCAAATAAAAGTTTTTTTTTCTCTGAGAAATAAGTAAAAAATAAATATGTTGCCTGTGATAATATTATAATAAAGAAAAATATATGTGTACAAAGACCAATCAATGAAAATAAGATATAAAAAGCTGAACTAACAAGCTTATTTTTTGAAGAACTTAAATTGTCAATAGTCTTATAAAAAAATAAAATACTTAGAATGCCTAATAAAAATACTAGAGAATATTCACGTAATTCCTGTGAATAGCTAATTAAATAAAAATTAATAGATGTAAGAAAAGCAACAAAAAGATAGCTTTTATCTTTTTTTATATAAAAAGTTAAATAACTAATAGCTGGTATTGATAGAAAGCCAAAAATTAATGGAATAATTCTTCCAATTTGTGGATCATAGTAAAAAAAATTAAAAAAAAACTTTAATATAAAATTAAAAAATATATGTGTACCATTGTCTAATTCATAACTTCTGCTTACCGTTTCTTCAAATAACAACGATGGTTCTGCCACCCAAAAACTTGCCTGTTCATCAAGCCAAAAGTCTTCAAAATTAATTTGATATAATCTTAAAGCTAAGCCAAATGAACAAATTAAAAATATTAAAAAAAAATTTCTGTTAAAGTACGAATTAAAATTTTTCATATTTATCTAGTTCTACATAATTTTAATTAAATAATTTTATAAAGTAAATAGATTATAATGTTTATTGATTAATGGATGACTTAATTTATTTTTTTTACAAAGTAAATTTATGGTGGGCCGTGTTGGTTACGCTCCAACTACCCCTGCAATGTCAATGCAATACTCTACTATTGAGCTAACGGCCCTAATAAATTATTTATTATAATAAGAAATTTCAATTAATTTCAAAATTTAGTTTTATTAAAAATATTAGTTTCTAAGTTTAAAGCATATAAAATTGAAAGGTTTAACCAAAAAAGTGTTTGAACTTGATCGCCAAAAAAAGAACCGCTTGGTATAATAGGTATAAAAATAACTAATAAATAGATAAAACACCCTAATTGCAAATAATTTTCTGATTTTAATAAAATTTTAACTTTCTAAAAAACTTTTTAATTGCTTTGATCTACTTGGATGTTTTAATTTTCTTAAAGCTTTAGCTTCTATTTGTCTAATTCTTTCTCTAGTAACTGAAAATTGTAGCCCAACTTCTTCTAGCGTATGATCAGTATTCATCCCAACTCCAAATCTCATTCTTAAAACTCTTTCTTCTCTTGGAGTCAAAGTAGATAAAATTTTTGTAGTAGCTTCACTCAAGTTAGATTTAATTGCCTGTTCTAATGGTGCTAAAGCTTTTGTATCTTCAATAAAATCTCCCAGACTACTATCCTCTTCATCTCCAACAGGTTTTTCTAATGAAACAGGCTCTTTTGAAATTTTAAGAACTTTTCTAACTTTATCCAAGGGCATTCTTAATTTTTTTGCTAGTTCTTCAGGGGCTGCCTCTCTGCCAAATTCACTCAAAATTAACCTTTGAGTTCTTACAATCTTATTAATTGTTTCGATCATATGAACAGGAATTCTAATTGTTCTTGCTTGGTCTGCTATAGATCTTGTGATGGCTTGTCTAATCCACCAAGTTGCATATGTTGAAAATTTATAACCTCTTCTATATTCAAATTTATCTACAGCTTTCATCAGTCCAATGTTTCCTTCTTGAATAAGATCTAAAAACTGAAGTCCTCTATTAGTATATTTTTTAGCGATTGAAATTACTAATCTTAAATTAGCTTCAACCATTTCTTTTTTTGCAATTCTAGATTCTTTTTCACCTTTTTGCACTCTACTAACTATTTTTTTAAAATCAGTAACAGAAATTCCCAGTTTGTGACTTGTCTCTATTAGTCGTTCTCTAATATTTTTAAATTCTTCTTTATTTTTTGTAAAAAAAAGTTTCCACATTTGGTTGGTATCAAGAAATTTTTTAAGTTTTGGATTGATTTCATTTCCTACATAAAATTTAATAAATTCATTTCTAGGTATTTTTTGCTCCATTGCTAATCTTAAAAGATTACCTTCTAACGAAACTATCTTTTTATTTTCTATGTAATGTTTTTGCACCAATTCCTCTAGTACTGATGGAGACAATTGAAGAGATTTTATGTTTTCTAATATTTTCTTTACAATTTTTTTATATCCTTTTTCTTTTGAAGATGAAAAAGTTACTGAATTTAAAATACAATCTAGTTTTTCTTTTTGATATTTAATTAACTTATTGTATTCCTTCGTTAAAGTATTTACAGTTTTTAAAACCTTAGGTTTAATTTCAGTTTCCATTGCAGCAAGTGTAGGATTAAATTCATCTTCTGTGTCATCACTATCCCTAGACCCTTCCCCGTTTTTTTCAGTTTCACCAGAATTTTTTTGCTTTGCACTTGGTCCTGTATTTTCATCTTCCATATAGTTAGTATCAATATCTATAATTTCTCTAACTAAAATTTCATCCTTTTGAAGGTTTATATTCCATTCATTAAATTGCTGTGCAGTAATTGGGCTCTGCGATAATGCAATCAACATTACATCCTTTCCAGCTTCTATTCTTTTTGCAATTGCTATTTCGCCCTCTCTAGAAAGAAGCTCAACACCACCCATTTCTCTTAGGTACATTCTTATAGGGTCATCACTTTTTTCAGTAGATTTTCTTTCTTCTTTTGATAAATCTTCTTTTTTTCTTAAAGCTTTAAAATCTGTTTTTTTTTCAACTAAAACAACATTCTCATCTAGAATATGAAGAAAAGCTTGTTCAAGGTTTTCGGTTGAAAGATTTCTTTTTCCTAAAGATTTATTTAATTCCTCAAAAGTTATGAAGCCTCTATGGGTTCCACGGCCAATAAGTCTAGCAAATGATTTGGTAATTATTCTTTCCACAATAATATATTTGAAAAGACTTATATAAGCACAATTTTAAAAAAATCCATGTATATTTTGAATGGTTTAATTGATATTTTTTTGCTTTTTTAGCTCATTAATTTCATTAAATGTCGTTTCACTTAAATTTTTCTCAAATTTCGATTCTAGTTCCTCAATTCTAGCTTCCAAATCATGTGTTTTGAGATCACCTACAAACTCTTCCAATAATTCAAATATTTTTTCTTGATTTTTTTTATGTTTATTTAAAATGTGTTTTATTGATGCAAACTTAAATATTTTATTAATTAGTTGAATATCTATTCCTAAATTATTTATCTCTAACTTCTCTCCAGATTTTAATTTGGATAAAATAGCATCAAAAATTAATTTATTTTCACTTGTAAACAATTTAATATCTTCAATAAGGTGAATATTTTCTTGAAAAATATCAAGATTATTCATTAATAAATATAAGAGAGAAAATTCTTTTAATTCTACTGGGCTAAAAGATTTTGTTTCATTAAAATATGCTTGAGTTGATTTTAAAGAGTTTATCTTTTTAGTATAAAACAATTTTTTGTTCATATTCGAATGAGGCGTTAAAGAAGAAATCTGTTCTAAAAAATATTCCAAAACATATTTCTTAATAAAATTATCTTTAATAGTATTAGCGATAGACCTTAATTTCTTTTCAAAAATTGCCATTGATGAAGGATTATTATATGTTTGTTTTTTATAATGATTGAATATGAATTGATGAATTGAAATTTTACTTTGCTTGGTAAAATCAATAAAATTTACTTTACCATTTTTATTAGCATAGCTATCTGGATCTTCTCCATCTGGTAAAAAAAGAAATGAAATTTGTTTTTCAGGCTGAAGTTCTTTAATTGAATTTTCAGCTGCTCTTAATGCTGCTTTGTATCCACTCTCATCACCATCAAAACAAATAATTATATCATCAAAAAATTGATTTAGAATTAATATTTGTCTGTCTGTTAAAGAGGTTCCTAAGTTTGCAACAACATTTTCAATTCCATTTTTACTTAAGCCAATAACATCCATATAGCCTTCTACAAGATAAACATGATCAATTTTATTAGATAATTTTCTAGCTAAATCTAAATTATATAAGTTTGAACCTTTTTTAAAAAAAGGTGTTTCAGGAGAGTTAATATATTTTGCTAGATAATTATTTTCTTGAATTGTTCTTCCGCCTAGCCCTATGGGTTGACCTGAAATATTATTAATTGGAAAGATAATTCTATCTCTAAACCTTTCTACATAATTGTTTTTTTTTTCATCTAGATAAAAAAGTCCACTTTCAATTAAAACTTTTTCACTAAATTTATCTTTTAATTTTTCATAAAAATTAGGGTTTCTTTCTACAAAGCCAATCTTAAATTTTTTAACTTCATTTTTTGTAAGATTTCTTTTTTTTAAATAATCTCTAGCAATAGTTATATTTTCATTTTTTAAAATTTCATCGTGATAAAATTGAATGTACTGATTATAAATTGAACAATACTCTTGCCAATTTTTTTCTCTTTCTTCATCTTGCTTTGAAAATGTATATGGTCTCATTCCTGCTAGGTTTACTAAAAATTTTACAGCCTCACCAAATTTTAAATTTTGAGTTTTCATAACAAAATCAAAAATATTTCCATGTTCTGATGTTGCAAAACAATGATAAAATTCTTTATCATCATTAACAGTAAATGAAGGTGTTTTTTCTGTTTTAAATGGAGATAAGCCTACAAATTCTTTTCCTCTTTTTTTTAAACTAACAGTTTTAGAAACAACGGTTGAAACTTTCAATCGTGTCTTGATTTCATCTAAATACTCTTTTGGATATTTCATTGTTTATTTAATAGTTCTTTAAGTATAGAGCCAGCTTTAGCAAAATCTAAATTATCGGAGTATTGTTTTTTTAATTCACCCATAACTTTACCCATGTCTTTAATTGATTCCACACCTAATTTGCTTATTGTTCCTGTGCAGATTTTTTTAGTTTCTTCTTCGCTTAATTGCTTAGGTAAAAAGGTCGACAACAGGTCAAATTCTTTTTGCTCTACTTCTAGTAAATCTTGTCTATTATTTTTAGTATATATCTCGATTGATTCGATTCTTTGCTTAAGCATTTTTTTTAAAAGCTTCTTGATATCTTCATCATCAGTCTCTTTTTTACCTGACCCTGATCTGTTAAAGATATCTAGGTCTTTAATTGAAGATAAAATTAACCTGTAGGTTGAGATTTCTATTTTATTTTTTGATTTTAGAGAATTTTTATAATTAGTTTCGATTTTTTCTTTTAATGACATTTTTTTAATCTACTGCAAAGATAAAATTCTTCAAAAGAAAAATTTTTTTTAAAAATTTATATTACATCTATTGCGGTAATTAAGGTTTTATTGTATTAACCTTTAACTCATGAGTTGTAATTGAACAATAAAGCAAAAAAAATTAACTCAAAAAAAATCTTACAGATTCACACAGGCGTTTTAGTCCTTGAAAATAAAAAAGTTTTTAAAGGAATTGGCATTGGCTATCAGGGAGAAGCGACTGGAGAAATTTGCTTCAATACCTCACTAACAGGATATCAAGAAATTATTTCTGACCCCTCTTATGCTGGACAAATAATTAATTTTACTTTTCCTCATATCGGTAACGTTGGAACGAATAAAGAAGATCATGAGTCTGACAAAATTTGGACGAAAGGTGTTATATTCAATTCAGAAATAACAAGCTCATCAAATTATAGATCTTTAGCTAATTTAGATTTGTGGTTAAAAAAAAACAAAATAGTTGGTTTTACTGGACTAGATACTAGAAGTTTAACAAATTTTATTAGAGATAAGGGCGCTCCTAAAGGAACTATTGCTTATTCCAAGAATGGAAATTTTAACATTAGTAAACTCACAAATTCTACAATTAAATGGAGTGGCTTAAAAAATTTAGACTTAGCGGAAAAAGTTACAACTAAAAAAAACTATATATGGTCGGACTTTAAAACCTGGAAAAAAGAAACCGGATATTTAAAAAATAAAAAAAATTCTTTAAATGTTGTTGCGATTGATTATGGAATTAAAAAAAATATTTTAAGGTATTTTTCTGACTTCAATTGTAAAGTTACTATTGTTTCATGTAAAACAAGTGCTAAAAAGATATTATTTTTAAAACCAGATGGAGTATTTTTATCTAACGGCCCAGGGGATCCTGCTGCAACAGGAAAATACGCAATCAATATTATTAAAGAATTAATTAAGAATAATTTACCTATTTTTGGTATTTGTCTTGGACATCAAATACTAGCTTTAACTTTGGGTGCTAAAACAAAAAAAATGAAATTAGGTCACAGAGGTGCCAACCACCCTGTTAAAAACTTAATAAAAGATAATGTAGAAATTACAAGTCAAAATCATGGATTTGAAATAATCAAAGAAAGTTTACCAAAAAATATTCAAATCACTCATAAATCTTTATTCGACAATTGTATTGAGGGAATTAGATTAAAAAACAAACCTATTTTTTCGGTTCAATATCATCCAGAATCTAATCCAGGACCTCAAGACAGCGTTTATCTATTTCAAGAATTTATCAACAACATGAAAAAAAATGCCAAAAAGAAAAAATCTTAAAAAAATTTTAGTGATTGGTGCTGGACCAATTATTATTGGTCAAGCATGTGAATTCGATTATTCAGGAACTCAAGCTTGCAAAGCATTAAAAGATGAAGGTTATAAAGTTATTTTAATAAATTCTAATCCTGCAACAATCATGACAGATCCAGATGTAGCTGATAAAACCTACATAGAACCTATAACTTTACAAGTTCTAGAAAAAATTATTAAAAAAGAAAAGCCTGATGCAATCCTACCAACAATGGGTGGTCAAACTGCTTTAAACTTAGCAATGGAAGCTGAAAAAAAAGGCATTTTAAGAAAATACAAAATTGAATTAATTGGAGCTAATTCTAAAGCAATCTCAAATGCGGAGGATAGGAAAAAATTTAGAAAAAATATGATTGATATTGGACTAGACCTGCCCAAATCTAAAGTTGTAAATCATATTAAAGATGCAACTAAAGTGCTTAAACAAATTGGTTTACCGGCAATTATAAGGCCAGCGTTTACTCTTGGAGGTCTAGGTGGTGGTATTGCAAAAAATAAAAAAGATTACTTTAAAATAGTTAAAAATGGTTTGCACGAATCTCCTGTTAGTCAAATTTTAATTGAAGAATGTCTAGAGGGTTGGAAAGAGTTTGAAATGGAGGTTGTTAGAGATAAAAAAGACAACTGTATAATTATTTGTTCAATTGAGAATATTGATCCAATGGGAATTCACACTGGAGACTCCGTTACGGTTGCACCAGCTTTGACCTTAACAGACAAAGAATATCAGATAATGAGAAATGCTTCGATTGCATGTCTTAGAAAAATTGGAGTAGAAACTGGTGGATCTAATGTTCAGTTTGCAATCAATCCTAAAGATGGAAGAATGGTTATCATAGAAATGAATCCAAGAGTATCAAGATCATCAGCTCTTGCATCTAAGGCTACAGGATTTCCAATTGCAAAAATCGCTGCTAAATTAGCTGTAGGCTATACATTGGATGAATTGAAAAATGAAATTACAAAAGTTACCCCAGCTTCTTTTGAGCCAAGTATAGATTATATTGTAACAAAAATTCCAAGGTTTACTTTTGAAAAATTTCCAACATCCCCTGCTATCCTCGGAACTTCTATGAAATCTGTAGGAGAGGCAATGGCAATTGGAAGAAACTTTAAAGAATCTTTACAGAAAGCACTAGTTTCTCTTGAAATTGGTTTCTCAGGCTTGGATAAAATATTTCCACTTAACAGGGAAAAAATAGAAAAGGAATTAAAGAAAAACATTCCTAATAAAATTTTATTAGTTGCTGAAGCTTTTAGAAAAAAGATTGATATTAAAAGAATACAAAACTTATCTAAAATAGATAATTGGTTCTTAGAACAAATAAAAGAAATCGTTGATACAGAAAATCAAATACAAAAAAAAGGTCTACCTAAAGACTACAATGAATTTAACAGAATTAAATCAATGGGTTTTTCTGATAAAAAACTATCTGAAATCACAAAAATATCTGAAGAAATTGTTAGAAAAAAAAGAACTGCTTTAAAAGTATTGCCAGTTTATAAAAAAGTGGACACATGTGCTGCAGAATTTAAATCTTTTACTCCTTACATGTATTCAACATATCAAAGAAATTATGCTTTAAATTCAGAATGTGAAGCAGATCCCTCTTCAAAGAAAAAAATTATAATTTTAGGTGGTGGTCCTAATCGTATTGGACAAGGAATTGAATTTGACTATTGTTGTTGTCAGGCAAGTTATTCCCTTAAAGATGCTGGTTTTGAAACTATAATGATTAACTGTAATCCAGAAACAGTTTCAACAGATTACGATACAAGTGACAGGCTATACTTTGAGCCTCTTAAAGAAGAATACGTTTACAATATTATTAAAAAAGAAAAACAAAAAGGAAACCTTATAGGCATCATTGCTCAGTTTGGTGGACAAACTCCAATAAGACTTGCAAAATTTTTACATAATAACAAACTTCCAATTTTAGGAACTCAATACACTTCGATAGATTTGGCTGAAGATAGAGGTAGGTTTAGAAAATTATTAGATAGATTAAAATTAAAACAGGCAGAAAGTGGAATCGCAAAAACATACAGGCAAGCTATTCAAATAGCAGATAAAATTAGTCTACCTTTAATGGTAAGACCTTCTTATGTTTTGGGTGGAAGAGCAATGGAAATTGTTCATGAAAAAAGTCAACTAAAAAACTTTGTAGAAGAAGCTTTTAAAGCTGCTGAAGAGAACCCAATATTAATTGATAAGTTTATTAGTCATGCAATGGAAGTTGATGTAGATGCAATATCTGATGGTAAAGAAGTATTTGTTGCTGGTATAATGCAGCATATCGAAGAAGCCGGTATTCATTCAGGAGATTCAGCTTGTTGCTTACCTCCAGTATCTATTAAACCAAAATTAATTATTGAAATAGAAAAGCAAACCAAAAAGTTGGCTTTAGCTTTAAAAGTTAAAGGTTTCATGAATATTCAATTTGCAATTAAAAATGATGAAATTTATGTAATTGAAGTTAACCCTAGAGCAAGCAGAACTGTTCCCTTTGTGTCAAAAGCTAAGGGAATTCCATTAGCTAAAATTGCATCAAGAGTAATGGCTGGTGAAAAATTATCAAAATTTAATTTAAAGAATAAAAACAAAAATATGTTTGCAGTTAAAGAGGCTGTTTTCCCATTTAATAAATTTCCAAATAGCGATGTTTTGCTTGGACCAGAAATGAAATCAACCGGTGAAGTTATGGGTTTTGATAAAGATTTTGGTTTAGCTTACGCTAAAAGTCAAATTGCTGCTGCAAACTCTTTGCCTACAAGGGGGTTAGCATTTATTTCTTTAAAAGACTCACACAAAATTGAAGGAGTAGATTTAGCAAAACAATTGTTAAAATTAAACTTTACTTTATGTGGAACAGGAGGAACGGCTAATTTTATACGTAAGCATAGTATGAGATGTAAAAAAATAAATAAAGTTAGTGGAGGCTCACCACATATTGTCGATGTGTTAAATTCAAAAAAAATTGCCTTAGTAATTAATACTGGTGGTGGAAATAGTGAACATCGTCTTAATGATGCAATAGCCTTAAGAAGAGCAACACTAACTAATAAAGTTCCTTATTGTACAAACATGTCCACAGCACAAGCTTGCTTAGAAGGAATTAGATCATTAAAAACAAAAGAAATTACAGTAATTTCTCTTCAAGATATTTAATGTGAAGACAATCCAGTATTTGCAATGCTAAAAATCATATCTTCGTAACTCATATCAAGATTTAGTACACACGATCTATAGAAATAACCTTTTCGAAGACCTGGCATAAGGTTAGCTTCAATAAAATGCGGAACACCAAGCTGATTCATTTTAATATCAATTCTACCTAAAGATTTTCCACCTAAAGCTTTAAAAGAATCTTTTGCTAATTTTGAAAGTTTATTAAAAACCTTAATATCAGTAACAATAATTACTTTTTCCTCATCATTTTTTTTTACATCAAAATCAAGAATACAATGACCATTGGAATTCTTTTTAACTATAATTTCTATAGGCATAGCTCTTAAACTTCCATCAATACTATCTTCAAAAATACCAACACTATATTCTTTGCCAGATAAATATGTTTCTACTAATGAAGATGAATTTTGCTTAACTTTAATATCAAGAACTTTTGCTACAAAACTTTCAAAATTAAATACAATTGAATTTTTGTCTATGCCTCTACTATCCCCGCCAGTTACTGGCTTTATAAAAAGAGGAAATTTTATTGGAATTGATTTTTCATTTAAATATTCTCCAGGATTAGCTATAAAAAAATCTGCTGTTTTGATTTTAGCTTTTTGCATAAGCGTTTTAGCTCTATTTTTATCACTCTCATTATCTAGGGCTGTTTTACTTGAGGCAATATATGGAATGTCGAACATTTCCAAATAATCATTAAGCCATATTTTTCTATTATTAAAAAAGAAATATTTAACTCCAGAGAATACTAAATCAGGTTTTCTTGCTACTAATTTTTCTAAATCTTGTTCACAATTAATTTCGGTAATTAAAACATTTTTATAACGTTTGGATAAGATCTTTAAAATTTTTTTCTCTTCAAGTATAATTCCAACGTTATCTTGATGGGAATTTACCTCACCAAAATTAGGAACAATAATTATTTCAATTGTTTTGTTGATCCTAATTGGAAGAATATTTTTTTTTAACGGTAAAATATTACCTATTACTGAAATTTCTTGTTTTATTGTATCTTTTATAATCATAATAAATTTATTTCACAATTCACGCATACGTGCGTAAATGATGACTTCTCTCTAAAAGTTGTTTTCTAAAAAATTATTGCCTAAGTAATGGAGTGTAAAAATTATTTGGCAGTATCTAAAAAAATAACTTGTAGCACCTGTGGCTAGCAATAGATACAAGTCTTTCTGGATTTAAAGCTACTCTACTTTCCAGTCAGTGGAAAACGTAACATAGTTAACTTGTAAACAACGTCTTTCTTTAACAATCTCTTTCTTTTCCATTCCATGCCAAGTTCCCGGACCGCTTGAAAAGAAATAACCATAATTATTTTTATAGGGAACTGTCTTAACTTTTTCTAATTTTTCATTATATAAATCAGTACCTAATTCTTCAGACTCATTAAATTTATTTATAAATAGAAGACACGATAATAATTTTTCTTTAATATCACAGTGAGGTTTTAACCAAAATCCTTTTCTGTCACAAATTACTTCAATTCTTACGTATGAATTTGATAAATCTTTATTTATAAGTTGTGAAATTTTTTGATGAGTTTCTTTTGACTGTAGTTCTTTAATTAATTTAACCAACTCTGGAAATTGTTCGGCATTATCTTTTGTTACAAAACATCTAAATTTTATAGCTTTTCCTCCAGATGCTATACCCTCTCTAAATTCTGCTACTCCTCCATCAATAGCTCTTGTTCCATCGTGGGTTAAATTATGTTCAGCTACATTTGGAATATCCGCATTTATAATTTCTTGAATTGCTTCATTAGATAATGGCTCATTGAGTTCCCAATGCTTGAATGGATCATTATGTTTGTTAGAATGATTTAATATTGAATTAAGAAAAGTCATAATCTTTTATTTTATCTTTTATATAGCCTGATATTCTATTGGTTTCATCTAATTTTTTATACTCCCATGTTTCGACAAATGAATCTAAATTTTTAGTTATATTTAAAGATTCAAATAAATTAAAAAATTCTTTAAATCTTGAGTTATTACTTTTGATTGATGGCATTTGCGCAACATAAATAGGCTTACCTGTAATAGCGGCCTCTGAAATCATTGATGTCGAGTCACATGTTACCACAATATGATCTGCTAACTTCAAGGCTGAAAGATAAGCTTTTTTATCAACATCAAGAACTATAATTTGATTTTTATCAAAATAATTTTGAGTTTTTTCAATAATTTTTTTTGGCGTTCTCATTGATGGTATAATGATAGCTTGGTAGTTTTTTTCTAAAAAATTTTTTTTTATTTTTAAAAATATTTCATCAATTATTTTATCATCATAATTATAATGCTTAGTTGGACCACCAATAATAAAAACAACAATCTTTTTTTGATTATCTACTCTAGATTTTAAATAACTCTCATTTTCATCTAGTTGATTATTTGTTAAATAATGAATGGCTCCTTTGCTAGTTAAAACATTTTTGCCCTGTAAACCATCATGTTCTGGTGCAACAATAAAATCAAAATTATCTAATGAAACTTTGGGATCCTGAATGTGAATATTCATTATCTTGTTTCTAAATTTATTTTTCAGATAAACAGATGGAATAACGCTCTTTCTTCCACAAGAAATTACTATATCAAATTTGTTTTCAATTTTATTTTTAAAGGCAAAATTTTTTACTGGAGTAATCTTGGCGGGAAATAATTTCCAAAAACTATTAAGTTCAATCTTCTCGTGTATGAAATCTAAGTCTAAAGCTTTCGCTAAACCTTCGACTTGACTAATCATGCCGTGCATTCCTTCGGTCAATAATAACCCTTTTAATTTTTTCATTAATTACTATATAACTTTGAAATGAGTCAAAATCCAAGCAAACACACTAAGGTTTTAATTATTGGTTCGGGTCCCGCTGGTTATACGGCTGCAGTTTATGCTGCAAGAGCAATGCTAAATCCAATTCTTGTTTATGGAATTGAGCCAGGTGGACAATTGTCAACTACTACTGATGTAGAAAATTACCCTGGATTTTCAGATGTAATTCAAGGGCCATGGTTAATGGATCAAATGAAAGATCAAGCAAAAGCAGTAGGTACTGAACTAATCGAAGATCATATTTCTTCTGTAAATTT
>Ga0315339_1000507_pt1 | contig 47521 bp, 28 predicted proteins | sample ASW17metaG_FD_204514 | JGI IMG/M metagenome (GOLD analysis project Ga0315339, IMG submission 204514) | Ammonia-oxidizing marine archaeal communities from Pacific Ocean, United States - ASW #17 | ecosystem: Environmental > Aquatic > Marine > Oceanic | place: USA: California | collected 2016-12-05 | reverse complement strand
TTTGGAGATGTTGTGTTCGCGGCAGATCGACTCAACCGTTTCATCGCCTTCAGACTGACGAAGAATTCGAATGATTGCTTCGGTACTGTGTCGCTTCTGTTTCATGAGGCTACTCCTTGACGAATAAGAAATAGTCTCACCTCAGATGGAGCAAATTGGGGAGGTCACACCAAATGCGGCACGCTGCTGAAGAAATAGCCACAGAGCTCTGGATACTTTTGAGGCGAATTCTCCGCTTCGGTTCAAATCCCTAATAAACGATCAATTACCATCATTAGCCCTCGCTCAGACTACCTTGGGCTACTATGGTTGGGAGTTCCTGACGTGGATAGCCAACATGTTCATCAGGAAACGGCTCAGGAAGCCTTGGCGAAACCTACAAATACAGATGATCACCTCAACGCTAGTCGAGCAACTCTTGCTGAAACAAGAGCAGGCATCCAGTACTTCAACCCGCAAGCATTATCTAGCCACACTCAACACTATCCTCAAGTGGGCGCAGAAATATCAGCTTCTCTCGACACCGCCTACCCGCGATATTCGCCGTAAGCGCATCGTGGAGCATGTTCCCGATGCCCTAAATTCTGAAAAGATTGACCGATTACTTGAGAAACTGCTAACTGAAGGGAAAAAGATGCTTATTTTGAAATGAGTAAGCGATGCCCTGGCCCAGGTTCGCACCTCAACCAGCACTGCCATTTGCACCGATTAAAATCGCTGCCCTTCCATAATGGTTGGAAGGAATAACCTGAGACGAATCCGCATCGGCGTTCTTGGTGCAGGTCCATTTCCCAACCTTTTTATACCGCTGTTCAAAGCGCATCCGCTGGTGGAGGACGTCTACCTGGAAGAGCGGATGAAGGAACGTCGCGAGACCACGGCGGAAAAGTTCGGACTCACAACAACCTTCGATGACTATGAGAATTTGTTAAAAAGGGACCCGGACGTTTCTCTCTGAGAAGATCACGTTTGGGGGCCCATAGAGTTTCGCCCAAACACCCACTGGCACTAACAATTTCCCTGGCTAATCCTCCCCTTCCACATAGACCGTATATCTCTGTTTTATATCGATCTCTTCCTCCAACTGACCCCGGCGTACGAAACGGATGTGAAATGCTCCATCCTCACGAATCTTCGCCGACACGTATTCCACACACGTCGCCTGTTCTAAATATATCGGCAGACTCAATTCATTAACAAAAGTAACGTATACCCTGAATATACCCAGGACTTCCTCATCCAGTTGCAAACGCACACGCTGCCCTTCCTCAAGATAGCCATACTCCCATTCCGTGTCCGGATTGGCAACCGGTAGAAAATCGTTGGACACCTCCTCTGGCATCTTTTCCGTTTCATACTTCAACCAGAAAAACGTGTGGAAATTCAGAACAAAATAAATAGGATTCATACCGCGATTCATCCAGAATTTGGTCATTTCTGTGAATTGTGCATGGCTATGATCGTGGTAACTATCAATCTCGGTGGTTCCATCGACAACTACCCGGGGCAAGAATAACTCTTTCTGATCAGAGTAAAATCGTAGCGACAGAAGATACCACCCCGGCGTCACGAAAATTTCCTTCTCCAATTCCCCGCCGAGTGAGCCGGCACTCCCCACCACTTCATGGCTCATCTTATAGACAACTATAGTATACGAATCTGAGTATCTACAGATGGGAGCAAAATCTATCTTTATTACCCTATTTACCTTGACCAGAAGTAACGACAACCTAGCGTGCAACTGCCATCTTTCTTGCATCATCTTGTAATATTCTGGTTGAATTTGAGATATCTCGTAATCAGGAATCCATACTGCGTCGTTTACTCGACTTTCCAATAGTTTCCTAAATTCACTTTCCTTGACGGACCAGAAATATTGTTTCAGTAAATAGCTAAAATTAGTCGGATCGAGACCTGATTTGCTCGTCATATCGCATTTTTTGTTAGTAGATACGATCGTGCGCGACAACATTTTCTCTATTAGTGAAAAGTCTTCTCTAGACCTATCATCCATTACTGATAGATCAGACATTGCCTTCACTCGCTCATATCTTTCGAGAAAATATTCCCATTTTTGTTTCGTATTCATAATTTCTTACCTAACACATGCCCAAGTTTCTAATCCTCCAACAAAAACTACCATTGTACATTTTTCAATAGCCCAGACTCTAACGGTTCAACATTTTTTTCTAACGTATTCGCTCTTTCCTATATAAAGTTACACAGTCTGCCGCATTCCGCCTTCTTAGAGTAAAACCATCTTACATCTAATGAACCCGAGACCCCTCAACTAAACTAAGGCTGAGGCACTTCCTTGCTTATCCGATTAGTCACACGATATTTACAATACCTTGTTCAGCGAACTATGCACAAAGCTACGTAAGGAATGATGTTAAAGAAAACAATGAAGAGTTTAAATCCTGCAACACAACTATACTGTATCGCATCGAATTTCTGTTCAGATATTTGAAACAAGCTTGAATGCTGTTTATACATGAAATCATGGGCTACTGTAAGATTGAGAAACCACACAAACATAACCCCAGTATTAACCACCGCGCACCATATAAAAAAATCTTTCAACAGATCAATATGATTTTCCATAACGTTACTCCTTGCTGAGGATCATACTCAGTCTATGACGAAGTTAAAATCCGCCTTACTACATCAATTCACAAAACCTCCACTTCCGTAACCGCCCCTTTGATGCAGCAAGTCGAAATCGGTCGGCAACTATGTATGCCGTGGTGCACAATATGCGAAATACCGACGGACCTACATCCAGAGATTTGGATCTTTATCTCCGCAACCAAACCCGCATATGCACTGCACACACAATAGGGTATGTGATCGCTCCCATGAAAAACGCCGCACAAAACCCCATCTGCCAACTGTATACGAGACCGATTCCTTCGCCGAAAAGTAAAACAAATGGGAGCCCTATAAGAGTGGAAATCACATTTCCACCATTCTTTTCAGTAGCGTCGCTTTCCGTCATAAAAGTGCTCCCATTTATGGATTTACCGTACCGTTTAATTGCGTATCCTATATGACATTAGGACATAACTTTCCAATTGAATGGCGGTTGTGGCAACTATGCCCAAAACGAAACCGATAAATAGCGTCTTATTCTTGCCCATAAGGTCCTCTCTAACAGTTTTTAGCGCCCCCCTAATAGAGTTGCCAGTCTCAGGCTCTAATGTATAAAACCTTTACTCCAGTATGAAATCAGAGAAGAGGACGGCGGCACCGTAGATGCGAACATCTGCGGCGATTAGAGGGTGACCTTGGGCCGTGTAATAGCCTTTATCGATCTCAACGAATTTATTAAGCGTCGCTGCCATCGTCACCGCCAGCGTTGCTCAATTAATCATGGCCTAGGATTAAGCGTTGCCCTTTGCAACAGTTGCATGTCGCTTGGCTCTAGCGGCGCCGAAGAATGCGGCCCAGTAGAGCACCACTTGGGCGGCACAGAGGTAGGTTATAAAACCTCGACTCCAGTTCCCGTCCACATTTGGATCCATCCCAAAATCACCAAACCAGCCGGCAGAGTGGATGTGGACGGCAGTGACTACCGTTGCCCACACGGCATGAGTGAAGTGCAAGGCTGCTCGTTCGGGCAACTGGCAGAACACCAGACCGTAAATAGCTCCAACGCCTAGACCGAGGAACAAAGAGGTTTCCACGCGCGCGACTGTGAGGAGGAGGGAGATGAACGCCGTTTCTACGGAGCCCATTTTTGTAACGGCGGTCCCGATGTCTCTGCACTGGGTGTAGGAAATGGAGTTAAGGCTCATTAGGCCATGATTGCACGTGTCAAGTATCCCACCGCTGCTCTGGACGGCACCGATCATAAAGGCGCCCGCTACCACAAGGGATGCGGTTGAAATGTACTTGGCATAGTCTTCTCGGCTGGCCATCGGGGATCTCCTTCTATACAGTTGAAGAGGGGAGTGTCCAAATATTGTTATCAACAATACGGCAATATCGGGTAGGTACTCAACAGGTGAATTTACAGTCCCTAAAAAGATGCTCTCGAACGCGTGGTACGACACGCAAATGCACCCCTATCTCCTTTAATGATATGGGCCATCGCAACACGCTGACGCCCCTGCTGCCGCGCTGCGCCTAATCGCCTTGACTAGCCTTGGCCTGCACTCGGCTGCGTCGAGCATCCAGATCGGCCAGGGCCCGTTGGACGATGGCATGGGCGTTATGGGTGCCGCCGGTCTCCCATCTAGCCACACTGACCTGATGTACGCCGATCGCTGCGGCCAGTTCGGTCTGGGTCAATCCAAGTCGTAATCGCATCGTTACTGATTCGAGAAAAATAAATTTTTATTTACTGCTGCCGCTTCACGCAGGATATGGAATTCATTTTACCAGAAATTTATCTGAACCGCGCCCACGATCAATTGTCCCGATGTTTCATGACTTCAAAACCGAGTGATTTTAATTTAATTTCCAACTTACTAACAATGTACTTTTTGTTAGAGTAGAAAACCAGTGATTTTTTGTTGGTTGTTTTGAGCACCAGTGACCCACACCACATAAGTTGAAAACGTATATTTTGCGGATTCATAAAAGCAGATTGACAGGACGAATCATTATCAAATTTAGGTAGCCTATCCTGAAATTTATTCCAACTATTGTGTACAAAATAACTTCGGATACCGAAGCCTCGAAAACGCAGTGATTGGTGACAATTACTTGGCCTGTTAATCGCCTCCCTTATGTCATTGTGTTGAACAAACCACTGGTTGGAGGCTTTAGTAGTGGCAGACACAAGACTCGTAGCATTACCGCCGTGATGATTGCCGATATTATTGCCAACTCCGCGTAGATCAGATGGAAATCCAAAAACTTTGGCGGGACTCACACACAAGAATTCGAACAACGCATCATTTCTGCTATATGAACCAGACTCACTCTTCAATTGTTCTTGCTCTTCATCCGATATTGCGAACCACAACACATCATAGCGTGATTGCCGACGAAAAAACATGCGGCCCATGAAAACGCCTGCAGATACATAGTACAGAATTCTTTCCTTAAAAGTGTGCCCCATAACAGAATCTTTGAAAAATTGATCTACCGCATCCATCGAATAAGAAAATACACTTTCCGATGCCTCCGAAATACCACAGTATAAGTCCGACAGCTTTTCTACGAAGGCGAAGTAGGTCGAACCATCCGCTATTAGATGGTTTATCAATACACCAATGCCACCACATTCTTTTCCAGTGTAAAGTATTATGTAGACAAGGGGCTTATCCCGGTACAAGGCATATAAGCTACGGGATGGTACCTCTAGCTCTACGGGTACCTCTATTGTCTTCCCTGATAACTCGTGTTGTGCTTTCTCCGAATTCCGCACATACGTGTGTAACTCAACCCCATTGGAATCCTTGTCACACAGGACCTGTAGCTTACCACGTTTGGACCTCAAACGTCCGGAAAAAATAGGATAAGAATCAATCATCTGCTGAATTGCGCACCTTAACCGCCCCGGGTCTATCCTTGACGGATACCAATTGACCGTCCCATAGTATGGCCATATCCCGCCGGTTAGTCTGTCCCAAGCAGAAAGCGTCTGGTGGCAGCTTTGATTTGATTTAATTATTTCCAACGACTCTCGTTCCTATTCGTATACATTTCAGCTCTTGGCACAAAGGGTCACTAACTCGGCGGTGCATACAAGATGGGGCTTGGATTAAACACCTGCCTAGCCGAGATCTACAGTGATATGCCAGTTAGGAAACGTCCATAGTAAAATAAAGCTCAGCATAATCACGATGCCACTTTGCAATTATTCTGCAGAGTAGGAGGTATACGTGATGGCATTCGTGCTGTTGGAACTCTACGATTGCATGGAGTTTACTATTCTCTCAGAAAAGAAAACAACAGACAGCTACGACAGATCTATAATGTACGTCAAAGGTTCTTCGTATCACGTTTCCGACTGAGCCAGGAAAGATTGGAACGTCTCTAAGCATAGATCTCTTATCATGCAGGCGTCAATTCCATCGTCATTAATATTCGCTAGTATGCAGCACCTCATTGACCGATCAACGCTTTAGTATCCACTTCCAATGTTTCCCGGTCGATCACTCCACTATAGACCCGCACGACCTTCCAATTGCCATCAACCAATATAGTATGAGGGATTCCCACGCCCCCATAACTTTCGAAAAGGCGTTGATCGCCGCCAATCAATACCATATAGTCCATGTCGTAGTCAGCGACAAAACGTCGTACTATATCCGTATCTCCTACGTCGAGACTGATGCCGACAACATTTACCGATGTTTGCCTTGCAAAATCGTTTAGTTCGGGTATTTCACTACGGCACGGAGCGCACCAAGTCGCCCAAAAATTCACTATTGTAGGACTCCCAGAAAACCGCTTATTATCTACCCATTTACCATCTAAAGCTTGTAGTTTAAATGAAGGTGCGGTATTACCAGCTACACTCGGGGTATTGTTACCACCACAACCGAGTAAAGGGAAAACGACTGATAGAGAAACTAATATGTAAAACCTCATCTTCATCATTCTCGAGACCTAACTTTTTAATACTGGCGAGACCCAAATTTTTCTGAACTGAGGCCGCTTGCTGTGGCATGACGTTATTGATCCTACATAATATATGAGACATCACGCTCCCCAATCCAATTCGCAGGCTACCACTGAATCCTTAGCTGCTCTTTCAATCCTAGCCAGAAATAAGATGCGTTGGTGCAAAGTTGATCCGAACAACGCAGGCGCACATCTAGTCTCTGTGCAAATACTTGGTCTGACTAAAGTCACCCCAGCACGAACTGCATCACTATCACCTCCCAACTTTCCTCCGGGTTAACAGTCGCTCCGCCTTCCACATCAACGAAGATCCTAAGACAAGAATCACTGATACGAAGGTAAGCTACACGAATCCTATATTATTATTTGCAGCGACTCTACTTCACCATCATTCTCGCAGTCTTCAAGTTGTAACTCTAAATAGACCTTCGATGGCGCGCGCGCAAATAAATACAGTTGCAAAAAGCGGCACTACATTTGAACAACGAAACAGTGGTCCATCAGTGTTCAACTGAAAGTACAACAACCGGTATCTATGTAAGATGATTCAATCCGTGACGAAAAGTTGGGTGTGAGCTGTTTTTTCACATTTTGGCCGTCCCAGGAAATTTCGTAACATAGTGGACTTTTTCCGAAATCTCAATAATCTGGCACACGGCCACATTTTCAAACACCTGGGAGTGCCCACTAGGCCAATTTACGGAAAGTGATTTGACACTTTCCTGTTCACCCAATCCGAAGTAGAGACGCGAAGCCTGTTGCGAAGCATAATTAGACCCGATCCCGACATGTCGTTTTTGCTTCAGACCATCGCCTGTCTCAATAGTCACACTTGCGCCCACCGCACCGCGATTGCTCCAGCCCTCTACCTCATTTGGGCGTGCTCCACCCACTAGTTCAACAGCAAGCCAGTTCCGGGCACTACCGACTTCATTTCTCAGATATGTAGGTGTCACTGGCGCTAAACCCAAGTCGGTATAACGGGAGACATCACCTGGATTGTTGTTTATCACAATATCGAGATCGCCATCATGATCGAAATCAGCCGCTACGAACCCTTTAGCATCGCTTATATCATCGGCTCCCATTGCCATCGCAACATCAGTAAACTGCATTTCACCATTCTCGTTAATTCCTTCATTTCTTAACAATACATTATTTTCATAGCCGTTCCATGATTTTCCGCCGCGAAAATCATCTCCGAAGAATTCCCCAGTTTTATATCTGCTTACATGCGCGACCGCGCTTTGAATGAAAGGTAGTCAGATGTCAGCTTGACTGGTAGCAGATATCCATCCATTTGCAGCATAAATGTCCTGCCATCCATCATTGTCAAAATCGAACATTCCAGAACCCCAATACCAGCCATATGGATTCGTAAACGTGCTCTCTGCAACATCTTCAAAATGCCCCGTACCATCATTCAGTAGGAGCGAATTCCCTTTCATGACCCAGTCACCAAAAGATGCCCATCGCATCCCCTCGTAAGAAACTATCTCCAAATACAATGGCAAATCCTGCCAAATGGTGCGGTTCCATAAGCTAGTCAAGAAATATTTATACAAAGTTGCGGATTGACCAAACCACCGTTGGGATGAATGCATGTTAGACACATAGATGTCCAAATCCCCATCATTGTCTATATCCCCCCAGGAAGAACTCATGCCGTAACCCCAATCTAGCGAACCGCTTTCTTCCGCAACATCGGTAAAAAACCCCGTCCCATCATTAACATATAACGCATTTCGTCCGAAGTCGTTTGCGATATAAATATCTGGAAAGCCATCATTATTATAATCGGCCCAAGCTAATCCTAGCGCCAAGCCCACGTCGCGCAGGTTCGCCTCTTCAGTAACGTCCTCGAACACCATATCCCCAACATTGCGTAAGAGACTGTTCTCTTCACCATTCCGTGAATAAAAATAAGTTGTAGGCGGATGTTTCCGCGGATCCACATATCTACCGAGGTAAATGTCTAACAAACCATCATTATCATAATCCGCAATGGCTGCGGTGGAGACCAACGCCCCTCCCAGTTCGGATTTTTCGCTTACGTCCACGTATGTAGAATTGCCATCGTTACGAAAAATCCGATTCTCCTCAGTACCATTACCAAGCACCAAATCTTGATCTCCATCATTGTCAAGATCTGCAAACAGGGCCACATTTATACCGATCATGTCTACGGGCAGTCCAGCTTCAGATGTGACATCTGTAAAACTGCCGTCACCCTTGTTCTTGTACAGTCGTCCTCTTCCAGCATCCGCAAAAAAAAGATCCAACCAGCCATCCCCATTGTAATCCGCTGTCGCGACACCACCGGATGCATATTTTGCCGCCTCCATATAGCGCGGCTCCGAACCCGGTGTTCGCCAACGGGGATTTAATTTTACCTCGAACGCAATCCCTCCATCGTCCGTGATGTCCGTAAATGCTTCTCTGGTGCCTACCACAATTCGACTTCGTAATAATTGATCCTCCCGAATCTTTAACTCCCCTCCCCCCTTTGCAAACCAAATTCGAAAAGTAGACCAACTTTCCACCGCTTGACCTCGGTCGTTTCCTCCTCGAATCCACAATTCCGCGCGAATTATCGACTCAACATCTGTCATGGTCTCGAGCCTTACGAGTTTAAAACGGGCCCTATATACGTCTTGTATTTCAGTCTGAATTTCTGGTATCAGTGCTCGCAACACATTAACGCCCGGCACTTCCCCATTTCCTTCCGTCCGTTGCCCGGCATACCATTCTCCAACCCGCACACCATCACGGGCGAGTGCCTCTACGAATCTCTGCTTTACTTGCAAATCGGGTTTGATGGAATATTCTGCCCCAAAATACTGATGTACTGTGGCCACTGATTCCTTTTCTAACGCCAATCCAATACTCGTAAGTACTTGCCGCACTTGTTTACCGTTTTCTGCCAATTTCTCTGCATTAGCCTGAACGTTCCGTGCGTAAACCGCTACCAATAGCCCAAAAAGCAACAACCCTAAGCCCGAGAATATGGCCAGTCGCTTAATCCGCGTTCTGTGTTTCATCATAAATATTTTCCCGACATTACGATCCAGTAGACGCATTTGGCAATCGGACTTCTGATTGTCCGAATCGGCGTTTCAATTTAAACAGCTTATACCACACATATGTAATCAAGCATAGACATACAAGCCAAATGTTTTTGCCCAGAAGAGGTACGACTCCGACATAACTACGAACAGCATGCACTCGATCTCCAACCTCATAACCTATCCAATCAAACACCACATAATGTTGATGCCCAAAGATCACCCCCATACAAATCGCTATGATCAAAACACCATTTGAAAGGATACCAAAGACAATATTTAGTGCATCTGCAATCTTGCTACTCCCTCCCTGAAAGACTCGACTGGCCTGTCGCAATTGGGGGTCTATAAACATTCTATATTCAGACACTGCTTCCGGTATGCCAACGATTGCCTTCGCGATTGTTCTAGGCTTAATGGTTTGCTTGAGCATTCTCCTTTGTCTGTCCCGAAAATATCTCCGAAATGTTTTTGTGTGATTGATCTCGGGATATAATTGTTCCATAGTAGCATCCATTTGATACCAGGATCGATTGATCTTAATCAATCCCCACGAAATCATTATCTTCTTGTCGTTCATGATCCGCAACAAATCAGCAAACAACCGGCCTATCGCCTTATCCGAATATTCCACATTCCTTACAGGCGTTCGTAGATACCACGCTCGTAGAGAACGCACCATATCTTCTATTACCGCATTTACGTCGACCATCGGAAAAGAAGGACTCAATGACAAAAAATAATCAGCCGCCTTCTGCAATTCATTCTCTGATATAGCTTGAGTGATAAGGCGCATCTTAACTAATAGATTCGCCTCCGGCCGATCTACCGAATCAAAGTTAATCAAGGCCACTCGGCTATCTCGCAACAGCACGATATTATTTGCATTAAGATCGCCGTGGCAGACGTTGTCCTCGAAGAGTTGTCTAAAAAAACTCGTGTAAAGTGTTTTGGCCACAATATGGCGGTCAACATTATTTGCTACTTCCCATGAATCAAGGTTATCTGCTCCATTTTCGATAGCGGTGAGATACATAGAAAGTATAACTCCGGTAATATATTCGCTCACCAGGACTTGAGCATTACAATAATCACGCATCGGTTGCGGAACAAGAATTCCGTGTCTTCTCAGATTTTTTTTCATCGTTTCTGTATGTGTCAATTCATAACGATAGTCCGTTTCTTCTTTTGCAATCGCATCTAATTCCCATAATGCTTCATCCAAACGCAGATGTGTTCCGACTTTTAAACGGGATAACAACCTCACGATGAACCGATAAAATGCCATATCTTTTGCGTATATATCGGGAGCATCTGGCCGCATAACTTTCACTGCAACCCACACATTTTCCTTTTTCAGATGGGCTCGGTGAATCTGAGCAATGGTTAATACAGCAAATGGCTGTTCCTGAAATTCGTCATAAGAGTCCGCGAATTCACCTCTTGTATGCTGTTCTACGATTTGTCGCGATATTTCCACTGGGAAGGCCATGCGGTGATTCTTTACTTGTGCAAGTTCTTGACACATTTTTTCGGAAAAAACATCAGTGCGCATTGCGAGAAGTTGGGCTGCGCGCAGCCAAAGATACCCGAGGTCCTCAAACATTTTTCTGACTCGCTTTGCAAAAACAATCGAATTTCTCTTCCCTTTCGCGACTATCCACACCAATGAGACGATGCCGACAAATAACCGATATGCGGTTACCAAATGTCGGAATTTCTTGTCGCACGGGGGAATAACATTTGGCCTCATTACACCACCCCGAGGCACCAATGGCGTGGGCTTCAATCGTTCAAATTTCATAAACACTGATCCCCTCACCAGCTAAGTATTTTTTCTTTTGGTGAACCCAATTAATAAATTTCTTCCTCCCAACGTCATTCCCGTGGACCCCTATATATAATCCGATCACTGGGCAACGCCAGAAAACGAACGGGAAGACTTCTCCAATTTCCTCATTTGCTTGTCTTATCAGGCCGTGGGGAGACGCACTTCGTCTCGTCTAAATATTCGACGCGCTTTTCGCACCCGTGTCCAAGCGAGAATACTTCCAAGCATAATTACACCCCACATCCAATGGGGCATTTCTGGCACATTTTCCAGCCACCTTTCTACAGTAGACGTAATCGGACTCCCATCCGGTCTAAGATGCTCCAGAATACCATAGTGCTGTTGCCCAAAGATTGCTATCACAAAACAACAGAATAAGCCCATACCTTTTGCCAGGATATCAAAATACTGCCCCAATAAAGTACTAATTACATTACCGCTGCCGGCAAACACACGCCCTGACGCTCGCACCCCGGAATCGATTAAATTTTTGTAATGGCTGAAATCATCAATTCCTTCCAACGCAGCCCTCAGAACTACCTTGGATCTAATCACTTTCAAGTACATTCTTACCCTTCGAGATCCAAAATAATCGCGATACAAGCGCGGGTAATCGGTCTTTGGATTCAAGCAAGCCATGGATGAATCCATTGTTATCCACGTTCGATCCAATTTAAAAAATTCCCACTCAAAAAAAACACCGTGGCTCACGCCAATCTTTATCAATTCCACCTGCAATGAGGTAGCGAGAGATTTCTCATGGTGCGGCAGACCTGTTATGGGTGTGCGGCTGTGCCAAAAACGCATGACACGGACCATATCCTCCCTTACATTATCAATGCCGACAACCGGTAGTATTCCGCAAAATGTAATAGCCATATCGGCTGCCTTCCCAAAATCTCCATCGGCGATGGCCTTCATAAAAAACAAATACTTTCGCCACATAGCTCCCTCCGCCACACCAACCGTACCGAAATCAATCAAGGCAAATTTACTGTTTTTCAACAACATAATATTACCAGGATGCAAATCCCCATGGTAAATATTTTCCTCAAACAATTGCCTCATAAAGCTCTTGTAAATTTTGTTTGCAACGGCGGTGGGATCAATATTATTGGCATTATTCCACGCCGCTACCCGCTCAGGATTTATTTCCATAGTACGGATGTATTCCGACATTAACACCCCATCTACAAATTCGGTAACCAACACGTACCGAGTACAATAATCTGGATACGACTTAGGTGCATAAACCTTGTGTTTACTCAAATTTGGACGCATTCTCTCCAGGTTTGACAATTCATATCTATAATCGGTTTCTTCGATACGTATTTGATCTAATTCCCAACCCAATCCGCCTAATTTGAATTTAGAAAAAAAAGCAAACCTGCTAATTAGAGAGAATATACGGTTTACGATAGCCATATCCATTGCAAATATTCTATCTGTATCTGGCCGCATAACTTTTACCACCACGAACGAAGTTTCATCGTGAAGGCGCCCCCGATGTACCTGAGACATCGATGCTGCCGCAAAAGGTATATTTTCAAATTCCCCAAATACAGACTCTATAGGACGTCCCAATTCGCGCTCCACGATATCCCGGGAAACCTCGGGCGGAAATCCCACCGCATCATGCTGCAAACGGGACAGTTCCTGGCAAAATTCAGACGAAAAAATATCTGTTCGTAACGATAAAAGCTGTCCGACCTTTATCCATAGGTAACCTAATGACTCAAACAATTCGCGCGTAATGACTGCATGGCTCTTATTATTCCATTTCCGACGAATCCACAATATCGATATGTTGAGTCCCCAAAAAAATAAATTTTTCAGAAAATGTAAGCGTCGATAGGGAGTTGGCTCTCGCAGATCTATCCGAACCGACGACTTCCGAAGGCCGGGACCCGATAGCAACTGTGTTGGGGGTTCGAATTTCATAAAAACAATATGGCCATTTGTATCGGAATTGCGGACAAGTCAGTATTCTCAATGCGAACCGTTACGAGATAGGACTATAGTAGAACCATTTTGATCAGAGAATGGCTCCAATAAACGTCATTTATTCCGGTTTCAAATAATTGGACCCATGTCGTACTAAATCAACTGTACGCATATTTACTGGTTACCTATCTACAGAAAATCTTTCTCATCCAGTTTCGGAACTGAAGGCTGTACGAAATTCCCTTGGCCCGTTGAGAAGTTACTGGAGATATATTAGAAAATTCCAATTCGTTGTTTATTAATGCACCATATTTCAAGGTAAATGAATCAAAAAACGGGTTACCCCGTAGCCGCCACGGTCGGCGCGATCCTGTCTGTGGAACTTTTTCTTGGCCTCGATTTACATAACCTGAGCTTAGAGCCATTAGAGGTCGCCCAGAAATGGGTTTCCTTGCACGACGCGGCGTGCACTTTCGCGCTCCTGTGCGATCCATATGGTTGAGTAAACGACACACATAATGATTTGTTGCCCCTGTCTTTAGACTCCAAGAATATTGATAATACCCTACAGAGAACGCAAAATTTGGCAAATCGCTCAACATAGCACCTTTGTAAATCAGCGCGCTATATGGGTCGAATGGACTACCATCGACAACCAATTGGATGCCCGAAAATATCTCAAGATTTAATCCCGTCGCACTCACAATAACGTCAGCCTTGAGCTCTTCGCCAGAGGAAAGCAGAACACCCTTTTCAGTAAATCTCTCAATCGTGTCGGTCACTACGGAAATCAACCCCGATCGAATTGCCTTGAAAAATTCTCCGTCTGCATCAATGCATAATCGCTGCTCCCACGGATCATACCGGGGAGAAAAATGCGCCATGTCCTGGCCAACACCCAACTGTCTTTCGGCTAGGCCCATCAATATCCGCCGCATCAATGCGGGATACGAGCGACTGAACCGATACAAAAAGATTTCAAAAACTACTTGGCTAAACTGCATTATCTGGTAAACCCATGCCTGTGGTAACACACGACGCAGGACAGGCGCCACCCGATCATGAGATGGCAGGCTTAGCACGTAGGATGGAGATCGTTGCAACAATGTCACATGACTAGCCTTGCATGCTATTGCTGGAGCTAGCGTAACTGCAGTAGCCCCACTACCTATTACCACAACCCTCTTACCACCAACACTGAAATTTTGTGGCCAAGATTGAGGATGGATAAAGTCACCTGAAAAATTTTCCCGACCCGGGAATTCCGGCGTGTAGCCGCTCTGGTAGTTGTAATAGCCTGCGCAGCTATACAGAAACCGGCAGCGATAACTTAGAAATTGCTCCGCACACTCCACTTCAACGGTCCAAGTGGCCTCTTCCGTGGACCAGTGGGCCGACACTACCTTGTGCTCGTACCGTATATGTTCATCAACACCATATGCGATAGCAGTTTGTTGGATATATTCTAGGATTGATGCCCCTTCAGCAACGATCTTACTATCCTTCCATGGCTGGAAATCATAACCCAGAGCATACATTGGCGAGTCACCGCGTATCCCGGGGTAGCGAAATAAATCCCACGTCCCACCAATCTGAGTTCGGGCTTCCAAGATGGCAAAACTTTTCTTAGAACAGTCAGTGGCCAGTTGACACGCCGCACCGATTCCCGACAGACCGGCCCCTATTATCAACACATCATAACTGTCGCCCAAATTGATGCCCCCGAGGAGAAAACATACGGCGGTTTTAACTGGATATTCTAACTTCTGCATATGTGGACCAAAGAGAAAAGTGATGTCGGCTACACCCACTTCGCTCTGGATCTTAAAACATAACCGCTTCTTATATGCTAATCATTGTAAGACGAATCGCAGTGTAACATGGACGGGGACCCAGTATGTAGCTTTTGCACTCTTCCAAATCTACCCCGCACCAACTTGCTGATCAGCACCACGTTAATGCTCAGGATAGGCACGCTAAAATCTGCTCCACGGCCAGCTTTTTGGTGCAGAATAATTACGGCGGAAATATAAATTATGGGAACGTAGACACAATTAGGACCCCAAATCTACAAAGGACGGAAGTCGTGCAAACACTAAAATATGAAGATCGTCTTACGAAACACATTCCTGCTTTGTTCCTTTTGCCCAAAAGCATGCGTCACGCCCTACGCTCATCTGAAACCCAATCCTTTAAACTTTCCTTAGTAGATTCATAACCAAGGTCCTCTATCTTCTTAGCTTGTTTCCATTCGAAGCCAATGTAATCGTCGAGAGGAACCTTTACATGAACGTCTGCCAACTTCGCTGCAGATTCATCCTGCCGCACCGTAGTGATTTCAATACATCGCTGCATGATACCTGGGAAAGTAGGAATGATTTTGGCAGAGCCAGAGTTTGATAATTTATTTAACAGCGTAGACCACAGGAGAAACAGCCCACCAACATTATCCGGCAAATCTGCATTACCACCAAATTGTTTCATAGAAAATAGATCAATAGAAATAACCCTACCGCCATCGACAATCGCACTCATGGTTTCAACGGGATTATTGCTAACGATAGCTCCATCCACATGCAAATCGCCATCCCAAACCACGGGTGGCAAGAGCCCTGGTAGACTCCCACTGGTCCGGATAAGTCTGTACAAAGGGCCACGATCTAGGACCTTCATATCGCCACGGGACAAGTTGCTTGCAACACAGAAAAATGGGATCCACGTGTCCTCCGCATTTGTGTCACCTATCATTTCTCTGAATAATGCCGTAACACGTTTGCCCTTCGCTATAGAAAGAAGGGGTAGAGTGAGACCCTTAAAAAAAAGCTTCATGGCGTTTGTCAGAAATTCCAAACATTTGGTGGTTTCCCAACCTAATGCAATGCCTACTGAAGCGACTGATCCTCCACTAGTTCCGCCAATCGCATCTATTGTTATCCCAGCTTGTTGGATGGCCCGATAGGCACCAATACCAGCCGCTGCCTTAATGCCTCCACCCGCTATTACCAAACCAACTGCACGTCCCGTTAGGAAGCGTGCCAGACGCATGAAATCATCATCAATATTCCAACGTATATGGTGATGTCTGCGCAGGTTGCGTTGATCTAGCCACTTTATGGTATTGGAAGGTGGGTTGCTACCATCCGGGTGGACAACAATCAGATCCTTCGGAGCGGTCGACAAGTTACATATTCTGGATTCAACTGCCCTTACAGCTGGATTGGCTGAGACATGGCCAACAAGGAGGATACAATCAGCCCTCCGGATACATCTACTTGTCCACTCCATGTCAGAATTGTCGCATTCATAAAGGACAAAGTCATTTCGACTCTCCTGATCATCCATCCAAGTCTGCAAGCGTACGTCTAAAGGATCTCCAGGTGCAGTCCCTGCAATACCTTCGATCCCGAGCAGTTCCTCGGTTTTTTCCTTGCTCAAATGGAGCGCCGTATCAGAAATAGCGACACCTTCCGTGACCCTGGCCGCAAAGTCACCCAGTGGAACCTTATCTGTTACACTAACCAAAGCAACCGTAGATCCGTCATTCTTTTTTTGCCCTGGCTCCTGAGCATTTCGCAATCTGCGTATTACAAGTTGGCAAACTCCCATCATAACACGCTTATATTTTTCCGACAGTTCTTCGAACGCCTCTTTGGAGAATTCTACCACATATGAATCTCGCGAGGCCCTGACATCTACGCTCCGAGGCTCGCTGGAGAAAAGCGCCATCTCTCCGACAGTCTCGCCGGGAACAATCTCGCCCAACACATGCTGGCCTCCATCCGCTTTTGCCAATAGTGCTTGAAGCCTTCCACTGACAACTAAGTACATACTGCTACCATCATCTCCCTGTCGCATCAGGAAGTCACCGCCCGCTATATACACCCATCTTCCGAAAGATTCGATGTCAGCAATTTCATCCTCGGTCAGACCATCACCAAAAAGTTTCGGCATGATCTCTCTCAAACGATTGCGGCGCAGTTGCTCTTGTATTGCCCTTCCAATCTGTTTATAGGCTACCGGATCACGTGAGACAATACTTCGGAAAACCGCTTCGGGAACACAAACTAAGGTTACGTCTGTTTTCGCTCTTGCCGTATGGATTCGAGGCTCTCCTGTGAAAAGTCCAACTTCCCCAATTACCCCACCGACACTTTCCTCACAGACCACATCGTGACTCCCATCCTTTCTATCTACAAGAAGCGACAAACTCCCCTCAGTGATCAGATAAAGGCCGTCGCTTTTGTCTCCTTGATGAAAAATGTATTCATTGGCGGCCACCGAACATTCCGTCAACTCGGGCACAAAACAACGAAGCAGCTGTTCATCCACCTCTTTGAAAAGGTATATCCTACTCAGTTGGGAAAAAAGGTCGCCGTTGTTTGGCACTTGATCACTCTGCTCATCAGATCCCATAGCCATCTGCCAATCTAAGTTGAAGGAAAATGTAATACGAGAATGGGTGCATTGAATTGGATGATTGCCAAATTTCAAATTTTAGTTCGTGCACCAGCGATCCGATCAACTGCTCTCACCGCCGAACAACACCTGCGGAAATCACTAACAACCCTTTAGATCTCACCCCCCACGACAACTGTATGCGCTCGGTTGCTTATAGGTCACCGCAGATGATCTCTGTTACCTCACTTGGAACATCGAGATGAGGATGATGTCCTCCATCAACCGTAACTTTTCGTTTCATATATTGAGACTCGTCGAAAAACGTTTCTTGATCTTTCAATTCACTATTGGATCCGAAAATGCTCCCGCAAGGTATCTCGATGCTCTGGACTAGGCTTTTCACATAATCAGAAGTACTATGAAAAGAATCAAACAATACACCCGATCTGGTTCGAAGACGCGCATCCCAAGTCCATACCACACCATTCTCGACATTTACCGTAATACGCGAAGCGAGTCGATCTGATTCTTCAGAAGTCAATGACGGGATAATCTTTCGAAGTCGTTCAGATGCCGCAGAAAAATCAGGGAATACGGGATGCACTGGGACAGTGGCGACATAATCTAAGTAAGCCCTGAAGAATTGGGGGCCGTCTTTTCTTTGCTCGGGTCGTATTGCCGGCGGCTCGACAAATATCAATTTCTCCGCAAGCATGGGACGCGCTGCCACCAACAACCCCGCAACCACAGCACCCATGGAATGTCCAACCATGGCCACGATACGCCTATCTAGATGACGTATCAAAGCATCCATATCCGTCACAAAATCAAGTAATTGATACGGACTTTCAAGGGGGGAATGTTGACTTTTCCCATGTCCGCGAAAATCGGGGGCTATTACAGAAAAACCTTTTTTCACCAATAACTGCGCGACACCATCCCACACCATGCCCTGATCTAGAAGACCGTGCAGGCAAAGAATCGTCGGACCATCGCCCGAACCCCACTCACACACACAGATCGACAAACCACTGAGCTCCACATAACTTTCCCGCCGGTCAGTGAGCGTAGCTACCGCCTTGTCTTGAACTTCAGACTTTCCTTCGAGCAAATCATAACCGTAATGGCAGGCCACCTCACAAGTATTTTCACCAAGGGGCCGTGGCAGAAATATACTACGCCATACCTCCGCAAGATTCGAATCTATATGGTCCCTAGTCAGGAAATTCGGATCTCCTATAGCCATCGACTTGTGGGTCGCTCCATCTGTCATGCGGTCCCCATCGTAAGGTCGGATCATAGCAGTGTCATAGGGGAGGTCTAAGAACGAGCAGACCTCTTTAGCTGTTGCCTCCGGATCGGTAACCAAGTCTTCAAAACGTACAATCAGACTGCGCCCGGCATCTACATTTGCCATTAACCGCATCATGTTTCGATTAGAAACTGTCCATACCTCTTCTGCAGTTTGATACGGATCAGTGCCCCTAGAGTCGGTGAGACGATCCATGCGATTCCGAACATAGGATTCAACAACTGCGTAAGGATGCCGTATCAGGCATATGTAGTAGGCTTCATCAATCAGCGCTTCTGCCCGTTGCAGAGTTCCAAAATGCCCAGCATAGCTAGGAGACTTGTCGACTAACAATCGTCCACCAACTTCTTGTTGTAGTATATCATACACCTCTCCGATGCCGGCCTTGCGTTTAACTAAGATGCTGATCTGTTCCCTTGCCTGATCAGCATCTATTCCCTTGAGTTCCATGAACGCACGCAAGAGTCCTTCGTCTAGGTAACTACCACCCAACCGGTCCTGCCATTGTTGCAAATTATCAGATTGCAAAAGATGAAGTTCAGGAGGGGCAAAAACATCAGGGTGTCCAGCAAGCATAACCCGCAACAACGTGGAACCTGAACGCGGCGCAGACAGAATCAGAGCTACTTTTCGATTCTTACCAGCAATGTTTTTTGGAGGGACTTCTGGAAAGGAAGTCTCACCATCAGTATCAGATCTTCCGACATAGCCCTTTGGTGATTCAATTTCCGAAGCGGGCTTTAGTACGCGTTCTAACTCTGCCGTCAAATACCTGCTCAATCCTTCAATTACCGGATACGCATATATCTCACGGGGATAAATTGGCAGCTTTAGGTCGTCTTTCAGCTGGGCAATTAGATCCATTGCCATCAATGAATCCAATCCCAGTGAATGTATGTCGCTGCTTGGCGAGATCTCTGCCTCTTCCATACGCAAGATTCGCACAAGTAGTCCCCTCAGATACTCAAACATCAAATCGGATCTACTATTCGGAGAAGCCTGTGTAATTTGATCTAAGATGCTGAACTCATCAACATTCTCGCCACCCACTGACACCGCTTTTTCTGGATTTTCCATTTCTTTTACAGTGGAATCCTCACTGAACCAGTAGCGATGCTGAGATTTGAAGGGGTAGGTCGGCAGTAACACCTTGCGACTTTCGGAATCATTACTTACTTGATTCCAATCTATGTCAACACCTTGCACAAATAACCGGGCCAACGTCTCAAGCATCGGCTCCTCATCGTCCCCCAACGAACCTAGACAGGACAACCAATCCGAAGCCTGCCTTTCTTCCAGATGACTGAAGACAGCCTCGTGAAACATCCCGCTACCAGATTCGACAAAAAGCGAGCAATGCTCACGGACTATCGCATTGGTAACCGCAGTATAATTGGCCTTTTTCTTAGTGTGGCCAACCCAATATTCGTCCGAAAGATCTTGATCGGTCGCGATACGACCACCGGTCAGACTCGCGATCATAATCCTCTGCGGTTTCCTATAACATATTTTTCGTTCAACTTTGGGCAATGCATCCCGATCTCGAAGTGCCAACCACACACCGTCTTCCAAGGGTATAAGCCCCGCTACCACAGCTGCAACACATTCCCCGATGCCCTCACCGTAAACCACGTTAGGAGCAACATTGCAGGCTTGCAAGAATGCCGCCAATGCGTAGTCCAAAGTGAATACAGCGGCGTTTTGTAACTCGTTCGACGTACAGATGTCGCCGACATGGATATCAGGATTCAACACTTCTAGCACCGATTCACCTATGGCCGCACCGACGAGCTCTTCACATTCTTGCACCGCTCCCCGGAAAGCGGGTGCCGTCTGGTACAGTTTCCTGTACTTTGTAAAATGCAGCGGAGCCTCCGAGGAAAAGACGAAAGCTATCTTTGGAATCCCTTGGTTAGATGGTTCCCCTTGCCATATGGCTGCATTAACTTTCCCTGCCTCCCACGTGGAAAATATGCGGGAGGCATCACCGGCAGAATCGGCCATTAGCGCGAGCCGATGATTGAACTTGGCCCTACCGGAATTGGCTGTATGACAGATATCCGAAAATCGAGGAAGCCGGTCCGCCGAAAGATGTTTCTGGAACCGCTGAGCCAACGAAGCCAAATCTACCTTGTCTTTAGCCCTCAAGGTCAATATGTGCCGACCTTGTCCGTCGATCGGTTTTTTCTCGCGCGGCGCCTCTTCTATTAAGATGTGAGCATTAGTCCCACTTATCCCAAAGGAGTTCACGCCGGCTATTCGTTTAGAATTCCCAGCAGGCCATCGGATTGCCTCCGTAGGTATTTCAAATTTAGCATCGCCCTCGGCGATATGTGGATTGATTTTGTTAAAGTGCAGATGCGGTGGTATAATCTCGTTTTTTAAGCACAGAACGACCTTAATAATACTGGCAATACCCGCCGCTGCTTCCAGATGCCCCAAGTTGGTCTTTACCGAACCGACTCGTAAGGGGTCCTCAATGGAGCGGCCGTTCTCGAAAACACGGGAAATAGATTGCGCTTCAACCGGATCCCCCAGCACAGTGCCAGTTCCGTGGGCCTCTATATAACCAACGTCACGAGGTTCAATATCAAGGTGATCAAAAGCTCTCCGCATAACTTGCTGTTGCGAGCGACCGTTGGGTGTTGTTAATCCACTACTCCGACCATCATGGTTCACGTGAGATCCACGCAACAAAGCCAGGATATTGTCGCCATGTTCCAAAGCATCCCCTAAACGCTTGAGAACTATGACACCACATCCTTCACCTCGGGCATATCCATCAGCAGCAGCATCAAAAGTCCTACAAGGACCGGAAGGGGAAAGTGCTCGCAATTTACAGAAGAAAATAGTAGTATCGGGATCCAACATGAGATTTACACCGGCAGCCAGTGCCATATCGCAATCGCCACGCCGCAGACTATTCATTGCCTGGGAAACTGCTACTAACGAAGAGGAACAGGCAGTGTCTATAGGAAAGCACGGGCCCTGAAGACCCAATGCATATGAAATGCGCCCCGCAGCAACGCTATAGCAAACCCCAGTATGAAAATACGGATCTATGTCGGTGCGGTTGCTTTCTCTTTGCCTCAAATTGTTGTAATCGGCGGTGCTCACGCCCAAGAACACGCCCGTTGGGCTGCCCATAAAGCTGTCGGGGGCTTGACCAGCACTTTCCAGTGCCTCCCAACTCACTTCCAACAGCAGTCGCTGCTGAGGGTCCATACACTCCGCTTCCCGAGGCGTGATGCCGAAAAACTGCGGATCAAAACGATCTATTGGCTCCCGCAGGAATCCGCCAACCCGAGTGTACATCTTACCCGGCACTTCAGGATCCGGATCAAAAAAACCATTAATGTCCCAACGATCTTGTGGCACCTCTACGAGGGCATTATTTCCATCACGCAGCAGTTCCCAATAAGCCTCCGGGTTAACCGCACCGCCCGGAAAACGGCAGGCCATACCCACAATAGCTATGGGCTCTGATTTCGCGCTTTCATGTTTTCCAAGTTTGGACCGCAAATCCCTAACTGCCACCAATGCTTGGCGCAGTGCGTCTGTATGTTCACTCCCAGCCATGTGGAACGCCTCCCTGGTCAATATCCAGCATCTTTTAACTCGTCCAGCAGGGATTTTTCCAACTCTGCGTCTGACATATTAGCGGTTTCCAGTTGCAACAAATCATCGGGATTGCTTTCATCGGCTGCGTCTGCAACGGTAATCTCGTCGAACTCCAATATCTTGGCGAGATATTCGGTAAGGTCATTCAGTGTTCCGTAATCAAACAAGAGTGTATTGGGCAGCGGCTGTTGCACACAATTACCCAACACATTGCAGAGTTCAACGGCCATTAGCGAATCCAGTCCCATATCATGCAGCGGTTGATGTGGGTCAATGACAATAGATTGGTCCAAACCCAGCACATTGACTGTGAGCTTTTCCACTCGATCATACAAGATTTGCAAATGGTCTCCGGTGGGAGCCGCCTCTATACTCTTTAGAAAATCGTCATCGGAACTGATTTCGTTCTGATTCTCACTCACCAACTCTGACAGGAATGCAGATTTAGCCGCTTGGGGATTCTGGGAACCAAACACTTGCCAATTTATTGGCATGACCATTATTTGTGCGGGAGATCGAGCGAGCAAACTATCCAATATGGTCAGACCGTCCGCGGCCCCTATCAGGTCAATGCCGTTCTGTGCCGACACGGCACCAACATCCTTAACCCTCTCTGCATGTCCAGACTTCGTCGCGGCCATGCCTTCGCCTGCCCATGCGGACCAATTAATGCTAATTGCGGGTAATCCCTGGCGTCGGCGTTCGTGCGCCAAGGTATCGAGAAAGCTATTTGCCGCAGCGTAATTCCCCTGGCCTGGATTGCCCCAAATCGAAGCCGCGGAAGAAAATAATACAAAAAAATCTATCCGGAAATCAAGAGACAGTCGGTGTAGATTCCATGTTCCCAAAACCTTAGGATTTAACACCGGGCTGAAACGGCTTAGTTCATGAAAAGCCAACATACCGTCATCGAGCACCCCAGCAGCATGTACTATCCCGCGTAGTGGAGGCAGACCATCTGCGAGAACATTTCGGATCGTTTCGTTCGAAGTTGGATCTACAATGTCGACCGACAGAAACAATACTCTGGTGCCAGTCGCTCCCATACGAGAAATCTGGGCGTGTAACTTGTCCGCCATTGGGCGACGACTGACCAGAATCAAGGCGCCCGCACCATTGTCGGAAAAGTGCTTGGCCACTTGAAGGCCCAAGGCACCAGCGCCTCCGGTAATTATATAGGTCCCATCAGCACGTATCGAAGTCGGCGGCAAAAGTACAATTTTCCCAATATGCTTTGCCTGTTGCATATACCGAAATGCTTTTATAGCATCATGAATCGGAAAAATGCACAACGGCAGCGGCTTCAATTCCCCACGAATGAACATCAGCCGCAGATCTTCAAACATGCCCGTCAGCAGCACAGGCGATGGTGACCGCATTATATCGGCTAAATCGAAAAAATGATACGAAACCCCGGAATACTTTTCCTCAAGAAATTTTTCTTCAAGAATTTCAACCTTTCCGACCTCAATGAAACGTCCGCCTGTAGCTAAACTATCAAGACTTCGGGTGATAAAATCTCCGGTGAGTGAGTTCAATACTACGTCTACACCTTTTCCGTCCGTCAACTGCTGAATTTCGTCGGCAAATGCAAGAGACCGAGAATCCATCACATGATCCACCCCAAGCTCTATTAATAGGTCTCTTTTTTCCCGATTGCCGGCCGTCGCGTAAATTTCCGCGCCGAGAGCTTTTGCCAACTGTATTGCCGCCATGCCCAGTCCGCCAGCTCCCGCGTGAATCAATATCCGCTCACCCTCAGTTAATTTAGCCAAGTGATGCAGCGCGTAATAGGCCGTAAGAAAGGAAATGGGTATTGTCGCTGCCTGGGAAGTGCTCATCCCCGCCGGGATCGCCATCGCCCACCAAGCCGGAACGACAACTTCAGAAGTAAAGGAACCGACCGCGAGGCACATTACCTGCTGCCCCAATTGGAAAGCATCAACGCCGTCACCCAGAGCTATTACTTCACCTGCGCATTCCCCACCAAGTAATCCCGGATCACCTGGATACATGCCCAACGCATTCAATACATCACGAAAATTGAGACCCATAGCTCGAACTTCTATCTTCACCTCCCCAGGCCCAGGTTCAGCTGTGTCTGCCTCAGCAAGAGTTAGACTGTCTAACATCCCGCGCTCTTTGGCCTCGAGTTGGAAGAGACTACCCGAGGGTAGTTCCAACTTATTTTCTTGCTGGAATTTGACCAATCGAGCGACATAGCGTTCGCGATTGCGATAGGCAACCTGACTGTTTTCCCCGTCTGCCACACACAATTCTTGAAAGAGCTTTTCGACACCTTGAGAATCCATATTCCAGTCTATATCAACCAATCTACACTGTATATCTGCATGCTCATTGTTTGCCGTACGCCCCAAGCCCCATAGTAGAGCCTGAACAGGAGACAACGGTCCAGATTCTTGCCCCACAGCCTGTGCACCTCGGGTAACCAAATAGAATTCCGGCTGCTCACCATCCATGCCGGCCATGGCCTGGATCAAATGTAAAACACTACCGCAAAGCAATTCTTGATCGTGGGATAGTGACTCCAGTGAGGTTTGTTCGCCCAACTCGGCATCTAGACTCCAGAGATACACTATTCGGCGACGGTCTGCTGGAGATTGCACCCACGTCTCCAACAACTTCTTGAAATCGGAAGGTTGTTTTGGATCGACCTGCAAGACACCGCTCTGGATATTCTGAGTAGGCCTACCTATAACATCCACAACACGCACCTGCCCCCCAGCCGCCGTGACATTCTCTGCCAAAATATCACCCACACCCTGTTGGTCTCGAAGGATAAGCCAATCCTCGGATTTTAACGAACCGGGTTCATTCCCCAGTGCTGCTGCCCGCCATTCAAGGCAGTGCAACAAACCAGTTGTATCACCACTTCCATCACCACCTATTGCGCTGAGTAACGAGCGTCGTTTCGTTCGTCTATCATAAAATTTTCTGAGCGTAGCAACATTACGACCCGTAGAATCAAATACACTCAGGTCACCACTGATTTCATCACCTGATTGTCGAAAATTGGCGGCATGACACCACAACTCCGTTGCACTTGACGGGAACACTTCCAACTCCTCTATACCGGCGGGAAGAAAAATTTCCGACTCACCTACGAGAGAGATACCTAAGGCTTCCTCAAGTCCGGCAGCCCAGACCCATATACATGCATCCAGCAAAACCGGATGAATAAGATACCGATCTCTTGTTTCTTCCAAATGTGCAGGCAACTGAATATACCCGAGACTATGGTCGCGACCGACCCAGACATCTTTCAGTCCTTGAAAAGAAGATCCCAACTCAAAACCTGCAGATTGTATACTTTCGTAGAAATGATCAGCATTGGGTAGTCTGGAGGAACATTCCGTGCGTAATTGATCCAACGAAATAGTTTTTTGATCGCTCTCGTCTTCGGATAGACTCGACAGCTCTCCACTGACGTGGCGTGACCAAGCCTCATTCCTTTTTTTCGAACTAACATCTCTACTGTAAATGGCAAAATCCATGCTGGAATCATTTGTGGGCCGCAAAATAGTCTGTAGCACAGTGGCTTCGTGTTCCGTCCAAACTAACGGCTTATCAAGTTTGACATTTCTCAGACGATAGGCCGCTCCTGGCGCAGTGTTGGCTACTGAAGCTAAGGCGATCTCAAAAAACGCAGTCGCTGGAATCAAGACCTTCCCCAAAACCCGATGATCCTTCAAGTATGCCGGCGCATCAGAAGACAATTCCATCTCGAAAATTATTTCGTCTCCAGCTGTGCAAATCTCCATACCCAGCAACGGATGCGTCCCTTCGGAGACAAAACCTTTTCTCGTAGCAGAAGGTCCTGCCAACTGGTTAGGTACATTTTCCCCCGGAGCAGGGACCCAGAATTTTTCTCGTTGGAAAGGATAGTTGGGTAATGACACTAAACGTCCACTATATGGGGCTTCAAAAGCAGCCCAATCCACTTCCCCCCCTGCTGTGTAGAAACGGGCCACACTTTCCGCCAACACGGTCCAATCTGACCGTCCCCTTCGCAATGACGGTAGCCATGAAACAGAGGTGTCCCGAACAGTTCTACGACCCAAGCCAGACAGAACCGGCTGCGGACCCATTTCGATAAAAACATTGCATCCAAGATCAATTGCACGCTTTAAGCCGTCGTGAAAACGCACAGGGTTGCGCACGTGTTCAACCCAATAAGACGCATTCAACTCATGAGAACCGGCCTCACACCCTGTCCGATTTGTTATCAGACGAAGTGCAGGGGATTGATAGGGCAGTGCCGATGCGATTTCCAAGAACTCACCAAGCATTGGCTCCATCAACGGGGAATGAAAAGCATGTGAGACTTGTAATGGCCGACATTCTATGCCTTTTCGCGAGATGCGTGCAATCACCTCGTCCACCGCAGACGACATTCCAGACACAACCAAACTATCAGGCCCGTTAAACGCCGCCACACTTGCCTCGTCTTCCAATCCGGCCAATGCTTTTCCTACTTCAATCTCTCCGGCCGAGACAGATACCATTGAACCGCCCTCAGGTAGCGCTTGCATCAGACGGGCCCTTGCTGCTATAAGGCGCAGTGCATCGTCAAGTCCGAAAACCCCGGCTACACATGCTGCGACGTATTCCCCTACGCTATGGCCAAGCAACACGTCGGGGACCACACCCCAGGACTGCCATAACTTGCACAGGGAGTATTCTACCGCGAATAACGCGGGCTGCGTGTAACCCGTCTGATTTAAGATTGATCCTGCACGATCGCGCGTGCTATAAAGCAGTTCAATCAGAGGGCGTTCCATATGCTCACGCAATAATTTATCGCAACGCTCCAATGCCTGCCGAAATACAGGTTGTGTATCGTACAGATCCTTGCCCATCGCCAAATATTGAGATCCTTGGCCGGTAAACAAGAAACAGACCTTGGGCGACCTATTATATTCCTGCGAACCCGTCCAAACATTACCGTCTTGTCTACCTGTGGTATACGACGAAAGCCGCTCAACAATATCGTCCCGGGTTTCTCCCAACACCGCTAAACGATGTGGAAAGTGACTACGTCCTGTGTGGGCGGTATAAGTAACGTCATTCAATCCAGTAGCCTGGGCCGTCTCAAAATGCCTGACATAATTCGTAGCCAAGGCGAGCAGTGCTTCAGGTCGATTAGCCGAAAAACACAACGGGTGGCACGTTCGAGTCCATTCAGGAACGCTTTGTGTAGTGGTAGGTGCTTCTTCAACAATCACATGTGCATTCGTCCCACCGATTCCAAAGGAGCTAACTCCAAGAATCCGTGTCTTGTCATTCACGGGCCATGATTCAACACCTGAAGGAAACCGGAATGATACACCAGAGAGGTCGATATGCGGATTTAATTTAGAAAAGTGCAAATTCGGGGGTATCATCTCATGTTGAAGGGCTAGAATGCCCTTGATCAGCCCCGCCATTCCAGCTGCAGCTTCCAAGTGACCAACATTAGTCTTCACCGCCCCTATGATGAGTGGCCTCTCACGCCCTTCCCCCATCACATCTATTAACGCGTTGACTTCTATAGGGTCACCCAGTGGAGTACCCGTACCATGGGCTTCAACATAATCTACCGCTTCGGGTTGTATACCTGCATTGTTGAGAGCCCGCCTAATTACCCTTGCTTGCGCTGCTCTGTTTGGAACAGTCAGACCCGCACTCCGCCCATCATGATTTACAGCAGCACCTTTGAGAACAGCGAGTATATTGTCACCATTTTCCTGGGCAGTTTTCAACCTCTTAAGAACTACAATGCCACACCCCTCGCCACGCACATAACCATCGGCCTTCTCATCGAACGTATGGCACCGGTCGCTACGAGACAGTGCTCCGATGGAGCAAAGAAAGATCGACAACTCCGGTGCGACCATAACGTTGACGCCCCCGGCCAGTGCCAGCTCACTTTCTCCACTTTGCAAGCTTTGCATTGCCAGATGCACCGCAACGAGGGATGAAGAACATGCTGTATCGATAGCAATTGATGGCCCTTGTAAACCCAAGAGATAAGAGACCCGCCCGGGAGCTACGGAGGGAGTGTTCCCAGTTCCTGTGTAGGAGTTAATCCGCTCAGGTGTGCCGCTAAATAGGGTGTGCTTGAGATATTCGGCACTACCCATTCCGAAAAAAACGCCAGTGGGACTGCCGCCCAATGCATTGGGCGAATATCCGGCATTTTCAATCGCTTCCCATGTGACCTCTAAGAGCAAGCGCTGCTGGGGATCCATTTCGACCACTTCACGCGGTGAAATTCCGAAGTGACTTGCATCAAAGGCCTCTATATCTTGATGCAGAAATCCTCCCTTTTTGCAGTACATAGATCCGGCCGATAACGGACTATCTACCGTAGATTTTTCGTAGAACGCGGAGGCTTTATACCTGTTCGACGGAATGTCAGAAACCATATCGCGTCCCTCAACGAGACATTCCCAGAAAGCCGATGGATTGTCAGCACCTCCTGGGAAGCGGCAGGCCATGCCCACCACTGCGATAGGCAAGTTCCTGGTGTTGTCAACAACCTCACCGTCACCAGAACTTAACATCGGCATACACTCCGTATAGACATTTTTTTCATAACCAAACCTCACCTTGTGTCTTTAATCTATTCTTATCATCGATTCCAAGATAGACTTTATTCGCTTTTGAAATCTCGTCCAAAAAACAGCATTTCTGTGAAGGCGAAATGAGATCCTACTATTCATCACGTCCAAACAATTCACCCGCCAAATAGACTGTCAGAGCTCCCGTCGTTGGGTATTCGAACAATAGCGTGGCAGGCAGAGAAAGACCGACCCGATCACCCAACCTCTCGCTCATTGCGACAGCCCCAATTGAATCTAAGCCCAACTCGATCAAGGAGCGCTTCGGGTCAAGCGAAATTTGGCGGTCTATATCCATTAAAGCTACGGCCTGGTCGCAAATTAAGTCCTGTAGCAGGGCATGTTGCTCAGATCTGGGCAGGGAATGAATATCACATCCGTTTTCGAAAACCTCAAAAGGATCCTTGATCGTGACCTGCGCGTTCTCATCCTCATTTTCATCATCTGCAATTTTCCACCAAAAAACAGATTTTAGTTCAGCATCTAGAAAACGCTGCCGAGTGAAATTGCGCATTATTTTTCCACTGGAAGTCTTGGAAATACTAACAGGCCGTACCAGTACTAGTTCGACCAATTCAATCCCGTGCTCAGCATAGATCGCCGACCGAATAGCCTCCAAAATAGAATTCGTATTGAGATTTCTTACCGCCGTTCTACGCACCTCCTGCACAACTACTAAGCGCTCTTCCCCACTCGTTTCAACCGAAAAAGCAGCGCCGGCATCAAGTTGCAGGTCGGGATGAATTTGTTGCACGGTCGCCTCTACATCCTGAGGGTAATAGTTATTCCCCCGAATGATAATCAATTCCTTTAGCCGCCCTACTACAAATAGCTCTCCTGACCTGACAAATCCTAGATCACCTGTACGTAACCAAGGTCCTTCCCCTGTGTCTGCCAGAGTAACACCAAAGGTCTGTTGAGTGGCTTCTTCATTTTGCCAGTAACCCTTTGCGACGGACGATCCCCTCACCCAGATTTCGCCGATGGAATCCACTGTACATTTTTTCTGTGAATTTGGATCAACAATACAAATTTCTGTTTCTGGATGGGAGCCACCACATCCTACGAGAACTCGTGCATCTGGAAAATCCCGCTCCACTTCTAAAACCTGATTCTTCTTTAGAGATTCAGCATCCACTGTGTAAAAAACGTTGTCAGATCCCGGCAAAGTACACGTGACACGTAGGACCGCTTCAGCAAGACCGTAACTTGGCTTGAATGCGGAAGGCGCGAAACCACATGGTGCAAACGCTCGGTTAAACCGCTGTATGGTTTCGAAGCGAACTGTCTCTGCTGCATTTATTGCAAAAGACCAAGTGCGAAGATCAAGCGCGTCACGGTCTGAATCTGTGATCATATCTACGCAAAGATCATACGCGAAATTTGGTGCAGCAGAGTGGGTAGCACGGTAATCCGATATAGCCTTCAACCAGCGAAGAGGTCTTTGTGCAAATGTCGCCGATGCCATGAATATGCATGTGCCGCCTGAAAAGGCAGACTGTAAGAGCCCCAATATCAGTCCCATATCATGAAAAACGGGTAACCAAGATACCATGACACTATCAGGTGAAAATGAAAACCCGGATTCTAAATGACGTAAATTGCACAAGAGGTTCTCATGACTAACCATCACGCCTTTTGGTTTTGATGTAGAGCCGGAAGTATATTGGAGATAAGCAAGCATATCCCCAGAGAGATCGGGTGGATTCCACTGATTTTCGAGGGACGCATTTGTTGAATCACAAGCAATCCAATCTAAACGACGAAGTATGGGGGCCTTGTCCAAACAAGAGTCCAGATCGTTCAAGATCTCCGGATCTGTTAAGGCCATCGTAGCTTCTGCATCAGATGCCATACCTTCCAAACCGGGCATCCTGCGCCCATGGCGAGGCGGATAGGCGGTTACAGGAATTACACCCGCATAAAGACATCCAAAGAAAGCGGTTAGAAACTCGATCCCCGATTTGTGTAGTAGTAGGACACGATCACCCAAATGACATCGCGCTTGTAGTTGTACTGCGACAGACCGCGCCCTTCTATCCAATGCTTCGTACGTTATGACATGCTCTCGGACCGGATCGCCTGAGATAAACGTGTAAACTGGATGTTGCGCCATGGAAACCGATCGTTCGCGTAACAGACCCACCAATGTATTTGAGTTAACCATGCCACCTTCCGACTCTATAGTGTCTTTCATTACTTCCCAACCTATCTGCGAAATTTTGCATGTTGGTGGATCTGTCTCAAAATAGACGGATCGAATTTCCAGGTGTGTAATAATTCCGAGTGTGGCGGCATGATGGCCGGACGTGTCCACTTAACTCGCAATCAGTCATGGAAATATCTGTTGGGGGTAAAAACTACACGGTGTTTTCTGCGAGCCAGTAAATACCCTGCAGACAGAATACCCCCCAATAATTATGCGCTTACAAAATCAACATATTAAGTATGAAATATCCGTCAGAACAAACCAAGAGGAAGTGACGAGGGTCACATATGCACAGAAAATCTTCCATCTTAAGAAATCGGCCAGGTAAATCGAACTACACACCGCCGAATTTCTCCGCTCACATAATTCGGATGGACCACCCGTGAAGGATTGTACGACGTCGAAATAAAAAGCAAACTTCCATGGCCCAACAGGTCCATGGAAGTTTAATGACAATTCTCGCTTGGGGAAATGATCAACTTCAACGCCGTACTACCAACAAGTATTCATTTCGAAATCTACAGCAACAGAAAACCTCTCAAACGGCCCAAAGAACCGGCAGGCAGATCATAATGAAATCGCTACCTACCTAGTATTTGGTTGATGTCTATTCCTACGCTTTCCACCGGAACCCAAAACCCCCGATCGTCCACCTAGAGATCCCTATAAGGATCTTACGTCAGAAACCAAGAATCTTTAACGGCTTAATTTGCTTAAAGCCTTTCTTGTTGGCCTTGAAGACATTGATTGGCATATCTTTGACCCAGCCATCCCGGGTCTTGCGGTTCGATCCCTTATGTTTTTTTACATACATATTCATTAGGGTGCCGTTGGCATCTACCAAACTCCGCACAGCTTGTTCCACCTGCTTGGTTCCTCTTGACCTTTTGTTCTTACTCTTACCATTTTTCCTAAACACGACCACTCTGACGTTATCCGCTGGTTCAGATACAGTGACAAATTTGCCAGCCATAGTAGTTCTCCTTACATAGATGATATCAATAAGATCTCACGATAGAAACGAATACCGCCTCAACCCAAAACGAGCATCGGTTCTTAGTCTATAACCATTGGGTGAGGCCACTAATCGGATTTTTTTCCTTTTGCCGCACTACAACTATAACTGGCACAGCACCTTCACTGATGGTGCCGTCGGCTCGTAATTGCGCGATCGCTTCGTCTACCTCTCCCAAAAGCGGACCTTTACCTTTTCGCAGCTGCCTCACTTTCTTCCTCTTTTTCTTGCCTAGATCGATTACCACTGCAGGTGCGACTTCCGCCTTTTTCTCTTTGCTATCTGTAACCATCGAACACTCCTTAGGTTATGACGCTTGATCCACATTGCCCAATCACAACAGCAGTGTGCAGAAACCACGAGACGTCCAAACGCAACATCCCAAGGGACCCCAAGGATAGGACCATATTACTATAGAGATTTAGGGCGGTCTACCAGAAGCATCCCATAAAATTTCGCCCACACGTATTAACGACTATAAAAGTTCTTTATATTGTACTACATGTCCCGACCAACGTCAATCCCAATCCTTTCTACAGTTCCCCCTCGCTCCACCCTATCTACTTTCCTGACCTCGCCCATCCTGCACTTGGATGTCACTAACCCGTTTTACCATAAACAGCGTGTTTTTGGCAGGTCCTAAAATGCTCTCTATTCTCGCCCTTTCACAGCGACTTACCCATCACCTTTCCACTATGCCACCCTACCATCATGACATTGTAGAAATTGTGCGCATCAAAGTCTATTGGAAAGGCAGTAGCATCGATGCAGTATAGATTCGATATCTTGTGGAACCTCATTGTGTCCGGATCAATGATGTCTGACTCTGGATCAGGTCCCATACTGACACCTCCGGTAAAATGCCACCATGTATCATACGCCCTATTCTTCTTCCGCAACGCTTTTTTGATTTTTTCAACAGTAGAATATTCGCCGGTCCCGGACAATTTGCCCAAAATATTGTGAAATACTCTAGTAGACCATGACAACTCTTTTACATATTCTTCGTTAAAGGAATGCACCAAAGCTATTTTCTGCGCTATCCGATCCAAGTCTGCATCGTCTTCCAAATCGTAACAATTGACATATGGATTATCTTCCCACGATTTGGACGTGAGAAACATTTCACCAAATCCTGAGGGCTTATAAAGGCTTATATTGACAATTTTCAGCCGATAGTTGGCTCTGTTGTACACATCTGGAAACAGTCCAAAAAGCCTGAGCGCCAGCTTAAGTTTACGCTCCACGAAAGTATTCCGAGATCTTTGCAACCTCTGAAACAGCCCATTGAGGACAGGTAAGTTAAGGTTCAATGCCCATAGAGCCGATAACTCAACACATCCCGTAGATATTTCGACGCTGTCCTTGATAGCGTAAGTAGAGAAATTGGTGCTCTTCTCCCCCTTTTCGGCTACACATGGCCACGTGACAAGTGGATGGTGAGTGATCTTTCGCCCAATGTTCCCTAAATCAATTTTTGACCTTATTCCATATCCTTCCAACTTCTCCTTTGGCCCTATCCCGGACAGGTATAAAAGTTGTACGCTTCTGAGCCCGCAACCAAGAACAACCTTGTCTGTATCTGATACTTCTACTGTGGTGTTCTCATCAGACAGTAAATTTCTTACTACGAAATTGGCTATCGAACCAGCTTTATAGTCCAGATAAGTAACAAGGCTATAGCATTGGAGGGTAATGTTTGAGTATAGCTTTCCAGTGGCAGGATCCGTCAGTACGGCCACTCCTGTTAACCGTCTCCCAAACTGATCAAACAGGCTCCTATTAAGATTAATGATGCCGTCGTCTGAATAATCGTATACTTTTGCTGGTTGATATCCGTTCTTGTTTAGGTGGCCAATCATTTTTTTAGAAAAGTCATCTACATACTCTGCGCCGGTGAGGTTGTCGGTAGGTGTTGATGTCGTCGACAGCCTCGGCAAACGCAGCACATCATCGACTTCATCATAGGATCTGATCAACTCTTCTGCCCGCCAATTAGTCGACCCTGTGACGGAGTGAAGAAGTTCCATATTCTTCTTACTATCTCTGAGTGTGAATCCGCCGCCGAAAGCGCTGACTCCGCCCAAAACGTTCGGAAAGGCATTTTTTATCGTATGATTTTCTTGGGAATTCTTAGTTGCGAAAAGAGCATCTCCCCGGATGGTTTTTTCCCCAAAAACCCGGGGCCAGCCAACCGAATTACTCGTGTGGCCAAAATGCCAACTGGGTGGGCCTTTCTCAATAATATTTATCTTGGTCTCGGGATAATGCATACAGAGATACTTGACATACATTAGCGCTGCTGTACCACCTCCTAAGACAAAAATCGTATTCATAATCACACCTCCCTGACCTTATAAATGTGCCAGAAACAAAATTCTTTCGAACATCAGAAAGAGCCGAAGCGTCAATATCGGAAATCGGCAAATTTCACACGAAAAAACACCGAATACAAGATGGGAACAACTCCCAAAGTTAAGACCGTCGCGAAGAGCAATCCAAAAATTATGGCTATGGCCATCGGTTCCCACATAGGCCCTCCTCCGTACCAGAGAGGCAACAAACCCAAGACGGTGGTTGCCGTGGCAACGAGAATGGGACGCAGGCGCTGTTGCGCCGCCTCAATTATGGCACGGGACGCTTCTAATCCATTGTCATCAATTTCGACTTGAATCCTGTCCAAAAGCACTATCGCATTATTAATGACTATACCCGACAAAGCAATAATGCCCAGTAATGTCATAAACCCAAAAACGGCCCCTGTCAGTAGCAAGCCGGCAATTACCCCAATCAAACCGAGCAAAATGCTCAGCAAGATAATAATGGGCTTGCGGATTGAATTGAATTGAGCGACCAAAAGAATAGCAATCAGTAACCCGGCGATTGGCAATTTATCCTGTATTGATTTATCCGCAGTATTTGAATTCTCCATATCTCCACCAACTTCATATCGAGTGCTCAGCGGCCATGCACTCGTCTTTTCCTTCAGCCAATCGTCCACTTCGACACTCACACCGATTGGTGGCGTATCGGTCTCAACGTCCGCAAGCACTGTGACAGTAGTCACTCGATCTCGACGCGAAATTTGTGATGGTTCCCAAACGACCTCAATATCGGCCACTTGCTGTAGTGGTGTAGTGTCACCATTCTTTTGTGAAAGAACGTTGAGACCGACTAATTGAGCGATCGTCTTCTGGCGACCGCCTTCACTCCGAACACTGACCGGAATGGTTTTGTCCCCCTCTCGGTACTCCGCAACCTGATAACCACTTAATATTGACTGCAGAGACACTGCAATATCCAGGTTAGTCAAGCCGGCACGCGTGGCCTTGGGCTCGTCTATATGAATTTTCAGTTTCTTTGTCCGCGGCCCCCAATCGTCCCGAATATTCTTAGTTCCAGGAATTGTCCGCAGTTTTTCCTTCACCTCGTTGGCTATCCCAAACACCACATCTTCGTTTGGCCCCGAAATTCGAAATTCAACTGCAGCATCCGGCGGAAAGTTGAGACTCATCGGTTTCACACTAATCGCCGCATCTGGAAAATGCTGTTGTGCGAAAGACTCGATCCGACCAGGCAAATCCGTCATGATGAAATCGTAAGACGTTGTTTTAGCCATGAGATACGCTGTCTCCGCCTTATACGGTTCTGGCTTGAACTGAAGCACCATCCTAGGCGGACCTGCGCCCACAAAACCTGCCCAATTGATAATCCCTTCTGGACGGCCTGCAGTAACAACCAGGTCTTTCTGTATAAAGGCTTCCACTTGGTTCAGCATATCTTCAGTTTTCTGTATGTCGGTGCCTGGTGGCAGAGCCAGTTTTGCCGTGAACATCCCTTTTGCATTTGGAGGAAAGAACACCTGCGGAACAAACGTCATTCCAAACAATGCGACCGCGAAGATAAAAACAACCGATAGCAAACTTAATGCACGCCGCTTCAATAGAAAGACGAGAACACCGCGATAGCTCTGGTAAAAGCCAGAATTAAACCCATCTCCCCCCTCATTTGCCGGCACTCGAAGAAAACGCACACAAAGCAAAGGGATGAAGGTGATGGACAAGAGCCAAGAGCTCAAGAGACAGATAGTGACTACCTTGAACAAAGGAGCACAGAATTCACCCGCATCAGATTCGGCCAAGAAAATAGGGAGAAATGCTGCGGCGGTTGTGAGAGATGCGACCAGCAACGGAATACTGAGCTCGCGCGAAGTCTCAACAGCAGCTTCTTTGGGTGTCTTTCCTTCCGATATTTTGACCATTGTCGACTCGCAAACGACAATTCCGTTGTCAACCAACAATCCTAACGAAATAATCAACGAAGCTAAGGAAACTTGATCTATACCAATGGAGAAGAGCCCCATCCACATAAAGGTCATCACCAGAGCCATGGGCAGCAGAGCAGCCACCACCATGCCAGTACGAAACCCCAGTGTGGTAAGCATGACGGCAATAACTATCAGAATCGCTTGTCCAAGATTCGACATGAAATTTTGGATCTTATCATCAACATCCCCTGGAAGAAACGACAGATATTCTGTTCTAATACCCAGCGGCAATCCAGATTCCATTTGCGCCACGACAGCTTTTACCTGTTCCCCCATTTCCAAGATGTTACCGCCTTGCCTCATGCTGATAGCAAGACCCAGACTTGGAACACCGGACGTATGCATAATAGTCGCAGGTGGATCTTCATAACCGCGAGTAATTGTCACTAGGTCTTCTAAATATATCGTTCCAACAAAACCAGGAACGGTGATATTTGTTTTCCCCAAATCCTCCACGGACTTAATATTTCCTGTCGGCTCCAGAGCGATTCTTTCGCCAGCAAGTGACAGATTACCACCAGGAAGAATTATATTTCTACTTTTCAACAAATTTTCAAGTTGTAGAGGGGAAATCCCCATTGCCGCAGCACGATCGTTGTTTACTTCCAGATAAATCCGCTCATCCTGATTGCCAAGTATGTTTACCTTTGCAACATCATCCAACAATAGCAAAGCATCGCGAATTTGATCGGCTACATCCTTCAAATGTGCGTAGGGATAACCATCGCCAGTCAAACCGATCACAACGCCGAATACGTCACCAAATTCGTCGTTTACTATCGGCCCAATGACGTTTTCTGGTAACTCCGATCGTGCACTATTAACCTTCCGACGAAGACTATCCCAAATTGGGCGCACATCCGTGTAACGCATCTTGATATTAACGTAAATAATCGATAATCCCGTTACCGACTCACTTTCGACAAAATCCAATTCGGGGATTTCTTGTATCCATTTTTCCAGCTTATCGGTAACCAATTCCTCGACTCTTTTAGGACTGGCTCCGGGGAATGCTGTATGTACAAGTGCTTGTCGAACTACGAAACCAGGATCCTCATTGCGCGGGCTGTTCAAATACGCCATAACTCCAGCTACTGTCACCATAAGCAGTATGAATATGGTGACACGATCTTTCTCAATCGCCTGGCTTGTTATTTTCATTCGTCTCCGTCCGTCTCTTATGCTTTGCGAATCAACATTGACGTTTATACAACCCTACTCTTTAGCAAGGATTCGTACTTTCTGGCCATCACGCACTTGACTGACACCGGCAGTGACAACGAGGTCTTTCACATTTAGGCCCCTAACCACTTCAATCCCTTCGTCAAGAAAGCTGCCGGTTTGCACAGTCTTCCTGTGGACAAGGCCCACACCATTATCGATTCCGTCCAACACGAAGACATACCGTCCGTCCTTATCTTCTCCAACCGAACTGGCGGGTGTAACAATTCGCTTACTTCCGATCCCTGTGGGAAGTTGACGTGTCACTCTCAATGCCATACCGGGACGCCATTTGTTATTTTCCTCCAGAATCCGGACCTTGACCGGATAGGTGGTAGCTAAACCCATACCTGTGATTCCGGCTAATTCGCCCACTCTACTCGTTGACATTATGCCGATTTCCCATATGACCCCGGTAACGCGTTCCTCTGGATAAGTGTCGAGTATCACACTAACCGTATCTCCCTTAGATATCAGAGCTATCAGCAACTCCGGGCAGGACACATGCGCCTCAAGGTCGTTGACTGATGCTACAACAACGACAGCTTGTCCCGGCGCAACCAATTCGCCCTCTTCCGCCATAACTATTGCTATGGCTCCGGCCTCCGACGCTGTCAGCACGGTGTAATCTACCTGTTTACCTGCCAATTCGACGGCTTTTCGAACAGCAAGTAGGTGTGCTTCGGCAGATTCGGTTTGGCTTCGTGCCGCATCCAACTCAGCCAATGAGGCGTTTTTCTTCACGTATAAAGCCCGCACCCGATTATGATGCGCTTGGGCGTTTCGGGTTTGTGCCTGCGCCTCTTTTTCCTGCGCTACCACCTGCTGGAATTGCACTCGGAGATCAGTATCATCCAATACCGCCAGTACTTGGCCAGCTTCGACTTTGTCTCCCATGCTAACCATGACACGTTCGACTTTTCCCGACACTCGAAAACTGAGTCTCGCCTCGATCGCCGCATAGGTTAGTCCAGAAAAAGTTCTCTCTTTGAGTTGCTCAGCATATCGTAATTTCTCGTAACGGACTGGACGAAGATTTTCGCCTCCCTCCTCCGTAGCGGGTTGACATGCACCCAAAGACAAGCTTGTCAACACTGGCAAACCCAACATCCTCGTAATTCGACTGATAATCATGTCCGATCTCCCTGTGCATTCGGCACGCATTGCGCTTGGATTATTACAAATGCTCTGACAAGTATCTTCTCACCTCAGCAAAAAAAACATCGGCTGCTGCATCATCGATTAACATAAAATGTCCTATTGATCGCTCGAATTCTACTACATCCACGAAGAACTTGAGTATGGCATCGCTCGCAACCTCATTAGCGACGTAAACGGCATTGTGAGCATCCAAAAGACTTATTATAGAGACAGTGCCTCGCCCATAGGCATCAACAACAACGTCAAGACTCTTTCGTGATGTAACAGCTCTTTCAGAAGAAAAGTCGATCGCTAATGCCGAGGCTTGAATATGGTGAATAGCATTGCGAATCGTTTTTTCCTGCCACAAGCTAATCGCCTCATGCTTTAATTCCAATTCCTGCAACTTGTGCTTGGCTTCACGCAATCTAGCTATTCGCTGTCCACCACGAAAAACCGGAATCGAAACATTCAGAGTCGCTGCCCAATTATTATCCCCACCTACGGCCGGAATTTCCGAACCGGCACCACTCCTGAGGAAATTCTTTGACAGTTCACCCTGCGCGACGACCGACGGAGACCAAAAACTTCGCGTAGATAAACCTACCGCACGCGCCTGGCCTCTTATGTGTGCATCCAACTGCTGTATTTCGGGTAACGTTGATAGGTATCGCTTCGTGGCGAATGCGCCGAACAGCCGCACCTTCTCTCCTGTTGATGTGATTTCCTTGTAACTTTCGTAATGTCTAGCAAAAACGGAATCCTCTAAGCTAATCTCAACCGTGGAAAATTTTTCATCAAGTGGCCACCGGAGGAGATTATTAAATGTTGTCTCTGCCGTTTCCTTAGTTGCCAAGGCTTCTATAAGCATGTAGCGGACACGTGCTATTTCGCCCTCCAAACGATACACTTCACCTGGATCGGCGACTCCAACCTGCTGCCGAATTCGGGCTGTTTGAAGATGGGAACGCATCAAGGAAAGATTGTCTCGACGAATCTGCACCGCGCTTTTGGCGCGCAATATGTTCAAATAGCTCGCTTGCGCATGATGAATGGCATCATACCTTTCCTGCGTCAATCGGTGTTCATGTGAGCCAAGAACATCCCCCTGAATGCTACGATTAGTCCAAGCTTCATCTGAATAAATAAGTTGTTTTAACTGCAATTTACCGGTGAAGGAACGCTCTACCCCAAACCCTGGCATTATCCCGTCAGCTTGGACAATCTGCTGGTCTCCGGCAACCTGCAACTGGGGTAACAGCTGAGAAGTAGCTACAGCAACATTTTCACGGGAGGCGGAGATTACACTTTCCTGAATTGTGCTAAGTATAGAGGCCTTTTCCCCCTCACGGGCAGCATCAGCCAACGATAACCGCCGAGCCAGCGATTCAGATTCTGGCTCTATCAAACGCCCCGAAGTAATGACTTTCCAACTGGGCGACACGTTGATTTTCCGTGCAGTCCTCATATTCAGACTCAACCGCTCTTCCAGTGGAAAAATTACTGGAAAGGTCGAGGCCTCCTCGCCGTTCAATATGCGTTGCACATATATTGCAACTTGCCTTGCAAGTTGCGACACCTTACTATCCGGCCGGAGACCCAACAGAATGCCCTTCTCGACCTTAGATTCACCCACCATGGAGAAACTAGGCAATTTTCGTTGAATCAAGAACCGAGTAAGCCGGCTAAAATCTTCATCGGGAAGGCCGAGAAGCGGCGACAAATAAACAGCTTCCGTTTGATTCGAAATTGCTTCGAGTGCAGGACCTATCGAAGTCCCCACCTTAATCAAGTCAACCTGTGTCCCCGTATCACGCACAATGTTCAACAAATTTTCGAAATAAACAGGATTAGCCTCGAATGCCACCGAACTTGCTAAAAAGGCCAGTCGGGTAAACGGAACTACCTCTCGAAAAACCTCCAAGTCACGAGCAATATCTGTGAAATACGTTATGTAGCTTAAGTTGGAGACATTACTGGTCCCATCGACCAACGAGATGCCCTGTAGTTTGGCGTCGAGGACATAGGGAGCGATCACCGGTTTGGGTAAGGATCCTCGGCGACATGCGTCGCCAGATGCTATAATTCCCAATGCGACAATCAGATCGACTTGATCGTCGCCGAGCAACTGATCTATCGCCAAGGTTACACTACCCGGAGTCCAGTCTCCTTGTAGTTGCTTGTCGGTCGGAAAGTTGACCTTGACATCGCCCTCGGTCAACCGCCGTATCTCATCGCGGAAGACGGACGAAACCATGTCCGAATATTCCCACGGTCCATCTGAGACAAGAGCAACGTTAACTTCCCGTAGTTGTTCCGACGAAGCCGACGATGTCAAGAATATCGAAAAAGCGAATATAACAACCGCTGTATATCTGCCCTTTTTCATACCATCACCTCCCTCCTACTTACTGGACGCCTCTGATGCGTCACCATTTTGTGTCAATGGCACAATGATCAAAACCACACGCGTGCACTCACATACTATTACCACTATCGGGACATCAAATAGGTAGCGAGACAATTTTACAAACCTACAAAAGACGCCCTGAAATACGCAGTTCGCCTAACTCGTTAATATGCGCGCCTCTGTTGCTGCGTGCAACTCTGCTATATTCTGAGATGTTAATTGCGATTTTTCAGGAAGGACAAGGCCAGTTATGTGGTGCCGAGCAACGGCCGCACCGCTCACAGATTGCTACCCTTCGGACCCGTCGAATGCGGTCGACAGCTCTTCCTTAATGAGAAACCGAAACCACCCCAGAAGACGTGTGCCATCTCTGCGCAAAATTGGTGGTGATAACAGCTCGAGAATAATAGAGCCAAAAAAAACTATATTTTGATTCGACAATCGATGACTGACCTCACTACATTTTTTAACTCACGAATAGTCGATGGCGGATACGCAAGGCAAATATTCTCCCTATCTGTTGTCTTGACGAGCAGCACGATACTCCTCCTTTCCGAAAATTGCCATTCAAGACTCGCATGACCTTACATTTCACGATAGCACCAAAACCGGCTTTGTTGCATGAATCGCCTAAAGCGAGTCCGGTCTTGATTTAATTTCATTTCAGGTTTCGATTTTATAGGATTGGGGCATGCCGAGGTGGGTCATTCGATTGAGTATAGCATCGCCGATTTGAACTTCTACTTTTTGTCAGTTCCATTCTCGGGCTTGGAGTTTGAGGTCCGATGATGCGTTTAAACCGTGCCATCGCGGTCTCGACAAGGGATCGACGATGATAGCCACTTTGTTGTTTCCACTTTTTTCGACCGACCTTTCTCATGCGGGTTGCCCGTTGATTGCGAGCTTCAATAGGTCGGTAACGTCGTTTGCTTTTCTTTATTTGTGCATCATCACGGGGCGGGATAATCGCTTCGATGGACACGCTTTGTCCCATCGGCGAATACGCCAAAAGCCGGTGGACATGCCATCGGTCATAGGCGCCATCGCCGTAACAACGTGCGACCGGCATATCGATTGGCGCAATACAGCGGTTTGAGTTGGCGGGCATCATCCGCATAGGCCGCCGTCAGTTGATGAGCGACGATTTCTTGCGTATCTGCATTAACGCCCAGGTGCAACTCGCGCCAGGTCCGTCGAGTGGTCCAGCCGTGTTTGCGCACCTTCCACTCGCCTTCCCCATACACTTTTAATCCCGTCGAATCGACGACCAGATGCATAGGCTCGCGGGTCGGTTTTACCGGCACCGCTACCGCCAAGCTACCTTGACGACGCGACAACGTCGAATAGGTCGGGGCATCAAGCCATTCATCCAACCCCATCAAGACCAACAACGACTCAACAAAGCCCTGCGTTTGGCGCAGGGGCAGATGGAGCAACCGACGCAGCGTCAACGCCATTTCAATCGTCTGATCCGAGTAGGTATACTGAGCAGCGCGCTGAGTCGGCCTCGAATAATACCCACTCGACAACACGGAATCATCCAGCCACTAGGTCAGGCTGCCTCGGGCGATCAACGCACGACTATTACGCCGCCCAGCTTTTGACACGATAGATCGTTTTTTTCTTGACCGAGGAAGAGGCTTTCGATACGTTGCTCATCACAGGCTTTTGGGAAAGAGGGGGAGTGTTTCTACCAGGTAACCACAGCCCAATCTAACTGAAAAGCCTAAAGCGTTTCAACGCCATAAACCCGATTCATGCAACAAAGCCACCAAAACCTCAACAAGCTAATACCTGCCAATACGGGGGACGATTCCATGAGAAATTTCAGAGATAAGATAGCCGTTATAACTGGCGCAGGAACTGGTATGGGTCGGGAACTGGCCATTCAGTTGATCTCGGAAGGGTGCAATCTGGCCATTTGTGACATTCTCACAGACAATTTGGAAGAAACTCAGGTGCTGTGTCGGGATGTCGCAACTTATGGCGCGCGAGTCACCATTCATACCTGTGATGTGGCCGTAGAAAGTCAGGTTGTCGCTTTTTGTGACGAAGTGAAAGATGCCCACCGAACACAATGCGTAAATCTCCTGTTCAACAACGCTGGGATTGGAGGCGGGCACAGTTTTTTGTTGGATGAACGCTCTGTTTGGGATAGGACTTTTGCTGTCAATTGGTTTGGTGTCTATTACTGTTCTCGAGCGTTCATGCCAATGTTAACTGCTAGTGATGAAGGACATTTGATAAATACCAGCAGTGTTAATGGCTTTTGGGCAAATCTTGGACCGAGTATGCCATACACCGCTTCTAGTGCCGCAAAATTTGCTGTCAAGGGTTTTTCAGAAGCCCTCTTGGTTGATCTCCGGCTAAATGCACCACACGTAAAGGTTACTCTTGTAATGCCTGGACACATTGGCACCTCTATCGCTGTTAATGCGGCCAAGATTCATGGAACACCCAGTCCCGAAGAGATGACATCTGAGCAGTTATCGGCACTGCGGGCAAGGATGATAAAGTCGGAAAAGATAGGTGGACAAGTAACTAATGAAGAGCTCAGAAATATGATGATTGTCAGGCAGAATTCCTTTCGCGACGATGCGCCCATGTCAGCGACGAAGGCAGCCACCTGTATTTTGGACGCCGTGCGCAAAGGGGTTTGGCGTGTGTTGGTTGGAAAAGATGCCGTTTTTCTCGATAAATTTGTTAGAGAAAATCCTCAAGATGCATATGACCCCGCTTTTTTTTCCGAAGTCCAGCGAGGGGTTGGGAGTGAACTGTTCCACACATAGAGTTAACAATCCATTGAATGATCGGTAATTATCACGAAATCGGATTTTCTACTCACTAAGCGAAGACCCAAATAAATAAATCATGTTACCGTTCGGTAGCAGTCCGCTTTAAAACAGCCAGAACGTCAGCAAGTTACTCCTGGCAGTAGGCTGCATCTTACTGCGCGCTGGATTAAACAGACATTTCACGGTTGCGCATTCCCAATGCCTCCGGTCGGGCCGGCCAATCTGATTACCATGTTGGCTTTTCGGGGTCTTTTGGGCACGATTTAGGCACGCGTTTTTCGATGGGGCTTTTTACAAGTTCCATTTTCCATACTGTTGGAAGATCGATCGACTCCCTAACGCCGTTGTATCGACTTTACAGAAGAAGCCTCCCGGTGCGAATTGAGTAAAGGATATGCACGAACACTGGAAGTTGATGATTTTTTGTACAGCAATCTTTACGGCATCCTGCTATTGGCTCGTCAATATGTCGGGTTAAGTTAACTACGAAGTATTGTTACGTAACAAAACAAGGTGGGATAGCGACCCGGCAAATGAAGCCCCTATTTTATCTTGAGATCGTATCGGCGACCGGTAAACGGTTCGGGCATCTCGAAGCAATCGGGGGCATGGCTGAGGATATCGCAGCAAAATTGCACCTACTTTCGCCCCACGAAGCGCAACCGATGCTTATTCTCCAGTTCACCCATTAGTTAAACCTATTCTCACCTCGTCACCCGCCAGGCCCCGTCGGCGATTGCCCGTTATACCCCCACCGCTCATCACCACCGATAATCCGCCGCAGAGTCATATCGTCGTAGGACTCGACGATTTCCTTCGGCACCTCACCGCCGTGCCAAACCTCAAACCACGGCGGCACGAAGGCGTAGAACATGACATACCGCTTCTTCTCGCTCAAGATCGGTACCGCCGTGTGCATCAGCGTCTCCGGGAAATAAACCACGCTGCCCCGTGGTGCTTCAATCTGGGCGACCGGACACTGCCGCAGCTCCGATATTCCGGCCCCCTCAAGCTTGTGGGAGCCCTCCAGCACCATCGTGCCACCGTCGTCCGGCCCGATATCCGTAACAGGCACCATGCAGTTGATCAAGATACAATTGGCCAAGCTCGGGTCGTCGTCGTCAACGAATGTCCCCCACTTCGGCCGCATATCCCGATGCCATGCCAGCTTGTCGATATCCATCAGCGCCTGACGGTCTATGTGGCGTTCAGAGTGTGGTTCCTTGATGACCATCCACGTGAACCTGTGGCGTAGTTCCGTGCCCATGAGCTGCCTGCAACCCTCCATAATCGTCGGGTGAAGAAAGCAGTCGCGAAAAATCTGCTGGTGATTAATAAGGCCAATATTGATAACGAGATCGCCCCCCTTACTATCAGCGGGCTGCGTGGCCGTAAGCTCATCCATCGCCACCCGACAAGCATCCATGAAGTCATCATCGAATACCCCCTCTTGAATAACCCAACCGCGTCTCGAAAAGTCCGTGAGCTGTTCGTGTGTCAACATATCTTATCGATCCCCCGATAACTAAGGTTGTAAGATGAGTAGTACGATAAGTCCCGCATCGCCTACAAGTCAAACGGTCACCGGACGTGGTGCCCTTGCCTTCTTCGCCGCCGTATTGCGTTTTTAGTATAATTAATAGTCAGGACAACAAGACACAGCCCAGAATCTCGAGTCGTTCGCAGCAACCAACATGCTGTATCGCATCACAATATCGACTTCGCGCCTGCGGGCGGCAGGCCAGTTTAGCGCGTTCAAAGGGGTGCCGGTAAGATGATATTAGGACCGACAAGTCGCACGGGGTGGTTTGTCGCGTTGGCGGTGGCGATCGTCGCGGCCAACGCGGCGTCTGCCGGGGCGCAGCTAGCGCCCCGGGAAGCCCTCGGCGTGCCCGTGCCCGCAGACATGCCGCGCCTAGTGCCGTCGGTCAATGACAAAAGCGCAGAAGGCAAGCTCTTCATCGGCACCAACTCGGGGCCTGGCTATCTGCTGGTCTTCGAGAACGACGGTACCCCCTACTTCTACCGCCAAATCGCATCGCCTACCTACGACTTCAAAATTCAGCCGGCCGGCGTGTTGAGCTACTGGGAGGGGCCGCCCCTAAACGGCTGGGTGACGCTGGACCACGCGTTTACCCCAATCGATACCCTGCGCGGCACCAGCCAGTACGAGACCAATCACCACGGCTTCCAGTTGCTACCCGACGGCCATGCGTTGTTTATCGTCGACGAGGTGCGGGAGAGGGATATGAGCGCCTTGGTCCCCGGCGCATATCCCGACGCAAAAATTCTGGGCAACCACGTGCAGGAGCTCAATGCCGACGGCAACTTAGTGATGCAGTGGCGCAGCTGGGACCACTTCGAGATAACGGACACCTGGCAACGCCTGACGTCCGCCAACATCGACTACGTGCATATGAATTCGGTGGGTGTCGACTTCGATGGCCACATTATCGTCTCTAGCCGCCACTTGAACGAATGCACCAAGTTCCACCGGCAGACGGGCGAGATCATCTGGCGGCTCGGCGGCAAAAACAATCAGTTCGAATTCGTCAACGATCCCGGCATGTTTTCTACCCAGCACGACTTCCGCGCCGTACCCGGCAAGCCGCACCACTACACGCTCTTCGACAACGGGGTGCAGCACGAGCCACCGCGCTCGCGCGCCGTGGAGTATCGTCTCGACCTCAATGCCGGCACGGCGGAAAAGGTATGGGAGTACGTTCCCCAGCCCTTTATATTATCGGGCACGATGGGCAGTGTCCAGCGTCTGCCCAACAGCAATACGCTGATCAACTGGGCGCATCCGGGGCTGCCCAAAGTCACCGAAGTCGATCCGTCCGGATCCGTCGTCTACGAAGCCGATCTCGACGACAGCCCCAAGGTGTACCGGGCCTTCCGTTTCCCCTTTAGCGCGGTCGCCCCGGCCCCGCACCTGACGGTCGAACCCGGGCCGGAAGGTGTGCATCTGGTCTTCGAGCGTTTTGGCGCGACCGATGTCGATCACTATCGGGTCTACGGCGGCGGCGGG
>Ga0315339_1000506_pt1 | contig 47533 bp, 36 predicted proteins | sample ASW17metaG_FD_204514 | JGI IMG/M metagenome (GOLD analysis project Ga0315339, IMG submission 204514) | Ammonia-oxidizing marine archaeal communities from Pacific Ocean, United States - ASW #17 | ecosystem: Environmental > Aquatic > Marine > Oceanic | place: USA: California | collected 2016-12-05 | reverse complement strand
CCAGCGATCAAATACCTCGGCCAGCTCTGCTGCCGTGTACCCTCGCCTCCTCTCCTTCTGTTTCCTCTGCATCCACTTCTCCTCTCGGTGAAGTGTTGCATCGACCCATTGAGACCACCGTTGTTCCCGCCACGTATCTGAATCGCGCTAGAATCGGCGTGTCGTGATCGGCCAAACCATCTCGCATTGCCGCATTCCGTGAGTGCCTGGGAGAGCCCATGCGATTGATTCCAGTTCTCACCACGCTGCTCTTTACGCTTTCTCATCTTCCTGCCCAGTTGCAGCCGGTGATACCAGCCGGCGGCCCGCATGTGGATGGGTCTTACTCTCCCGGACTGTGGGCGGGTGACTACGTTTACGTCTCGGGTCTGGGACCCGGCGACGACAGTGGGCAGATCCCCGATGGTTTCGAAGCGCAGGCACGACAGGTTCTCGATAACACGAAATCGGTTGTCGAAGCCGCCGGCCTGACGATGGAACACGTCGTCTATACCCATGTGTACCTACGCGACATGTCCCAATACGAGAGCATGAACCGGGTCTACGGCGACTACTTTTCAAAGGCTCCTCCCGCGCGAGCAGTACTGGGCATCGCGGGACTTCGTGGCGGAGCGCTGATTGATATGAAAGCGGTCGCCGTGCGGCATCTCTACCAGAAGACGCCCGTTCAAATTCCGGGCTTCGATCCTGGCGAGCCGTATTCGCCGGGGATCGTCACACACGATCAGGTCTATGTCTCGGCAATGCTCGGACGCGACCGATCCTCCGGACGTGTCCCGGATGATCCAGCGGAGCAAGTTCAGTTGGCTCTCGATGGAATGAACCAGGTGTTGCAGGCGGCGGGGCTGGACCTGAGACACATGGTGTTCGTCAACCCATTCTTGACGAAGGACCTGCCGGGGGGCGTGATGAATGAGGTGTACGCCCGCCACTGGGCTTTTGGGACAGCACCCGGCCGTGGCACGATCTATGTCGTGAGCCTGCCTCACAATGCGCAAATTGAGTACACAGGCGTTGCTGTTCGAGACCTGGCGAAGCGGGTCGTCGTGTATCCGAAGAACTTCCACAAAAGTGCGACGGCAAGCCCCTGCGTGCTAGGTGGAGAGTTCATGTATTGCTCGGGTAAGTCCGGGTTCATTACCGGTGTGAACGGTGGGATCTACAGCCCTGACGTAGGCATTCAGCTGCGGCAGTCGATGCGCAACCAGCTCGACAGCCTTGAGGAAGTGGGGTTGGGCTTCAGCAGCACCGTGGCGACTACTCTGTACGTGGACAACATCAACGAGCATGAGGCGGCAACGTCCATCTACAAGCTCTACTTCCGAGGGCCTCCGCCGGCTCAGGCCGCACTGCAGCAGATTCCGTCCGCTGAACGCAAGGAAGGACGCCAAGGCCGCTGGCCTGGGATCGAGCAACTGACCCTGATCGCCTACAAGCCACTGCACTAAACGTTCTGATCGGACCTGTTTGGGAGTACGACATGAAAATGAACGTTCTTACAGCCACCGCTTGTGCTCTTGGGAGCCTGCTTCTGGTTTCCTGCGGTCAGCCAGAGCCCGCAGCAACCGAGCCGCTGGCCCGGGCTACCAGTACCGAGTTCAGCCGCATGCTTGTCCATTGGCGGCAGTACATCGATCCGGGCTACCTCCCGTTTGTTGACGAGGTACAGCCGGAAGTGGTGCAGGTGGGTTTCTACGGTGCCGACTTCTGGGCGTTGACGCACGTTCCCAAAGAGGTCAAGGGTTCGACAGCCGCGACGCAACCGGTCGATGGGGACCTCAAAGCCAGTGGGGAGTTTCTCGAGAATCTCAACTGGGAACTACACCAGCTAGGCGTCAAGGTCGTCGGCCACATTGACACCACCTATCATCTGACCGGTCTGATCGACGGTACGGAGGGGCCAAGGGAAGGCTTCTTCAAGTTCTACAACGAGCTTTGGGACGAGCAGGAACTGGGTCCGAAACCGGTGGATGATCCTCTCGAGCTGTTGCAACGGCGAGCCGACGGCTCACCGATCATGAACCGCCTGGAGGGTTTCTCGCCGTGGCCCATCTATCACGGGTGCCTGAACAATCCGCATTGGCGGGCCGTTCTGAAGGCCTGGGTCAAGAAAGGGATCGAGCGGGGTCTGGACGGCTTCGTGATCAACTACTTCTACACCAACGGTTGCATGTGCCAGTACTGCCGGCGGGGGTTCAAGGAGCAGTTGCGTCAAGGCTATTCCCGAGAGGATCTGCGCAAGCAGTTTGGTATTGATGATCTCGAAACGCATCAGTTCTCCGAGATCAACGGCTGGTACAAGCCAAACGAGATGACGCCACTGCGCGTCGAGGGTCAGAAATTCGCCGACTGCTCACGCAAGAGCGCGTTCGACGAGGTGTTCATCGAATATGGGAGATCGTTGAAAGCCGATCTCATCGTGGCACAGTGGCTACACAGCTATCAGCCTGTGGCTCGTAACGACGAGCGAATGATGCTACCGCCGGACCTTTGGGCCAAGGGAGAAGACTATCTCTGGTACTGCGTGGGCAAAAATGAGCCGACTTTGCAGCTACGTTACATGCGTGGAGCGGGAGGGGACCGCCCATATACGGTCTGTCACTACGAACACGTCAAAGTCCGGGCCGCCATGGCGGAACTGGCTGCGAACGGCGGCGCCCCGATGACGCGCCATGCTGATTTCAACGACCCGGATTCCCGGCGCGAGCTCGTGCGGTTCTTCTCGTTCATGAAACGGTATGACAGCATCTACCACGCCAACCGCGCGGCCGGCGAGGCTGTTCTCCTCTTTCCGCGCAGCCAGATTCAACAAGGGCGTTTGACCAATACGCTGACGGCTTTTCACAAAGTTGGAGACCGACTGCTCGACGATCATGTTCTGTTTGACGTCATCCCTGACGACATCGCCACGGCCGAGAGACTCAAGGGGTATCAGCGAGTGTTCACCAGTTCGTCGGCCCATGAGATGGAGCAAGAGGCTTACAGCGGCCTGAGCCGTTTCGACGCTCCGGAGACCGTCCGTGTCTCCGCCAACCGCCCGGAACAGGGAGACGAGATCGACATTCACTTTGTAAACTATGCCCGCAACGAGCCTGACGACAAGAGCCGCAAAGGGTTCGTCGCGGATGAAAACCCTGTACCGGTGTCAGGCATGAAGGCCGATGTTGTGATCCCAGCCGGTTTCCGCGTAACGAAAGTCGAAATGATCACACCCGAGGCGGATGAACCGGAAACCTTGCCCATCGAGCAACACGCAGGTCGGGTTCAGTTCATAGTCCCGGAAATCCTGGTCTATGGAGTGGCCCGCATCTATTTGGAACGTGGTGAGATGACCCGATCCGAAGTTCACGACCCGCGCGGTCGGCTAAGTAGTATGGTTCGCCAATACCGCCCGAATACTCGATACAGCCCAGGCAACTACGATCCCTTACGACGCTTCATAGTGAATCTATTGGCCATCCAGCGGTTGTGGGGCCATAGCCGATATGGCTGATGAAGCTCAAACATAGCGACGGCTGGAACATTCCTGCCTCTGATCCTTTCTACCCAGACCTGCCGGCCGTCTATCGGAACGTCCAGATGCAGTTGGTCTTCTTTGAAGCAGCGCCGAAGTGGTCTAAATTTACTCCGCCCTTGACAGCGTTCGAAGCGCACGATCCGTCGATCCCGGCATGCGACCCGCAAAGGCCGCGGCGGTGGGCAGATCCAAGACTTAATCTCGATCCGCGAGCGTCCGGCTTCGGTGGAGGACAGAGCGGTGCCGGGCCACTGGGAGGGCGATCTATTGGCGGGATCCAACAACAGCCACATCGTTACGCTGGTGGAGCGGCACTCGCGGTATGTGATGCTGACCTGGGACCGGGGTCTGGAGATGGCGGACCACAAACGCTTCACGCTGGCGACCGACATCGCTGTCTACTTCTGCGATCCCAAGAGCCCTTGGCAACGCGGATCGAACGAGAATACGAATGGGTTGTTGCGGCAGCACTTCCCCAAGAAAACCGATTTATCCGTACACTCACAACAGCATCTCGACGCGGTCGCTCGGCAGCTCAACGGACGGCCACGTCAGACGCTAGAGTTTGAAACTCCTGCGGAAAGATTTAGCGCTTGTGTTGCATCGACCGGTTGAGCTCGCAGTTGTACTCGCCAAGTGTCCAGCGCACCTAGCGTTCAACGTTCTGCTTCCACGAGCGTCCCACGGCATCAGCGGCAAGAATTGCGTCGGCGACCATGTCGGGGTGCACCTCAAATGGTTCGTTATGAATCGTCTCCCCTTCGGCGGTTGTACGCTTCGCGACCTGCTCGATTATGGCGGGCTCCGGTTCGACAATACCGATCTCGGCGAGGGTGATCGGCAGGCCGACATTCATACAAAAGCGCAACACTTCGTGCATCGTCGAGCTCGGCTTGCCTTCGAGCACGAGTTGAACCAGCGTGCCAAAGGCAACCTTCTCGCCATGAAAGTAAGCGTGCGTCGAGCGAGCACTGGTCAGGCCGTTATGCACGGCGTGAGCCGCGGCGAGCCCCGAAGACTCGAACCCCAAGCCCGACAGCAGGGTGTTGGCTTCGACTAAACGCTCCAGCGCCGGTGTCACGACACGCTTCTCGACCGCCCGGAGCGCGTCGACGCCGTCGTTTACCAGGGTGCGATAGCACAGCTCGGCCAGCGTCAGTGCACTTTCGGTCGAGGCCCCGCCTCGCATGTTCCGGACATGCCCTTCGACGCAGGTTTGTGCTTCAAACATCGTTGCGAGAGCGTCCCCCATGCCCGCGGACAGAAGACGCGCGGGGCTTTGGGCGATGACCTGCGTGTCAACCAAAACGAGATCCGGATTTTTGCGATAGAAACGGTACTCCTGGAATTCACCCTCGTCGGTGTAGATGACCGAAAGGGCGCTGCACGGCGCGTCGCTGGAGGCGACCGTGGGGCAATTAACCACCGGTAGGCTAAGGTCCCCCGCCACCGCTCGCGCGGCATCGAGCACCTTGCCGCCGCCAGCACCGATGATGACTTGTGCGTGGATTTCGCGGGCCGCCCCCTTACCACGCTCGATCTCGGTCAGAGAGCACTCTCCACCGAATGGCAGCACGTCAAACTTGATGTCTGCCTCAGCGAACGTCCGCCTCCAGGTTTCAGCCAGTAGGCGTGTGGCTGAGTTCCCGGCCAAGATCAGCGCTGGCCCGTCGAGACCGAGATTGCGCATCTCGCTGCCCAACGAGTCGGTCGCGTCCTTGCCCTGGGTGTATCGGCTGGGTGAGGAAAAGACGGCCAGCATGATTGTTCGCTTTCCGCTTCGGCTTGGAGTGAGTTCAGGAAAGCGCTAAGACATGCGAATTCGGAAAACTGAACTCACGACCCCTAGACTCGCGGTTTGGCCAACCCGGCACGGCGAGTATAGCCGAAGCGTCGCCTCCCAAACAACAGGTTCGCACCCTCCTTGGCCTTCAATGCGCGGGCCAGATCGAAATCGGTTCTCACTCTCTATCGGCCACGCTCTGCCCAGCACGCTCGACAGGTACGAGACATGGTGTAGGTCACAGCATCTCGCCGTCTTCGCTTCGAGAGTGCAAAGAACTCCTTGACTGCAAGCCATGCCTCTCCACAGCGGACGCAATGACGCAACTCGTGACGTTGTCTGTCGCGCCGCATTTGCCACTGCAAGCTCTTGAGAACCTCTCGCCGTTTCGCCCGCCACTTGGTCCAACGTGCGCGGGTTCGCTGAATCAAGATGTGACGCAGTTTCTCTGCCCGCTGCCGATACTCTGCCGAAGCTCTCGCCTCATGCCACGATAACTGCAGCTTCAGGCGCCGGCGATACGCTGTAACCGTTTGCGGCGAAATCTTGAATCTCTTGGCGACTTGCGCACCTGACAGTTTGCGCCCTCTTGCCCGAAGAAACCGCTCTAGTGTCGCTCTTTCTTGAGCGTCAAGTCTGTGCGCTTTCCGTGCCGCCTGCCGCCGCTTTGGATCTCCCAGGCCCTGGCGTGTCATCTGCTGACTGATGGAATCCTTGCTCCGACCCGGCAGCAGCCCAGCTCGCGTGATTTGCGTAGCGCTTAACCGGTAGCGCTTCGCGTAGTCCTGCAGCCCTCTGATTTCCCTGATGGTCCACAGTCGCAGGCTGCGCTTGGAATCCTTGCTGACGAACCGCGCCTCCCGCAGTCGCTGGCGTTGCTGATTGATGGCGGACGGCGATCGAGCGGGAATGTCAATCTGAGGAAGTTTCCTACGCTGACTGACCTGTCGGATCAGATTTTCTTTCTCTTGCTGTGTCCATGCCTTGCCCGGCATCGCGATTCCTCAGGTTGAGTAGATTGTACCGCCGCCGGGATTTGGTCGACAGTCGGGTAGGCTTGGGCTCTCAGATCAATTCGGGCTAGCGCAAAAGTACCACGCTCAAAATGAACCTTGACCGCTCCGTGCCGCCGTCGCAGCTTTTTAGTGGCAGCGTTTTCCCGCACACTCCTTCTCTGGACTCCTGGATGGCTCCCGCCCCGCGACCTCCACTTATCGCTGGCCGAACCCACGGGGCGGGGGCCGCGCTGCCGTAGGTGTCGAGAAATGATTTCCCACCGAGCAATCCGCGATCCGAGCTTGCCGGACAGACTGTCGCCTGGATCGCAAACCGAGCCGGCTCAAGGACCTGGGGACGAAAAAACCTGTCTATTCATGACATCGGTGGTGGTCTCAATGGATGGATGCAACACTTCACCGAAAGGAGAAGTGGATGCAGAGGAAACAGAAGAAGAGGCGGCGAGGCTACACGGCAGCGGAGCTGGCCGAGGTATTTGATCGCTGGCAACGAGGAGAGTCGTCAGTTGGAATCGCCCGGGCGTTGAATTGACGGTGGAATGTCTACTCTGTGCTGTCGCGCTACGGCGGCATCCGGCCGCGAATCAGATGCCGTTCAGCCCGGGTGCTGACTGGGGCCGAACGGGAGGAGATCTCTCGGAGCATTGCTTCAGGGCAGTCGCTGCGATTGATCGCCCGCATCCTGAACCGCTCGCCATCGACTCTGAGCCGCGAGGTCCGACGCAACGGCGGTCGGAGACGCTATCGAGCCGCAGAGGCGGACAAGCAAGCCTGGAAGAGGGCACGGCGTCGGAAACGATGCCGCCTGGTGTGCCGTCCCCAACTGTGCCAGGTGGTGGAAGAGAAGCTGCGGGAGGCGTGGGCTTGCACTTTGACTCGAAATCAGCTACGCTCTTTTTGTCGCACCTCGTTACACTTGCCTGTGAGCCGTCTGTGGCGATGCAGAAGTGAACGATGGAAGCGCATGGTTTTGGTAGTGATGGCTAAGAACAGGAGAGGGTCGTATGTCTAACAAAAGAAGCTTGTCGTTAATCATGCCCGCTGTGGCGTGGCGTGGCTGGTGGGGTTTTCCACTTGCTGCTTTCGTGCTGGCAATGGTGATTAGTCTCACCTCCGGCATTACCTCTGCACAATCGACGAGCTCCAGTATCATCGGAACCGTCACGGATGAATCGGGTGCCGCAGTTCCGGGCGCAGCTGTCACCGTAACCAACGTTGGAACGCAGTCTGTGCGGGCCGTCGAAACGAATGAGCGCGGCGACTATTCCGTCACTGCGCTCGACATCGGCATGTACGAAGTGGTGGCCGCGCTGGAAGGGTTCAGCCGAGCGGTCGCGACCAACGTGCGGCTTGAAGTCGACCTCGTGCGCCGCCAGAACCTGACTCTCGAAATCGGGGCCGTCACCGAGCAGATCACAGTGCAGGCGGACGCGGTGACGATCCAAACCGATGACACGACGATCAGTACGGTCATCGACGAAGCCAAGATCCGCGAGCTTCCGATCCCGGGCGATCGTAATATTTTCCGGCTGGCGCTGCTGGCGCCCGGTATGAGCCGCGGCCCGCGGACGAGTGTGACCACCTCCGGATTTGGGCCCGGCTATGGAATCGCCGCGATGGGCCAGAAGGTCCACAACAACAACATCATTCTGGATGGGGCGCCGCTGCGGACGGGTATTCACGGCATGGTCCGTATGCGGCCTTCCGTCGAGGCGGTTCAAGAGTTTCGTGTCGAGGCCGGCTGGTATAACGCGGAGTACGGGACCCAATCGGGCGCGCAGGTCATCACAAGCATCCGTCCGGGCACGAACAGTTTTCACGGCACGCTGTTTCACTTCTTCCGGGCCGAGGAGTTAGATGCACGAAATTTCTTCGAGAACCCTACTCTTCCCCAGAGGCCTCTCACACGTAACACCTTCGGTGGCGTACTGAGCGGTCCGATCGTCAAGAACAAGCTGTTTTTCACCGTCAATGTGGAGAGTCTCGGCGAACGGCGTAGCGGGCAGAGCTTCGGCACTTATCCTTCTCAGCTCATGCGCAGCGGCGATCTGACCGAGCCCTTCCACGCGGGCGCCCCGATCCTAGATATCGCTACCTGTACGAATCCGGCGGACGCCGCCACTTGTGGGACCTTCCCGAACCACGTCATTCCGCAGAGCCGGATCTCATCCATCTCGAAAAGAGTGATTCCCTTCTGGCCGAACCCGAACTTCGGCAGCGCGCAGTTCAACGGCAAGAACAACTTCTCGGGCACCACGAAGAACGACCTGGATGACGACCAGTTCTACATGAGGAACGACTGGAACCTTAACGACAAGAACAAGATCTTCTTTCGCTACGGTGTCCAGCAAATCAGACCAAAAACCGTCAACGTCCTCGCTTCCGTCGACCCGCGCTTCACGTACTTCAATCCGAAGCGTCAGCAGAACGCCACGATGACGTGGACACGCTTCCTCAGCAATACGGCGCTGAACGAACTGCGGGTTTCGTACAACCGGGACACCTACTTCCGCGAGACCGGCTTCACGGACACCGGATGGAGCAACCTGACGGAGTTAGGGATCCCGGGCCAGACCGAGGCCCCGCACGATGCCCGTATCACCAGCATTAGCATAACCCAGTGCTGCAGCGTCGGTGCGTCCGATGTCAACCAGATCTGGGACGAGTCGCGGATGATCGCCAACCAGACGTCCTTCATGAAGGGCAGCCATAATCTGAAGACGGGAATCTCGTACAACCTCGTCCGAACCTCTCGCCGGACGATTCAGGCTGCCAACGGCGCCTTTACTTTCAACGGTGTTCACTCGGGCAACTCCTTCGCTGACTTCCTGCTCGACCATCCGCAACGTATACGCCTAGGTAACATTCCGGGCAGGGCCAACGCCGGTACGTACCCGGATTTCGAGTACTGGCGCGTGCATCCCTTCATCCAAGACGAGTGGAAGCTCACGCCGAATCTGACCTTGAACCTCGGTATCCGCTTGGAGTACAACTCGCCATTCGTGGATGACCGCGGCGAGTCGCGCAACATGGATCTGGGTACGGGCAAGTTGTTCCCGGAGCCGGGTATGGCGCGGGTCGCCCTAAACACGGTTAGCATGAACAACTGGGCGCCGCGCTTCGGCATTGCCTGGCGGCCCTTGGGCGGAACCGATTTCGTGATCCGCACCGGCTACGGGATCTTCTACAACGTCAACATGATCAATAACTTCGTCCCGATTCTGGCGGCCAACCCGCCTGGGACGGCGCGCTTCGAACAGAACGCCCTGGCGCGTAGACCGGTTCTCACCATGGCGACCGCCGATCAGGTGCAGGCGTTGGGATCTCGCTCCAGCGCCAGCGCCGCGGCTACGGATAATACGGTCGGCTTCGTACAGCAGTGGAACTTCAACATCCAGAAGTCTCTACCGTGGGACTTGGTTGGCGAAATCGGCTACAGCGGTTCGAAGTCGGACCACTTCGACAACCCGGCGGAATACAACGCGTTTCTGCTAAACACGATCGGCACGGCCAACCCGACGCGCCGTTACCCGGACTGGGCGAGCATCGAGGTCCATGACAATGCCGCTTCGGGCAGCTACCATGGCATGTTGACCAAGCTGGAGAGGCGGTTCAGCGGCGGCCTCACCTTCCTCCAGACCTACACTTGGGCGAAGGTGATGTTCGATTCCCGCGCCTGCTGCGGTGCGGTGCGTCCGAACAATCCGCACGATCGCCGGACAGCCGAGCGGGGACGGGGAGATTTTGACATCACCCACCGTGGGACGACGGCGTTTCTGTGGGAGCTGCCGTTTGGCAAGAACCTGAAAGGCGCCGCCAAGCACATTCTCGGCGGTTGGCAGGTGAACGGCGTTCTGGTTCTCGCGGCCGGAATGCCGGTTGACGTTAACCAGGGCAGAACCGATCCGACGCCTGGCGACGGATGCCCGCGCTGTGGCAGGCGGCCCTACCGAGTTGCTGACGGGAACCTTTCCGGCGGCCAGCGAACTCTCGACCGCTGGTTCGATACCAATGCCTTTGTGTTCGCCAGCCCTGCGAGCCGGATCGCCTTGGGTAAAGGCCTCTATGGTGACTCGGGACGCAGCGTCATCGAAGAGCCTGGACTCACGAGCCTCGACTTCTCCTTCTTCAAGAACATTGATGTCGCCGAAGGTCATCGCATCCAGTTCCGCTGGGAAATGTACAACGCCACGAACACCCCGCCGTTCCGGACTCCGCAGATGAACGTCCGGTCGGGCAACTTCGGCCGCATCACCAGCGCGTTGGCAGGGCGCGAGATGCAGCTTGGTCTACGGTGGCAGTTCTGACGGAGTGTTGAGTTATTAACCTCTAACTGCCGGGCGTCTCGCGAGTATGTGCGTGGGGCGCCCGGCATTTCTATCTTTGGTGTTCTTTGGCTGAATCGGAGTAGAGTTTCTTCGTGAGGTTGCTGATGGCCGATCAAGACAGAAACAGGATGAATCGTTGGAACCTGACGCGGCGTGGTTTGATTGCCGCTCTGAGCGGTCTGGCGTCGACGGCGAGCGCCGCCGCCGCCAAATTGCAAGACCCCTCGAAACCCTGGGGGCACGACAGTATCTATACGCGCCTGTACGGGATACGGCCGCTTCTGAGCTGCCGGGCACATACCACGGTCGTTGGCGGTTCGCGAATGCCGGAGGAAGTGATTCGGGCGATCGCGGAGGGGAACGACTATTTCGTCGACATGCACGAACTCAACAAGGCCGCCGGCGACCGCATCGCGGAAGTGACGGGCGCGGAGGCGGGACTGGTAACGGCGGGTTCGTTCTCGGCGATGGTGCTAGCTTCGGCGGCCTGCTTGAGCGGCACGGACCCGGAAAAGATTCTGGCTCTTCCCCACCCGACGTGGACGAGGCGTGAGTGCCTGATGCAGACGGCTCACAAGTTCCACTATGACCAGGCTTTCCGGGCGGGCGGGGCTACGCTGGTTCATGCGGACCGGCGAGAGGAGTTTGAACGCAAGATCAGCGAGAGGACAGCTTTGATCGGAGTGCTGGCGGGCACGGAGCGGCGAAAAAATCCTGATCCGGGGCTGATGATGCCCGAGGAACTGGTCGCGATCGGCAAGAAGCACGGCGTGCCGGTGGTGATCGACGCCGCATCGGAATTGCCGCCGGTCGGCAGCCTGACGCGCTACACGAAGATGGGCGCCGACTTGGTGGTGATCAGCGGAGGGAAGGGAATTCGCGGGCCGCAGTCAACAGGAATTCTCGCCGGGCGTAAGGATCTGATTGAAGCGGCGACGCTGAATCATTCCCCTAACACCGCGATCGGCCGCGGGATGAAAGTTGGCAAGGAAGAGATTGTTGCGCTTACGGTGGCGCTGAACCGCTATGTCGGGCTGGATCACGAGGCGGTCTTTGAAACCTGGAACCGGAAAGCACGCTGGTTGGCGGAGCAGTTGCAGGGCATCCCGGGACTGCACGCCTACTACCGTAAGAATGCCTACGGGTTCGGTGAGATCCGCTTCGAATGGGATCAGCAGGTGATACCGCTGACACCGAATCAGGTGAGAGACAAGTTGAAGGCGGGTGAGCCGCGCATCGTCTACTACGACGATGCCAAGGGTGGTACGATTCAGACGCGCACGATGCATGACGGGGAAGAAATATTCGCGGCGCGGCGTTTGCGTGAATTCTTCTTGGAGGAAGGCCGCCGCGCGTAGGAATGTACGGAAGGGGCGGGTCTAGCCCGTCGATTCGAATCTGCGGACCTCTGGAGGCCCATCATGTCGAACCAATTTCCTGAACCGAATGATCCCAGTGTCTTTGGCATGACGCGGCGTGGTTTGATCGCGGCTTTGAGCGGACTCGCGTCCGCTTGCGGTTCCGCCGCTTCCCGCTTGGAAGACAGTGATCAGCCCTGGGGCGACGACAGCGTCTACACTCGCTGGCTGGGACTGCGCCCGTTCCTGAGTTGTCAGGGGCACAACACGGTGATTGGCGGCTCGCGCATGCCCGCGGAAGTCATGCGGGCGATGGTCGAGGCGAACGACTACTTCATCGACATGCACGCGCTGAACAAGGCGGCCGGTGACTACATTGCAGGCGTGATGGGGGCCGAGGCGGCGCTTGTCAGCGCTGGTTCGTTTTCGGCGATGCTCCTGGGAGCGGCGGCTTGCCTGACCGGCACGGACCCGGAAAAGATCGATGCGCTGCCGCATCCGATGTGGGACAAAGTCGAGTGTCTGACGCAAACTCAGCATCTATTCAACTACGACAGGGCTTACCGAGCGGCCGGCATGAAGATTGTCGACGCGGACACCAAACAGGGGTTGATCGGCAAGATCAGCGATAAGACCGCGATGATCGCGGTGCTGGCGCGGGTCTACCGATCGCCCAACAATCCGCCGGGGACGCTGATGCCGGAAGAGCTAATCGAGATCGGCAAAGAGCACGGTATTCCGGTCCTGGTCGACGCGGCATCCGAGCTTCCGCCGCCGGACATCATGACCCGTTACACGAAAGCCGGCGCCGACCTTGTCGTCATTAGCGGAGGCAAGGGGCTGCGCGGACCGCAATCTTCGGGCATCCTCGCGGGACGCACAGATCTGATCGAGGCAGCCACGCTCAACCACTCCCCTTACAAAGCCATCGGCCGCGGCATGAAGGTCGGCAAAGAGGAGATTATCGGGCTCGTGGCTGCCGTGCGGCGGTATGACGCTCTCGATCACGATGCGGTTCTGGAAGGGTGGAACAAGAAGGCCCAGTACATCGCCGATGTCCTGAATGAGATCCCCGGCTTGCAGGCCGAGCTCCGTGACAACACACAGGGCTATAGCAACCTCCACTTTTCTTGGGACAAGGCCGTGATCCCAGTGTCGGGTGCTGAGATTTACAAGCAATTGCGTGCGGGCGAGCCTCGGATTCTGATCAGTGGCGGAGGAGACGGGCCGAGCGCTGGGCTTACTACTCAGTGCATGCGCGACGGTGATGAAATCTTTGCGGTCCGCGGGATCAGGGAAGCATTACTGAGCCACGCCAAAGCGACCTGAAGTCGCCCTCGACGGGCCCACAAAAAGTAGGAGCCCATGCCGCAGCTCTTCTGTACTCGGTTGTCGAGCACAAGATTGTGACTTACTACGGTTCGATCGCAACACTAATGAAGAAAAAACATCTGCCGCCCAAGTGTCACCAATTCGGAGGTGGTGAATGAATAGCAGCACTGTAGGGGCACGGCATGCTGTGCCCGCTCTTCTTGCGATCGCTATCCTGGCCGCCGTACCGGCCACCGCCGAAACTCACAAGATCTTTCCCGACCATCACTCCCGAAACCTCTCCGCGCAGAAGAAACCTATCCTCCGCATCAAATCCGGCGACACGGTGATTACGCGAACTTGGGACTCTGGTGGCGGCGACCACAAAGGCATTCATCATCTAAAGCACCCTTATGTGAAGCCTGAAGGTGGCAACCCTTTGTTTGGTCCGTTCTACATCGAGGGCGCGGAGCCGGGCGATGCGCTGGAGGTTCATCTCGATAGAGTGCGCGTCAACCGGAGCTATGCGTACACGACGACGGGGATCCCTGACTCGCGGATCAAGTCGGACGATGCGGAGAATGCCCGTGAGCCGATCTACGAGATGGATGCCGTGCGTCCCAAGCGCGGAGACCTAGTGCCCTGGGACATCGATCTCCAGAAGCTGACGACGAGCCCGCGGCTGAAGCCTGAAATGCGCTCGGACTGGAAAATCGAGCTACCTGTGCGGCCGATGTTGGGCACGATTGGCGTCGGGCAGCCGGGACAGGCGAACGAGCCTTACAGTCCGACCTCGACGTACGGCGGAAATATGGATTACAACGACGTTGTCGAAGGTGCGACGTTGTACTTCCCCGTGTATCACGAGGGTGCGTATTTCTATCTCGGCGATGGCCATGCGCAGCAGGGTGACGGCGAAGGATTCGGCGCGGGTCTTGAGACGTCGCTTGACGTTGAGTTCACGGTGCGAGTAGTGAAGAAGAAGAACCTTACCGGTCCGAGGCTGGTCAACGACACGCATATCGCCTCCCTCGTCAACAATCCGTCCAAGGACTCGGATACCGATTCGCGAATCCGCGAAGGGAACTCGGATATGATCCGCTGGCTGCGCGAGGAGTGTGAGTTGACGAAGTGGGAAGCGCATATGTTGATGGGCTCGATTGTCGAGCACAAGATTGGGACGTATTGGACGACCACGGTCACGTTGATTCCGAAGCGGTACGTACCGGCGCGTTGTCATGAGTTGCGGGATGGGAATTAGGGTCGCGTTCGTCGCGGCAAGGAAGATCGTCGAATGATGAAACATATTGGAACAAAGTTATTGACCTTGATGTGCGTGGTTTCGTTTGTCTTCTTAGTCGACGATGCCGATGCTCAAAGCCGTCGCCGCGTGTTTTCGAAGATCATGACGGGCGAGCCTTACATCCTCGAATGCTACTTGCCGCAGATTACCAACGGCCCGAACTACCCGTCGTGGTCGCCAGACGGCACCGAGATCGCCTTCGGCATGAAGGGCTCGATCTGGAAGATCAAAGTGGGCGAAACGACGGCTTACGAGTTGACCGAGGGCGCGGCTTACGAGTCGATGCCGTCGTGGCATCCGGCTGGACGCCACATCGCCTATACGTCGGAGATCAACGAAGAGATCCATCTCAAACTACTCGATCTCGAAACAGGGAAGGTCACGCCGCTCACGTCGGGCGTGTCGATCAATGTCGAGCCCGAGTGGTCGCCGGACGGTAAGCGCTTGGCATTCGTATCGAGCCGGCCGCGGGGGCGCTACAACATCTGGATGATGGATTTCGCGGACGGCAAACTGGGCGAGCCTTACGCGATCACGAAAGACTTCGAGCTGATTCCGCCGACCGTCTACTACGGCGACTGGGCGGTCAATCTGCATCCGACGTGGACGCCGGACAGCAAGGAATTGATCTTCATCACGAACCGCGACAACAAGCACGGCTCGGGCGGTTTCTATTGGATGAAAGCTGAGCCTGACGCCAAGATGACGCGCTTCCATTACGAGGAAACGACGTGGCGGGCGCGGCCTACGATTTCGCCCGATGGGGCGAAGATGGTCTACAGCTCATATCTCGGTCGCCAGTGGCAGCAGCTTTGGACCATGCCTCCGAAGGGTGGCGACTCTTTCCCGCTCACGTATGGCGACTTTGACCGCACGAGTCCTCGTTGGTCGCCGGACGGCAATCGCATCGCGTTCATCTCGAATGAAACGGGCGATACGACGTTGTGGCTCTTCCATTGGTTCGGCGGAAAGCTTGAACAGATCAAGACGGAGAAGCTCGTTTACAAACGGCCGATGGGCAAGCTGCGGGTGAAGATCGTCGACGGGAGCACGGGAAATGTGACGGCGGCGCGAGTTCACTTGAATGCCGCGGACGGGCGCTCGTATGCGCCGCAAGAAAGCTGGCTGCGCGTCGACTGGATGCTGTACGACCACATGGACGAGGAAGAGTATCACTACTTTCATACAGACGGCGAATTCGAGATCGACCTGCCACCCGGCAAGGCAACGTTCGGTGTGGCGAAGGGGTTTGAGTTTATCCCGGTGGATCAGCAAGTAACGGTTCAGGAGGATCGGCCAGAGTCAGTTACGATTCGTCTTGAGCGGCTCGACAAGGCGCGCGACAAGGGCTGGTGGGACGGTGACAATCATTTCCATATGAACTATTCGGGCGTCTATTACAATCCGCCCGAGACGATGATGTTCCAGGGGGATGCGGAAGACGTCCACGTGCTAAACAACTTGATTTGTAATAAGGAGCAGCGCATACCCGACATCGCTCATTTCACGGGCAAGCCCGATCCTGTTTCGACGAAGGAACGGATTCTGTATCACAACCAGGAGTATCATCCGCCGTTTTGGGGGCATGGGGCATTTCTTAATTTGAAGGAGCATTATGTGATTCCCGATTACGTGGGATATCAGAATACGGTGGTGGCGAGCCTGCATCCGTCGAATACGGTGCCGAACCGGGTGGCGCGGGAGCAGGGGGCGCTGGCGGGTTATGCGCATGGCGCGGGGCGGAACTTTCCGGCAGACTTGGCGCTGGGGATGGTGGACTTCGTCGAGGTGAATGGGATTGGCGGCATGGAGCCGCTGTATCGGGCTTGGAATTGCGGGTACGACGTGGTGGCGTCGGCCGGCGAGGATGCTTTCGGCAATTTCTATCGTAGTTACATCATCGGCTCGAACCGCGTGTATGTTAAGACGGGGAAGGAACTCAACTTCGACAAGTGGATGGCCGACTTTCGTGCCGGGCGGAGTTTTGTGAGCGCGGGGCCGTTGATCTACTTCACGCTGAACGGCAAGGACCCTGGCGATACGATCGAGCTGGGCGCGGGTTCGCACACGATGCGGGCCAAGGCGGAAGTTCGGTCGATCATGCCGATTGAGTCGATCGAATTGCTGTTCAACAACAAGCTGGTCGCTACTTTAGAGCCGTCAGGAGAGGTGCGAATGGCGACCCTGGATGAAAAGGTGACCATCGAGGGTAGCGGTTGGTTCGCGGTGCGGACGAAGGCGAAGTTCGCCACTCACCCCATCCGCCGGGCATTCCCGTTCGCCGCCACCATGCCAGTCCGGGTGATCGTCGACAACAAACCCATCCGTTCACGCGAAGACGCGCAGTATTTCATTGATAAGCTCGATCAGGTGCTGGAGCAGGCTTTGGAAACAGGGCCGTGGAATACCGAGGCGGAGAAGGACGACATCAAACGGCTGTACGGTGAGGCGCGGGCTAAGTTGGTTGAGAGACAGAATGATGCCACTCGGTAGGGGCGCTGTTCAGCATGACAAGGTCAAGTAGGCGTCGTTTTCTCGCTGCCACGACCGCGGGCGTGGCAGGGTTGGCGGCGGGAAAGCCTCCTTCCACGCTTCTCCGAAGAAATCCGTCAGTTGGCGAATGACGAAGGGTTTCAGACCTCGGGTCAAGAGCTGAATACCCTTGCCGACTTGTTCCTCATTCGTCGGTGTCATGGACCTGCGCCGATCATGTCGGTGTCTACTGCTCAACCCAGCCGCATCGACTCGTGGCCGATCTCTCGCTCCCACTTTTCGAGGAGCACTTTCCTCTCTCGCCAGTCGGGCATGATGCCGCCTAGTGTACGCCAGAAGATCGGGTCGTGGTGGCGGTGCTTCAGATGTGACAGACTTCGTGGGCGACGACGTACTCCATCGCAGCCGCCGGCGCTTGTATCAACTGCCAGTGGATACGGATGATGCGGTCCTTGCCGCAGGTGCCCCACGTTTTCTTCTGCTTGCCAAGCTGAACACCCCACGGTGCTTCCGTCATCGAGTGTTGCTACGCCGCCAGTTGCACTCGCCTATCGTCCACAATGACGAAGCTCTTCAGGTAGGCGAACACCGACCTGACCTTCTGCCATCCCAGCAACACGACCGTCGATGAGAAGATCTCCCTTAACGTCATTCGGCGCTTCGTCAGGCCCGCCTGAATGGCCGGTGTCCTGACTTCCCGTCCGAATTTCAGCACCCGTTCAGCTATGATGAGACGCTGACTGATGCGCGCGTTGATCGTCGTCGATTTACAGAATGATTTCATGCTGGGCGGAGCGCTTGCCGTTCCGCATGGAGATAGAGTCGTGGCGGTTGCGAATAGGTTGATGCCGAAGTTTGACGTCGTGGCGGCCAGCCAGGATTGGCATCCACGGAATCACGGGAGCTTCGCGTCACAACACGAGGGCTGTAAGTCCGGCGACTTCGTTGAACTTGGCGGGCTGCGGCAGGTGCTTTGGCCCGATCACTGCGTGCAAGACACGGTTGGCGCCGCGTTCCACGATGATCTCGACGCAAGCGCGATCGATAGAGTTTTCCGAAAAGGCGTGGACGCCGAGATCGACAGCTATAGCGCGTTCTTCGACAACGCCCATCGGCGTTCGACAGGGCTGGGCGATTACTTGCGGGGACAGGGTGTCGACGAGGTTTACCTGCTGGGATTGGCGACTGACTACTGCGTCAGGTTCAGTGCGCTTGACGCAGTGGGAGAGGGATTCCGCACCGCTGTGATCGAGGACGGTTGCCGTGGAATCGACCTCGAACCGGGGGATGTGAAAAGTTCATTGGATGAGATGAGGAAGGCGGGCGCGCGAGTTATTACAAGCGATGAAGTGTTTGCGTCGCCGTCGAAGAATGAAGAATCTAGTGAGACCGCTTCTGACGGTCCCGGCTCGGTTAGAGAATGACAGATCAAGAAAACGAAACGGTTCTTGGCGGAGGGCGCTTTCTGGAACTGCGCGTTCGCGACGGCTGGGAATATGTCGCGCGGAAGGGTATCGACGAGGTGGTGGTTGTGATCGCCGTAACCGCCGAGAATGAGGCCGTACTGATCGACCAGTACCGCGAGCCGGTGCGCGCGCGGATGATCGAATGGGCCGCGGGTATCGTGGGCGATGAAGCCGAGTTCGACGGCGAACCCCTGCTGGAGGCGGCGAACCGCGAGCTCGAAGAAGAGACCGGATACCGCGCTGGCCGGCTGCGTGTAATCGGCCATGGGCCTTCGTCGGGCGGCATGTCGTCGGAGATCATCACGTTTGTGCGCGGTGAGGATCTGGTAAGGGTCGGAGATGGGGGCGGGGTCGGCAACGAGGACATCAAAGTGCGGCTAGTTCCTTTGAGCAAAGTAGACGATTGGCTCGCGGAGCTGGCAGCGGAAGGTTTTCTGGTCGACCCGAAAGTTTACACTGGCCTTTATTTTCTCTCGCGACAAGGAAAACCTAGTGGAAGCACCACAATATCGAAACATCCGAGAAGCCGTGATGGATCTCGACGAGATCGTGATTCAGACGATCAGCGGCTTCTCCATTGAGCAAGCGGACGGAGGGTACCTTGCCGTGTTCACCGTCGCCTTCTTCGGCCCCGACCTGGAGGCGTTGGAACTCCTTCCCGCGGGTGAGCAAGCCGGGACGGTGGCGTCATATCCAGACGTAAAGTTGATCATCGACGATGCGGTTTGGCCCGAGGATCAGGTCGCCGAACTGCACAAGACGCGCCTTCTCGGTGAGCTGCATGCGGTTCAGATCCCCCCGAGAGTGCGCGGTAACGACACCGACATGCCGAAGTGGGTTGTGACGACCCACGGGGGTTCGCAGGCGGAACGGATTGCCTGGCGCAAGTCGATCGGGTGAGCGGTCACGGCACGCCGGCAGCCTACGTTGTTCAGCCGGAGTTTCCCCGCGGACGCTAGCGCGCGGGACCCGCCTGTTCCGAAACGACCGACCAGCCGAAATTCTTTTCGTAGCGCAGAACTGTGGGCTTTCCCGGTGCGTCGTCGCGGAGATCGGCGCCATGGCTAGGGAACAGGGAACCGAGGGTGTAGTTCACGAGCCAGGGGTCGTGCAGGCGGAAGCCGTACGATTTGATCAGGTATGGCCAGGCTTTGTAGGGATCGGTATCCGACTGGATTTCGATAGGAGAGTGGATGTCGTTCTTCGCCACCATGCGGGCTAGGGAATGACTGCGGGCGGCTTCGAAGTGCCATACGCCGGCTAAGAGCCAGCAGGTCGGAACGCAGCAGGCGGCGACAAGCAGAACGGCCGCGGGTCGAGCCGGCCACGCAACGGAAAACCTAGTCAGGACGAAGGCCGCCGCCAACGCCATGACAAAACAGATCGGATAAAGCTTCCGGGACTCAGGCGAAAACCCGCCGCCGATCGCATAGATCAGAGAGGTTCCAAACAGTAGGCAGCCAATCGTCACGCCAACTCGAAACAGATTCGCCGGGCCCGCGCCCGGAGCGGGAAGTCGGCATGCTCCGTACCAGGTCAAAACTAGCAGCAAGGCAGCGAGTACAATCTCCAGGGCTATTGCCCCGGCGCCCCACAGGTCAAAGCCGAGGTCGCGCATCACGGGGGACGTCCACGACCCGAAGACGGCGAAAGCCGCGGTCGGGTGGTAGTAGGCTGACAGCAGCGAACGAGGGTTGAAAAGTCCGGGCTGCTTCGCGACATACCCTGGCTGGAAGGCGTAGTAGGCGGCAACATAGACGGCGGCTCCGGCGAATGGCGCCCAGCCGGTGTAGTACGTCTTCATGTTGCCCAGAACGACATCGAGTGAGGATGGTCTCTCGCGGATCCAGAACCACGCGCAACTCACGAGCGACGCACCGAGCAGACACTCGTTTGACAAAGCGCCGATCAGCGTAAGCAGTGCGATCAGCACGAAGAGTGATGCCTGCTTGTCGGAGTGGTCGCCATGGTGGGTCGATACCCATAGTTGGGTCCAGAACGCCAATGCGGCGAGTACAAACGTGTAGCACGCGCCCCACACCAAGGCCTGGTACCCAAGCGGTAGCACGGCCAATACGATCCCCAGGCCCAGCGCCAACCGAAGATCGCCGAGAAGACGGAAACACGTTGCGACGAAGAGACAGACCGATAGGGCGTGGGTGAGGAGAGCCAAGAGAGGCATCGCAAGAGGATGGACGTTGATCGAGACACCGACGAGCGAAAACCCGAGAATTCTCCACACGCCCTGCCAGTCAAGGGCCTGTCCGAACCCGGTGAGGTAACCGTCTTTGTAGAAGTCGGCCATGACGTGATCGGCCTCAATGGGGATCACTGCTTGCAGGGCCGGCAGCCACGCCAGTGCACACGCCACCACGAGCGTCGATGCGCACCAGATTGCTTGTTGGGTTCGGTTGAACTGGGTGGATGGGGCGGAGCTATTCATCCGTTGGCGGTTCCCCAGCAAGCCTCAAGTGTATGCCACCGCCACGAATCTTCGATGCCGTTGTCTCTGGGCGGCCTTGGGCCACGCGGGCCCGTGCGTTGACATGTACCGCTCTGTTGCTTCGGACGTGGGTGACGCCGGCCTTCAGTTATTCGAGCTCAGCGATTTGGACGGTATTGCCGCGCCGGTAGGGGCAGTAGTGCCATGGCGATTCGCCGCAAGAGCGGGGATCGCCGGTCTCTGCCAGATGGGAGGCGAGAGCTTGGCTGAGCTCTTCGCGCGTTTCGGCGTACGCGGAGTCAGCGGCAAGGTTGCTGACCTGGCCGGGATCATCGGCGATCTTGTAGAGTTCCTCGGCGGGACGGCGTCCGAAGCTCAGCTCAAATTCGCGGCGGAACTTCTGTTTGATCGGCGGTTCCAGCATGAAGGTCTTGGTTGGGCAGGCGTCGACGTCGCCGAAAAAGCCCTGCGGCGCGGCGTCGAGATCGGGGTCGCCCGCCGGCCAGCGGTCCGGCTCGTAGTTACGAATGTAGAGGTAGTCGGGGGTGCGGATGGCCCGGACGGGGTAAGGTGCGCCGTTGGGCCGTGTCCAGGTATGCCGCTCAATGGCGGTGAAGACTCGGTCCCGGGAGGAGTCGACACGGCCTTCCTCCTCGGAGGTGAGAACGTTCAACAGGCTACGACCGGTCATCATCTCGGGAATGGGAAGGCCCGCCGCTTCGAGAAACGTCGGCCCGAAGTCGGTGTGGCTGACCAAGTCGTCGACGGTGCGTCCACTCGGGACTCTTTCAGGCCAGCGAATGGCAAGCGGCATCCGCGTGCCCCAGTCGTAGAGCGTCGTCTTGGCGCGCGGGAACGGCATGCCGTTGTCGCTGGTCACGACGATGATCGTGTTGTCGAGCTCGCCCGCTTTGTCGAGTGCCTCGATCATGCGCATCAGATGCGAGTCGAACCATTCAATCTCGACGTAGTAGTCGAGAATGTCGCGGCGCACCGCATCGGTATCCGGAAGGAAAGAGGGGACCGAAACGGTCTCGGCCGTCTTGCCTTGCTCTACGCCGGTGTCGTAATCGTAGGCGCGGTGGGGTTCGGAAGCGCCGTACCAGAAAAAGAAGGGTTTGCCTTCCTCGCGCTGCGTAAGAAAATCATCGAAGTTGGCGGCGTAGTTGTTGTTGCGAATGCCGGGCGCGACGGGGTCGTATTTGTGCTCGGCGAACTCCCGTCCGGCGGGGTAGCGAGTAAGGCCACCGGCCTGCCAGTCGCCCGGCCCCCAGGCCTTGCCGGTGTAGCCGATCTTATAGCCTGAATCTTCCAGCAGCAGTGGGAAGAGCTCGAATTTCCGGGGAATGGTCCCCATCAGCAAGCCGGCCTCTTCGATGCGCCAGATGGACTGGCCGGTCAGAACAGCGCTGCGTGACGGCGTACACGACGGCGCGGCGCTGAAGGCGTGCGTGAAGAGAACATCCTCCCGGGCCACGCGGTCAAACGCGGGCGTCGAGACATTCGGGTCACCCATGGCCCCGGTATGGAGCCAGGATTGATCATCAAAAATGGCGAAGAGTACGTTCGGACGCCGACCCGGTGTTGCTTCTTCGGGAGTGCTACAGGCCGCCAACCCTAGCAGCGCAAGGGTTCCAAGGAAAACGACGAGGATCGGGGCGTGATGCAATAGCGTAGGAAGGGGGCGTGGGAAGGGGAGGTGGGAAGGGTTGGTGCCGGAGAGCGGACTCGAACCGCTGACCTAGGGATTATGAGGCCCTCGCTCTGACCACCTGAGCTACTCCGGCGAACCCTGACGTGACTTCATCGTATCGGCATTCTTTTTGACGTGCAAACGAGTCTCCCGTCGGCACACAGGAAATAGACCGGCAGGCCTAAAACCAGGGCCGGGCTACCGGCTTCGTTTGAAGACAAGACAGCTCAGCGGGGGGATTCTGAGGTTCAGGCTGTAGGGGCGGCCATGGTCACCCACTTCCTCAGTATTCAAGCCTCCGCGATTTCCGACGCCCGTGCCGGCGTAGATCTCGACGTCACTGTTGAGAACTTCCCTCCAGTAACCGCTGTGAGGCACGCCGAGGCGATAGCCCTCGCGGGAAACGGGGGTGAAGTTGCAAATAACGACAAGCTCGTCGCCCGGCGTCTTCTCGTGCCGCAGAAAACTGATGATGCTGCCTTGACGGTCGTTGCAGTCGATCCACTCGAAACCGTGAGACTCGGAGTCGATCTCAAACAGCGCGCCCTCGGACTGGTAGAGGCGGTTCAGATCCTGCACCCACCGACTCAAGTCCTGATGAACAGGGTACTCAAGCAGGTGCCAGTCGAGGCTTTCATCGTGCGCCCATTCCCTGCTCTGGCCGAACTCGCATCCCATGAACAGGAGTTTCTTGCCGGGATGCGTAAACATGTAGCCGTAGAGCGCCCGCAGGCTGGCGAATTTCTGCCACTCGTCGCCGGGCATCTTGCCGAGCATCGAACCCTTTTCGTGAACGACTTCATCGTGCGAGAACGGTAGAACGAAGCTCTCGGTGAAGGCGTAGAGCATGCTGAAGGCGATCTTCTCGTGGTGATACTTGCGGTGCACCGGGTCTTTCTCGACGTACTCGAGGATGTCGTTCATCCAGCCCATGTTCCATTTGAATCCGAAGCCCAATCCGCCCATGTAGGTGGGCCGTGAGACCATCGGCCAGGAAGTCGATTCCTCGGCCATCGTAATCGTATCGGGATGTTCGGCGTAGACCCGCTCGTTGAAGCACCGCAGAAAGTCGATTGCTTCGAGGTTCTCTCGTCCGCCGTATTGGTTGGGAATCCATTCGCCTTCTTTGCGGCCGTAGTCAAGATAGAGCATCGACGCCACGACGTCTACGCGCAGACCATCGATGTGATATCGGTCGAGCCAGAACAGCGCACTTCCGATGAGGAAGTTCGCGACTTCGCGGCGGCCGTAGTTGAAGATGAGTGTGTCCCAGTCAGGATTAAGGCCCTGGCGAGTGTCGGAGTGCTCATAGAGATGGGTGCCGTCGAAGAAGCCGAGGCCGTGTTCGTCTTTCGGGAAATGGGCCGGCACCCAGTCGACTAAGACGCTGATGCCCGCCTGGTGCAAGGTATCAACGAGGAACATGAACTCCTGCGGAGTTCCGAATCTCGACGAGGGCGCGTAGTAGCTAACCGTTTGATATCCCCACGAACCATCGAAGGGGTGCTCGGTGACGGGTATCAACTCGACGTGAGTGAAGCCCATCTCTTTCACGTAGGCGGCAAGACGCGGCGCCACATCGCGGTAGGTGAGCCAGCCGCCCTCTTCCGGGACCCTCATCCACGAACCAAGGTGAATCTCGTAGATGGAGATCGGCGCGTCGTGAGCACTCTTGGGGCCGCGCGAGGCCATCCACTCGGCATCGCCCCATTCGTAGCCGGATAGATCCCATACTTTCGAGGCTGTCCGAGGGCGAAGCTCGGTGGCGAAAGTGTACGGATCGGCCTTCTCCACCTCGTAACCGTTCGCGCGAGACCGGATGAAGTACTTGTAGAGAGCGCCGGGGCCGATGTCGGGAACGAACGCTTCCCAGACCCCGGCTTCGGGCCGGTTCCGCATCGGATGGGCGTCGCGATTCCAGTCGTTGAAGCCGCCGATCACCGAGACGGATTCGGCGTTCGGAGCCCATACAGCGAAACGGGTGCCCTTGACGCCATCGACTTCGACCAAGTGCGCGCCGAGCTTCTCGTAGTTGCCGTAGTGGTTTCCCTCGGCAAGCAAGTGGAGGTCGAATTCGGTGCGCAGGCTGTTCTGCATGGGCAAGTTCGATCGTAGCCGAAACGAAGGGAGGTCGTTTCTCGCAAAGACACTCCATGGGCTCGGAGCCTCGTCTCGCGAGCCCTCCAAGGCCACCGGGCACGGCATGCCGTGCCCCTACGTTCTTCAACTGTGCAAAGGCCTAGGGCCGGGTTGACGAGAAGTCGTTGAGAGCGGCGACGAGGCGCTCGATCTCTTCGGAAGTGTTGTAGTGGGCGCAGCCAATGCGAACCAGGCCGCCAGACGCCTCGACACCCAGCCGCTCGGTGACGTTGAGGGCGTAGTAGTTGCCGTCCCAGACGAAGAAGCCTCGTTCGCCGAGGAATGTGGCGAGCTCGCGCGGGGAACCGCCTTCCACACGAATCGAGACGGTGGGTGTGCGGCGATCGAACTGCGCTACGTCGCGGAGGCCGTAGAACGTAAGTCCGGGGACCTCGACCAGGGCGGGGATGAGCTTGCGCGATAGTTCACGCTCGTAGTCTTGCGTGAGATTCATCGCGGCGACGAGGGCGTCCCGGCGAGTGTGGGCGGTCTCGGGTGCGTGGCGGCGGCCGACGTCAGCAATGTAGTCGATGGCTGCGATCATACCGGCGAGGCCCTCATGGTTCTGCGTGCCGGTTTCCCAACAATCGGGAATGTCGTTCGGCGCGGGGCGGACTTTGTAGGGGCGGAGTTTCTCGAGAAGCTCCGCTTTGCCGTAGAGCAGGCCGACGTGAGGACCGAAGAACTTGTACGCGGAGCAGGTCAGAAAGTCGCAATCGATCGCCTTGACGTCAATGGAGCCGTGGGGCGCATAGTGGACGGCGTCGACAAAGCACCAGGCTCCGGCTTCATGGGCGGCTCGGGTGATGGCGGTTACGTCGTTGATCGTTCCGACAGCGTTCGAGGCATAGCCAACGGCGACAAGCTTCGTGCGTTCGCTCAACAGCGAGTAGAGCCCGTCCATGTCAAGTGTACAGTCCTCGACACGCATGGGGGCGATATGAACGATGACGCCGAGTTCTTCCAGAGCGCGCCATGGGGCCACGTTCGCGTCGTGATCGAGTTGGGTAACGATGACCTCGTCGCCGGCTTTCAGCTCGCGCCCAATGGAGCGGCTGAGCGCGAACGTCAGAGTCGTCATATTGGGACCGAAGGCAACTTCGTGAGCACCGCAGCCGAGCATGTCGGCGGAGGCGGCGTGGGCCTCGTCGAGCATTTGCTCGGTTCGTTCGGCGGTGAGGAATGCGCCATGCGTGTTGGCGTTGGAGGTCGCCAGATAGCCGGAGATGGCGTCGATGACACGCTGCGGGACTTGCGTCCCGCCGGGGCCGTCGAGGAAAACGGCCGGTCGGCCATTGACTTCGAGGCGTAGCGCGGGAAATTGGTTTCGAATCCAGAAAAGGTCGAGTTCAGACATGGGGCGGTAAGCGGCGGGGCGAGCGACCGCCTATTCTAACAGTGCCATGCTGCTCAGAAAGCAAAACGAGGGCTCGTACGCCCCGCAGCAACGAGCCCTCGCTTGCAGAGCAGACCGGGGGCCTGCTATTTCGGGAACTCCTACAACGCGACCCATACCGTAGATATCTTGTAGCTCGGGCCGCGGGGCATGTCACGAAAAAGTATCCGCTAGATGGCGTCGAAATATCGCTTAGTACGCATGTCATATGCATTTGGGTATTGGTCGTATGCGGATGGCCGCCCGAAGGAGAACGGCGGGCAGCTCATCAGTTGCTGGTAAAATACACGGCCCTTGCGGCGAAACAGGAAGAGGAGTAACGATGCCAGATGAAGGTGCAAAGAACCGGCCGCGGGTGGTCGCCGACGGCCCCTTGGACACAACGGTTCTGGGGTTCATGGCGGACCGCTTGGAACTGCTCCCATGGGAGGTGGCACGTGAGGGCACGTCCGAGCCAATCGACGGAGTTTACACATATGGGCATCCACTGCTGAACGGTGAGATACTCGACCGGCTGCCGGGGGTTCGGATCGTCAGTAACTACGGCGTCGGCGTTGACCACATCAACGTGCCGGACGCGGCGGCCCGGGGCATCCCGGTAGGCAATACGCCGAGCATTCTGGATGGCGCGACAGCCGATATGGGCATGGCGTTGCTCCTAGCGTCGGCACGGCTGATTGCGAAAGGGGACCGCTATGCGCGGTCGCCCGAGTTTACGCACTATGATCCGGGCTACATGCTGGGCCGCGAAGCGCACGGGATGACGCTCGGCATCATCGGCATGGGGGCGATCGGCAGCCAGGTGGCTAAACGAGCGCGGGCGTTCGATATGAAGGTGCTGTATTCCAATCGGCACCGTCGAGAGGACGACGAGGTGCTGGATGTCGAGTACCGCTCTCTCGACAGTCTGCTCGGCGCATCGGACTACGTAATGCTGACGTGCCCGTTGACCGAGGAGACACGGAATCTGATCAACGGCGAGGCTCTGGCGAAGATGAAGCCGACAGCCACGCTGGTGAACATCGCCCGTGGCGGTGTGGTCGACACACAGGCGCTTTACGAAGCTCTGCGGGCCGGCGTGATCGAAGGGGCCGCGCTCGATGTAACGGAGCCGGAGCCTCTGCCGCGCGACCATCCTCTATTGCAACTCGACAATGTCACGATTGTCCCGCACCTGGGCAGCGCAACCGTCGAAACGCGGCGCGAGATGGCGAGGCTTTCGGTGGAGAACCTGTTTCTAGGGCTGGAAGGCAAACCGGTGTTACATGAGGTCCGGCCGTAGGATTTCAGCCCTGTTCAGGGCCGCAGGCACGGCATGCCGTACACCTACTTCTTCGCAGCCTGCCCTTCTCTATGAAACGCGGACGCGGAGAAACTGCTCGGCTTCATGGACCTGAAGGTCTTCGACACGGGCTTTGTGATGACGGAAAGCCGCGCCGACAAACGAGGCAAACAACGGATGCGGCTCGAGCGGCTTTGACTTGAACTCGGGGTGAAACTGGCAGCCCAAGTACCACGGGTGGTCGGGAAGCTCGCAGATCTCAACGTACATGGCGTCGGGTGTTTCTCCCGTCACCTGCATACCGTGTGACGTAATGGCTTCCTCGTACTCGCGATTGAATTCGTAGCGGTGGCGGTGGCGCTCGTTGATCTCAATCGAGCTATAGCATTCAGCGGTCAGGCTGCCGGACTGGAGCTTGCACGGCCAACTGCCGAGACGCATGGTGCCGCCGAGATCTTCTACACCTTTCAACTCGCGTAGCTTGAAGAAGAGACGATCGGGCGTGCCCGGATCGAACTCGGTCGAGTGGGCGTTTTCGAGTCCACAGACATTGCGGCCGTACTCAATGACCATGGTCTGCATCCCGAGGCAGATGCCGAAATAGGGGACGTTCTGTTCGCGGGCATAGCGGATGGCTTCGAGCATGCCGTCGATGCCGCGCGTGCCGAATCCACCGGGAACGAGGATACCGTCCAACTCACTGAGCTGCTGATGAGCTGTTTCCTGCGTGATGCCTTCAGCCTCGACCCAGCGCAGTTCGACTTGGACCTGATGGGCGAGTCCGCCGTGAAGTAGAGCCTCTTTGAGGCTCTTGTAAGAATCTTCGTAGTCAACATATTTGCCGATGATGCCGATCGTGACCTCGTCAACGGGATGGCGCATGCGGTCGAGCATCTCTTCCCAATTGGTAAGCTGGCGTTTCGGCAGGTCGCTCATGCCGAAATAACGCAGGATGATGTCGTCGACGCCCTGCCGTGCGAAATGAATGGGCACGCGGTAGACGGAATCAACATCGCGGGCGGCGATGACGGCGTCTTTGTCGACATCGCAGAACAGGGCGATCTTCTCGCGCAGTTCGCGGGATAGGTCGGTTTCGGTGCGGCAGAGCAGGATGTCGGGTTGGATACCGATGGCACGGAGTTCCTTGACGCTGTGCTGTGTCGGCTTGGTCTTCAACTCCCCGGCGGCGGCGATCCAGGGGACGAGCGTGACGTGGACGAACACGCAGTTTTCCCGGCCCAACTCGTGCCGCATCTGGCGAATGGCTTCGAGAAAGGGCAGCGATTCAATGTCGCCGACGGTTCCGCCGATTTCGACGATGATGACGTCGACGTCATCGGTCGCGATCTTGCGGATGCGTTCTTTGATCTCGTTGGTGACGTGCGGGATGACCTGGACGGTCTTGCCGAGGTAGTCTCCACGGCGCTCTTTGGCGAGGATGCGTTCGTAGATGCGTCCGCTGGTAACGTTGTTGGCCTGCGTCAGATGGGAGTGCGTGAATCGTTCATAGTGCCCCAGGTCGAGGTCGGTTTCAGCGCCGTCATCGGTGACAAAGACTTCACCGTGCTGGAAGGGGCTCATCGTGCCCGGGTCGATGTTGAGATAGGGGTCGAGCTTCTGCAGGGTGATGCGCAGTCCGCGGCTTTCGAGCAGACAGCCAAGCGAGGCGGCGGCGATGCCTTTGCCCAACGACGAAACAACTCCGCCGGTAACGAAGATACACTTCCTAACAGAGCCCATGAACTTCTCCAACTGAAATGAATGCATAACCGCCGAGCGGCGAGCGGCGAAGCTTATGAATGAGGCCCCGGAACAGTGGAGCCGGATTTGCCGGGGAGGCGAAAAGACGAGCAGGATGTCGTTCTGGAATGGACGAGTCGCGTCGCGAGCCGTCCATGCGGGAAGGAAGTTTTGGGGTCGCGGGAAGCGCTGAATCAGGCCAGCGCTTACAGTCCGCGAACACCAAAATACGAGTTTAACATGCTTAACCGCCCGCGTGACTTTCTCCACGGACTGCTAGGGGGCCTGTGTTAAAATCGAAGCGCCGGTCACGGGAAAAAGCAAGTCATCGAAGCGCACAGGGACAAGGTTTTGGCGAATTTGCCTCTCACCACCATATGGCCACACCGCGCATTACCCGTTTGCCTTGTTATCGCCGCGCTCCTATGTGCCGCCCCGGTCTTCGCGGCTGACGCCAAGGTCGGCGTCAAGCCCACCATTCCTGACCCAAATCTCGAACCGCTGCCCGTTGGCGCGAACATCAAGGTTGATGTTGAGTTGGTGCTCGTCAGCGTGACGGTGACCGACCCGATGAACCGCCTGGTCACGGGCCTTGGAAAAGAGTATTTCAAGGTGTCCGAGGACAAGGTCGAGCAGGAGATCACGCAATTCGGAATGGAGGATGCTCCGCTTTCGCTGGGGCTGGTTTTCGACGCCAGCAGCAGTATGGGCCACAAGATGAGCAAGGCTCGCGAGGCGGTGGCGCAGTTCCTCAAGACATCGAATCCTGAGGACGAATTCCTGCTTGTGCAGTTCAACAACCGCCCGGAACTCATCACCAGCTTCACCGACCGGATCGAAGAGATCCAAAACCGGCTGACCTTCACGCAGTCCAAGGGCCGCACCGCCTTGTTGGACGCGGTCTATCTCGCGATCACACAGATGAAGGAAGCGAAGCACACGAAGAAGGCGCTACTCGTGATTTCGGACGGCGGTGACAACTCCAGCCGCTATACCGAGCGCGAGATCAAGCGACTGGTCCGCGAGGCGGATGTCCAGATCTATGCGATCGGCATCTTCGAGCCGATCTTGTCGCGGGGACGGACGCCGGAAGAGTTGAACGGTCCGAGCCTGCTGGCTGAGATCGCTGAGCAGACCGGCGGACGGCAGTTTCCGGTCGAAAACCTGAACGAGTTACCCGACGTCGCCGCCAAGATCGGAGTCGAGCTACGGAACCAGTACGTCCTGGGTTACGTCCCCACCAATCAGGACAAAGACGGCAGATGGCGGCGCATGAAAGTGGAGATCAAGAAGATCCGAGGCATGCCGCGGCTGCGTTCTCACTATCGCCAAGGCTACTACGCCCCCACCCGATGACGCGGACCCTCAACCGGAGTCACGCCGCACCGCCCGTTTCGCAAGAAAGGCCACAATCAGCAATGAAGTTTAGGTTTAAAGCGGCGCGTGCGCTCGCAGTGGTGAGTTGTCTATTGACGGCCACCCTGCTGTTGAACGCCCAGTCAGTCCGTGATGAGGACGACACCGGTCTGGTGATCCGCACCGAGACGAGGCTCGTTGTTCTGCATACAACGGTGCTCGACCGGGACAACCGCCTGATCACCGACCTCAAGCAAGACAGTTTCCAGGTTTATGAGAACGATGTCCGCCAATCGCTGCGGCTGTTTCGGCGGGAGGACGTGCCGGTTTCGCTGGGCATTCTCGTCGACAACAGCGGCAGCATGCGCGCCAAGCGCCGGCAGGTGAATGCCGGGGCGCTGGATTTCGTGAAGGCGTCGAATCCCGAGGACGAGGTGTTTATCGTCAACTTCAACGATGAGGCGTTTCTGGATACGCCTTTCACGTCCGACCTGCCGCGTTTGCAGGATGGGCTGCAACGCATTGATTCGCGGGGCGGCACGGCGCTCTACGACGCGGTGGGGATGTCGCTCGACTATCTGGAAGAAAAAGCGGAGCGCGATAAGCGAGTCGTTCTGATTGTGACGGATGGCGAAGATAATGCGAGCCGCTCGACGCTGGAGCAGCTCGTCCGGCGCTTGCAGGAATCCGAGACAGTGATCTACGCCGTCGGGTTGCTCAGCGAAGAAGACCGCCGCTCGGCCAAGCGGGCCACGCGCGCGATCCGGAACGTGGTCGAGGCGACCGGCGGCGCGGCGTTCTTCCCGGACAGCGTCGACGAGGTCCACGCCATCACGCAGCAAGTTGCGCGGGACATCCGCAACCAGTACATCCTGGCCTACACACCGGCCGAGTCGACTTCACCGGGCTTTCGGAAAGTGCGTGTCGAACTGACAGGCAAGGGGAAGCGGTACAAGGTGCGGCACCGGCCCGGGTACTACGCTCAGTAAGGGGCTGTGAAAAAATGGGGGACGGTACCAAGCGCCGCCCTCCGAAGTTCTTTGCTCACAACCTTCTTAAGCGGCGCGCCCAGTGGACTGCCCCCATTTTTTCACGGCCCCTAAGTCCTTGCGATACACCGAAGCAACAGCGATCGGCCGATTCCTCTGGAAGGCGACCCGTGGGTATCGCCTGCGGCCTTGGGCGAGCCCCTATCTGCGTTGGCGGATCGAGACCTACTGGGGCTGGCCGGCGGATACGGTGAATTTTCGCCGGTTCTGGAGGTTCACCTGGACTCAGCGACGGGAGCTGTGGGAGTTCCTGCGGTGGGCGGGCGCGATGGGGTCGGAGCGGCGCACGAGCAGTCGCCCGGTTCCGGCTTGTTTGAGCAACCCCTAACTAAGTGCATCGTTTCAGGAACTTGGTCTCGCTACGATGTCGAGTTGATCGATTACCACTAGTGAAGGAGAAACCACGATGCCGATGAAGAACCCGCTGCACCCTGGCAAAGTCGTGCGTGTTTCCTGCCTGGAGCCGCTCGGCCTTAACGTGACCGAAGCAGCGAAGGTGCTCGGCGTAAGCCGCCAGGCGCTCTCGAACCTGGTGAACAGCCGCGCGGGCATGTCAACCGAAATGGTAATCCGGCTCGCCAAGGCCTTCGGCTCTACGACGGAAACATGGATACGCCTCCAGGCCGCCTACGACGTCGCCCAGGCGTAAGCGTGCGAGGAAGAGATCCAGGTCGAGCGCTACGAGCCACAATCGGCGGCGTAAAGTCGCTACCGAATGCTTTCGGGCCATCACACTTGGTCGCGGCGCTGGCTTGCGTCGATCTGAATTGGAACGATGTACTACGAGTCCAGGGCGAAGCCGTGCTGCAGGCGGTGGTGTGGGCCGTCGAAGTGGGTGGTTGACTTGAACATCTCGTGGCGGCCGTCTCCACCTTCAGCGGCGGCCATCTGAATAAGCTGTTCCTTGTCGCTGTCGGACAGCGCTTTGAATCCCCGGGCGATGCTGATGTCCTGCTCCAGATCTTTCATCGAGCGAATGCCGACGCAGAGGCTTGAGATCGGTAGGCTCAACGAATAACGGATGCACTGCTCAGCCGTGATGTTCGTTTCGCTAGGAATGCGGCCCGCGGGTGTGTTCGGCGAGCCGCCTAAGCTCTTCATGCCGATGACGCCGACGTTCTTGTTCAAGCAGACGGGGACGACTTCCTTCTGGAAGCTGCGGAAATGGGCGTCCATGATGTTGATGGGCATCTGCGCGGTGTCCCAGTCGAAGGGCTTGGCAAGCATCTTGAGATGGATGCGCGGGTCTTTGTGGCCTGTGAAACCGATGTAACGGACCCTGCCTTCTTTCTTCGCTTCCAGAGCGGCTTTCATGCCGCCTTTGTCGAAGACCCAGTCGGGGTCGTTGTCGTAATTGTTTTCGTGGAACTGCCAGAGGTCGAGGTAGTCGGTCTTGAGGCGGCGCAGGCTCTCTTCGAGATTGCGCTTGCTGCCGGCGTAGTCACGCTCGCAGTTCTTGGTCATCAGGAAGACCTTCTTGCGGTAGCCGTTGGCGGCGAGGGCGTCGCCCATGACTTCCTCGGAGCCGCCGTCATGGTAGTCCCAGGCGTTGTCGAAGAAGTTGACGCCTTCATCGACGGCGCGGTGCATGATGCGGTGAGCTTCCTTTTTGTCCTCGACCGCGCCGATGTGCCAGCCGCCGAGGCAGATGATCGAAACCTGCTCGTTGGTGCGCCCGAGCCGGGCGGTCGGGATGCCGTCGCCACTGGAGCGCTGTGCGAGCACACTCTGGGCCATCGATGCCGTGACGGCCGTTCCGAAGAGACCGCGGAAGAATTCACGCCGGGAACCATCGTTTGTCATGTCGTTACTCCGAGGTAAAGTTGCCCCTATTCTACATCACAAAGGGTAGCCGTTCGGCGAGTAGAAGCTGCCTGCGCTGGGCAAAATCTACACGCTTTCGTGAGGTGGATCAGGCCTGAGATGAGAAGCGGTGAAATCTTTTTCGTATGGAGAACATCCAATAAATAGAAGGGTTCCGACGAAAGCCTGCGGAGGGAGGAGAACGTTGGCGCGCCGACGGAATGACTTTGGTCTATGAGTTGCCCTAGTTAGGGCTGATTGGCATTCCCGCCAGAAGCCGGTCGGCCCCGAGGAGGCAGACGATGCGCGTTTGGAGAGGATTAGCTGGTCAATTCAAAGCACCCGTGTTGAGCGGGGCGGTGTTGTTGTGTTGGCTCTCGATGTCGTCCGGTTTGGCAGCAGAGCCGTATCTGGTCGATGAGGATTCGGAATCGCCGGTGCGTTTTCGAGTACAGGCAATTTCAGGTGACCCGGAGCAACTGCGCTGTCAGTTCACACCCGCGCAACTTGCGATCCTCGAAAAGCTGAATCGCGCCGACGCCAAGAACCTCACGAAGATGGGTTCGATCGTCGTCCCAGACCGCTGGGGTTTTCGTGAACTGGACTACAGCCCGATGCCGGGTGCCTCGAAATGGGCGGGGATGCACGGCAAGGCGCTGATTGTTCATCAGCAAGCGCAGGCGTTTGGGGCTTATGAGAAGGGCAAGTTGATCTATTGGGGCCCGGTGAGTTCGGGCGCGGCGCGGCGTCCGACGCCATCGGGGTACTTTCATCTGAATTGGAAATCGAAGGGCCGGCACAGCACGGTGAACCGTGACTGGTTCCTACCCTGGGCATTTAACTTCATCAACCGCGAGGGCATCTCGTTTCATCAGTTTGAGTTGCCGGGGTATCCGGCGAGCCACGGTTGTGTGCGGTTGCTGGGTGGGGGCGCGAGGTGGCTTTATGGCTGGGGCGACCAGTGGAATCTCGGTCCACGGGGCTGGCGGATCGAGAAGCAGGGCACCCCGGTGTGGATCGTGGGCGGCTATGACTATGACGGGGATCCGCCTTGGACGGAGCGCGAGTATCTGGCGTATGGGGCACGGATCGCTCTGGGGCAAGAACTGGGTAAGGGTGAGGAAGAGTTGCCGCCCAACCGCGAGACGGAGAAGGATTCGACGCACGTCGAGGCGATCGAGGACCTTGCGCAGCCGGCGGGAGAGGCCGGTAGTATATAGCCGAGACACCTTCTCGACAAGCTAGCGGGCACGGTACGCGTATCCCTACAGTTCCTTTGTGAAGGTGGGTCGTAGAATAGCTTGAAGATGAAGCTTCACCTCCTGGCGGCTTTGTTCGTGTTTCTGCCCGGTCTGTTACTCGGGCAGGCGGACTACAAGGTATACACGTCACATCCACGCCTTTGGTTGGAAGGACGGCGGCTGACCCGGCTACAGAAAGACGTCGGACGGGAGTCGGAGCGTTGGCGGAATCTGCAACGGTTGGTGCAGGCCGACGTCGAGTTTCCAGAAGAACCTCTCGTAAGGGCACTGCTGTTTCAGGTTTCGGGCGATGCGGAATCAGGCCAAAGGGCGATCACTTGGGCAGTGGAAGAGGCGGAGTCCGGAAAATTCGCGGAGCCCGATAAGCTGCGACTGGGTGCTGTCGTCTTTGATTGGTGCTACGAACTTCTGTCGGACGAGCAGCGCCGAAGTCTGGCCCGAGCACTTTATGCGGCCGCCGAGGCTCTCTCCCTCAAGACTGACATCGGGCTAACGGGCTTGCGAAGCGGCGTTACGGCGCTGATCGCTGTAGGAGAAGACCGGGCCGGCTATGAGCGGGTTGTTCAAACCTTCATGAAGGACCACTGGGAAGGGCTTGTACTACCGGCTCTTCGAAAAGGCGAGCTACTTGCCGAAGGCGCTGAGCTGGTGGCGCTCGGTGAGATTTCGCATGTCGCCCGTCACAACTTCGAGATCGAAATCTGGGGGCAGGCATCGGATGTCTTCAAGGCGTTGCCTCTGCGAATGATGTTTGCGGTTTCACCCCGTCCACTTCGCACCGAGGAGGGCATCTTTCGCGTGCCAGTGGGAACGGACGAGAGCAAAGCCGTGACCGAAGGAACACGAAACCGGATCGCCTCGATGATCTTTGTGGCGCACGAGAACACGCTGGCGGACTATCAGTTCCTGCAGGGGTGGGTGCGGCACGACGCCTACACTTTGTTCACGCCGCTTGGGGCGGTGTATGAGTTTCTGTGGGTGAACCCCTATCTGCCGGGGCTGAGCTACTTCTCCGCGCCGTTGGTGTTCCATGACGAATTCGAAGGTCGTGTCTATGCACGCACGGGATGGCAGGAAGAGGATATGTGGGCCGGATACAGCAACGCCCGGTTGCGCATCGTGGCCGAGGGGGAAGAGCACCTGATCGGCTTGGAGGACCAGCAGGCGCCGCTGATCTTTCCGGGTGCCGCGATTATTTACGGTGAGCCTCCGCTGTCGTTCAACGGATTGATTCCGGACGGGAAAGCGCTCTACGTCGTGGGGCTCAAAGAAGGTGCGGGCTACGAGGTTCGTGTCAATCGGTCCCGTGCGCGCGAGCAGTATGCCGGCAAAGGCGGCGTACTCGTCATTCACGATCGCCCGGATCGAAAGTTGCCGGAGATTGATTGGGAGTCCAGGGTTCGGCTGCGGGTTAGAACAGCGAATTAGGGTTCATCCCAGCCGAAGAGGCGGCTCTGGCACCGCCTGCTAAGCTTAGAGCAGGCCATCATGTTCCTTAAAATTCTTAGTCACCCCGTCTTCATTGGTCTCGATTTTCATATGCCGATGATCGTGGACCTGAGCCATCCGTTGATCATGCTGCAAGGCGAGAATGGCTCGGGTAAGTCGACGATGCTGCACTCGATTTACCGGGCTCTGAAGGCGGAAGACGTCGACGGATATGCTTATCGGCTTGAGAAGCCGGAGGACCTGGAATGGCCGAAGGTCTTGCTCTTCGACGCCGAACTGCACAATCCGCGCATGCAGCCGGAGATGTTCGAAGACGACCCGGAGATGCAGGAATTCGTCGCTACGGCGAGTCATGGACAGGTGATGCTGTCGATGTTCAAAGACCTGTTCCCTACCCTGCCAGATGGGACGGTGCTGCTGCTTGATGAGCCTGAGATGGCCTTGTCGGGATCGAACCAGCAGCGAATCCTCAAGATGCTCAAGGAACTGGCTGACCAGAAGAATTTCCGGATCATCGCGGCGACGCATTCGCCCATCTTGATCGGTGCTCCCGAGACCTACGTGATCAACCTGGACAAGCACATCAACCGCAACCTGATACCCGCTGATCAGGGTATTCAGGGAGCGAGCACGATTCAGTAGCGTCGTTAAAACGCCCCGAAAAGCACGCGCATCGAGGTGTCAGCCGCGACATGACGCGTTTCCTAAGTAACTTCGCGGCGGGAATCAGCATCCACGCATTGGGGGCGGTTTCCGTCGGCAGTGTAGGAGGTGAGTGTGCGACATCTGATCATCCTTTTTACCCTTTCGAGTTTTCTGGGCGTTGCGCCCGCTGTGGCGCAGACTGCCGAACTACCAGTAAGGAAAGTCGTGCTGTATAAGCACGGCGTGGGCTTCTTCGAACGATCGGCGGAGGTCAGCGACGGCGAGTCGATCGAACTCCAGTTCAAAGCGACTGAGATGGACGACGTTCTCAAGTCGCTGACGATCGACTCACGGGCCGGCGGGGTGGCGGGCGTGCGTTACGACTCGAACGAGCCGCTATCGAAGAAGCTCGAGAACTTCCCGTTCCGGGTAGGCGAGGCGCAGCCGCTAAGCCGGATCTTGGACCAGTTCAAGGGATCGCGGATCCGGTTGCGGATGGCTTCCGATCAAGTGGAAGGGATGATTATCAGTGCGCGGACGATCGCGGCGACGAGCGACCAGCCGGAGAGCCATCGGTTGTTGATCCTCGGCGACGATGGGGAGATACGGACACTTGACCCAGCGGCGGCGCTGGGATTGCGATTCGTCAGTCCGAGGCTGCAGGAGCAGTTTCGAGACTACTTGATCCTCGTCGCGGGTGCTCGGAACCGCGAAAAACGCAATGTGACAATCGAGACGGCGGAGAGCCGTGGCGGCCTGGTTCGGGCGCGTTACGTGGTGCCTACTCCTGTGTGGAAGAGCAGCTACCGGCTGATTTTCGACGCGGAGAGTAATCCGCTACTCGAAGGCTGGGCGATCGTTGACAACACAACGGGTGAGGATTGGGAGAACGTGAGCCTTTCGCTGGTTTCGGGGAGGCCGGTATCGTTCATCAGCAGGCTCTATGAGCCGAAGTATGTGAATCGTCCGGTGTTTGAACTGGCGCAGGATCGTGCGCAGCGGCCGATTGTGCATGGCGCGGTTGTGGCGAGCCAGGCTCCGGCGCGGCGCGACAACATGCAGAAGAAGGAGCAGGCTCGCTTTCGAGCGGGGCAGTTAGCTGCAGCGCCGGCCTCGGCCATGGAGATGGCAGCGAACGAGGGCTTTGCCGACATGCGGGGCCGGATCGTGGGGGGCGTGGCGGACGACAAGAATATTTCCTCGACCGTCGCGCAAACGGCTTCAGGAGGCGAGTTGGGCGACCTGTTCGAATACCGCATCGATCGGGCAATCACGGTCGGGCAGGGCGAATCGGCGATGCTGCCGTTTCTTCAAGTGCGGGTTGCGACGCGCAAGCTGCTGATCTTCGACGAGTCTCACGGTTCACAGCACCCGCTCAATGCCGTTGAGATCACGAACGATTCAGGCATCACGCTCGACGGCGGGGCCGTGACAGTGCTCGATGCCGGGGCGTACGCCGGAGAAGCGCTTTTCGAAACGATCAAGAACGACGACAAGCGGCTCATCAGCTACGCCGTTGACCTCGGGATGCGCATCACGACTGCTTACGAGACGTCGAGCAAGCTATTGAGCAGCTTCACGTTGAGGCGGGGCGTTCTGACGACCCGTTATGCGCGCAAGGAAGTGCGGACGTTCACGATCCACAACGTTGATCAGAAGGCCAAGACGGTGATCATCGAGCGCCCGGTTCGGCCGGGATACAAACCGATTGGGAATGAGCCGACGGAGAAGACGGCCAACTCGTATCGCTATGAAGTCGCCGTGCCGGCGGGCGAGACCGTGAAATTTCCGGTGACGGAAGAGAACGAGTACGCGCAGTCACTGAGCATCACGAACCAGACCTACGATCAGTTGATCACGTACGTCCGCAACAAGGAATTGAATGCGGAGGGTCGTGAGAAGCTGGGCCAGATCGCCGACGTGAAGCGCGAGATCGCGAACACCGACCGCGAGATCGAGATGCTTGAGCAGCAGGTCAGGGAGTTGTTCGAGGACCAGAATCGCCTACGCCAGAATATTTCGAGCCTACGTTCGGTCAGCGGGCAGCAAGAGCAAGTACAGAAGTATGCGCTGAGGCTGTCGGAGCAAGAAGGCGAGTTGACGACGATGCGGGATCAGCAATCGCAGTTACGCCGGCAGCGCTCGGACCTGCAAACGCAGCTTAATTCGCTGATCGAGACGCTGGTGATCTAGTAGGCGCGGTTAGCCCTGGCTGATTTGATGACCGGGGATACCCTGGTCGACAAGCATCACAGGGATGCTGTCGTCGATTCGGTAGATGGTTTCGCCGTCCTCGGTAACGAGGCCTTCCTGGAGCGGCTTATCGACGGGTTTGCCATCTTGGTAGACCACGCCGCCCTGCTCGATCTTGGTGTTCAAGTCGGCAAGTTGGTCCGCGGGCAGCACTTGCACGGGCACCTTCGTGCGGGGGCAACAAAGAATATTGAGGAGATCCTCGCTGATAGGCATAAGGGGTCCGTCCGATCACCCATTATAGACAAGCTGATAGGATGGCCTGTAGTTCTTGGTCGGCCTAGCTCGCATATTCACCACCTGACGGTCGAAGCACGCAATAGGACCGCCATGACTTCGTTGCGCTTGCTTGCCGTGCTCACTGTACCGTCAAGTACACCTCCGTGCGCCAAGCAGCTCGCGCTTCGTCCCAACGGCCCTCTCGCGAACTTCGCCTCGCCACGTGGTGAAATATACAGGCTACCTGGAGGGGATCGATGATGCGACGAAGAGAGTTGCTCGGTGGTTTGTTGACGGCGCCGTGGTGGGCGTCGGATTTGTATGCGCAGGCGACGCGCGGATTAGCGCCGCTGAAGATCACTGACGTCAAAGTGATCGGCACGAGCCCGCCGCCGGGATACTCCTGGGTATTCATCAAGGTTGAAACGAACGAACCGGGGCTGTACGGGCTCGGTTCCGCGAACGACCTGTATCTCACGTGGGCCGTCAAGGCGGCGCTCGAAAAGCATATGCGCCCGTTCTGGATCGGCAAAGATCCGGACCGCATTGAGGATCTCTGGCAGTCGAATCATGTCCGTTCCTACTGGCGCAACGGACCGGTTACGAACGTTATCCAGGCGGCCCTCGACTCAGCGCTGTGGGACATCAAGGGCAAGCGCGCCGGCATGCCGGTCTATCAATTGCTAGGCGGCAAGGCGCGCGACGCGGTTCCTCTGTACGCGCATGCGGGCGGGCCAACGCCCGATGCCTGTGTCGAGAGCGTCCAAGAATGGATGGAGAAAGGGTTCCGGCATGTCCGCGTACAGATGGGCGGATACGGCGGTGGTGGTTTCATCCCGCCGGGCGAGGGCAGCCGGCCGGAGACGGGTTACAACGGCAAGGCCTTCGACGAAGAAACCTACATCGAGACGATCCCGAAACTCTTTATGCACGTGCGGGACAAGCTTGGCTGGGATGTGAAGCTGCTGCATGATGTCCACGAGCATTTGACGGGATGGGGCGCGCTGGAGCTGGCGAAACGTTTTGAGCCGGCGCGGATGTTCTTTGTCGAAGACATTCTGCCCCCCGAGCAGATTGACTACTACAAACACATTCGAGGATTGACCTCGACACCGATGGCGATGGGCGAGTTGTTCACGCATCCGCATGAATGGCGTCCACTGATTGCGAATCGGCTGATCGATTTCTTCCGGGGCCGGGTCGGGATGATCGGAGGCATCACACAAGCGAAGAAGATCGCGGCGCTGTGTGAGCAGTTCGGTGTGCGCACGGCGTTTCAAGAGGGCGGTGAGAACGACCCGATCAATCAGCTCATCGCCTACCACGTTGATTTGACGATTCAGAGCTTCGGCATCCAGGAGGAGAACGACTTCTCCGAGGCGGTGTTTGAAATGATGCCTGGAGCAGCGCGGATTCGCGGCGGCTATCTCTACGGCAGCGATAAGCCGGGGCTGGGAATCGACCTCAACGAACAGATCGCCGCGAAGTATCCGTTGCGTGACAACCCTCGCAGCGCCAACTGGACGACCGTGCGGGGCATGGATGGCTCGGTGGTGCGTCCGTAATCAAGGACGTTCAGTCGGTGGCTTATCCCCGGGACCAGGGAGGGGAGCCTTCGCGTCGCCCGCAGCCTCCGCTTCGAGCAGCGCGTCGAGATCCGGGTGCGCGTAAATGACACCGGCGCCTTGTTCTGCATCAGACCGCCGGTGTCGGCAGTAGGTCCGTAGGTGCTGTGCAGGTCGCGGTTAAGCATGCGCAGTAGCGCCGTCTGCTGGCCGCGATGATGGGCGGTGTGAGCGATCCGCCGGACCATGATCCAAGCGCGGGACCGTGGTACCTCGAAGAACGTCACCGTTTCTTCCCACCACGCGTCGTCTTTGTCGCGTAGTGCTTCGAGGCGTTCGCCGGAGTCTTCGGCATAGCGGCGGATGAACTCCAATCGTGTCTCATCTTCCGGCAGGGGCGGCGCGCCGACATCTACGCCGAGGATGTTGATGAACCACAGGTTCTCACTGACGCATTGATGCACCATCTGCTCGCGAACGCTACGTCCGCGCGGATCGCTCGGATGGGGGCGGAATGGGAGATGCTCGTCTTGGAACATGCTCCACACGCTGAGCACCTTCAAGCGCTCGGTTTCGTAAGTGTCGATGAGGAATTGATAGCGCGTCATAATTTGCTCACGGTTCGGGTTTCGAGGTAACAGGATCTCGGTACCCAGCGTACAATGGAGGCGAACCTGAAGGCGTTGACGGCGAAGTGGCCTTGAGTTTCACCCTCTTGATGATGAGATGTTCCCGGCATCTTGCGCTACTACTGGTTGGCGGTGCGATGTTGTGCGTTCCAGGGTGGGGTACCGCCCGGTCGGGCTTTGAAGGCAACGTACTTCCTCTTCTGAAATCAAAGTGTGTCGCGTGCCACGGCGCGGAATCGGCGCAGGCGGAGTTGCGTCTCGAGTCACACCAGTCGATCCTGGCGGGCGGCAAGTCGGGACCGGCGGTTTTCCCTGGCTCTCCCGAGACGAGCTTACTGTTGCAGAAAGTCGTCTCGGGTGCAATGCCTCCGGTCGGCGAGAAGCTGACTGACGACGAAGTTCAACTTCTCCGCGATTGGATTCACCAGGGTGCGCGCGGAGCCGCTAAGTCAGGTCCGTTGATCACGGACAAAGACGTCCTGCCGATTCTGCAAATGCGCTGCGTTACGTGCCACGGCAAGACCCGGCGCGAGGGCGACCTTGACCTGCGGACGATCGCGAGTCGTCTCACGGGGGGCCGGTCGGGGCCGGCGCTTGTACCGGGCGACCCCAAGGCCAGCATGATGTTCCGGCGCGTCGTCTCGGGCGAGATGCCTCCGCCGCACATGCTGTTCGAGAACAACGTCAAGTCACCGACCGATGCCGAAGTCGAGACGCTTCGGCAGTGGGTCGCGTCTGGGGCGAAGCCGGCTCCGAAACGAGTCGTCGAGGTGCGCGAGAGCGAGTCTCTTGTCACCGATGACGATCGGCAGTTCTGGTCGTTTCAGACTCCCCAGCGCCCGGCTGTTCCCAAAGTCAAGCATGCTGACCTCGTACGCAATCCGATTGACGTCTTCCTGTTGCGCAAACTCGAAGAGAAGCAACTGAGCTACTCGGTGCAGGCCGACCGGCTCGACCTGTTGCGTCGCGCGTACATCGACCTGATCGGGATGCCGCCCACGGCCCCCGAAGTGGAAGCGTACTTGAGCGACGACAGACCCGATGCCTATGAGCACATGATCGACGAGCTGTTGGAATCGCTACGCTACGGGGAACGATGGGCGCAGCCCTGGCTCGATCTAGCGGGTTATTCCGATTCGGAAGGAATTATCGACGCGGACAAAGTGCGGCCTTATTCCTGGCGCTATCGAGATTCGGTGATTCGCGCCTTGAATCAAGACAAGCCGTACGACCGCTTCGTCACCGAGCAACTGGCCGGTGACGAAGCGGTCGATCACAAAGACCTGAAAGAGGCCACACAGGAAACCATCGACATCCTGGCCGCGACTGGCTTTCTTCGGATGACTCCCGACGGGACGTATTCGCCGGCAAACGGTTCGTTGGGTGAGCGCATGAACGTCATCGCCGACGAGATCCATGTACTGGGGTCCGCCGTGATGGGACTAACGGTCGGTTGCGCTCGCTGCCACAGCCATAAGTACGACCCGATTCCGCAACGCGATTACTACCAGTTGAGCGCCGTGCTCCAAACAGCGCTCGATCCCTACGACTGGGTTCCGCCGACCAAGCGCCTGCTCGAGGTTGGCCTTGCGTCGGAATGGAAGGAAGTCACGGAGCACAACGAGCCAATCGAAGCCGAGATCAAACGCCTGGAGAACGCCCTCAAGCGGAAGGCGGAACCTCTCCGCAGGCAGGTTATTGAGGAGCGACTGACAAAGCTACCCGAGGCGGTGCGGCAAGACTTGCATCGTCTGGAAGAAACTCCTGTCGAGCAGCACAGCGACATTCAGAAGTATCTGGCAAAGAAATTCGCCGACGTACTGAAGGTGGACGACGCCGAGTTAGAGAAGCTATCCACCGAATTCAAAGCCTTCCGAGAGACAAAGAAGAAGTCGCTCGACGAGGCCAAGAAGAAACTCAAACCTGAGCCACGGATTCGGGCTCTCTACGATATGGGCGGTGAGCCGTCCCCCGTGTACCTGCTGGGCCGCGGCGAAGCGCAGTCGCTCATCGAGAGAGTCACGCCGGATGTCCCGTCGGTATTCCGCGTAGGCCTTACGCCCTTCGAGCGCGAGCAGCCGTGGGACCATGACGGCACGAGCGGGAATCGGCTCGCCCTGGCACGCTGGCTCACGCAGCCGGATCATCCACTGACGGCGCGGGTGATGGTGAACCGCATCTGGTTGCATCACTTTGGACGCGGTATCGTCGAGACGGCATCGAACTTTGGGCGCACAGGTGCCGCGCCAAGCCATCCGGAATTATTGGACTGGCTGGCGACCGAGTTCGTGCGAGAGCACTGGAGCATCAAAGCAATGCATCGGCTGATGATGACCTCCTCCGCCTATCGCCAAAGCTCGGGGGTGAGCGACCGAGCGACGGACCAGGACCCCGAAAATAAGTTACTTTCGCGCATGCCGCTGCAACGCTTGAGCGCCGAATCGCTCTACGATTCAATCTTGCGCGTGACGGGAAGACTCGACACCACGCCGTTCGGGCCTCCCGACCAGGTAACCACGAAAGAGAGCGGCGAGATCGTTGCCGACGGCACAAAGAAAGGCTGGCGGCGCGCCGTCTATATACTGAAACGGCGCAAAACGCCGGCTACGATTCTGGACGTCTTCGACTTACCGCAGTTGAATCCGAATTGCACGGAACGGTCACAGTCAACGGTCGCGACGCAGGCTTTGCAGATGTTGAACGGAGAGACGGTTCGCGGGCATGCGCGCTACATGGCGGCTCGATTGATCGACGAGTTCCCGGATGACCGTGAGAAGCAGATTGAGCAACTCTACTTGCGTGCCCTAACGCGGCAGCCCAGCGCGGAGGAAGTTGCATCGGGTCTAGCTACTCTCGACAAGCTCGCAGGCGAGTGGCGCGGCCATTTGGATAACAAAAACGACGATGCGCCGCGCCAGTTCACGGCACGCTGGTCCGCGCTGGGTTCGCTGACGCATGCGCTGCTGAGTTCGGCTGAATTTCTGTACGTGGACTGAAGCGCCCCGAGAGGAAGGGAGCGATGGGTATGAAACCGACAGATCGGACGATGAGCCGCCGAAGCTTCTTCTCGCGAGTTGGCGATGGTCTACACGGCGCCGCTCTTGCGAGTCTGCTCGGGACAGACCTCTATTCGCCCTGGTCGGCGTCCGCGGCGACGGCGCGGGTTCACGGTTTCCAACCACGCAAGCCGCACTTTGAGCCGAAAGCCACGTCCGTGATCCACCTGTTCATGAATGGCGGGCCAAGCCAGGTCGATCTGTTTGATCCCAAGCCGATTCTTGAGAAGTATGCCGGCAAGGAAGCGCCGCGGGATATCCGCAATCAGCTTGAGAACCCTCAGCAGGCCGGCGGCTTTCTGCCCTCGCCCTACAAGTTCGCGCAACACGGCGAGTGCGGCATGGATGTATCGGAGGCACTGCCGCATCTGGCGAAACAGGTCGATGACATTTCTCTTGTTCGTTCGATGCACGGCGAGCATTTCAACCACGAACCGTCGCTCTATCTGATGCACTCCGGGCGGACTCTGCCGGGACGGCCCTCGCTTGGTTCCTGGGTGACGTATGGACTGGGGAGCGAGAACCAGAACCTGCCGGGATACGTGGTGCTTGACGATCCGAAGAACTTGCCAGTGAATGGCATTCAGAATTGGCAGGCAGGCTGGCTGCCGCCGGAGTTCCAGGGCACGCGCTTTCGCTCGGAGGGTCCACCGCTTCTGAACCTGAAACCGGAACAGGATCTACCGTCTCCGCTCGTGGAAGCAGAACGTGATCTTCTGCGGCGACTTGATGAAACTCATCGTGAACGACGGCCGCGCTATCCGGAGCTCGATGCCCGTATCGCCAGCTATGAGTTGGCTGCGCGGATGCAGGTCGAAGCCACGGATGCGCTCGATCTGTCGCAGGAGAGCGAGAAGACCAAGGAAATGTACGGGCTTAACGACGAGCAGACACGATCCTACGGCACCCGCTGCCTGATGGCCCGGCGTCTTGTCGAACGCGGCGTGCGGTTTGTTCAGCTCTTCATCGAGTATCAGATCTGGGACGCGCATTCGAAGCTCCAGGAAAATCTTGACTACAGTTGCGGCAAGACCGACAAACCGGTTGCGGCGCTATTGACCGACCTCAAACAGCGTGGACTGCTCGATAAGACGCTCGTGCTGTGGGGCGGTGAGTTCGGCCGCATGCCCGTCTCACAAGAGGGTGGGGCCGCCGCTGCCGGTCGTGACCACGGTCCGATGGGCTTCAGCATCTGGATGGCCGGGGGCGGCTTCAAGCGCGGCTACACGCATGGCTCCACTGACGAGATCGGCTACCACGCCGCCGAGGATCGAGTGAGCGTGCACGACCTGCATGCGACGCTTCTCCACCAACTTGGCATGAACGCACGTCAGTTGACCTACGAGCGTCACGGACTCGATGAACGCCTGACTGACCAGTACCCCGCACGGGTCGTCAAAGAAATTCTTACCTGAGGTGGCGTTGCCCTGAAGTCCGCCTGAGTTTGTCCCCTACAGCCAAACGGCGTGGCTGATGATTTCGGGCGGAAAGCGGTGGCGTCGATACAACGATTCCATGCGCCGATTGTCGCCGACCGCGTCCATCGTCAGGACGCACTGCCCACTTCCCTGGCAGGCGCCGGACCAGGAGATGAATTGCGACTCGGGATCCGGGTTTGCGGTCAGCGTAACGACGGTGCCCTCCGGATAATCGGGGAAGAGCTGGTCGTTGTCGGTGCTGACGTGGCCGCTGCCGTCGCCCTCCTTTCTGATCGTCAGCCGGAAAGTCTTCGGTTCGCTGGGTCCTCTGACGACCGTGGACACCGTCTCACTCGTCCTGTCGACCCCGTCGACTGTCGCAACTGCTACGAAATGGATTGTTGTTCCTGGAAAGAAGGTGATCGGGTCGAGCGGGAGTTCGACGGAGAAAACACGGTCGCGGACCATTGTCTCCGGGGGCGTCAAACCGCAACGGCTGGGGATCGTACTCCGCGCCGTACCGAAGCTCAGAGCTGCTGACTTTGATTCCACCGGCGACCTCCCACTGGACGACTATAGTTTGGCCTGCCTCCACGGATGGCTGCTGCTGCTGCGTCCAAGTGACTTTGGGTGCGGGCTCGTCGCCGACTTTGACCCCCAATACCGCACGTGGACGACCGTTTGCCAGCAAGAGGCCGGTCTTCGACTGCAATTGGTACCAGTAGGTATTGCCCCTGGTCGAAGATTTGCCCATTACTTGACCTTCGCCGTTACAGTCGAGCGTCGCCGGCGCTTCGGGATGTTGAGAGAGAGTGAGGACTCCAAGCCGGCCGATGGGATCGATGTTCACAGAGGCTCTGCTCAACAGGATTTCACGGGCGTTCTGACCCGGCTTAAAACTAGTGAAATTTCAAATCGAGAATCTCGGAGAGACACTCGGTAGTTTTTTCGACGCGTACTCGATTGAATGGTCTCTGACTTTTTCAATGGCTGCCCTCGACAGCTCTTTCGGCAACCCTGGAATCCGCAGAAACTTCGAGAGCGCCTTATTCTTCTCTCTATCCTTCTTGCTCTCCTCTTGAAGGAGACTAGCGAGCTGGTCAAGAGCCTCCTCCTTGAAGATTTCAAACATATCAGCAGCGCCGCGTGTCGCGACGAAGCGTCCATAAACGCGAAACGGCTTCATTTCCTTGACTTCGAGATCGATGCGGAGCTTCGGGTCTACTCGCAGGGACTCCAGCGAGTTCGTGTCGAAGTCGATCCAGAACTGTTTCAAAAACAAAGAGTAATCGCCGTAAGCAGCTACGGTGCCTAACGTCTGGTAAGTGTCGGCAGTTCGCTGGAAGTAGTCATCCAAGAGGCTCGTGCAGGCGTTGAGATCTTCGTCACACTCTATAAAGATTGATGTGGGAACCAGATACGGGACCTCAATTATGACCTGCCTCCACAAGTTGCACCACTTTCTAAGTTAGGATCTGGGCCGTTTTCGGCGGGCGCAGGGGCGGAGCCCCGTAGCTCGCTGAAAACGGCTCGAATGCCTCCGGTGTCGGTGGCCGATAGC
>Ga0315339_1000505_pt1 | contig 47544 bp, 33 predicted proteins | sample ASW17metaG_FD_204514 | JGI IMG/M metagenome (GOLD analysis project Ga0315339, IMG submission 204514) | Ammonia-oxidizing marine archaeal communities from Pacific Ocean, United States - ASW #17 | ecosystem: Environmental > Aquatic > Marine > Oceanic | place: USA: California | collected 2016-12-05 | reverse complement strand
CGACACTGGAGAGCATAAGCGTCATTGCCAACAAGCTCGAACGTGACGGGGCACTCGCCGAATGGGTCCTTGGAGAAGAATCCGCGGATACGTTCCGTGGCGCCATCGACGAAGGCAATGAACTGCTTACCCTGCTCAACCAGGACTGGCAGGAATGGTCCGGTGAGATCGACAAGGTCATAGCCCAGGCCGACGCATTCGCTCAGGCCATGGAGAACCTCTCCGAACTGATCAATGACAACTCGGGAACCTTCCAGGACATCGTTGAGAACGTCGACGAGGCGATTGCCACGGCGGCAGCCTGTGTCAAGGAGTTCCGTGAGACTTCATGGCCCCAGGTCGAGGACTTCATCGACCGGGCCCAGGTGACGATTTCGGATGTCCAGGATGCCGTTGGAGACATCAAGGTCCGTTCCGGAGCGTGGCTGGGTGACATCGACTCGACGCTTGCAAACCTGACTATCGCCTCACTGCAGCTCAACCAGTTGCTGACCGAGGTCAAGGCCAGTCCATGGCGACTGCTCTACCGTCCAACCGACAAGCAACTTGGACAGGAACTTGTCTACGAGGCCTCCCGCAACTTCGTCTTCGGCGCTGCGGATCTGAAGGCTGCAGCCGATTCGATGCAGCGTCTCATCGATGCCCGTGGAGCCGCTCTTGCTCCTGATGATCCCCAGTTGCGGGTCATACGCGAGAACCTGCTTCGCAGCGTCGAACGGTATCAGCAGGCACAGGAACAGTTGATGGACGTGCTTCGTGGGCCTGTCGAGGACAGCGGGTCGAAGTGAATGGACCCCACCTGGTAACGGACCCCACCGATCCAAGGTTGGATGTATTCCGTGATGTCCGTGATCGCGACCTGCTGGGCCGTGATGGCCTGTTCATGGCCGAGTCCGAATTGGTTCTCCGTCGATTGCTGGCCACCCCCGAACGTCTGCACTCGCTGCTTCTTTCTCCATCGAAGTTCGATCGATTGAAGGATGAGTTGAGCTCATTGCCGGATGCAGTTCCGGTCTACACCGCCGAGATCGAGATCATGGGGTCCATCTCGGGATTCCATATCCATCGGGGAGTCCTTGCTGCCGGGATTCGTCCCGATGATTCTCTGCTGCTGCCATCCAGCGCGCTTGGCCACCTGAAGGGGAGCGGTCGGTGCACGCTGCTGGTTGTCGAGGGTGTGACGAACGTGGACAACATCGGTGCCTTTTTCAGGAATGCAGCCGCATTCGGAGCTGACGGCCTGCTCTTCGATGCAACGTGCGTCGATCCCCTCTACCGGAAGGCGGTCCGGGTTTCCATGGGCCATGTTCTTGCACTGCCCTGGGCGATCGCAGCCCCGGGGACCTGGCTCGATACATTGCAGGAACTCCGGGACACGTGGGAGCTTCACCTCATCGGCGCAGAGACGGAACGCGGTGCCAGGCCGGCCTGGGAGATCGACTGGCCGGAACGCTGCGCAATCATCGTCGGATCTGAAGGTTCTGGATTGCCAAGTGAAACCATCGATGTCTGCGACGCACTGGTGGAGATTCCGATGGATGGAAACGTGCCGTCACTGAACGTGGGGCTTGCTTCGGGTATCTGCCTCTATGAACGGTCGAGACAGGCAACGTGCAGGGAAGCCTAGGCTGTTCGTTGAGCCCCGCTGATCATTGGCTTCGTGAGAATCAGCGGGGCGCCCCCGACGACTTCACCGGTTTCGCCATCGATCCGCTCTATGTTCGCGCCGAGGTTGTTCAACTGCTCCTCAATCCGGACGTAGCCTCGGTCGACGTGGTAGATCCGGCTGACCTCCGTCTCACCCCTGGCAGCGAGCCCGGCAAGAATGAGACCCGCAGAACCACGGAGATCACTGGCCATGACCGGGGCGCCGATGAGTTCATCGACTCCCTGGACGACGACCGTCGGGCCTTGCCGTACCAGTTTGGCTCCCATCCGGTTGAGTTCCGGAACATGCATGAAGCGGTCCGGGTAGATCTTCTCGGTGACGATGGAGTTGCCATCGGCGAGGCAGAGAAGGGACATCAATTGGGCCTGCAGGTCGGTGGGGAAGCCCGGATATGGCTGTGTCGTGAAGAGCACGGGTTTGAATGGTCCATCGGCAGCCACCCGGACGGCACACCGGTTGGATAGGTCTTTGGCCGGATCGACGCGTTCAACCACGATGCCGATTTCATGCATCAGGTGTGTCAATGCAAGCAGGTGATCCCAGGGGTAGTTCTCGAAGGTGACATCTCCGCCCGAGATCGCGGTTGCGATGGCGAGCGTTCCAGCGACGATGCGGTCGGGGAGAACCTCGTGTTCGGCGCTGTGCAGTTCATCAACACCTTCAATGGTGATCCGAGGTGTTCCGGCACCGCTGATGCGTGCGCCCATCGCATTCAGAAGAACCGCGAGATCGGCGATCTCGGGTTCACATGCAGCAGACTCGATCACCGTGCACCCACGTGCCAGCACAGCCGCAGACATGATGTTCGCTGTGCCGAGCACCGTGGAACCGTATGGACCTCCAAGGAAGATCGTTGTTCCGATCAACTTCTTGGCACGTGCAACGATGTCGCCGCCCTCGAGCGTGATCTGTGCTCCCAGTGCTTCGAGTCCCCTCAGGTGCAGGTCGACCGGTCGGTCGCCGATGGCGCAGCCACCGGGCATGGAGACTCGTGCTTCACCTCGACGTGCAAGCATCGGACCCAGGGTGCAGATGCTGGCACGCATCGTCTTGACGATTTCGTAGCGGGCATGCAGCTTGGTGGCATCGGTGACCTGGAATGTATAGTCCCGCCCCTGGGCATGGATATCGACGCCCAGTTCCCGCAGGAGCCTCGACATGTTCCTCACGTCCATCAGCGGCGGGATTCCCCGCAGGTGGACCGGCTCATCGCAGAGGAGCGAGGCAGCCATGAGGGGGAGAGCAGCGTTTTTGGATCCGTCGACACCGCAGCGTCCGCTGAGTCGGGTTCCACCCTGGATTCGAAATGCGTCCATGTTCGGCCTTCATCCTTGACCTTGGGGTGGATCCTGGGAGCCTCCGATGCTCCTCATGACCGGATCCTACCACACCTTCCAAGGCGCAGAAAAGAACCCCTTCTATACTGTCGCCGTGAACGACCCTATCGCTCCAGAACTTGGTGAAGTACAGATGCATGCGGTGAAGCCCAAGGCACCCGTGGTGGGCCGTGTCGTCTCCACGGAATCCTGCATGCAGGGGAGATCAGCGAGTTTCGTCCGCCATGTATCCATCGACGTCTCCGGGACGCCCCTGGCCGGCTCCTTTCGAACGGGGCAGGCGTTCGGGGTCATTGCTCCGGGTGAGGACGGGCGGGGGAAGCTCCACGCCGTCCGACTCTACTCCCTGGCATGCCCGACCCAGGGCGAAGACGGGAGTGGCAATGTCATTTCCACGACCGTGAAACGTGTCATCGACGAGTACAGTGCCGAGAAGGAGACCGATGACCAGGAAGCCCATCACCTGTTCCTCGGGGTCTGCAGCAATTATCTCTGCGACCTGAAGGTCGGGGACGAGGTGCTTGTCACGGGGCCTGCCGGGAAGCGATTTCTCCTGCCAGCGGATCCTTCGAAGCATGATTACCTGTTCATCGCTACTGGAACCGGCATTGCTCCCTACTACGGCATGGTCAGGGAACTGCTGCAGGGGCCGGGTGACCCCGCTTCCAGTGAGATCCACCTGGTCATGGGGACTCCCTATACCACGGACCTGCTCTACGACGAGTACTTTGCCTCGATGGAGCAGGAGCACGAGTGTTTTCACTACCACCGTGTCATCAGTCGATCCGATGTCCGTCGTGAATACGTCGATCGATACATTGACCGTGAGATGGATTCGACGTTCCGATCATTCTTCTCGAATCCACGAACACTCATGTATCTCTGCGGCCTTGAGGGGATGGAGTCGGGCATGTATCGCATGCTCGCCCGCCATGGTCTTTCAGAGGGTTTCGTAGAGGTCAAGGAGCCCTTGACACTCGAAGAACACGAGACATGGGATGCCAAATCGATGAAGCGGAATGTCAAGTCCGGTCCTCGAAGTCTCGTCGAAGTCTACTGAGTCTTGTCGGGCTGTTCGCCACCATCATCCGTTGGCGGGGAGGCGTATCCCTGGCGTTTCAGCAATGACCAGGCCAGCCAGCCCATTGCCAGCATGCCTGCAGTCGCGATGAGCATCTTGAACATGGGGTGAAGTTCCCATTGATCCGAGGAGGGTCAGTGACGTCGTCGACGTGTCCTGAGTCCGGCAAGTCCGAGCAGGGCGAGCACGCCTGGTGCAGGTACGACGACCTCGATGAGTGCCTGTGCGAATCGATTCTGGTCCTTCCAGTCATTCCATCCGTAGACGGTCGATCCATCGACATCCACGCCCCAGTTCATGACCGCGACATTCTCGTCTTCCCAATTTCCGTTTGGTTCCCCAGGAGCCCAGTTGGTCCAGTCGAAGACTTCGCCACTGTCCCAGGACCAGTTCCCGTCCAGGTCGAGATCATTCAGGCCGATCCACATCGTGGTCAATGAGTACGACTGGATCCAGTCGGTCTCAGCCTGGCTGGTTACGGATGCCAGGTAGCTCTCTGCGCCCAGCTCGATGCCCAGTTGTTCTGCAGCTTGTCGAGCATCGTAGTACTCGAGTTCCAGGTCCGTGACGTAGTAGTCATGCCCGTTGTAGGACCCGATGTAGTCGTAGACGATGTCCGCCTGGGCAATGCCTCCGACTCCCAGTGCTGCAAGAATGCAGGGAATCAGGGTGTGCAGGTTGATTCGGCTTCTGTTCATGATCGAGTCCCTCTTGGTTTCTCAGTAACTGCTGAGGTTTCCTTGTCTCCAGGGCAGCTTCTCATCGCGTCGGCTGCCGGGAAGGGTGGTTTCAATTCCATGCTTCCAGTACGGCAAGGAGATCGAGTACATCAACGAGCTCGTTGCGATCGGCATCCCCGTTGCAGGGAGTAGGTGTATCAGGACACTCGCCCCAGTCCTGCAGCACGACGAGCAGGTCGAAGATGTCGATCCTGCCATCGAAGTTCAGGTCACCGCCCTGCATGGACCGTTCCAGGTCATAGAAGTAGGCAGCCCCGGCTTCGTCATCCTGCCAGGGAGCGCCAAGAAGCACGTTGCTTCCCGAGAGAGCGGCCTTGTAACCGACCCTGGCACCATTTTCGCCGTCCGTCGTGACGAGCTTGACGACTTCCACCCAGCCATCCTCTGTTGTTTCCTCGTAGAGGTAGCCATGTCCTGGACTGTCTGGATAGCCGTAGCAACCGATGGCGGCACGTGAACCATCGATCGAAACCGATGATCCGAATTTCTGCCATGCCTCGTCCCCGGAGGGGACCAGTTGTTCCTGTTCCGTCCAGGTATCGTCGCTTCGGTTTCGCCTGTATACGTAGGCAGCTCCGGCGTTGGGAGCGGCAGCATCGTTGTAGATGGCGCCCACGACGGCCAGGTCACCATCGACGTTGAGATCGACGGCGTACCCGAAGTAGTCGAAGGCCGCGGTATCGCTGCCGACAAGTCGGTGTTCCTCTTCCCAGTCGTTATCACTTCTGTCGAGGTAGAAGATGTAGGCACTGCCGGCCGAGAGACCATCGATGTTGTCCCTTGGTGAGCCGACAATGATCCTGTCTTCTCCAAGAGCCACGCTTGTACCGAACTTCACCGTGGGAGAAGAAGGAACGAGTCGTTGCACCAGTTCCCAATCGCAGCATCCGTCGTATTCGTATACCCAGGCTGTCCCTGAGGAGGGGCCTTCGACGTCCGAGAGGTAGGCTCCGACGACGGCTGTCGTTTCAGAGATCGCGACCGAGCAACCGAAGAAGTCGCTCCATTGTCCGTTCGGTGCGACAAGCTGTGCTTCTTCAACCCAGTTGCCGTTGTTGTGGCGGCGATAGATGTAGGCGGCACCTTCGCGGGTCGCGATGGGGTGGAGCGGTGCACCGGCGATCAGCAGGCTTCCGCTCACATCCACCGAATAGCCGAGGTTCTCAAATACGTTTCCATTCGAAGCTGTCAGGAGATGCTCGTTGCCTGCTGCATCGATGACGGTGACAGAACCTGCATCGCCACCTCCCGAGTTGTTATCCCGGGGAGAGCCGATTGCCATCGTGGCTCCATCCATCGCGATGGACCAGCCGGCACTGTCGTTCGACATGCCACCGGAGGGGACGACCTTCTCGGTTTCGGTAATGGAATCAACTGCAAGGGCAGTGCCGATTGATGTAAGGCATGTCAACGACAGTGTGATCGCAGTGAACGTATTCATGATCTTGCCTTCCCTGGTAATCGACCCTTGTTGATCCGTGTGCCCCGGTTCTCAAGCCGTGATATTCTGGCTCGAAGTGGCGAAGGTGCAACTGGAATAGGGGCGTTGTGGACAACTTGGGTCCGAGAACATCGATTGCAGACCCTTCAGGCCGCATGACCCTCCTGACCATGATCGGCTAAACCTTCCTGGCGAGATCAGACAGGGTGTGCAGGCTCAGCGTTTCCGTGCGTAGATCAGAAGCGTCGAGGCCAGTGGTGGGGGCATCAGCCTGTGAGCAATGACACCGAGCCTGTAGGCCAGGCTTGAGAAATGCATGTAGGCAGGTTCCGCTTCATGTTGCAGGACAGTCACGTCGAAACCGGCTTTATGCATGCTGCGCATCACGGACCGCTTCGTATTGCATCGGTAGAACGTTGGAAAAACATCCTCGGCCTTCCGTTTACGCTGCACCTTCGAAGTGACCGCGGCATGGAATCGGTTGGGGATCAGCGAAGCGATGATCGAGATGTAACTGTGCTTGTTGGGTGTTCGAAGGCAGACATGCCCGCCCGGTTTCATGACACGCCGACACTCGGAGAAGAAGGAGTCCGGATTCTCGACATGTTCAAGGACGCAGTTGCTTACGGCCAGGTCAATGCTCTCGTCCTCGATCGGCCACTTGTCAAGATCCTCGATCATGTGGAAGGTGTCCAGGTGTGGGTTCGTGTTCCCTTCCTCCTCGACATCGATTCCGGTGACCTGGCGGGCCCGCCCCTTGAAGTTCCTCAGGGAGTTTCTCCAGGGTGATGTCTGGTCATCGATGTAGGCGCCGCGGCCACACCCGATATCAAGGACGTGTGCATCCGCCGACAGCAGGGCATTGACCCTTGCATAGAAGGCGACAATGCCGTCGCATCGAGCATATCCCCCGTATGCAAGTTCCGGGTAGGCGCGAAGCGTGGTTGCATTTTTTACTGCCATCGTGGTATCGAAGTATACCTGATGGTTCAGTCACAGCGACATATGGAGCATGCCGGGCTCAGCCGAGTTTTCTGCGTTCTCGAACGCAGAGGTGCAGTCCCGCGGCAAGGATCATGGCGATCCCGATCAGGAGGAACATTGTTCGGAAGTCCGATGCATCTGGTCCTTCAACATGTCCGCGAGTCGCGGCAAGCGCATCGACAACAAGTCCGAAGACCCACACGAAGACCCCTGCAAGCAGCATGCCGATGAAGTTGACGAATGCGATTGCCGATCCACGGGTCTCCCTGGGTGCTGCGCTTGCGGCCAGTGGATATCCAAGGATGTAGGTACTCGTGCACAGGCCCCAGCCAAACAGGAGGAAGGCCATGGAACTGGTCGTGAGTCCGGATATGGTGAGAATCAGCAGTGTCAGAACGCTGGTCGATATGGCGCCGGCTATGAGCAGTGGCTTCCTGCGTCCCATGCGGTCTGAGAGCCAGCCCGCAAGGGGCGAGCCGAGAGCAACTCCCAGGTAGAACCAGGCGAAGAGGTGGCTTCCCTCCAGTTCCGGGATGGAAAGCAGTTCCCCGAGGGATCGTGGTCCCCAGTTGGCTGCAAGGGGAAGTGGCAGGTACACGAGGGCGCACGCCAGGCTGATCATCCAGATGGCAGGCTTTCTCATCACCTTGCCGAGACCCCCGATTGCTTCACGAATGGAGCATCTCTTGTTGATGCCATTCACATCCATGTACCAGGTGGGTCGCTGGGGCACGATGCACCAGATTCCTGCAGCAATCACCAGCCCGACACCGGCAAGAACAATCATGTCAGGTCGCCATTCTGGTGGTTGGCCGAAGATGTCGGCCAGGAACCATTCCGTGAAGATGCCGATTCCGAACCCCATCCCGGCCGTGAGTCCGGTCAGGAAGGCGACCTTCTCTTCGTGGAACCAGACGATCGCAACGTAGATGGCCCCGATGAATGCGAATGAAGAGCCGAACCCGACAATGAACCTGCTGACGGCAAGCCCGGAAGCTGTCTCCGCCATGGCGAAGACGACAAGTCCGATCGAGCAGAAGACCGCGGCAAGGGTCAGAAGCAGTCTTGCCCCGAAACGATCCAGGAGTACGCCGACGGCCAGTTGCATGGGAGCATAGGCGTAGTAGTACATTCCAAGAGCACCGCCCATGCCTCCTTCGTCGAGATGGAACTGCTTCTCGAGATCCTTCTCGATGACTCCCGGTGCGACACGGAGGAGGTATTCATAGAGAAAGAAGAGCGCTGGAACAAACCAGACAATCCACGCCATCGGATGACCCGGTGCACCGTGATCATTGACACGCGCCAATCCAAGTGGACGCCCCATGATTCAGTGCTCCACCACGACCTTGACGAATCGCTTCAGCAACCCATCCGTTTCATTGGTGTCGCGGCAGCGTTCTGCAACGAATTGGTCATAGTCCATGCCGGTAATCTTCTGGACGTACTTCGGGTAGTACCGGAGGCGATCCAGGAGTTGGGACAGGTTCAACTCTGGATGAAATTGCGTGCAGTAGATGGGTTTCCCTGGGATCATCCATCCCTGGTTGGTTGTTCGATCCGAGGAGGCAAGGCAGATGGCCCCCTCGGGCAGTTTCGTGACCAGGTCTTCATGTCCCATCTGGGCGGGAAAACTGTCTCCAAGGATGGAGAAGACCGGGTCGGCGTGTCCTGCATCCGTCAGGGAGAGGGTGTAGGTTCCAACCTCGGCGGAGTCGGGGTCGGTTCGGACTTCGCCACCAAGCGCCCTGGCCATTGCCTGGCATCCCCAGCAAGATGCGAAGGTTGGTATGTCGTTGTCGAAGAGCATCTGCATGGCTGTCATTGCAGGTTCAAGCCAATCGCCACCTTTGACGACCGAATAGTCGCCACTGCCTCCGAGCAGCACGGCATCACAACTCCGGAGTTCATCACCGGAGGGGCATCCCCCGAGCAGGTCCCAGGTATGAATCTGATCAACGGGACAGTCCAGGTGCGCCGCGAAGCAACGCACCTCGTGGGGAGCCATTGGATCATCCTGGTTGCGTACCTGCATCAACAGGTATTCGTGGTCAGCCTGCATGATCGGGATGATAGCAGGGGGCCTGTTGCTTTAATCAGTTCTTCGAAGCAGGATCTGGTTCGAGACGGGGACCCGCTTGTGGGCAGTCCGTTCTCCACTGGGCCATGAGACTTCGACGTCAATCATCTCGATGCCCGGAGGAATGGAGATGTGTACTTCCGGGGGCATGGTCGACTGGAAGCAGGCGCCACCGGGTATCCATCGGGTGAACTTCTCGTCGCCGGCACTGATCACCAGTCTTGCTCCGGGAGCGTAGCGGTCACCTGCACCTTCACGTTCATCAAGGAGACCAATGATGACACCGCGGCGATCGGTCTCGATGTTGTTCTGCAGGATCCGCACCGGGCCATTGAGTTCACCGATGATCAGGTCGAGGTCACCATCCCGGTCGAGGTCTCCAGTGACGAGAGTTCGGTCCCGGTGGGGCGTAGCCAACCAGTGCTCCGTTGCGCGGGAGGTTTTGAATCGACTGCCGTCACGCTCCATGAAGACCGGGGGCTGGAGGTATTCCGAATCCATCGAGTCGAGCGTCGCCTGCGGGTAGACATGTCCATTGACCATGAGCAGGTCTTCGTCTCCATCGTGATCAAGGTCAGCGAATGCCGTTCCCCATCCAAGCATCGATCGGCTTCGTAGCCCGAGGCCGGTTGCCATCGTTCGGTCATCCCACAGGCCATCAGGCGCAGCAAGGTGGAGCGTGTTGGTATCACTTGAGAAGTTGGTCGTGAAGAAATCAGGGCGAGCATCACCATTGATGTCGCCGACGGCGATTCCCATCGTCGCCTGGTCGTGCCCGTCCATGTTCGAGGCGATTCCATGTGACTGGCCGGATTCGGCAAGTCGAATCCCGTCGCCGCCGGGTTCCTGGAGAAGGAGGTGGTTCGGCATCGAGTCGTTTCCGACGAGGACATCGAGGTGCCCATCTCCATTCATGTCGAGGATGGCCAGGTTCAGACCATAGGCAGGTTCGACTTCGGCGAGACCACTTGATTCCGTTGCATTACGGAAGCGGCCGTCCCCGATGTTCTCGAAGAGCACGTCGCCTGTTGCAGGCAGTCCATGCGGCCCGCCCATGACATCATGTCCCTTGTAGAGACTTCGTGCAGGAGGCTGCTCATGGTCGAACTCAAGATAGTTGACCACGAAGAGATCCAGGTCACCATCAGCGTCGAGGTCTCCGAAGGCAGCACTGGTTGACCAGCCGGTTGTTCCGACTCCAGCCTGCTCGGTTGCATCTTCAAATGTTCCATCACCAAGGTTTCTCAGGAGGATGTTGGGGCCGTAGCAGGTGACGTAGAGATCGACTTGGCCATCCCCGTCATGGTCTCCAGCTGCTGCACCCATCGCCCATCTAGAAATGCGGATACCGCTGCCTGGTGTGACGTCCTTGAAAAGAATCCCGCTTTCGCTGGAGATGTTCTCGTAGAGTCTTGAGCCAGGTCCGTGTTCCGGATCAGCAAGGGTCGCACCATTGGCGACGAAAAGGTCAAGGTCACCATCCGAGTCGTAATCAAGCAGCGCCAACCCGCCGCCATTGACCTCGAGTATCTCGCGGGAGGGGAGTGTTCCGCTGGTGCTGCTCAGTTCAATGCCGCTGGAGTTGGTGATGTCTTGCATCAGATCGGCCGAGGACATGGCTGTCGATATCGTGAACAGGAGCATGATCGTGTGTGAAAGGATCATTCGGGGAATCCTGTCCTTGGTGTGTTTCGACGAAGTGCTGCTGCGTGTTGCTGCTCGGCGTCAACGGCAGCTGAATCATCTCCCAGTCGCCTGCAGCACCGGGCAAGGCGGTGCCATGCTTCGACCCGATCCGGGTCGATCTTCACGGCTTCCTCAAGGTGCAACCGAGCAGTGTTGCGATTCCCCTGGAGTTCATCCAGTTCAGCCATGCGAACCAGTGCCTTCGAGACACCGTCGATTCGATCGGGTCGATCCAACTGGAGTCGGCGTGCATCATTGAAGCGTGCTTCAGCCTCCTCAAGATCACCGGCGTCAAGTGCCAGGAGTCCCAGGCCGTAGTGCGAGTCGCCTTCTCCAGGTGTCATCTTGATGTGTCGACCGAACGCCTCGATCGAAGTATCGACATCCCCCAGGTAGTAACTGCTCCACCCGAGGAAATGGGCGGAGGGCGGGTACACAGGTGTTGCATCCAACGACCGCCTGAACCACTCCGTGCTGCGTGCATACCTGCGTTCGGAGTGATAGGCCAGGCCGAAGAGGAAGAGGGCGCGGGCATCTTCACCGTGCGTATCCATCCACCCTCTAAGCCGAATGCGTGCAGGGCCGGTATCACCTTCCTCGATGAGGCGATAGGCAACAGCAAGGTCCCCATCGATGGCAGGGATCTTGATACCCGCATCCCGGGTTTCATTTCCACTGACTTCCTCCGGAGTGCCTCCCCGACATCCTTGGAGGAGCAGCAGGAGCAGCAGGCTTGTAATGGCTGGTTTCATGGGTTGAAATGTTGTTCTCCGGGGTCAATCCGGGACTTTCACTCCTCTTCTGGGCGGTCTCCATTGGACTCCAGATGGATGGACTATAGACTCGAAATGGAGTACTTGAGGTTTCAATCCTGTCTTGTACCCGCTTGAGGAGAGGTTCAACGAGTGCGTTCATACAGCGCCATCCGCCGGGGGGGCGTCTTGGGACTGCCAGTCGCTCTTGCGATGGTTGCAGCCGCATTTGCAGTTGGTGACCGTGGCAGTGGGCCACTGGAGCCGCAGCCTCGAAGTGGCGACCCCTTGCAGGAACTCGATGCCGACTCATTGGCTCGTTTCCAACTTGGCCGAGTCGAGTTCGAGCGGAACATTACGGTCGAGGAAGGGCTTGGTCCGACCTTCAACCAGACCAGTTGCGCGTCCTGCCACAACAATCCAGTTGGAGGTCATGGCACGCAGACCGTGACTCGTTTCGGACGCCTGGACAAGAAAGGTGGATTCGATCCTCTGGAATCCCTTGGTGGTTCCCTGCTGCAGGCGAATGCCAACTCGGATCCCTGCCTGGAGTCGATTCCTCCGGAGGCGAACATCACCTCGTTGCGGGTGACGCTCGGCTCGCTGGGGTTCGGCCTGATCGAGGCGATCGATGATGCTGATCTCCTGGCGATTCGTGACTCGCAGGATCCATCCATTCGCGGCACAGCTCGCACGGTCCAACCTCTTGAATCTCCTGGTGTCGATCGAATCGGCCGCTTCGGATGGAAGGCGCAGGTGGCGACCGTCCTGACCTTCTCTGCGGATGCGTCGATGAACGAGATGGGCCTCACGAACCGGCTCGTGGAGTTTGAAAACGCGCCGAATGGCAACAATGAACTCCTCAAGGAATGTGACATGGTTCCCGATCCAGAGGACATGCCGGATGTCGAAGGAGTCGAGTTCATTGATCGTGTCACGGACTTCCAGCGGTTCATGGCGGCGCCACCCCAGACGCCTCGAAGTGGAATGATCGGTGAAGGACTTCTCGCCAGCGTTGGATGCACCGCCTGCCACGTGGCTCAGTACACGACATCTTCGGATACGCAGCTTGAGCCGATCCTCCAGGGACAGGTCATCCATCCCTACTCGGACTTCCTGCTTCATGACATGGGCATCGCCTCGGATGGAATTGGGGACGGACCCATAGGGGGTCGTTTCATCCGGACGCCCGTGCTCTGGGGAATCAAGGGTCGCAACCCGATGTGGCATGATGGTCGATTTGCCGATGGCACCTTCCAGGGGAGACTGGTTGCCGCCATTGCCGAGCATGATGTCTTCGGAAGCCAGGGAGTGGCGTCTGCACAGGCCTTTGCCTTGCTTCAGCCATCCGAGCAGGATGCGATCCTTCGCTTCCTCGCCTCGCTGGGTCAGGCCGAATTCGATGCAAACGGCGATGACCATGTCGGCATGGACGACTTCCTTGGAACAGGCGAGCATCCATGGGGCTTCCAGGAGTGCTGGGGATCCGTTGGTGTTCTTCCCGATGATGCCTGCGCAGTGCACGACATCGACCAGGATGGCACCATCGGCATGGGTGATTACGAGAGCTTTCTCCTCGCCTGGGACGAAGAAATCGACGATTGCGATGGGGACGGGCAACTTGATCTCCTGGAACTGCTCCAGGGCACGCAGGACGACGAGGATGCAGATGGCGTGCCTGATGACTGCCAGACCTGCCCATCGGACATCACTGGCGACAACGAGGTTGCGGTCGAGGATCTGCTTGCGGTCATTGGGGACTGGGGTCCGTGCGTGGGGTGTGATGGGGATGTAAACAACGATACGATGGTCGATGTCATCGACCTTCTTCAGGTCATTGCGGCGTGGGGGCCGTGCGATTCCGGTCCATGAAGTCTTTCCGAGGAGTCATCAAGATGCGTCAACATGCCCCGATACTGATTTCACTTCTGTCATGCACCTGCCCCGTCCTGGCAGGTGCCTGGATCAACTTTTCCGATGAGACGGGCTCACGGCTGGTCTGCGATCCGGCGCTCTGCGCAAGCGATAGCGAGGAGAAAGACTATGCATGGGGTGACGTGGATCGTGATGGTGACATCGATCTCGTCATCGTCCGAAAGGAACCATTCACGACGAGCGGTCGTGAAGTCAACGTACTCCTGATGAATGAGGGTGGAGTCCTTGTTGACCGTACGGATCAATATGCAACAGCCACGGACGTCAGTGGAGATTCCGGCTTCCTCACGCCTACGAATGACAGGGACGTGATCTTCGTCGATGTCAATGGTGATGACTGGCTGGACATGGTGACCTGCACGACGTTGATGGACAACGCACCGAAGCACGAATCACACCCGAGGATCTACATGAACCTTGGTGAAGACAACGGTTTCTGGCAGGGCTTCAGGTACGAGGAAGCCCGGATTCCACAGATGCATTCGAACGCGAGCCCCCGCTTCTGCTCGGTTGCCTCGGGTGACATCGATGATGACGGTGACGAGGATCTCTATTTTGGGGACTACGACAGCGGACCTTCCCAGATCTACGACTACAACAACAAGCTGCTGATCAACAACGGGTCCGGATACTTCACCGATGAATCAAACAGCCGAATGACGGAAGAGATGCTGCTTTCCGCCTTCGGTGCCGCCAGTGTCATCGCGGACATGAACAACGATGGCACCCTCGACGTCGTGAAGCAGACCTCGCTGAACCCGCCACAGCACGTGGCCATCGCCTACAACGGCAACTCCCCTGAGGGGTGGTTCGTCGACTACGACATCATTGATCAGAATGCCCCGTACTTCATCTCAGTCGACGACCTCAACGGCGATGGGAGGCTCGACATCGTGGTGATCGATGATGGTTCGGATCGCTACTACCTCAACCAGGGCAACGGCAGCGACGGCTTGGCGAATTTCACCTCCTACACCCTTGAGAACAGCAACGGGTTTGGTGGAAACTCGCTCATCATCGATCTCAATGGTGACAGTCACAACGACATCATCGTGACGGATGTCGACGTCGACATTTCCGGCTGCTCGAGAACAACGCACATCTACCGGAACCGTGGCGACGTGCCGAATGTCACGTTCGACGAGCAGTACGTGGGCATCGACCAGTTGGAAGGCGTGCATGATGCCGCTGTCTTCGATATCAACGGGGACGGCGTGCTCGATATGGTCTTCGGCTACTGCGGTTCAACTCGCATCTATATCCAGGAAGCTCCAACGGGAATCGTCTTCAGCTACCCGGAAGGTCTTCCAGGCCAGTTGCCACCGGGTTCACCTGTGGATGTCAAGTTCGCCCTCGCAACGATCGGGGACGTGTCCGTCGATGACGGGAGTATCCGCATGGAAGTCGGCATTGATGGGGGGAGCCTCTCGGATGTCAAGGTGGTCCAGATCGACAAGAATACCTGGCAGGGGACACTCCCCGCCGTTGCATGTACGCAGCGAGTGCAGTTCCGTGTCGAGGCCGCTTCGACCACGGGCATCGTCTTCAGTGATCCGCCGACGGGAACCAATGATGCCATCGCCTCGCTGGGAATGGACCTCCTCGTACAGGATGACATCGAGGGTGATGTCAGCAGCTGGTCGGTTGAAAACGATCCCTCGCTTGAGACGGGTGCCTGGGAGGCGGTTGATCCACTGGGAACAATATTCGGCAGTGAACTGGCGCAACCCGACAATGATGCAACCAATGGTTCCGACAACGTCAAGTGCTGGATTACGCAGAACGGTTCGGAAGGCGGCAGTGTTGGTGAAGCGGACGTCGATGGAGGTCCGACGAATCTCCTGACCCCGACCTATGACTTCGATGGCACGGACGGGACGATTTCCTACGCCAGGTGGTTCTTTGACAGTGTCGGAACCGATTCGCTCCAGACCTTCGTCAGCAATGACAATGGTTCAACCTGGACATTCGTCCACGACTCCTATTCGACGGCCCATGCCTGGGAAATCACCCAGTTCGATGTCGGTGAATACGTTGTGCCGACCGATTCGATCCGCGTTGGATTCTCGGTTGCCGATGCAGGTGATCCATCAATCGTCGAGGCCGGAATCGACAATGTCGAGGTCTCGGTCGTCATCTGCGGCTCGCCGTGCGAGGGTGATGCCACGGGCAACGGGGTCGTGGATGTCGAGGATCTCCTTGCAGTTCTCTCGGACTGGGGACAGTCCGAGGGCCTTGGCGATATCAACGGGGACGGGATTGTCGACGTTTCGGACCTGCTGCTCGTGATCGCTAACTGGGGCGATTGCGTCGATGGCTGATCGACTGGATCATGAATCGCCGGGTTGCGAATCCTCGTCCGTGCCCTGAATCGCTTCGCGAAGCGACGGCCAGGGGTCCTGCACGTGGCAGGCCCGCCCGGTCGTCTCGATGTAATCCTGGTGATAGTCCTCTGCGAGATAGAAGGTCTCGGCAGGCTCGATCTCGGTGACAATCTTCCGGGGAAACGCCTGGCTGTTCTCAAGGCCCTTCACCATCGCCCGAGCTGTTTCCAGTTGTGCATTACTGGCCGTGTAGATGCCGCTGCGGTACTGGGTTCCTCGATCAGGTCCCTGCTGGTTCAACTGCGTCGGGTCGTGCATCATGAAGAAGGCCATGAGCAGTTGCTCGTAGGTGATCACGGAGGGGTCGTAGAGCACCCGAACGGCCTCGGCATGGCCGGAATCCGTCGTGCAGATGTCCTTGTAGGTCGGATTTTCCGTATCCCCGTTCATGTATCCACTGGCGGCATCGATTACGCCTGGTCCCTTCTGGAAGTAGTGCTCGATGCCCCAGAAGCAGCCGCCGGCGAAGTAGGCGGTTTCCAATACGGGCCGGGATTCCATCGGTACATCCTTGCCTTCCTCGACGAAGGAAAGCGAGACCGAGTTCAGGCAATGTCGTTCGCCCGTCGGTGGTGGCCCGTCGGGAAAGACGTGTCCAAGGTGTGACCCGCAACGTGCGCACTCGATCTCGGTCCGCGTCATCCCCATCGTGGTGTCCGTGATCCTGGCTACATGCAGTGGATCGTATTCGGTGTTGAAACTCGGCCAACCGGTGCCCGATGTGAACTTGTGCTCGCTTGAGAACAGGGGCAGTCCACAGACGGCGCAGGCATAGAACCCGTCCTTCTTGTTGTCCAGGAGTGTGCCGCAGAAGGGGCGCTCTGTTCCGGATCGTTGCGTCACCTCGAAGGCCTCGGGGTCGAGTTTCGAGGCAAGTTCACTGATCCGTTGATCATCGAGCCTGGTAATGTCGTGTCCACTGCCGGAGAAGGTCAGGCTGGCTGTCATGGGTTGTTCCTCGGAAATCTCTTCTGGTGTCGACTGCGAAGATGTCCCTGGTGACGCAGGCGTCCCAAGCAGCAACGTGAAGGGCACGAGTGCTCCCAGGAGGGCAAGGGGGATGATTGTCGAAGGTTTCATGGCACTGCTCCCATGATCGGCTCATTCTAGGTCAATCAATACGGTTGAAGCATGTGAAAGTTCAGTATCGCGGCCTGAATGGCACTGTTGCATCCCAGGCAGGACCCTTCGCTGCGTTCAGGAATCGTCCTTGCCGGTTTCCGGGAGTCGCCCCGGTTGCCTCCGGTTGGCGCCGGGTTGTTTCTTCAATGAGTCACCCAGGTCGGCACGAGCCGCGTCACCAAGCACGAGCAGTCGCTCCATGACTTCCGGGTACTTCGTCTTCACATCGGTCGTTTCGCCTGGGTCGGTTTCCAGGTCGTAGAGCTCCAGGTCGGTTCGCACCGAGTAGTCGTACTTCCCGGGGATGCCGTCCTTGCCCAGTTCGCGATTCCGCATGCTTCGGTAGCCGTGCGGGAAGTGCAGCTTCCATCGGCCGCTTCGAAGTCCCTCCAGGTGGTTGTCGTGGTAGTAGAAGTAGTAGACATCCTGTGGTGAGACTGCACCCGGGGCATCGGTCACCAGCCCGACTGCGCTGCGTCCGTCGATGCGACGTTCAGGGAGCGGGGCCTTGATGAATTCCGCGACGGTCGGGAGTACATCGATGGTCATCATCGGTTCACGACAGACCGTGCCAGCGGGAATCCTGCCCGGCCAGCGCATGACGCAGGGGACGCGGACACCGCCCTCGAAGGTTGTTCCCTTTCCCTCCCTGTATGGTCCCGTCTGCCCTCCGTGATTTCCGTAACTGAGCCAGGGACCGTTGTCCGAGGCGAAGATGACAAGCGTGTCATCATCCAGACCCAGTTCCTGGAGGGTCGCGAGTACCTGCCCGACCGACCAGTCGATTTCTCCGATGACATCGGCATAGAGTCCGAGGCCGGTCATTCCGTCACGCTCCTGGTTCACGAAGAGCGGGACGTGGGGCATCGGGTGGGCCAGGTAGACGAAGAAGGGTTCGTCACGGTGCTCCTTCATGAACTCCACGGCTCGCTGGGTGAACTCGGTGGTGAAGCGACGCTGGTCCGGCTGCAATTCGATGGTCACGCCATTTTCGATCAGCGGCAGAGGCGGGTATGTGCTCTTGTGTGCGGTCGGATGATTCGGCCACATGTCGTTCGAATAGGGGATGCCGAAGGAGTCGTCGAAACCATGATTGGGCGGGAGGAACATCGGATGGTGGCCCAGATGCCACTTCCCATAGTGGGCTGTGGCATATCCCCTGGACTTGCAGAGTTCGGCAAGTGTCGTCTCATCGGGATTGATTCCATGCTTTGCATGCGGGCCAAGCGCACCGGCGATGCCCACGCGATTTGGGTAGCAACCCGTCAGAAGTGCAGTCCTGGATGCCGAGCACACCGGTTGTGCCGTGTAGAAGTCGGTGAATCGGCGGCCTTCCTCGGCCATGCGGTCGATGTTGGGTGTCTTCACGTGGCGACCGCCGTTGGCACCGACATCGAACCAGCCCTGGTCGTCGGTATAAATGATGACGATGTTCGGTGGTCGGACCCCGCCGGGTGGGCCTGAAAGAAGGGTGGCAAGGGCAAGGATGATCAATGACAGGAACATGACCGGGAGTATACTCCGGCATGCGCCGTGTTCTTCCTCTTCTCCTGCTCATCCTGCCTGCAACGGTGCAGGGGATGGTGTGGGCTGTGGAAGAGGCGCCTCCGAACATCCTCTTGATCTACACGGATGATCACTCGGCCGCCGCGGTCGGCTGCTACGGGTCACGTATCAACTCGACACCGAATATCGATCGAATCGCCCGCGAGGGGCTTCGCTTCGACAATGCATTCTGCACGAACGCGATCTGTGCACCATGCCGCGCCGTCGTGCTCACCGGTGTTCACAGCCATCTCAACGGTCTCATGGACAATGGCGATGTCTTCGATGGTTCCCAACCTACGTTTCCCCAACTGCTCCAGGGAGCCGGCTACCAGACGGCATTGATAGGCAAGTGGCACCTGAAGACGGATCCCACGGGCTTCGATCACTGGGCTGTGCTGCCTGGCCAGGGCGATTACTACAACCCGGACTTCATCACATCCGAGGGGAAGACCAGGGACGAGGGGTATGTGACCGATCTCGTGACGGATCGCTCGATCACATGGCTCGAAGAGGATTGGGATCGCGACCAGCCGTTTCTCCTGATGACGCAGCACAAGGCGCCGCATCGAAGCTGGATGCCCGGTCCGGATCATCTCGATCTCTACGCCGACGTTGAGATGAACGAACCAGAGACGCTCTTCGATGACTACGCCACCCGTGGTTCGTCCGCTCACGAACAGGAGATGGAGATCGATCGGCACATGTATCTTCACTACGACCTGAAGATCGAGCCGACCGACGAGGAACTGGCTGAACTCCAGGGCCCCGACCGGTGGATCAAGGGAATGCGTGAACGACTGACACCTGCGCAGCTGGCTGCCTGGGACGCGGCATTCCGACCGAGGAATGCAGCCTTCCGAGCAGCAGGTCTGGAAGGCAGGGACCTGGTTCGCTGGAAGTACCAGCGGTACATCAAGAACTACCTTCGATGCATCGCTTCGGTGGATGACAACATAGGTCGGCTGCTCGACTGGCTTGATGAGCAGGGACTCGCGGACAACACCATCGTGATCTATACGTCCGACCAGGGCTTCTTCCTTGGTGAACACGGGTGGTATGACAAGCGTTTCATGTATGAGCCGTCATTGAAGGTGCCCATGGTTGTCCGGTGGCCGGGCCGGGTGGAGCCTGGTTCAACCGAGGAGGCCCTCGTGCAGAACCTGGACCTGGCCCAGACGTTCCTCGATGTTGCAGGCGTCCAAGCCCCGGATCGAATGCAGGGCAGAAGCCTTCTCCCGCTCCTTGAGGGCCAGGAAGCGGCAGGCTGGCGTGACTCGATCTACTACGAGTACTTCGAGGAAGGGATCCACAACGTGCAACCCCACCAGGGTGTGCGAACCGACCGCTGGAAACTGATGTACTTCCCTGGATCAGGCGAGTGGGAACTCTACGATTTGAAGACCGACCCGAACGAGATCCGGAACCTCGCCTCGGACTCGACGCATGCAGGACAACTGGACCGCATGAAGTCGGAACTTGATCGGCTTCGTGCCTTCTATGGAGTTCCCGGCGAATCCTGAGGCAGTGGTTGTACGCAGCGGAACCCCGTGTGCGACAGGCTGCTGTCAGGTGTGATGGGGGATCGAGCGCTGGGCCTGTACCTCGTGCAGAAGTTGGGCCCGCAGAGGAAGGATCCACCCCTGGTTACCCTTCGAGGCGATCCAGGAGAGTGTCGGTCGATGATGTCCGCTTCCAGCGGACCCCTTGGATTCTTCATTGGTGATCTCGAGTACCAGTCTTCCGAGTACCAGTCCTCGCACCATTCCCATGCATTACCAGCCATGTCATGGAGTCCATAGCCGTTGGGAGGAAAACTCCCGACCGGAGCGGTGGCCTCGTGCCTATCGAGCAGTTCATTCGACGTGGGAAAGACACCTTGCCAGGTGTTGGCCATCTGGCGATTGCCGGGATTGAAGTCATCACCCCAGGTGTAGTGTCGATCCTCCAGGCCGCCTCGAGCAGCGCGTTCCCACTGCGCCTCCGTCGGCAGGGCCTTGCCTGCCCATGTTGCATAGGCATGGGCATCCTCCCAGGCGACGTGCACCACGGGGTGGTTCATGCGGTCCTCGATCGACGAACCAGGCCCCTCCGGCTCTCGCCAGGAAGCGTCCGGTACCAGGCTCCACCACTGCGTGAAGTCGACAAGGTTCTCTACCTGCGAAGGGTGAGTGAAGACGGCTGATGCAGGAACGAGCATGTCCGCGGGCGCATCAGGGTAGTCCTCCGCCTTCGGTGTCCGTTCGGCAACCGTGACGTACCCGGTTGCATCGATGAACTTCGCGAACTGGGCATTGGTCACCTCGTGGCTATCGATGAAGAACCCATCGACCTGGACACGGTGCTCAGGTTGTTCCTCCGGGTAGGCATCATTGCTCCCCATGATGAAGTGCCCGCCTGGAATCCAGGCCATTCCTTCCGGGGGTGGGGCGGGCGCGTATGCATTCCGGTCCACAACTTCATCCGGCCATGGAACGCCTTTGCCGGTTGCTTTCACGATCGAAGGTTGGGCAAGGGCTCGGCCCCGCTCGGAGAGGATCCTCCCCATCTCCCATGCCCGGACTGGCTCAACCGTTGAAAGATCATTTCGTTCACCAAGGTCGTCCTCCAGGTCATAGAGTTCAACCCGGCCATCTGCATGGAAGAAGATGAGTTTCCAGTTGTCGACCCGTACTGCGGAGAAGGGTTCGATGCCCGGCCCCGGGGCCCCCCATTGGTGGGGCTGGTGGAAGAAGATGATCCTTCCAGGATCAATGGCCGCTTCATCACCTCCAAGCACACCGCGAAGGTCGGTCCCATCAATCGGTTGCATGCTGGAGATCAGCGAATGGGCGCCTGCTGCTCCCAGGAGCGTCGGATACCAGTCCTGGGTGACGACAGGGACATCGATTTGCGTGCCTGGTGTCGTGACACCCGGCCAGCGGACGATTCCAGGAACTCGAATGCCACCTTCATAGGCCGAGCCCTTCCCGCTTCGCAGCGGGGCATTGTGCGTATGGGGTATTCCACCACGACCATGCGCCGAGAGCCCGCCATTGTCACCGGTGATGACGATGATCGTCTCGTTCTCGATGCCGTGTTTCTCGAGGCGATCGAGCAGTTCGCCAAGCGCATTGTCAACCGATTCAACCATCGTGGCATAGGCTGCTTCACGTGGATGGAGATCCGGGTAGTGGTCCAGCAGTTTCTTGTTGGCCATGATGGGCGTGTGCACCGCGTAGGGCGCAAAGTGAAGAAAGAATGGCCTGTTGCCGGCGACGGCATCATCCATGGCTTCAACGGCCTCAGTCGCCAGGGCTTCCGTCAGGTAGATGTCCTGGCCGTGGTACTGCTCCATGCCGGGAACATCCCAGACCGTTTCAGTCGAGAAGTCGGTCTCGCTCTTTGCATTCATGAAGTGATGCGTGCCGTAGTAGCTGCCTGGTGCGCCGGAAGCATGCCCGGCGATGTTGATGTCGAACCCGATCCGCCCCGGGTCTGCCGCGTGGGTGTCGTGGGCACCGAAATGTGCCTTGCCAACATGGATCGTGGCATACCCTGCACGTCGCAGCAGCATGGGAAGGGTGTCATCCTCGGCCCCGATGCCGTTCATCTCCCAGGCTGGTGCAGCGAGGGATGGATGGTTGCGGGACGTGTCGCGATCCTTGTGGAGGGTCCAGAACGTGATGTTGGTCCGAGCAGGCGATTGGCCCGTCATGAGGCTTGTTCGAGTAGGCGTACAGACCGGTGCGGCGGCATAGTTGTTCGTCAGAATCGTTCCTGAAGCGGCAACGCGTTCCATGTTGGGTGTTCTATAGCGGGCGTTGAAGGCGGTGGCTTCCTCGTGCATGGGGACGGAGGTGTCCTGCCAGCCCCAGTCATCGACATGGACGACGACGATGTTGGGCTGGGACATGCACAGGGAGGCGGAAACGAGCATGGCTTGGGCGAACATGAAGCCAGTCTACGCCGAGACCTGCCTTCGGGTCGGCGTATCTTGCGATGCCCGCACCACGCCGATACGGTGCAGTCTCGCTATACGACGTGATGGAGAGAATGATGAAACACGCATGGTGGATTCCAATCCTGCTCCTGCTTGCCGGCTGCCAATCTGTCCCTGGTTCTTCCGAGGTTGCAAAGCCCAACATCGTGCTGATCCTGACCGATGATGCCGGCTATGCCGATTTCGGGTTCACGGGATGCCCCGATTTTACCACTCCGAACATCGATCGAATAGCCACTGAGGGCGTGACCTGCACGGACGGTTATGTCACGGCCTCGGTGTGCTGTCCATCGCGGGCAGGGCTTATGACCGGTCGGTACCAGCAGCGGTTCGGTCACGAGGTGAACCTGCTTGCGGGAACACCCCAGTACGCGACACAGGGTCTTCCTCAGGAGGAAACAACTGTCGCGGATCGACTCCAGGAGTTGGGCTACGCAACCTGTGCACTTGGCAAGTGGCATCTTGGCGTTGCAGAAGGCTATCACCCGATGGATCGTGGTTTCGATGAGTACTATGGGTGCCTGGCAGGCTCGAGGAGTTACTGGCCCTACGAAGAGCCGCCGAAGCATGGCAAGGGACTGATGCGGAATCGAGAACCCCTCGGGAAGGAAGCGGAGGGAACCTACTTCACCGACCTGCTGACCGATGAGGCGGTCGACTTCATCGATCGGCATGCGGATGAGCCCTTCTTCCTCTTCGTCTCCTACACGGCCGTGCATACGCCCATGCATGCCAGGGAGGACCTGCTTGAGCAGCACGCGGAGATCGAGTCGGAGCGTCGTCGGAAACTGGCAGCCATGACAACCTCGTTGGACGATGGAGTCGGGCGCATTCTCGATGCCCTGCAGGAGCAGGGGATCGACGAGAACACGCTGGTCATCTTCGTCAATGACAACGGCGGGGCAACGAACAACGCATCCGACAATGGCATCTACCGTGGCATGAAGGGTTCGAAGTGGGAAGGTGGCATCCGGATTCCCTACGCGTTCCGTTGGCCGGCTCGCCTGCCTGCTGGCGGGAGTTTCGAGCACCCGGTCAGCACGCTCGACATCCTCCCAACGGCGGTTTCGGCGGCGGGAGGGGACATCAGGTTCCAGGACGCCATTGATGGTGTCGATCTGGAACCCTACCTGGCAGGGGACGAAACTGGCGTTCCCCATGACCGCCTGTTCTGGCGTCGATCGGTCGCTTCGGCCATGCGGGAGGGTGATTGGAAACTCATCAAGGTCAAGGGCAATCCCGTCCTGCTGTTCAACCTGGCGGATGATCCATCGGAGACGAACAACCTCGCCGAGGTGTACCCCGATCGCGTTGCTTCAATGAGCGCACACCTGGAAACGTGGGATGCGCAACTGGCCGAACCAAGGTGGGGGCATGCCAAGCGGTATCGTGAATACCAGGTCCTCAAGCATCGCATGGAGGTGCAGGGCCGGGATGCGGAGCGGAAACTTCCGTAGCGTTGTGCTTCAGACAGCATCGAATCTAACTGGAGATTTCACATGAAAGCCAACTCTGACAACGTGATGGGCATCATCACGATGCTTGGGCTGCTCGCGGGCATCTACATTCTTCTGTACATCTTCGATACAGACTGGAAATTGAATCTTGCCATCGTGGGTGGATTCGCACTGGTCTGTGCCGCCAAGGTGTGGATGGATACAGAAGGTGAAAAGAACACGACGAAGGGGGAGTGACCCGCCCTTCGTCGTGATTCAATCGTGTCGATCATCCAGGGGACTGGATGTTCGGCCTGTTGCTCAGTTTCCGGCCTTGACGTTCGCGATGTAGGCCGTCTTCTTATTAGAGTTCATGCCGTCGAACTTCGACTTGCAGCCGTTTCCACAGAACCCGACGGTCGAGCCGTTCCAGGTGCTGTTTGGGCTGGTGTCCTTGAGCTTCTTGCCGGACATGGGGCAGGAGTCGTTCATCATGCCAAGACTGGCTGATTTCTGGCCACAGGGGCATGGGCTGGCACAGGTGCAGGGGTCGCACTTGCATCCTGCAGTGGACTGCGAGGACTTGCAGCCGGGCACGATGGCCAGGGCTGCAATGGTAAGCATGGATATGGCAAGCAACTTCTTCATGGTCTTCTCCTCCTGGAGGTGTTCAGGGTGTAGAGGGGAAGTATAACCCGGTAGAAGTTGATGGGGATAGCGGGTCCGAGTAGGCTTTGCAGACCCCGGGGGGGCTCTACGAGGAAGGCCAGCCATGCACATGTACAAATCGTTCCTCCTTGGGGGAATCTCCCTTGCCACGATGGCCCTTCTTTGTGGTTGTGGCGGGTCGGATACCAAGGCCAGCCAGGCGCCTCCACCAGCGCCTGTTACAGCTGTAAAGGCCCTCTCAGAGGACGTCCCCGACTATCGCTACTACCCCGGTATCACGCAGGCCGTGCTGCAGGCAGACATCGTCGCACGCGTGTCGGGCTACCTCGAGGAACGAAATTTCGTGGAGGGTGAGCACGTAGAAGCCGGTCAACGGCTCTACCTCATCCAGCAGGCCGAGTACCAGGCCGACCTCGTGCAGGCACAGGCTCAACTTGCCGACACGATGGCGCAGGCTGAGTTCGCCCGTTACACGCTTGAGCAGACCCGATCTGCGTTCGAAGGAGGCGCTGCCACCGTCTATGAACTCGACCAGGCCAGCGCGCAGTTCAAGGAATCCATGGCCCAGGTCGAATCGGCCCGAGCGCAGCTCATGAATGCGGAGTTGAACCTGTCGTACACGGACGTTGTTGCTCCCTTTGAAGGTCGCATGGGCCAGACCCATGTGAACGTGGGCAACCTCGTCGGTCCATCATCAAACACGACACTTGGAACGCTGGTGATGCTCGACCCGATGCGCGTGGTGTTCGAGCCGGCAGGGTCGGAACTTGTCCACTTCCTGAAGGCTGACTCGAGCGGCACCGTTCCCGTGCAGGTCACGATCAACGAGGCTGGGGGGTCCAAGGTAGTCTTCAACGGGTCCCTCGACCTTGTGAACAACAAGGTTACCCAGTCGACGTCGACCTTCCTGGCTCGCGCGGTGTTCGCAAATCCAGATGAGTATGTGCTGCCGGGGCTCTACGTGTCGATCCGTGTCCGACTCGACACGATCAAGGGCGCGGTGATGCTGCCCGATGCGGCATTCAGAAGCACCCCGACCTCCCAGTATGTCTACGTCGTTGATTCCAAGAACACGCTGCAGAGGCGTACTGTCAAGACCGGGAATCTCTACAACGGGCTGAGACAGGTCACGAGTGGACTCAAGGTTGGCGACGTGGTCGTGGTCGAGGGGAACCCGATGTTTGTCAAGCAGGGGGCACAGGTCAAGCCAACCATCGTCGATTCGCATGACTACGTGTCCAAGCACCAGTCTGAAGAGAAGGATGCATCCAAGGCTGGGGGCACGAGCAACACACAGGAAGATCAAGGCGACGATTCCCAGTGATCAGTTTCTTCATTCACCGCCCGATCTTCGCCTGTTCCCTTGCGCTGTTGATGCTTCTTGCCGGGGTGGCATGCATCCTGACCCTGCCGATTGCGCAGTACCCGGACATCGTTCCCGGAACCGTCCAGGTCACTTCAAGTTACCCAGGCGCCGGCGCCGAGACGACGGCTCGCGTCATCACGATGCCGCTTGAACAGCAGATCAACGGCGTGGAGGGCATGATCTACATGTCCTCCAACTCCACGAGCAATGGTGCATCGGCGGTCACGGTGACCTTCGAGATCGGATACGACCTGGACATAGCCGCCGTCGATGTGCAGAACAGGGTCCAGACGGCAGAGGCCCAGTTGCCCGAGGAAACACAGAAGGCGGGCATCTCGGTCATCAAACAGTCTCAGGACATTGCGTTGATCCTGTCCCTGAACTCCCCGGGTGAGAGTTATGACAGTTCATTCCTGGGCAACTATGCCCAGATCAACCTGATCGATCCGCTCTCCCGCGTGCAGGGGGTCGGCTCCATGACGATCTTCGGTCTGCAGAACTACTCGATCAGGATCTGGCTCGACCCGGAGAAGATGGCCGCCCTGGGAATCTCCGCCACCGAGGTGACCGAGGCCGTCTCGAACCAGAACCAGGATCTCGCGGCAGGAAACATCGGACAGCCTCCCGTTGAAGGGCAACCGGCCATCCAGTACCAGTTGTCGACCTTGGGCCAGTTGCAGAACCCGGAGGACTTCGAGGACATCGTCGTCCGGGCGACGAACGACGGGTCGGTGGTTCGCATTCGTGACATCGGTCGTGCCGAACTTGGAGCATCCAGCTACACATCCACGACCTACTTGAGCAAGAAGCCCACCTCGACGATCGCCGTCTACCAGTTGCCCGGGGCCAATGCCCTGCAGGTTTCCAAGGCCGTCCAGAAAGCCATGGAAGACCTGTCGGAGAACTTCCCGGATGACATCGAGTACGAGGTGACCTTCGATATCACCGAGTTCGTCCGTGTCTCGATGGAGGAACTGGTCATCACCCTCGTGGAGGCCATTCTCCTGGTGATGCTGGTTGTCTTCGTATTTCTGCAGAACTGGCGGACGACCCTGATCCCGATCATCGCCATCCCGGTGTCGCTCGTCGGCACCTTTGCAGTGATGGCGGCCTTCGGTTTCTCGATCAACACGTTGACTTTGTTGGGACTTGTACTTGCCGTCGGCCTCGTGGTCGACGATGCCATCGTCGTGGTCGAGAACGTGGAGCGCCAGTTCGAGGAAGGTGAAACCGACCGAAAACGTGCAGCCGAGAAGGCCATGAAGGAGGTCACTGCGCCGATCGTAGCCACCTCGTTGGTGCTCATGGCGGTCTTTGTTCCAGCTGCGTTCATGCCAGGCATCGCGGGCAAGTTGTACAACCAGTTTGCGTTGACAATTGCCTTCTCGGTGGCCCTGTCGACCATCAACTCGCTGACACTGAGCCCGGCCCTTGCCGGGGTCATGCTCAACCCTCGCCCGACCGGGGCACGGTTCATCCTGTTCCGCTGGTTCAACACCGGGTTCGAGCGAATCGTCAACATGTACGGGGCGCTTGTCCAGTGGTTTTCCAAGGCATGGCTGGCCGTTCTGGTCGCCTTCGGGGTGTTGCTTGTGTGGACCTTCTACGCAACGAGCCACAGGCCGACCGGGTTCGTTCCCGAGGAGGACCAGGGTTGGTTCTTCACACTTCTTGAACTCCCTCCCGGCGCTTCGCTCGATCGAACGGAGGTCATCGTCGATCAGGCGGCCGACATCATCCTGGCCAATGATGCTGTAGAGAACGTCATCATGGTCAACGGGATCAACTTCCTTGAAGTCATCACGACTTCGAACTTCGGCCTGATCATCACGGTGCTCAAGCCCTGGGACGAACGGACCGAGTATGCGCAGCAGACGACTGGTGGCTTGATCAATGACATCAAGTCCGAGTTGACGCAGAAGATCCAGGGTGCAGCGTCAATTGCATTCAATGCGCCGCCCATTCCGGGGCTGGGCTCGACGGGTGGATTCCAGCTGGAGATCCAGGACATCAATGACAAGGGAGTTGAGGCGCTCTACGAGATTACGGAGGAATTCATTGCAAAGGCGAACGCCAAGCCGGCGATTGGTGGAGTGTTCACGGACTTTGCGGTCGATTATCCCGTGCTTTTCATGGATATCGATCGGGAACAGGCCCAGATCCTCGGGGTGGAAACGGGTTCCCTGTTCACCACGATCCAGGCCTTCCTGAGTTCCGTCTACGTGAACAACTACAACAAGTACGGGCAGGTCTACCAGGTCAAGATCATGGCGGAGGGTTCCGCCCGCTCCCAGCCGGAGGATCTTGGTCGGCTTCGGGTCGTCAACTCCAGTGGTGAATCGATTCCGTTCAACGAGTTCATGACGATCGAGCATACGACCGGGCCCATCAATGTCCCACGGTACAACCTCTACAACGCTGCCCAAGTCATAGGCGGACCTGCGCCCGGGTACAGCGGCGGGCAGGCGATCAAGGCACTGGACGAGATTGGAGAGGAAGTACTGAAGCCAGCGGGCTTCGACCTGGCCTGGACAGGCACGGTGTACCAGCAGTTGTCTGCAGGTGGAGCGGCGCCGATCATCTTCGGTCTCGGCCTGATCATGATCTTCCTGGTCCTCTCAGCCCTGTATGAATCCTGGGCCATGCCACTGATGATCATGCTTTGCGTTCCCCTGGCGATTCTCGGGGCGATCCTCGCTCTTGCAATTCGGGGCTTGCCACTTGATGTCTACGCGCAGATCGGCCTGTTGATGTTGGTGGGTCTTGCCGCGAAGAATGCAATTCTCATCGTCGAGTTCGCCAAGTCGCTCCGTGAACAGGGGCGGGGAATCGTCGAAGCTGCGGTCGAGGCATCAAAGCTCCGCCTGAGGCCGATCCTGATGACCGCCTTCGCGTTCATTCTCGGTGTCCTGCCACTCGTATTTGCTTCCGGTGCTGGTGCCGGAGCCCGGCATTCAATCGGTACGACCGTCTTCGGCGGCATGGTCGCCTCCACCATCCTGAGCCTGGCCGTTGTGCCCGTCTTCTACGTCGTGATCCAGTGGACTCGAGAGAAACTCGGGTTCACAAAGGGGATACTCGTACAGGATCGACAGGAAGGTGAGGACTTGACGTCCTGATCAGCTTCCAGGGACCGGTGTGCCGCAGTCGAACTCCATGGGAACGAGGCAGAGGAAGCGGAAGGCCTCGTCCGAGTCGTTGCGGAACTGGTGGACGGCATTGGCCGGGACGTAGAGCACATCACCTTCGGTGACTGTTGCAGTCTCACCATCACATTCAGCCTGGCCCGTTCCTTCCACGATGTAGACCTCGTGCTCGTAATCATGGCTGTGGTGGGGAGTGTGTCCGCCGGGCTGAACCACGAAATGCCGCATGGCGAAGTTCGGCGCTTGATCTTCGCGGCCGACCATGACCTGCATGCTCACATCCTTGACGCCGTCCATTTCGACGGGGCTCGTTGTTCCTGGATCGGTTCTTCGAATCAGCATGGGCCTGCCTCCTGGGTGCATTGCCATGCTACCACCTGGTCAACGGCATGCGCCCCAGGCACCAATGACGACCAGCAGGTCATTGACATCGACACTCCCGCTTCCATCAATATCCGTGCCATTCCCAGGCTGACCCCAGTCGCTGATGATGGCGAGGAGATCATTCACGTTGACATGGCTGTTGCCATCGACATCGCCCGGGCATGGCGCCGAGGGGTCGTAGACGTCATCGGGAAGCACGGTTGCCAGTTTCCACTGCGGATCCGTGAGAATCGAGTAGAGGGCAGGATCGAAGGAATTCACGAGGTCGAGGTTGTAGAGTTCCCACTCGCCGATGATCTCGGGGATGCGCCACGAATAGTCCTGGGCGCCGAGGATCGAGGTCAATCCCCAGTAGGTGTACTCGGTGATCAGGCATGGATAGTCGCATGTCCAGTCATCGTAGTGAAAGTACCCATTGGCCATGTTGGTATCCATGGCATCCGCGATGGCACTTCCTGGGAACTCGCCGAAGGTTCCAGGATAGGTGATGGCATATCCACCGAAGGTCACCAGGTGCAGGCATTCCTCCAGTGAAGCATCGAAGTTCTGGTTCTCGGGATACCCGGGGCGGGTTTCGTCGCCGAAGAGCAGTTGCAGGACGGTCGAGTCGAAGACCTCATCGGGGATGATGTCCTCGGCACCGGACTGCTCGAACTCGTTCTCGGTCTGCCACATGATCATCGAGGCATGCAGTGAGAGCATGGTGGCGTGCACGGCCGGTTCATCGGGCTGCCCGTCCTCGTCATTGTCGATCCACTGGGCCAGTGTCCGTGCGGCATGCAGCACCTTGTTGTCATGGGTATTCGAGGATGCATACACGTGCAGACCAAGTACATCGACGTGTTTGCTGAAGACCTGCGAGAAGCCCTGGGGTGCATCTGTCGGCACAGGCTCGATGACCAGTTCGGCGATGGCACTTGTCGAGACGATTACCAGGGCACAGGCCATGAAAGCAGTTCGAGGATGTACTGGAGACATGGTGTCTATTCCGCTGTGCAAGACTCGTTTGTGCAAGACTCGTTGAAGCCCAATCCTATGGTGGTTCTGCTTCCGAGCAAGGGACCCTGCTGCAGGTTCCTGCATTCAGTTCGGCACGGGTTCGACAATGGTTCCATTCCAGGACGGGGTTTCAGCATGTACGAAGTCGTGCAGTCGTCGGTTCGCAGTTGATGGAGGAGGCGATAACCATGCAGGGAGTCTCAGGCAGAGCCCTTTGAATGGGCCCCAGTGGGGTTTCGCCTTGTCCACACACCATATATGTAGAAGACGTTCATTTTTTCATTGCTTCAATGGCGGGTTCGTTGACAATTGGGACCGAGTGGGTCTATGGCCGGGAGTGCTCTATGCAGTTTCTGGCCGGATGGGGAGAGAACAATGCGTCGATTTCTTGATCTAGCGATTCCTGTTGCATTGGTTGTACTCGGTACATCCGGGCTGGCTGCACACGCAGGTGTTGAGTACGAGACGGAAGTCCTCCTGATCGAGGACTCCAGTGGTGATTTTGACGACAACTTCGGCCACTCCGTGGCAGCCGATGGCGATTGGCTCGCAGTTGGTACGCCCTATGACTCAGGGGCAGGGTACCTGGCAGGGGCCGTGCATCTCTACAAGTGGGGCGTGGGTTCGTTCGAGCTGATCGAAACGATTCGAGCTGCTGATGCCGTTGATACCGATGTCTTCGGGTTCGATGTTGCCATGGACGGAAACGTACTGATCATCGGATCCCCTGGAAATGACGAATATGCAGTCAACTCCGGCGCTGTCTATGTCTATGAGTTCAGCGATTCGGGAGCGTCCTTCAAGCAGAAACTTGGTTCCGGCAACTTCGGCATCGCGGAACAGTTCGGTACTTCAGTAGCAATCGCTGGTGACTACCTGCTGGGAGGCAGCCCCGGGACGGAGGTCTTCGGTATCCAGTCGGGAGCGGTCATCGTCTATGAATACGACGGCGGCGACTGGTGGTACGACGGGCAGTTGGATCCAGAGGTCGGGGGGGGTGGCGCTGCGTTTGGATTTTCCATCGACTTCGATGGGACGAGGGCGATTGTCGGTGCACCCTACTCGTATGATGCCGCCGGCAATCCATTTTGTGGCAATGCGGAAGTCTTCACGTACTACCCTGGTTTCGGTTTCGACACCGAGGGGACCCTCTACTCGGCTAATCCCGAGACGGCCGCGGCCTTCGGAACTTCCGTTTCGATCGATGGTTCGTTCCTCGCAATTGGTTCCCCCTACCACAACTCGTTTACCGGTAAAGTCGAGTTCTTCAACAACGACTCCGGCCTGTTCTATTCAATCCAGACCGTCGTACCTCCAGCCGATCTCGTCACGGGTGACTACTACGGATACTCGCTGCATGTCTCGGGGAACGAGGTCTACGTTGGCACGCCATTGGGTTCAGGTGGTGACAGTGACACCGGCTGCATCAACACGATGAAGATCGAGTACTCAAGTTCAAGAGGTACCTACACCGTCAGTGAGGTCAAGCGGTACTCGTTGAGTTCACTCACGAGCGGATCGGGACAGGTAGGTTTCTCGGTCGATGGATCCGGGGGGAAGATCTACGCCGGGGCGCCCGAATACAACAGCGGGGCAGGCGCGGTCATGTACTTCGGTGAAGACCGGTACTGGGAAAACCCTGCGGGTGGTTTCTGGGAAGACGCCATCAACTGGAGCGGCATGGGTGTTCCGGGAATCGACAGCGATGTCTACTTCGGCCTGTCGAATATGTACAACGTCTGGACCGGAAACCAGAGCAACATCGAGATCGCGTCACTGGAAGTGTTTGATGGTGATGTCACACTCGAGTCCAACCTCGTGGGCGAGTTCTTCATCAATGGGGGAGTGGACAGTTCAGGTCTGAAGGTTGGGACGACGAATGCCGCATCCTTGACAGCCCTGAACCAGATCATGATCGTGGAGGAAGATACATCAGTCGGCCTGGCCAGTTACGGGTACATGCGTATCTTCGATTCCTACTTTGCAACGTATGGCAGACTGGCGATCGGAAGCAGCGACTCCGGTGACATGCTCGTGGACTCCACGAACTTCACCGTTGGAAGCGATGCCTACATCCAGAGTGGCGGCAGCCTGTCGATCGAGAACGGTTCTTACGCGAACTTTGGTGATGGAAGCTCACCCAGTGCACTCACCATCGTCGACGGGATCTTCAGGACGGAGCAGACAGCTACGGTCAGCATGATCGGTAGCATCGAGATTGGTGCCCGCGGCTACCTGGAGGGGAATGGGGTCATCTCATTCAATGCGGGTGACCGCGTAATCAATACCGGATATGTCAACCCGACACTCGACTCGGTTGCAGGTGATGATGTACTTGAACTTGAAGGCGCCGAATTCTGGACGGTAGATGGTGGCAGGCGGGGTGTCGATTTCGAAGGAAGGCTTGTTACTTCTGTCTGGGATGGTGTCGATGCGGCCTACCTCAAGGCCTCGCTCGATTCCAGCGGAGCAGCTGGTGGTGAAGCAATACTTGGAGGCGTGTACCAGTTGCAGGTACCGGCCGCGCATACCATTGCCTCAGGGAATACCTTCAGGGTTCTTGATGCAGTGTCAATCGTCGACAATTTCACGACCTATCTTGTTCCCTATGTTGATCCAGATCTGTTCTTCCGATTCACTCTCACTGGAGTACCGGCGAGTTGTCCATCAGGAGAGATCGAGGATTGCAACGGCAACTGCTGCCCCGACTATTGGCTTGGTGATGGCACGTGCGATGATGGTACCTACGACTGGAACGGGATCCCCATCTACCTGAACTGCCCCGAGTTCAACTGTGATAACGGAGATTGTGACCCGGTCTCCAACTGTGATGGTGGCCCACGAAGTTCTGGAGGCGAACGAGGTGGATCTGGTGGTGGAGCATCCATTGACGGTGAGGTGGCCGACCTGGTCATCCCGTTCGGCTTCAACAGTCTCGTATCCGGTTCGACGACCAACGGGGAAGCAATCTCGGTACGGGCCATGAACGTCGATGGCGATTCGGATGACGACCTCGTGATTCTTGCCAAGTCGACGGATTCAGGTGATACGGTCTGTGTCTTCCTCAATGAGGGGGGCACGCTTTGCCTGCATGATGAGATCGCGGTCCTGGCGGGTCCGACGGACATGGCAGCTGGAGACTTCGACAATGATGGAGACGAGGATCTCGCGGTGACATGCAGTACCGCGAACAAGCTGGTCATCCTGCGCAACGATGGAGGCGGTGACTTTACGTCGATTCTCTCGGCGGATACAGGAACAAATCCAACTGCATTGACCGTGTTCGATTGGAACAATGACAGTCTCCCGGACATCGCGCTGGTCAACCATGATGATGACACGCTCTACGTCTACGAGAATTCGAGCACGTTCCGCTCGATCGGCTTCGGAACTCCCAACTCATCGGGGACCTCCGAGAATCCAAGTGGCATCGCTCCTGGCGATGTCGATCCCGGTGGTGACAAGGACGAGGACGTCGTCGTTTCCGGTGCTAATGGAGAAATCACCTACCACATCAATGGTGGAGGCACGTGGGACAGCACCGAGCTCTTCGATGCGGAAACCACCATCGGCAGCCTGGCGGTCCTGGACATGGACCTTGACGGGTTTGATGATGCCTTTGTCTCCTACCCGGATTCAAGTGAATCAGGCGTCATCTACGGTCCATCGGGTTCCCTGGTGGAAGACGTACTTCCCATCGATGGAAGCGGATTTGATGCAGTCGATCTTGACGGGGACGGTGATGAAGACGGCACCTTCGAGGGCCCTGGCGGAGCCGGTCGTGGCAGCATTGCCATCCGCGTGCTTCGAAATGACTCCGACGGCCAGCCAATTGATGTCGTGGTCTTCATGGACGTACCCGGTGATGATGTCTCCGGCAGTTCGACCATCAATACGGGCATGGACGTCGACAGCGATGGTCACCAGGACCTGGTCGCCGTTGCCAATACCTCAACACCCAACTTCACCATCAACGTCCAGACAAGCATCAATGGAACGTCCTGGACACCATCCACCTGTGCGACGGATGAGTGTCTTGATCCTCTTCCAACCACGTGCCCGGCTGATGTCAGTGGTGCCGGCGATGCACCGGATGGGTTCGTCAATGTCTCGGACCTGCTGGCTGTCATTGCCAACTGGGGCCAGACAGGTGATGGAATCACGCGACCGATGGGTGATTGCCGACCCCTACCTAATGGTGATTGCACCGTGAACGTGGAGGATCTGCTGGGGATCATTTCCGAGTGGGGCGCTACCTGCAGTCCCTGAGGGCTTCCAGGTGCGTGAACGTGCCCAGGGGCTTGAGCATGGCTGAATCCAGCGTGCTGGTGTTGCTTCGTTGAATCAGCCGACGGTAGCATGGTGGGGGGTACCATGAGCACACACCATGCCTGATGATCCAGTCAATCCAGGAGACATCGACCCGGTCGAAGAGGACGTGTCACGCCACGATCCCAGCGAGATGCCCACGCTGGATCCCAGCAGCATGCCTCCCAAGTCGGGTGATGCAACTGCCGAGCGGAAGGCGGTCGCTGACCGGGCCAAGGTCCCGGATCGCATCGGTCCCTACGTCATCAAGTCGCTCATCGGGTCCGGTGGGATGGGCAGCGTCTACGAGGCGATCCAGGAGGATCCCCAGCGTCGCGTCGCCCTGAAGGTCATCAAGCCCGGCTGCGTCAGCGAGCAGGCCATGCAGCGATTCCGCTTCGAGGCCCAGGTCCTTGGACGGCTGCGTCACCCGGGCATTGCCCAGATCTACGAGGCAGGCACCTTTGAGGACGAGTACGGCGAGCGGCCGTACTACGCGATGGAGTTCATACCCGGCGCGAAATCCCTCACCGAGTATGCCACGACGAACAACCTGTCATTGGAAGATCGACTGGATCTCTTCGAGAGGGTCTGCGAAGCCGTCCACCATGGTCACCAGAAGGGCATCATTCACCGCGACCTGAAGCCGGACAACATCCTCATCGATGCCACCGGGAATCCGAAGATCATCGACTTCGGCGTGGCTCGCACGACCGATGCCGACGTTGCAGTCAAGACGATGCAGACGACGTTCGGCCAGATACTCGGCACCTTGCAGTACATGAGTCCGGAGCAGGTGCAGGGTGATCCATCCGACCTTGATACCCGGAGTGATGTGTATGCACTGGGCATCATTCTCTATGAGTTGCTCTGTGAGCAGCTTCCCTACGACGTGAAGGCCAAGGCCCTGCACGAGGCGGTCCGGGTCATCCAGGAGTCGCCACCCCAGCGACCATCGACCATCACGCGTGTCATCCGTGGCGACATCGAGACCATCACGCTCAAGGCTTTGGAGAAGACACGGGATCGGCGCTACGAATCGGCATCCGCATTTGGTCGCGATATCCGTCGCTTCCTGGATTCCGAGCCCATCGAGGCGCGGCGTGCAAGCATGGTCTACCAGTTGAGGATGTTCTCCAAGCGGCACCAGTTTACGGTTGCTTCGGCGGCGGCGGTGGTTCTTGCCATCACGCTGGGACTGGTGATGTTCGGGCTTGCCTGGGCACGTGCTGAGCGGCTCAACGTGGCGTTGGAAGCGGCCAACGCCCAGGTCGAGATCGAGCGTGACGTGGCCATCACCCAGCGAACGCTGGCCGAGGATCGACTCGACAAGAACAAGGCGCTCTATCGGGATCGCCTTGGAGAAACCGTCATCGCGATCAGGCGTCTTGATGGTGCCCTTGAGGAGAAGCACCGCCTGGCCAAGTCTGTGCTCGACTACTTTGAATCACTTGATGAAGGCGAACGGACCCCCGAGGACATCGCGACCCTGGCAGATGCGCACACGAAACTGGCCGAGATGCTTGGTGGTTCCTGGTCACACAGCGTGAACGATTCCGAGGGTGCCATGGTTCATCTTCTCAAGGCCAACAAACTCTGGTCGCAGGCGGCGGACAACACGCCAGGCGACCCGGCACCGCGCATCATGGAGGCCATTACCCTACGTCGCATGGGCCTGCTGCACAGGGGAGCCGGGAAGCAGATCGAGGCGATGGGCTCCTTTGAATCAAGTGCGAACATCCTGCGTCCACTCCTTGAGAAGATGGATCCCTCCGTGAACAGTTACATCGGCGCCGTTCGGACCCTGTCGCTGGTCTACACGGGCATGGGTGATACCAGGCAGGACCTGGATGACATGACACTGGCCATCGAGTCCTACGAGCGTGCGCGTGTACTGCTGGATGCGGCCGTTGCCGCGCACCCTGAGCACCTGAATCTCCAGACCGATTCAGGCCTGACGATGCGAAGCATCGGCTATGCCCTCATGAAGATTGATCCGGAGCGTGGGCTGGATATCCAGAGGCGTTCTCATGACATCTTCGAACGCCTGGCGGCCGACCACTCGACTGACGGGTACCTTCAGCGTCGCTATGGATGGGGCCTGTATTTCCTTGGCCTGGCCGAGGCTGGTTTCCCCGACAAACGCGACGATGCCATTGACCACATGGGTCGTGGTTGGAAACTGGTCGTCGTTGTCTGCTCGAAGAATCCAAGCAGTGCCCGTTCACGCAAGGATGTCCGCGACTACATGAAGAACTACTACGACCAGCTTGTCTACCTGGATGCCCGGGAGTTGATTCCCGGCAAGTGCAGGGAGGCGGCGCTGGTCCTCCAGCCGGTAGTCGAAGCCAATCCGGACAATGTCGCCATGGACGACCTGCTCAAGCATGTGCTCGAGGAGATGCATACGCGCGAGGCGGCGGCCTCGTCCACGCCCTGATCAGTGTTCTGCCTGTGCAGTTCCAATTGAATCAAGCCAACGGGTGATGCATTCGGGATTCGAGGCATCTCCCAGCAGTGCCACGTATCCATCGGGTCGAATGACCGCGAACGAACCTGGTTCGAGTCCGAGGTGTTCGAGAACCTTATCGGCCTCGGCGTGGTGGAAGGTTCCGGTCGGGTGCGTGGCGTCACTCATGATCCTGGCGAACTGCACCGATGATTTCCAGAATCCAGGGACTGCACCTTCGACGGCGGCGACGTGTTCCAGGCCATGGGTGGAATCCGTGTACAGCAGGACGGTAAGACGTGGGTCGGCAAGCAGGTCGTGCAGGCGGTCGGCGCCGTGTTCACCCTGCAGGGCAAGGTCGGGCACACGGTGTCCCGGCGCCAGGCCCGCATGTATTCGGTGGTGCCGGTGATCTTCCCCGGTGATGGGGCTGCCCGGGTAGGCGATTCCAAGTTCCGAGATGAACATGCGGAAGCGATGCTGGAAGCGTGGTCGTTTCAGGAGGAAGGCCATGAGTCGGTTGCGAATCGCCTGGGTGAAGCGTGAGCCCATGGTCATGACGCGTGTCATGCGACCGGTGTTGGCCAGGACCGTTCGTCCCACTTCACTTCGTTCGCTGGTGTAGGAATCAAGCAAGGTGCTCCCGGCGATGTTCCTGTGCACGAGGGCGAGTTTCCAGGCGAGGTTGCAGGCATCCTGCATGCCGGTATTCATGCCCTGTCCGCCTGCGGGCGAATGGACGTGCGCCGCATCGCCTGCCATGAAGACGCGACCAGCCTGGTACTCGTCCACCTTGCGTTCATTGACGCGAAACTCGGTGAGCCAGGCCGGGTCGTGGACGGTCCAGCCACCGGGGCCTCGTTCATCGACAAGGTCCTGGATGTCCGAGAGCTTGGGGTCGACGTGTGGTTCATCCAGGGAGGCCAGCGGGCTTGAAGCGACGATCCGGAATCGGTTGTCGCGGATGCGGAAGGCAACGAGCAGGCCCTTGGCATGCGGGCAGATGAAGAGTGTGGCGGTGTCATTGGCGCCATCGACGCGGACATCGGCCAGGGCCCACCGGTTCATGTCGGCTTCGCCCTTGAACTCCATGCCAAGCGTATGGCGAACGATGCTGTGGGCGCCATCGCACCCGACGAGCCAGGCTGGCTCGATGGTTTCTTCACCGTTGCCGGTGGTGATGGTGCATCGGACGCGATCGCCCAGGTCCTCGAAGCCGGTCAACTCGGATTTTCGTTCGACGGGGATGCCCAGCGCGTCGAGCGATTCCTCGAGGATGCGCTCGGTGTCGGACTGTGGAATCATGATGCCGGTGCCGAAGGGGCTCTGGACCCCGGCAAGTTCCAGGGTGCCGATGTGTTTCTGGTTGGAGAAGACCATGGCACGCTCGACTGGAATGCCCTGCTGGACGAAGTCATGGGCATCGATGCCCGAGTGCAGCAGTTCCAGGCTTCGGGCGAAGAGGGCCAGTGCCTTGGAGAGATCCGTTCGGCACTCGTTCTTGTCGATGATGCGGCAGCTGATGTCATGGCGGACCAGTTGCGTGGCGAGGGTAAGGCCGACGGGGCCGGCGCCACAGATGAGGACATCGGGTTGTGATTCTTCTCGGGGCATGGGGTTGCTGCTGGGTCTGATGGTATATCAGATGCCTGGTGAGTGATTCCATGGCGAAGACCGCTCGTTTGAAGATTCGCTCCTTGGGATCACCGGACCCCCTGGTTAGGATGGGGCTGGAGGAGAGAATGATGTCCAGGTACATGCTTCCATTCCTGTTGTTCACATCGGCCACGGCTCTGGCCGAGCCGACGCTGACGTCACTTGGGTCCAGCACTCAGGTCACCTCGATTTCCGCTGATGGCTCGGTCATCGTCGGTTCCATCGGGGGTTCTGTCTTCCGTTGGACGGAGTCGACGGGCACGGTGATTCTCGGTGGTGTTTCCAATGGAAACCCATCGGTGTCCTCGGACGGCTCGACGATTGTCGGAACCGCGGTGGATTCACTCTCGGGCCTGGAGACGGCGGCAATCTGGCAGAGTGGAACGAACTGGTTGAACATCGGTGGCATCCCTGGTGGTTCGCCATCGGGAAGCAGCCTCAGTTCCGGCTGGGGAGTCTCGGGCGACGGTTCGGTCGTGGTCGGGCTGGGATGGATTGATGCAGGCACGGCGCATGGCTTCCGCTGGGATTGGGCGACGGGCGTGGTTGATCTTGGCAGCAGCGTGAATGGTCAATCCTGCCGGGCGAATGAAGTCTCGGGCGATGGGCAGCGAGTCATTGGGTGGCAGGAATCGTCAAATGGTTCATGGAATGGGGTGTACTGGGAGGGTGGTGTGCAGGTTCCCATTACCACGTCCGGTGGGGGATCTGTTGGTGACGCCAATGCCGTCAACTCGAACGGTTCGGTCATCGTCGGCGCCTTTCTCGGCGGCCAGGCATGGCGTTGGACGGAATCAACGGGAGCCGTTGCCATCGGGGTTCTTCCTGGTTGGAATTACAGCGGCTACGCATTCGATGTCACCGAGGACGGGAGCATCGTGGTTGGTGCCTGCGGGTTCGGCTGGGATCGTGATGCGTTCATCTGGACCCAGGACACGGGCATGCTCAAGTTGGATACATGGCTCAGTGGCCAAGGTCTTGACCTGTCAGGATGGGATCTTGGTTCAGCGACCGGCATCTCTGATGATGGAAGCGTCATTACAGGTTGGGGATTTGGACCAGGCGGTATCGAGGGATGGGTTGTCACCCTAGAGGAGGATTCGCCGGCCGACATCAATGGTGACGGTGCGGTCGATGTCAATGACCTGTTGATGGTCATCAGCGGGTGGGGGCCCTGTGGATTCTTCTGCCCAGCCGACATCAATGATGACGACACCGTGGACGTCATTGACCTGTTGATGGTGATCCAGGACTGGGGTTGATCCAGCGCCGATCCCAGCGCCGATTCGGATGCCTGCTGCACATGACAGTATCAATCGCCGTCGTTGGCGCCCTCGAGGGTGAGGCGCACGGCCTCGGTGGGGGTGTGTCCTTCGGTGCCGAGGTTCCTGTTCATCGAGGTATGTGTTTCCTCGTCACAGAGGACGGTGATGGCGGGAATGCCGGCCTCTTCCATCTTCCTGGCCATGGCCTTGCATTCGGCGGTTCCAAGTGCCCGGTCGGTGTGCAGGATGAGGAAGGGCGGGATGTCTGTTCCTTCCTTGATGTGCAGCGAGGGGGAGGCATCGACGTGGTCTGCTTCCCGTGTGCCGACCCAGTTGTGGTGCATGGTGCGGGAGGAGTCGGGGAGGTTTCTGTAGGAGAGCAGGTTCGGGATGTCGTAGGCGGCGCCATCGAGCAGGATGGCTCGGTCGATGATGGAGAGGGACTTGTCGTGTTTCCCGAGGCGCTTGGGGTCGGTTGCGACCAGCGCGGCAAGATGTGCTCCGGCGGAGTGTCCCATGACGACGATGCGTTCCGGGTCACCGCCGTGCTTGGCGATGTTGTCATGGACCCAGGCGATGGCCTCGGCGACATCCTCTATGTGTGCAGGGTGCTTGACGGCTGGTGAGAGTCGGTAGTTGATGGAGACGAGCATCCATCCTTCGCTGGCAAGCCATTGGGCTTTCCTGCCGACACCGGCCTTGTCACCCTTGGCCCATCCGCCACCGTGGATGAAGACGACGACGGGTTGGACGGAGTCCTTGGTGGAACCATATATATCCAGTGATTGGCGGCGGGCATCGGTGGGGGTGTCGGCGTAGACGATGTTGCCTGCCTTCAGGAGGTTCGAATCTGTTTCGGGGGTTGCGGGGGATCCGGGGGTCTGGGGGGTTCGGGGGTTCCGGGGGGTTTGCTGGTTGGCTTGTTGCTGGGTGAGCCAGTCCATGCCTTCCTTGAGGGTGATGCGTCGGTCGTTATTGGCATCGAGTCCCTTCATCTTGAACCAGTTGGGTGCTTCATCGGGGGTGATGGCACCGTCGTTGTTGGTATCCAGCTGGTTGAAGCGTTGGACGGGGTTTCGAGGCAGATTTGAGCCGGGGTTTCCAGCGGGCGGTGCTGCCAGGAGGAGCAGGAGTGATAGGAGCGTAATCATGGGCAGGTCTCCAGTCCGATGATACGTGGGCAGGATGATATTCCTCCCCTTGGGTACCCTGTACCTGCCTGGAACGGCATTGGAGCCCCTTGAAGATGGTATTGACGTTCTTGAAGAAGGAATGGTCGCTGCTGCTGAGTTACAGCTCGCTGGTGGCTGTCTTGATCCTGGGCAGTTCCATCCAGGCGGCCTGTGATGACAGCTTGGCGATTGGCCTGTACTTCAGTTGGATGTTCGTGGTGATCCTCATCACCGCGTTCAACGTGGTGCGTCATGCCGAGGCATTGGCGGGGATCTTCGGCGAGCCCTATGGCACACTTATTCTCACGTTGGCGGTGATCGGGCTCGAGGTGATGATGATTGCCACGGTGATGGTGACGGGGGATAACAATCCGACGATGGCGCGGGACACCATGTTCGGTGTGTTGATGATCGTGATGAACGGCTTGTTCGGCGTGGCGATCTTCGCGGGAGCCTTGAAGCACCGGATCCAGGAGTTCAATATCCAGTCATCGACGGCGTACATCGCCATGTTGATCCTGCTGGTGGGGCTCGGGTTGTTCCTGCCATACTTCATGTCGGAGTCGACGGAGCACGGCTTCCACGTGATGTTGATCGTGTTGGCGGCGGTGTTGTACGGAATTTTCCTGTGGGTGCAGGTGTTCGAGCACCGCGGGTTCTTCGAGTACAAGAGGGAGGGTGGCAAGGAGGAGGAGCATCCCGAGAGCGAGTACGGGGGGATGTATCACTCGGTGGTGTTGCTGCTGACGTTGATCCCGGTGGTGGTGTTGGCAAAGTACCTGGCGGTGGTGATGGATGCCGGGCTGGTGATTCTCTCGGCCCCGGCGCAGTTGGCTGGCCTGGTGGTGGCCATCTTGATCTTGGCGCCTGAGGGTGTGGCGGCGGTCCGTGCGGGCATGAACAACAACATGCAGCGCGCGGTGAACATCTGCCTGGGGTCGGGGTTGGCGACGATCGGCCTGACGATTCCGGTGGTGTTGATCATCAGTTTCATCACGGGCGAGACGGTGATTCTTGGTCTTGAACCCGAGTCGATGGTGTTGATTGCCATCAGCTTGTTGTTGTTGAAGACGAACCTGGAATCGGGTCGGACGAACATCCTGATGGGCGCCGTATTCATGGCACTCTTCGCGGCCTACGTTTCATTGATCTTCATTTGAACCAAGAGTGAAGCACCATCAACCCCAGTCGCTGATGCACAGCAGCAGGTCATTGACGTTGATCAGGCCATTCATGTCCAGGTCCGGCCCGCAGATGCCGCCCACCGGCCAGTCGCCCCAGAGACCGATGATCAACAACAGGTCCGTGATGTTCACCAACCCGTCACCATTGGAATCACCCGCCCGTGCAGGACTGAGCACCACCGTCATGTCATCGCCACCCCAGAAGTTCAACATCGTGCCGATCTGCCCCGACGCGTTCATATCCGAGGCCGTCACCATGAAGATCGACTCCTGGCCGATCACACGGTCGTCCACGATCCGCAACTCGTTGCCAGCTGATGTCACGAAGGTCTGCAGGTTGTAGTCGCTGTCGTGACTTGAGCCGAGAATCCAACCCGAATCATTGATGGTCCGCAACATGATCCCGATGGAATCGTCCGGGACCTGCAACTCCACGAAGCCATCTTCCACGCTCCACCACCCAAGGTGCCCCATGAAACTGCTGCCATCATGCGTATCCCATGAGAAGGCAACCTGCCCGGTTTCATTGGCGATGGCATAGCTGTTCGTCTCGTCATTGCTGAAGTATGCAACCTGCACCGATGAGAAGTCAGTTGAGTCCACCATGAAGTAACTGGTACTGCCCGCAAGATACTGCCGCACCAGGATGCGACCGGCATTGTCAATCGCGTAGGCCCTCGTCGAACCAGCCCAGGACAAGCCGAAATCGGTCCGCTTGCCATCCTGGTACATGAAGGCCGTGTTGGATCCAGACACGGACCAGTAGCCAACCGCTACACCCGCATCATTGATGTCAAACCCGTAGGAATGCGTCTGGTCCGGCGTGATGTGCACCACGCCAAGATTCTTGTCCCAGGTGATGGCCTGGAACACGCCCGCGCCAAGTGGGCGATACCCGATGAACTGGCCCGATTCATTCATGCCATGCATGTACAAGCCCGAGCCGAACAGGTCGGCGATGTACCCCAGGTCCGTGATCCCATCCACCGAGTAATGCAGGGCGTGATCCACGTCGATGTCGACGCCCAGGCACAGCCCGGCCTCGTTGATGTGGTAGCCCTTCGTCCAGTACGCAGTGGTGGGAACCAGATGCACCTCGCCATCCTGCCAGATGTAGGGCTGGTAGAGAATGTCCGGATCAGTCGAATAGGTCGAACCCGTGACCGCCCCGGCATCATTGATGTCACTGATCGAGAACGAGTAGGCATCAGGATGCGACAACTCCTGCAGCACCCAACGCTGGGGAATCTCCATGCCAGCAGCAACAGCACTCAATGCCGCCACTACGCTCAACAGGATGGTCCAACTGCATCTCAAGATGAAACCCACTCCTTATATATGGAGTGTAGATCCACCACAGTGCCATTCAAGATGATTTCGAAGGCTTGAAGCCTTCAGGGGCATGCAGGTGGCCTGCAAGGGCCTAGTTGCACTCGCCCCAGGAGGAAATGACCGCCAGCAGGTCCGTCACGTCAACTTCTCCGCTGCCATCAAGATCACCCGCGCATCCACTCGTGCAACCCCAGTCGGCAATCACCGACAACAGGTCCGACACATCCACGCTTCCATTGCCGTCGATGTCAGCCATGCACTGGCATTCATCCGGTATTCCGTCTCCATCGGCATCCTCGCTTGAGCCGCCATCGATGTCGTCCCCATCGGGCACACCATTGCCATTGCAGTCCGGGGCCGTCTCCAGCACCAGGCACAACTGCTGGATGCTGCCAGCATCAATGGGGGAGTGATCAAGCACCATCACCTGCCAACTGCCACCTGGCCCGAAGCCATTGAACACGGTCAGCTCGTCCTTCGGTTGCAGGTTTCCACCAAGCACCGGCACCTCGTCCAGCGAACAGGTGTCCTCGGCCGCTGCGCTGCCTGCATCATCGAACATGCAGACGATGTTGTCACCGCCGCATCCCCACGCACCGATCCATCCTCCGTTGGGCATGCCCGGCCGATCAAGCAGCATCGCCGAGATGCCACCCGGGGCCGTCAATACCATCGACAGGTCGCCAACCCATGGATGCGTGATATCCACCATCAGCCTCGCACTGGTTATCACCTGCGACTCCGCTGGCTCGGGCACGTCGATCATCCAGTTGGCAACACTGCCGGTTCCATCAGGGATGGCCGCAGGTCCACTGCCACAATGCATCTCCGCGCCAGCCTGCGTGGCCATGAAGAGGATCGCGATGGAAGACGTCCGCATCATCGGGCCCCCTCCGAGTTGATCTCGTTGTTTCTCGCCGTGTCGTACACCTGCGGCGGATCCACCATGTCCTCGATGTGGCACCACCCCTCCTTGGTGCCCATGTCATTCGTGCCATCAAGATGCGCTGCCCATGCCTCGACGACACCATCCTCCGGATCCCACAGCACCAGGTCGCTGAGCACGTGGCAGAAGTCGTACCACCACCACACATCCGTGAAGGTCGTCGACCAGGCCCAGGTCTCCGCGCGTGCCCAGCCCGGCAACCAGGAAATCCACTGGGCTGCCCCGTCGTAGGTCATGTCGTAGTTGGCCCCGCACTGGATACCGAAGATCTCGCCCAGCGCCGCGATGTCGCCTGCCAGGATGGTGCCCTGCAGCGGTGTTCCCAGGACCTGCACGCGTCGGTTGCCAGTCGACCAGTCCATCCCGCTCCAGTAAAGGGAATACAGGTGCAAGCCCGCATTGCCGCCCTGGCTGTGGCCGACCACCGAGTAACTCTTGAAGTTGTTCCCCCAGGACCAGATGTCCAATGCAAACTCGTCGTGCGTGAAGTTCTGCTCGGTGTTGTTGTACACCGCCACCTCGCCGGTGAAATGACTCGGCGGCCAGGAGTCGCCATCCGAGCAGTACCCGTGGCTGAGCATCAGGGCATGACTGCCAATGTTCGCTCGCTCCGGAAGTTGCAGGCCAGGTACCTCGATGACCCTGTCACCAGCGCCCATCTGCATGGCTCGCCTTCCAGCAGGGGAGATGTCACCACGGGAGACCTCGATGGAACCAAGGCCCATCACATCCATTCGATCAAGCGGTACGAAGGAATCGACATCGGCAAGCCGCACCAAGCGAAGTTCAACCCCGTGTCCATCACACCCAGCCTCTGCAAGCCAACGCGTATCAAGCACCAACTCGACAACACCATCTTCAACAGGCGTAATGCCACCAATCCAGCACCGTGGCAATACACCACCTGGACCAGCCGCCCAGACCTCGGCGCCAGCCAGCACACGATCCCGCTCGCCCGAGTCGATCACCTCCAGCCTGCATGCAACACGATGCGCATCTAATACGTCCAGCGTCACGCTGCCGGTAAGCAGCGGCGGAGCTTTCTCGATTGACACCATCAGCGACGTCGTCCTGTGCATGCGCTGACCTTCGCCATCTGCAGCCAGGGCATCAATGATGACCGTCCCAATGCCTGTTCGCGCGGGCGTGAACTGGATCCTGTTTCCCTCGATGCTCAACGCGTCCTCGGAACCATCCTGCCAGAGCAATCTGGCTGTTCCTTGAAGGATCGATGCGCCCCCGGCCTGCGCCCGGGCTGCCGCCAGGTCGCCATGCATCGAGACATGCTCGATGTCGGCCAATCCCAAGCCAATGCCCACAGGCTGGCCGATGATCGTCGAGGCGTCCTCCAGCCAGGCACGAAGGTGAAGCGGATTGCCATCAGAGACCCACAACTGGCCGCTTTCAGTGCCACGATCGCCTTCAATCACGACCCGCCAGGTGCCAGGTGCAGGATCCAAGATATCCAGGCGAATACCGCTGCCATCCACGCCCTTGGCCAGTAAACCACGTACAAGACGCGATCGTGGACCATCGCCTGCATGGACCTGCCCCGTGGGTTCGATCGCATGGATGGTCCAGTTCTCACTGCCAATGCCAACTGGCAGCAGACGCAACTGCGAACCAGTCGAAACCTCGACCTGGATCATGCAGCTGCCATCTTCAAACGTAAATGGAAGTACGCCGTGGCTGCTGCGCGCACCATGCTTTGCAGGCGTGGGTTCCTGCATCCATCCACGGGCAAGATCAGAGGGAGGACAGCCAAGCTGCTTCACCGGGACAGGCACGGCAGCGAGGGTTCCAGCAAGGATGCATGAGGCAATAAACATGGCACCAACAATCCCTTGCATGAAAGTATACAGGCAGGCCATGGGGCTTCATGAACCCCGTTGCGAGATGGCCCAGCGTTGCTAAGGAGCGACACTTGATACAGTGTTGGAATGTCGATGATTCTCCAGGAACGCGTCCGGACCTCCCGTGAACTCGGGGCCGACCCCACCTTCGTCCTCCATGGCGGTGGAAACACGTCGGCCAAGGGCACCGTGGCCGATGTCCATGGAAATGAACTGGAAGTCATGTGGGTCAAGGGATCCGGCTGGGATCTGGCAACCATCGAGGCACAGGGCCTGCCCGCACTAGATCTTGAAGCCCTTCGCGCCCTGCGCGCCCTCGATGACATGACCGACGAGGAGATGGTCCGCGAGGTGAAGCGATGCATGCTCGATGGCTCGGGTCCGACGCCCTCCATTGAGACACTCCTGCACGCTTTTCTGCCCTATGCCTTCATAGACCACAGCCATGCCAATGCCATCCTCGCGATTTCCAACCGTGACAATGGCGAGGAACTCTGCCGGGAACTCTACGCCGATCGCGTCGTGTACCTGCCGTGGATCATGCCCGGCTTCCCACTGGCCAAGGCCGTGGCCGATGCCTGCGATGAACACCCCGAGGCCATCGGCGCCCTCCTGCACAAGCATGGTCTCTTCACCTGGGG
>Ga0315339_1000504_pt1 | contig 47710 bp, 28 predicted proteins | sample ASW17metaG_FD_204514 | JGI IMG/M metagenome (GOLD analysis project Ga0315339, IMG submission 204514) | Ammonia-oxidizing marine archaeal communities from Pacific Ocean, United States - ASW #17 | ecosystem: Environmental > Aquatic > Marine > Oceanic | place: USA: California | collected 2016-12-05 | reverse complement strand
TCGAGCAGGAAGGCGTAGCCACGCGCGACAGGCTGTTCGTGTCCGACCGAGCGCACCTGATTCTGCCCTACCATCACGGCATCGAGCTCGGCGCCGAGCAACGGCGCGGCGACAACGCCATCGGAACTACCAGCCGCGGCATCGGCCCGTGCTATCAGGACAAGATGGCGCGTTCGGGTATCCGTGCCGTCGACTGTCTCGACCGCGACAAGCTTGCCGCTACGGTACGCGCCAACCTGGGTGTGGTGAACGACCTATTGCACCACCTGTACGACCGCGAGCCGTTCGATGCCGACCTGATCATCGAGGAGTATGCCGGCTACGGTGAGCGTCTGCGACCCTACGTCACCGACACATCGCTGCTGCTCAACCACGCTATCGACGCGGGCAAGAGCGTGTTGTTCGAGGGCGCCCAGGGTACTCATCTGGATGTCGATCACGGAACCTACCCCTTCGTCACCTCCTCCAACGCCACCGCCGGAGGCGTTTGCAACGGACTCGGCATCGGCCCTGGCCGCGTCGACGGCGTCATCGGCGTGACCAAGGCGTATACCACCCGCGTTGGCTCGGGTCCCATGCCGACGCAGCTGGACGACGCCATCGGCGAGCGTTTGCGCGACGTCGGCAAGGAGTACGGCGCCACCACCGGGCGCCCACGCCGATGCGGCTGGCTCGACGGCGTTGCGGCACGCTACGCAGTGCGCGTGAATGGCTGCGATGCCCTGGCCGTCACCAAGCTCGACGTACTCGACGGCATCGATCCGATCAGAGTTTGCGTCGGCTACGAGATCGACGGCGAGCGCGTCGACGAGATGCCCGCCGATCTGCCGGCAACGAACCTCACACCCGTATATGAGGAGGTCCCCGGGTGGAGCGAGACCACCACCGGCAAGCGTACGCTCGAGGACTTGCCGTCCGAGACGCGCGCCTATCTCGACCGCGTCGCCGAGATCGCCGGCTGCCCTGTGGGCATGGCGTCGAATGGACCGGAGCGAGACGCCATGATCATCGCGTCCGACAGCACCATCGACCGACTGGTCCCTTAGAAGGCCGTGGTGGAAGTCTGGTGGGTCTGGTTGCGGAGAGTTGGGGCCAGTTGAACGATGGCCTGCTAGCGTCCGCGCAGACGTTGCAGGGCGGCCAGGTAGACGAGCGTCGTGATCTTTCCGGTGCTCGGATCGAGCCCACGACTCTCCCAGCGCGACACCTGTGTGTAGCTCACCTTCGGGATGCTGCTCAGCGCCACCCCGAGGAGCCCGGCTAGCTCCGCACGGATACGTTCGCCAAACACCGCACCGGTGTCCTTGCCACGGAGATCACGAACCTGCTCTGCGGTAATGCCCTTCATCGACGCGGGTTTGCTCCTGTACACGCGACCACTCAGTGTGCACAAAGCATGGCGCCTCGATCGATGCGAGACAACCGCCCCGCCAGGCTGGCCAGGTTCGAGCACGAGAAGCTGCCCGTTTCCCGGATCCATCCAACTGGCTCCTGCTAAGCTTATCGAGTTCCACTCCGGCCAAGGCGCTCGATCGAGGGGGTTTACAGTGGCACGCCTCGTCCAGTTCTTCGCTATTTGCCTGCTGGTGAGCCTTGTGGCCGGCGCCCTGCCGGCGGCAACAGCACCGTCACAACGACCTTCCCAGGGCGAATGGCGCTACTTCGGTGGCAACAAGGGTTTCACCCGCTACTCTGTCCTCGACCAGATCCATGCCGGAAACGTCAACGACTTGCGCATCGTCTGGCGTCGCCCCGCAGTGCGCGACGAGCTCACGGAAGCGTTCCCCGATCTGTACCCCGATACCTACCTGAGGGCGACGCCGATCATGATCGACGACGTGCTCTATACCCAGGATACGCACGGTTTGGTAGTCGCCTTCGATGGGGCGACCGGCGAGACGCTATGGGAACAGGAGCTCCTGGAGTCGACACTGGAAGAGGCAGACGCCATGAGCACTCGTGGTGTCGATTACTGGGACAGCGGCACAGGCGATGAGCGGATCATCGCCATCCGCGGGGAGTATCTCTACGCGCTCAATGTCAGGACCGGCGAGCCCTACGCTGATTTTGGCGACGACGGCAGGGTCAGCCTGCGGTTCCACGAGCGTCAGCCACTAGCCCGTGCGTTCAGCGACTCCACCGGCCCTCTCGTCGTGGGCGACGTCGTCGTGGTCACGGGTATCACGGGCGGAGCCGGTGATGGCGGCAACAAGAAGGAATCGGCGCCCGAGGATGTGCGCGGCTTCGACGCCCGGTCGGGTCAATTGCTTTGGACGTTCCATCCGGTGCCACAGGCAGGCGAGTTCGGCAACGACACTTGGGGCGACGATTCCTGGAAGGTCGCAGGCGATCTGGGCGCCTGGGCCCTGATGACCGCCGACGAAGAGCTAGGTTATGTCTACATCGCCCTGTCAGCGCCGACCTCCGCTTTTTATGGCGGCTGGCGGCCCGGCGACAATCTGTTCTCAAACACCTTGGTCGGTCTGGATGCGAAGACCGGCGAGCGCGTGTGGCACTTCCAGATGATTCACCATGACCTCTGGGAGTACGACAACGTCGGCCCCGCGATACTCGGCGAGATCACTGTCGACGGCAGGCGCATCAAGGCGGTCATGCAACCTAACAAGAATGCGTTTCTATATGTCCTCGATCGCACCAACGGTGAGCCGGTATGGCCGATCGAGGAGCGGCCGGTACCTCAGTCGACCGTGCCCGGCGAGACCTCCTCGCCGACACAGCCGTTTCCCACCAAGCCGCCGCCCTTCGACCAACAGGGCATGACCGACGACGACTTAATCGACTACACACCGGAGCTCAAGCAACGGGCACGCGAGCTCGTCAAGGACTATCAACTCGGCCCGCTCTATACACCCCCGTCGGTGCCGAGCGATGAGCCGGGCGGAACGAAGGGAACGATCGTCTATCCGGGAGCCTGGGGAAACGGGAACTGGAACACCGGAGCCTTTGACCCTGAAACAGGGGTCTACTACGCAGTCTCCAATACCACTTATGGTCCTACCAACCGTGCCGTGGTCAAACAAACTCACCCGGACGCAACGATGGATTATGCGATCGCGTACAGCCCCCGACTCGAGATCGAAGGGCTCTTCCTCAACAAGGGGCCGTACGGCCGCATCACAGCCCTCGATCTCAACCGCGGCGAACAGCTGTGGATGACCGCCAACGGCGATGGGCCACGCAGCCATCCGTTGCTCAAGGACCTGGACCTGCCGCCGCTAGGAAGTCCCAGCCGTCCGGCTCCGCTGGTCACCAAGACTCTGTTGTTCCTCGGCGAAGGCAGCAACGCCGTGATGGGAACGCTGAACGAGGATTGGGCATGGGGCAAGAAGTTCCGTGCCTATGACAAGGCCACGGGCGACGTGATCTGGGAGATGGAGCTGCCGTCAGGGACCACCGCCGGCCCGATGACCTACATGCTCGACGGTAGGCAGTACGTAGTGATATCGATTGGCGCACTGGATCACCCGCCGGAGTACGTCTCATTGGCGCTTCCCTAGCAGGCCGTCATGGCGTCGCGATCGCGACAACGTGCTCCTGCATGCGGAAGATCATCATGCCTTGGGCGATAGCCGGGGTTGCCATGATCGGCTCGCCCATCTGATTGACCGCCAGCCGTTCGAACTGCGAGCCGGCCTTGACGACGATCACTTCACCGTCCTCGCTCGCAAAATAGATCTTGCCATCGGCCGCAACGGGAGACGCGGAATAGTTGCCCCCCTGGCTGATCCGCGATTGATAGACTCGCTCTCCGGTTTGGGTCTCGTATACGGCCAGGATGCCGCCGCCGCGGCAGATGTACAGCAGGTCCCGATAGACGATCGGCGTCGGGATGCCGGCGCCGCCGCGCCGCTTGCTCCAGGCCACCGAGTCGTTGGAGAGCTCGTGGTCGGCCAGCGTGATGTCGCCGCTAGCGCCAGGACGGATGGCGTAGATGGGCTCCACCGTGCCGTATGCACTGGTGACGAAGATCAGCCCGCTGCCGGCGATCGGTGTGGGTGTCGGAAAGTCACCGTGGAGGCCGAGCCTCCAGAGCTCTTTGCCCGTCGCAGGGTCATAGCCGCGCGCGTACCTGATGGCGGCAGTGATCAACTCGACGCGCGTGGCGCCTGCGTAGATGAAGGGCGTCGGCCAGGACGGGTGCTCATCTCGTTCCGTGCGCCAGACCTCCTCGCCCGTCGTGACGTCGAGCGCCAAGAGGTAGGCCTCGTGGATCCCATCCACCTGGAGGATCACCAGGTTCTCGTGGATGATCGGTGAGCTCGCCGTGTTCCACTCATATCCCGGATCGAAGTAGCGACCCGACGGAACCGGGCCGAGGTCCTTGGACCACAGCAGGTTGCCGTCGACGTCGTAGCAGTAGACTCCTTCGGACCCGAACCACGCCACAACATGCGTGCCATCCGTGACTGGCGTCTGATTGGCATGCGAGGCCATGACGTGACGCGCCGTGCGTGGCACTGCGTGGCGCGCCACCCGCTGCCAGAGAATCTCACCGCTGTCTCTGTCGAGTGCGACGATTCGCCAGGAGTACGGGACGTCCTCCCTGACGAACGCCAGGACCCCCGAACGCGCCGCTTCCGAGAAATCCCGGAAGGTCGCGGCCACGCCCGCGCCGGGAACGGCGGTGGTGACGAACACCCGGTCGTTCCAGACGATCGGGCTCGAATGACCGAGTCCTGGAATCATCGTCTTCCAGGCAACGTTGATCCCCTGCTCGACGTCCCACTCGGTCGGCAGGTCAGTCCCATCGGCGACGCCCGAACCGCCGGGACCGCGAAACGAAGACCACTCCCGGGCGCTCGCGACCGGCGCGGGCACACGGGGCCGATCTGTGGCTCGGTCGGCGACCGGGGCGGCTCTCGGCCGTTCAGCGACCGGGGCAGTCCAGAGAAATACCTCGGAGTGGGCTCCCTCGGACACCACCAACTCAGATGGTGGGAGGGCTCCTCCCCGTAGCTCGGCAACCGCCTTTCGGTCGAGAGATCGCAGGATGGTCAGATTGGCAGGCACGAACGTCACATCGCCGCGATCGGTCCGTTCGAGGGTGAGCTCACCTTCCTCGAGACCCCCACGGAGCGTCACCGACTCCCCGCTCTGAGCACGATAAACGCCCTCGAGCCGCTCCAATCGCTCGGCTGTGAAGAAACGATCCACCGCGGTCGGCTCTTGCGCGCCTGCCGCGACGAGGAACGTGGCCAGCTCCGATTTCTGGTTGCTTTGCGCCGTGCCGAGCGCCGCGTTCAGGTACGACGGGTTGGCGCCGCCTCGCGCGACGATCGTCCGCACCGCGTCGAGGTAACCCGCCCGGATGAGGTCAACGAGTGCCTCGCCTTCGGTGCCGCCGCCGTACCCGAGTAGCATGGCAACGATCTCCGCCCTCGCCTCCGGAGCCGCGATGTCGGTGTTGGAGCGCGCCGCCAACTGCAGCGGGGTCTTGCCCCATGGCGATCGGCCTCGTGACGTCGGGCTCGAATCTGGATTGGCACCGTTCTCGAGCAGCAGCCGCACGAGTTCATGCCGGCCCCAGTCTGCCGCGCTATACAGCGCGGTGACTCCGAAGCCGTTATCCGCGTTCACGTCCGCGCCCCGACCGAGGAGAGCCTCGACTTCGGCCAGGTCGTTCGCCGCGGCGGCGGCGACGAGTTGCCTATCCAGAATAGAAGCTTGCGGTGGCGCGGGCGCACAGAGCAGTGCAACCAACAGCGCAAACAGCCACCGCCGGTAGCGCACCCCGCTCCCCTTACCGTCTACTGCCCATCGACTGCGCAGCAATCGACCCACAGTCTGCTACTGCTCGTCATTGCTCACCCAACACCAAGCCTACAGCCAGTCTGTTCACAATCCCTCACTGTCCATTCCAGGCATCGATCACGTCGGTGTGTGTCACGACCCTGGCGTGGTCGTTGATGTAGAGCATCGCGTCTGCAAGCCGATGCGGTTCGGTCGGTCGGATCGCGTCCTCGACGGCCACCGTGTCGTAACCGAGAATCTCGGCGGTCGACAGGGTCGGCACGACCCCTACCTCGGCGCCGACCCCGACGATCACGATCGTCGTAATCTCGTTCCAGCGGAGCAGCTCATCCAGCGGCGTGGCGATGAACGCATCAGATCGATATTTCCGCAGGATCCAATCGAACGGAGCGGGCGTGATCTCGGGCGGGTTCTCCCATCCCCAGGTCCCTTCGTGCATCTGGTTGGCCGCCACCGGCGCATCCGGATCGACGTCCCGGGGCGGCCCGTAGTTGGAATAATCCGGATAGGTAGTCCATCTGACGTACGCTACCCGCACACCATTCTCCCTGGCGGCGGCGATCAGCTTCACCATCGGATCCATGATGCCGGTGATGTCGATCCGCTCACCCCGCTCCTCGAACCAACCGCCTTCGGACACGAACGCGTTGAGCACTTCGTGAACGAGAAGGACCGTGTGCTCGGCCGCAACAACCTGCGACAGCGGTGCCTGCCCGCCCTGCGCCGACAGCGCGCTATTCGGCGTCCACAGGAGAAGGGCGACCGCGATGCCGACCGAGCCCGTCACTAATAACTGAAATGCCTGGCTATGTCTCATGGTGCGTACTCCACTGGATGCACCGGCGTCGGTGCAAGATCCTGCTGTCAGGCTCGACTGCACCAAGCTCGGCAGGAGAAGGCGGATCGGCAGTTAAGAATAGCTACGCAATACAGTCAACCCCTCCTGACTACGGCTCCTCCGGCCGCCGCAAGTCGCTCAGCTCAAGCTCGTTCACCTCGTCGACGATGCGCGCGTAGGCTCGTGTCGCCGCCTCGAGACCGGTCCATAAGACGGTCTCCGGCGTCTCCTGGTCGGTGTGGAAATAGTGGTAGAACTCGCTCGTCGCAACGCCGGGCACGAAGCGCCACAGCTCCGGTCCGCCACGCCAGCCGAGATCCCCGGCCGGCGGCTCGGCGTTGGGGTCAAGATACGTGCTGACCCCGAACTCTCGGAACGCATCGACTGCGATCGCTCCCAGCTGGGGCCTCGCGGGCCCTCCGACGTACCACTGCTGTGGCATGTACGCGTTCGACCAGACGATGTCGTCCTTCCCCAGGTACCGCGGCCTGACCGTCGTCTGTACCGTCGACGGATGCTCGCAGTTGATCACCAAGGCGGTCTTGGCGAAGAGCTCCTCGCGGTGGTCCATCAACCAGAATCCGCCCACAGCGCCTGCCCCACCGCCCAGATTGTGATGTCCGTCTAGTCCCAGAAAGACCATCGTGCGGCGTCGCTCGGTCTGCGGGATCTGCGCGAAGTGCTCCGCCAGCCCGATCATCGAGGCGACGCCGGAGGCGTTGTCACCGGCAGCGTCGAACCAGCCGTCGCGGTGCGCCATGATGTAGACGGTTTCATCGGTGGCGCCCGGGAGCGTACCCCAGACGAGTGCGGTCTCGAGATCGGGGACCATCTCCACGTCGAGCAACACGCTCACACGCGGCGTTTCGCCGGCGCCGATCAGATCACGGACCGTATAGCCGTCATCGCTGCCGAGAGTGAAGGTGGGGACGTTGGTCCTCGCCGGGTAGGCCTGGTAGCGCATGTTTCCGGGCAACATCCGAACGTCGAAGACAGCGGCAGCGCCGCTGGAATCGGCGCGCGCGAGAGCGCCTTCCGACCGCACCCCCAGCATGCCGAAGGCGAACGCCGCCTTGCCGCGGACGTCGCGGCCAGCGAAGTCGGCGTCGCTACCGAGCCCTACGTAGGCGGCGTCGAGTTGGAGGCCGCCGGTCGGTGTCGCCGACGTGCGGTACGCCGGTTGAGCGGAGTCGAGCGGGAAGGTTTCGCCGCCGGCGGTGGCCGACACTTCCCAGGACTGTGCCATCCACTGCGGCCCGAGGTCGAGCGGTTGGATGCGCACGTCCGAGAGGCCGATCTCGCGGAATTTGCCGGCCAACCACTCGGCGCTTTCCGCGTCGGCGGATGTGCCGGTGATCCTGCCCCAGAACTGTGGATGCCCCTGGTCGCGATACCGGCGCGACATATCGGCCTGCTCGACGACGTACCGATGGAGGCGCCGGCCGTCGATATCCGCGTAGGCTTCGGCACCGGCCGGCAGCGGCCATCGCAGCAGCGGATCGTCTGGATCGCCGGCCGCCATCGGGCTCCCCTTATCAGGAGCCCGGGTATCGCCCGGTCCCGCACAGGCCGCTACGGAGAGTGTGACGGCGGCGGCAGCCGCCATCGTCGCGAACGCGCCATTCGCGCCCCACTTGCTTCGGGCCACTGATCTACACATGGAGTCCTCCCGCGATGCTGCGTGACGTGCGTGTTCCATCGGCGTGACTGGATTCTACGCCCGGGGATTGTCTCGGCGTACGAGTCGTCACGAGACCCGCTCATTCTGCTGCGTCCGGGGTGACGGATCGCGCTGCTGCCAACACGTCTTCGAGTCCATCCGCCAGCAGAACGGGCGTCAATTCGCAGGCTCCCTTGAAAAAGGCGGGCGAAAGGATGATGTTCTTTCCTGCTAGCGTTGCGTAATCAGAAACTGTGTGCGGTGCAGCGACCGCCCCAGCGTGGGGCTATCTGGCTGCTTCCGACGCCTTGGGTGGAAGAGAGGAGAAAATATGCGACGCACGTCTGGACTCGTGATCACGAGCCTTGCTCTTCTGGTCGTCGGGGTCGGCTACGTGCCGGCGTCGGGAGTGCGAGGGAGCCTCCAAGCACCGTCGGGTCCGGAACTCGAAGAGCTTCTGGATCCCGAGCACACGGTTCTCCTCGTACACGAGGTGCTCAACGCCTTTGTCTCGGAGGGTGGAACGTTCGATAACAGCGGGCGCCGCATCGACGTCACCGGCATCATGGACCCGATGGTCGGGCTGCTGGCCGCGGCACGTGCCAACGACGTGCGGGTCGCCTATGTTCGCTGGACCTCGTATCCGGACGGATCCACCTATGGGAGACCGGGCGACAGGCCCGCCCGCACCGGGCCACCCTCGACGATCTCGACGAACGAGGGCACATGGGGATGGGAAAACCCGCAGGAGATAAAACCAGAGGCCAACGATTGGGTGCTCAGGAAGTACCGACCGGACGCGTTCATCGCTACCGCTCTCGATGAACTGCTGCGGTGGAATCGCATCACGACCATCGTCATCGTCGGGGTCGGCGCCGAGGTCGGTGTCGTGCCGACGATGCAGACCGCCCGCAGCCTCGGCTACCGTACGGTCGCCATTGAAGACGCCATCGTGCCGACGGATCCCGTTCGCGCCGAGGATGCGATGTTGTATATCGGTGACAACGCCACGCTGGTGGGGCATGCCGAGGTCATCGACATCTGGAACAAGCGTTGAGCGCCGCAGCTAGCGTCGATTAGGGCCGCACGGCAAGCAGCCGATTCGGACTCGTACTACTCACAACCGGGGAGAAAACCATGAAGACGTCCATCGCAGCGCTAGCGCTGTCTCTCTTGCTGGTCGGGACGGCACATGCCCAGGAGGATCCCTTCAACGGGGTCTGGAAGCTCGATCAATCGAAGTCGATTACCAACGGCTCCCCGCTTCCGGAGCTAGAGGTGATCACGCTCAAGCATGAGAACAACGCTGAGACCGGGATCAATGACATCACTGACAACGGCCGGCGAACGCGGAGCACCTATACGGCAACCTTCGACGATGGCCAATGGTACCGCGGGAAGAGCCTCGACACCGGCGAGGAATCGAGTGGGTTGGTGCGAATGATCCGCATGTCCGAACGCAGCGAGCTGCGTCTTGGCAAGCGCGCCGATGGGACCTTCTCCGGCATGTTCTTGCGCCAGGTCTCAGAGGACGGCAAGACGATGCAGGTGATGTGGTATAGGGCAGACGGCTCGATCCTGCAGGAGCTGCACTTCGACAAACAGTAGCTGTTGCCGACGCGGAGAATCAGACTTTCGGGAACCAGCCGTGGCGCATTTGGAGGAGCTCGCCGACAGCGCGGTGAGCCTCGTCAAAAGCGGTCTGGGTGAGGTCGATCCCCGAGGCATCGGTGTTGGCGATGGAGATCCGCCCGAACGGCTGACTGGCGACTTTCCAGGGCTCTTCACCGGGAGCCCACTCCGGGTCGAAGAGCGTGTTGGTCGCAAGCGCGTATCCGTGTGGCCAGCGGTTGACCATGATGGCCTCGATATCGCGCGCCGGGTCGAACCCTGCCGGCGACAGGACCTGTGCCATCTGCTCGCGAATCCGCCGTTCGAAATCCTCGAAGGAGTTCTCCAGGAGCGCCTGTCGCACCAATCGCATCTGCTCCCGAACCGGTGTGCCCGGCGGAATCGATTCCCCACCGCGCAGACCTCGAACCATCGGCTCCCAGGAGAGAATCCCGCCGGCGTCTCCCAGCGAGACAACGATCGGGTCGGCCGGTGAGCGCGCTGGATCGTGGGTCCCGAACGTTTGTGGGGCGCGCGGACGGATGGCGCTGTAGAACGCACCTGGACACGAGATGGTGGACACGCCCAGCTCCTCGAACGCTCTCCAGTCGCGTACCAGGACGTTGGTGTACATCTGGGTGGCCCGTGAGGCGAGGCTCAGCGCTTCCTTTTGTTTGATCGGAAGCTCTGGGCACAGATGCGGGATCATGGTGTGGTAGCAGGCCAGCACACAGCCCTTGCCTCGCACCCGGTAGGCCTTGCCGTCGCGGACATAGGTGACGTCCGTTTCGCGGGAATCCGAGCTCAACAAGTCCGGTGACTCGCCAACATGGCGCACGTTCACAGCGGCGCTGTTGAGTCGCAGACGCACCGGCGAGCGCCGCTCGTCGAGTGTCGAGTAGTCGGTTCGCTGCAGCTCAATGTCGGTCATCGACCCGGCAGGCAGGGCCGCCGGAATCAACGAGCGCACGATCATGCGCGCGATGTCGGAGTTACCGGCCGGGAAGTAGACGTCGTTCTTGCCGTGCTCGGGCAACGCCGGGGACTCTGCCGGAATCGGTATCCCCAGTCCCTGGAAACCCGGTAGCCCACGATAGAGGGCGAACCAGGCGCTCGAGGTGTCGGCGCCAAGGCACCAGACTCCACCCACCAGCGGCAACACGTCGGGATGTACCTTGACGACGTCGAGCAGATAGTCGCGGTAGCTGATCCGTTGCAGCCGCTGGATCTTTTCCGCCTTCGATAACCCCGGCAGATAGTCACGCCGGTCGTTCCAGAGCCTCCGCAGGTCCTGGCGCACCGACTCCGACAGCGGCGTCTCGGCAAGGAACTCCTCGGTAGGTCGCCGAACGCTGCCGGCGACCAGAACGTCCTTGCCGAAGCTCTCCTCGTGAAAGAACACGGCCGGCTCCAGCCCCAGGTCCCTGAACATGCCTCGCTGCATGTTGCTGGACGGATGATCGAGCTCGACACCGATGTCCTCCAGCATCTCCCGCGCCGGCAACGGATAGCGATCCGCCTGCACCATGTAGACGGTGCCGCCGGTGGCGAGCAGCACCTCGCCATCGTGCTCGAACTCGTTGCGCTTGGCGTGACCGCCAAAGTCGTCGTGGTTCTCGAGGATCAAGATGCGGGCGTCAGGCCCCGCCTCCTTGCGGAAAAAGTACGCCGCGGCCAGGCCACTGAGACCGGCCCCGACGACGATAAGGTCGTAAGTCTCGCCGGTGTCCTCCGCAGCATCGAATCTCATCCCGTCGCGGGCGGCATGCGCCGCCTCGAACGAGCCCGGATGGGAGCCGCGCAGGCCGGTGCGGGCCGGCGGGTAGTAGCCTGCCGCCTTCTCGGGCGCGTAGGCCTGTGTCATGCCGCCGGCGCGGAGTCGGGCCGGCAGCGCCAGCGCACCGCCGACGGCAACGCTGACGCCGTTGACGAAATCCCGTCGGGTGATATCTCGGCGCATGCCTAGGTCGCGGTCGTTCATGGCTTACCTCAGGCGTGGGGTGCGATTTCGGTCATGTACCACTTGATGAATCCGGCGGGGCCACCTTCGCGGCGGGCGTAAGGCTGTCCGCTTCCGCCATGATTGTAGCGGCTGTTGCGGATGCCGTGCTGATTGTTCTCGACGATCCACAGATCCTCGCGGTAGGTGACGTCCCAGAGCTCCATCATGCGCTCCACATCCACCTCGCTTTCCTTGGCGTCGCCTTTGACCAGCCAGAAGATCTCGACATCGGTCATCACGATGTCTCGCGGGGTGAACCGGGCGACCGCAATGTGATCGTCATAGGCGGCGAAGAACGACGTCGAGAACCCGGTGGTGGCACCGCGACGCATATGGGTCCACTCGTCGAGCAAGAGCGGCGCCACCGGCTTGCCATCGAGGCTGCCAGTCACGTAGCCGGGAGCCAGGTGGACGCTCATCGAGTAAGCGTCCTCTCGTACCCCGTCCGCGCCCCGCCGCTGTTGCTCGTCCGGGTGCTGGTGACGCACCAACTCCTGCTCAATGTCGGCAACTTGCTCGTCGCTCAGCACGTGCTTGCGCTGCCACCACTGCACCTCTACCAGCGACTTGTGCGCTGGCTCACAGTGATAGCACTCCTCGAAATTCTCGACCGCCAGCTTCCAGTTGGCCCTCGTCGGGTGTTGAGTGCGAGCCGCTACTTTCATGCCCGCGGTTCCGTAGAACTGGCAGGTCCGTCGCCAGTTGGCCACAAACTCGTCGAATCCCGTGGGCTCCTCCTCAGCCAGGTTGACGAAGATGAAGCCTTCGACCATACGCACGTGGGCCGGGTGCAGACCGTGCTGGTTCTCGTCGAACCCCTCCGGCATCCCGGTCGGGAACGAGATCAGCTTGCCGTCCAGATCGTACGTCCAGGCGTGATAGGGGCAACGAAAAACCGCCGTGTTGCCGTTCGGCCCCTGTTGTACTACCGATAGCCGCGGGTCCTCCGGCTTGCCGTCGGCCGTCGCCGACCCGGGCAGGTTCTGGTCGTGCAGGCAGATCCGCGATCCGCGGTGTCGACAGATGTTGTGGTGGGCCTTCACGGATCCGTCTTCGGCACGCGCGATGATGACGCTGTCGCCACGCCCGTACTCGAAGAGGAAGTAGTCACCGGGATTGGCGATGCGGCTCTCGTGGTCGGCCATGAACCAGAAGTGGTCGCGTAGAAAGCCTTCCTCGTTGAGCCAGTGCTTCTCATCCAGGTAGTACTCGGCCGGGATCGTGGTTCCCTCCTGCCATCCTCCTGGATAGCTCGGGGCTTCCCCGGGAGGCGACAGGACCTCCTCCAGCAGCACATCGCGACCGTCGAAGTCGAGGCCGCCGTACGACACCTCGGGTGGCATGGTAATTGGGCCTCGGGCCGCCGCTGCCGGCGCCTTTGCTGCCGTCGACGTTCCCTCCACCAACGACTCGCCACGCAGCGCCTTGGGAAGCGCCACCGCAGCTGCTCCTGCCGCAACCGACGTCTTGGCGAAGTCACGACGGCTGACCTTCTTTCCCTCCGCACCCTTTCCGTTCGTACCGTCTTTCGTGCTCATTCCATACTCCCGAAGCCGAGACATTTCGATTCCAGCATCCAAACACAGGCGTAGTTTATCCAAACACAGGAGTACCGCTATTGCCACTGGAAGTATCGAGTTAACAACGTGCCCGGCAGATCTTGCCCGAGGCTACGGAGCGGATCGTCCCCGCTCCACGGCGATCGTTAATGTGTGGCCCGTCGTCCGGGCCCATGGGTTACAGGGCAGACCGTGTCGCGTTCTTGGTTCGTCCGGAACTGGCCGCGTCCGCGCTGGCGTTCGCCGAAGGCGGCGGCTGGGCGGCGGACGCCGGTGCCCGAGTTGAGGACGTGGGTGTATGTCGTCTTCAGATGCCGACCATCTCGAAGTTCTTCCCGGTCGCCAGGAGTGGCTCTCAGTAGGGCCGATCGTCGAGGAGCTTCCTGAGCACGTCTCTGCGCAGGCTCATTCTGGTCGCGAAGCGACCGCCCGGATGAGGCAGAAACCAAACGTGCATCATCTGCGGCCCGCGGTTCGAAGGCGTACCGACAGCGCACGTTCCGTCGGCGAGGGCTAGAACGTGTGTGTTCCTACCATTGTTGAAGCACCGCGCCGTTGACCAGGTATGGAAGTGCCAACGTGTTAGCGGGCCACCTATCTGCGGCCCTTCGTCTTCCGGGCTGTTCATAACGAACATGAAGGCGAGCAGTCTCCAGCCGAGCGCTTCGCCGGTGTACATCAGAAACTCGGGGCGCTGCGGATCAAGGACATGCTCATCGTTGATGAAGTCGGTGTTCATGTAGTGCGAGCGTTCCCCCCGCATGGGCTGGTAGCCGTCCGCTAGGGCCTGCTCCACGTCCAGCCAGCCGTGTGCTTTGGCACTGGCAAAACTCGTTGCCAGCAGCTCATCGGCAGCCCTTTGCTGCTCGGCGGTCGGCTCTGAGTTCGGGAACGCGTTGAGCTCGTATATCAGCGTGCCTGTAGCCGGCGGCTTCATGTCCACCTCGGATTCCAGATCGCAGACAACATACGAGCGGATGAGCTGACCCTGGGCGCTGTCTCCTGCGGGCTCCCGGACGAACCGACATACCTCGCGTTCGACGCTGAGGCCGGTCTGTGGGGTGTCGGCTTGTTCAGCGGCACTTGCCGAGGCGGCGACTACAGCGGCAAGGGCGGCGGCGCTCACCAACCGCAAGACAGCGCTCGATCGCCTTCCGGGCAGGATCTGACGGTTGGGACACCGGACGCTAGTCGTTTCGGTCATCTCGATCCTCCGGGGGTAAGACTACCACCAACGAGCGGTCATCTGCGGCCCGTCCCCGGCACCGCGTGTAGGCCTGCGTGATTCGTTTCGTTGGCCTGCCTGGTGGGCCGGGAGCGCACCGGAGGTGCGGACAATGTTCCCTTCAGCGGAAGCGAGCTGTGAGCCGATTCACGCCCCGTGGGCACCTTGCCTTGGCGTCGATTCTTGTGGCCGGTTGGTCGGTGGCGGGCGGTCGAGCGGGGCATCATTTCGCTCGAAGTGGCGGCGAAAGCGCGTAGGTTGGTCGGAGAAACAGCGGAACGCGAGTCTGTTTCGGGGCGAGGCAGGCGCACCTCGCCCACTGCTTCACACGGCAAGCAGATGGTTCTGTTTGACTAGAGCCTACGGTGTTCTCATAGGCTTACGGTCGCTCGTGGTGTGACACCAACAATCGGCGAGCGAGGAACTGCTGGGAACCAGCCGGCACTAGAGGCGCGTCTTCGGCACTTCGGTGTTGAAGCGGGTCTGTCGTTGTCGTCAGCTTGCGGGTTTTACCCTGGGTCCCGCCGAGCCTCTGCAACGCCGGCAAAGCCAGCCGACTAGTCTATCGCCGTCCGGCCTTGCAGGGCATGTGTCGCCAGCTCCTGCGCACGCAGGATTTGGACGGGCTTCCTGCATATCTCAGCTAGTTTCGGGAAGAGCACTTCCTGCTTTTTCGTCAGGGGTTCGTTAAGCCCCTTCATCTCGACGAATGCGTAGAATGTGCCCGGCAGATCTTGCCCAAGGCTACGAAGCGTGTCGTCCCAGCTCCACGGCGATCGTCAATGTGTGGCCCGTCTTCCGGGCCCATAGACCGGTTGTCCGGGCCGTGCACCGGTGTGCTCTCCGTCGTCGACGACGACGACCCCGTTGACCAGCACATAGTCGACGCCGATCGAGTACCGATGGGGATCTTCGTAGGTGGCCACGTCGACGACGGTTTCCGGATCGAAGACGACGATGTCGGCCCAGTAGCCCTGGGTTAGCCGTCCCCGATCCTCGAGTCGCAGAACCTGAGCCGGCAATGAGGTCATCTTGCGGATCGCATCCGCCAGAGTCAGCAGCGGCTCATCGCGCACGTAGTGTCCGAGCACGCGCGGGAAGGTGCCGTAGAGGCGGGGATGTACGACCCCTTCACCCAGAATTCCCTCCGGACGCACCGCCCAACCGTCGGAAGCGATCGCCACCCACGGAAGCGTCATGATGCGGCGAACATTCTCCTCCGATTGGTTGTGGTGGATGCCGCCCGGGAAGCGCCCGTTCGCCATGACCACCTCGAAGAGAGCATTGATCGGATCCGGGTCACCACGCTGCGCAGCGATCTCCGCCACGCTCATGCCGTCGTATTCCTTTACCGGGCTGTCGTTGCGCAGACAGCAGAGGACGACGCCCTCGATGCCGCCGTGCTCCTCGAAGTACTGGATCCATTCAGGATCGTTGCGGATTCGGTCGCGGTTGTCGGTGCTTCCCAGGAGATCCTCGAGGTCCTCGGTCTCGCGTGCCCAGGTCGGGAAAAAGTTTGACCATCCCTGGGTCATCGCGGTGTAGGGGTACTGGCTGGCGGTGATGTCCAGCCCGCGCGCACGGGCGTCCTCGATCATCTGGATGGCGGGCTCCAGGCGATCCCAGATGGCGCGTCCGCGAATCTTGAAGTGGGCAATGCTCACCGGAAGGCCCGTCTGTTCGACAATGTCAATCGCTTTCTGGAGCTCTTCCTCGAGCTGATAACCCTCGCTGCCGACATGCGTCTCATAGACCACCGCGCCGTGGTCGACCGCCGCCTGCGCCATCGGGATCATCTCTTCGGCGAAGCGATAGCCGCCGCCGCGGTACCAGCTCGAGATGCCGATGGCGCCATCGTGCACCGCCTCGACGATCAGCTGCTTCATGCGCTCCAGCTGTTCGGGGGTTGCGGCCTGCTCGACACTGCCACCGACGACGATGCGCTTGACCTGCTGCGGCGCCACCTTGATGGCGACGTTGATGGAGGTCCCCTCGCGCAGCAGGTGCTCGAAGTAGCCGTCGAGATCGGTCCAGTCGACATCGACGCCCTGGCTGCGACCGCTACGCCGGCGTGCCTCCAGCACTTCGCCTGCAAGCGGCACCACCGACGCCCGTTCGCCGCCGACATCCAGCGTTACCCCCTGGCGGACCTTGCTCTGCCCCGTGCCGTCGACCAGCAGGGTGAAATCGGAGTGGCTATGGATGTCGATGAAGCCGGGCGACACCGCCTTGCCGGTGGCGTCGATGACCTGCGCCGCGACCGCGTCGGAGAGGTCACCGATTGCGGCGATCTTGCCATCCCGAACGCCCACGTCGGCGCTGAACCACGGGTTGCCGCTGCCATCGAAGATTCGCCCCCCCTTGATCACGACGTCGAAGCTCTCGGCGCTCTGAGAGGGCGGCGAGCCGGTGGCGGCCGGGGTGCCTGCGACGGTCAGCGAGACGACAGCTCCCAGGATGACGGTGAGACGCAAAGGGAGCTCCGAGATTCGTTTCATGGCGATCCTCCTTTGGTGATCCTCGCACTGTAATGGGCTGTCGCTAGCATGCCGTGCTAGCGCCGCGACGATGCCTGGACGCGCTCGAGCAGATCGCGGTAGCGTGCGTCGGCCTCCTCCACCCTGGGCTCCAGCAACGCGCGTTGACGTTCCCATTGTTGCAGCAACAAGTAGCGCGTCTCCCACGGCTCCAGATCGTCATCCGGCGCGATCCGCGCCGCCATCAGCTCTTGCAGTTGGGCGCGCTGAAGCGCCACCAGCTCGGGGACGGCCTCCGGTTTCCAGAAAGGCTCGTCATCGACGATGACGACGGTTGCGGCGCTGTGAGCGATGATCGTGTCGCGACGCTCCTGGCGCTGGCCCAGGGCGCGAACGGCCAGCCACATGCTGCGGTCAGCGGTGATCTCGGTGCGCAGCCGAACACGATCAAGTCCGCCGGCCGGCTCCGACGTCACCACCTCACCATGGACCAGGAGCTCCAATCGGTCGAGCTGGTCGACGTCCGGGTTGAGCGAGGCTTCAGCCTCGATCTGGAGCCGGGCGCCACGCTCGACGCGAAGCTCCTCGCCGATCTCATGGCCGTTCACCGTGAACTCCAAGAACGGCCCGTTGCTGACAAACACGCGGCCGCGCCGGAACGCGTTGTAGAACGCGTCGACGCTGAACGGACCATCGAGCTTCACGTAGGTGCGCTCGACCCCGGGCAAGGTCGGTCCGAAGTACGGGAAATCGGCGCCGGCTACCGGCAGCACGTTGAAGCCGAGGTTCAAGAAGCTGTACCAGATGTCGCCGAAAAGACGCCCGCCCTGCAGCACCTCGATGAAGTCAACGATCCCGAAGGGCACATCCAAGGCGAGCCCCCGTCGACCGTTGAACAGTTGTCCGAGGTGCGCGTACCCCGAAATCCCCCCCTGGCGGTGGGACTCCTCGAAGACGTGATGGTAGAGGAAGTAGGAGTCCGGGTCCTGATGGAAGGGGCGGTAGAGATTGTGATGGATCGTGTGGCCGCGCTGCACGGTGCGCGGGTCTTCCTGTCCGGAGACCAGCATGTAGCTGTCGCGTCCGAAGCGGCCCTCCTCGCCCCAGGCGGGCTGCTTGAAATGAGTGCCGGCGATGTTGCCCATCTCCAGCAGGTTGGCGACATGAACGTCCTCGGCCGCCAGTTGCCCCCAGACAGCTTCGTCGTCGACCTTGTGCCGCTGGATGTGAACGTGAGAGTCACCGGAGAACCAGCCGCGCGCCGGCAGGTCCAGGTAGCGTTCCATGGCAACGGCGATGCTGCTGGTGTCGTCGTCCCGAACTTCGAAGCTGCGGCGAGCCACACGGTATTCGGGTCCTCGAGTAAGAACCAGCTCGTAGGTACCCACCGGCAACCGAGCCTCGTAGTCGCCGTTCACATAGAAGGCCTGGCGGTTGTCCGACGGCCATAGCGTTCTGCCGTTGACCCAGACGAGACGGACCTCGTCGGTAAATCGATGCACCAGCAGCGCCTGCTCCGACGGCAGCGGCGCACGACCGGTCGAGTCGTATACCCCCACCCGTGCCGGGATCGGGCGTCCGGAGCCGGCATCCGTCACTTTTAGCTGCAGGCGGCCAAACGCTGTCGGCCTCACGGTGCGGTCGCTGCGTACGATCTCGACATCGCAGAGCACGATGCCTCCCTGCCCGCCGACCGCGATGTCGGTGCGTCGAATACCCTGGCCGGCCAGACGGGCGCGATCGAGGGTCAACGTCAGGCTGCGGAACATGGCTCCCGGCTCCGGCTCGATGCGCTCCGAGACCCCGACGCCTTCACCGCCGTTCTGGTCCCAGCCGACGGTAAACGGCGCCGTGAGCTCCGGGACATAGGTGAGCCTCAGATCGACCGGCTCGTCGATATCGAAGGCATAGTCATCGTCGACGTCGAAGGCGATGACCGGCCCGACGACGCAGGATCGATCGCCGATCGTCATCATCTCGATACGTCGATCGGAGCCCCTTACCCCGAGCTCTGAGCGCTCCGCCGCCAGGACCCGCGGAATCTGCTCCTTTTGCCATGGCATGAGTTTGACCAGACGCGCTTCACCGCCGTGGGCAATCAATGCCTGTGCAGCCGCGAGACAGGCCAGGATGACCACCAGATAGACCAAGAGGGTTTTTGGGTGATCGAGTCTCATTCGTCGCCTCCGATTCGGCCCTGGTCCGATCGCTCCGGGCATTCGCTCGGATCGTCGACCGCGTACCTTCGAGCCTGGCTACGTTGGCAGCGGCGTGGTGGTGGGTCAACTGTTGAGCGATCAGTTAGTGCCGGACCCGCGCAGAGACTCCGCCTGGCGGCGAGCCGCCGCCGCGGCCTCGGCCTCGTTCCGCAGATCATACAGCTCGGCGAGCGCTTGCCAGACATCGGGGCTGTCGGGCGCCAGCACCGAGGCCGACTCGAGCTGCGCGAGCGCCAGGTCGAGCCGCCCTTCGTACATGAACACGCGACCGCGTAGCATGTAGATCTGCCACTTACCCGTCTCCTCGGTACGCAGCAGGTCGACACCGCTAGCGTGGCCCGCCGTCAGCAGGCGCTGGTACTCGGAAAGCATCGTACGGCCCGCGTCGACGTGTCCGAGTCGGAGCAGCGCCTGCCCGGTGAGATAACGCGCCTCGATCAGCTCCGGAGCGGTGTTCAGGACGGACGTGAGCACCTCGATGACCTCCTCGTCGCGCCCTTGCCGCAGGCGAAGCCGGCCCACCGCGAGGGAGATCTCGGCACGCTTGCTGGTCGCTGTCGAGGCGATCTCGCTCAGCAATCGCTCTGCAGACGCGAGGTCACCTCGCACCATGTAGACCTGCACTGCCGCCAGCACCGGGTCGGAGTCGCCGGGTGATATCCGCATGGCGTGCTCGAAGTCGGCCAGAGCTTCCTCGGCGCGGCCGAGCTCGAAGAGCGCCTCGCCGCGTGCGTAGTAGGCGGCCGCGAAGCCAGCATTGTTGGACACGGCGAGGTCCGGCCAGCCATCTCCGTCGGCGTCCGCATAGATGGCGCGCGCATACTCCTCCAGCGCCGCTGCAAACTGGTTCTGGCGCGACAGAACCTGACCGAGGTCATAACGCACTTGGGCGTTGTCGAGACCGAGGTCTATAGCGCGTCGATAGGCCTGTTCGGCCTCGGTACGCAGCGCCAGCCGGTCGTAGATGGTACCCAGAGCCAACCACAGGTCGGCGTGCTCGGGATCGAGCGCGATCGCCCGCCGGAAGGCGGCGGGCGCGCGCTGGAGGTTTTCATCCACCAGCTCACTGGCGCCAAGGGTGCGGGCGAGCAATTCGAGCGACGCAGGATCATCGGGGCGCCGTTCAACGGCGATCTCGGCGGTGACGATCGCGCCGGCCAGATCGCCAGAACCGATCTGTGCCACGATGATATCGACAGCCAGCTCGACGTTCTCCGGATCGAGCTTCCAGGCGCGTTGAAAGGCATGCACAGCGTCGTTTGGCTGGCCGCGCGCCACGTAGAGGTTGCCCAGGTTGCGGTACGGCATTGGACTCTCGGGGTCGGCCCTGGACGCTTTCAAGTAGGCGTCCTCAGCCTCCGCCCCGCGGCCCAGTTGCTCGTAGAGCTGCCCGACGAGGTTGAGCCCATCGGCGTTGTCCTCGTCCAACACCAGACCCTCGGCGGCAGCCTCCAATGCCTCCTCGACGCTGCCCTGCTCGGCCAGCCTGAGGGCGGCGCTGAAGCGCTCGCGGGCGGCACCTTCGTCAGCCGAGAGAGTCTGCGGTATCTGACCATCCTGGATCTCTTCGGCTGCCGACGAGCACACGGGCGTCACGGGCGCAGCGTAGATCGCTACCATCAACGCGCCGACGGCAAGAATCATCGGCTTAGCCGGCGTGTCGCCACCACGCCCTTGCCCTCTTGCGCCAGCACCAGCTGGCCGGCCTCGATGAACCCTAGGGGCTCGCTCGCCCCGCCCGGCCAGGCCACCTCGAACTCGGCGCCGCTGGCGCGTCCCAGCCCGACGTGAATGTCGGTGCTGCTCTGCGAGATATAGGACGTCGCGCTTATGACCTCGAAGAACTGTTTGAAGGGCTGATTCGAGATCGGGTAGCTGGTAACAATGACACGGCTGCCAAAGGCATCGCGATTGGCGTCGCGGCCCCGCAGCCTCAGCACCACTCGTCGATTCCCTCGCGGGGAGATGTTCCGCAGCAGCTCGATCGGGCCGTCGATGTTGGACACGACGAGGTCTGGCCAGCCATCTCCGTCGGCGTCCCCGTGGGCCAGGGCGCGCGAAACGCGGGCGTGCTGCAGCGGCGACCCCGCCTCCGTGCTGATCTCTTGGAGTATGCCCTCGGCCCTCGTCGAGCTGGCCAGCCATCGCTCGACGTGGCGGTTGGCGAAAACCTGGTTGGGCTGGGCGAAGTTGTCAGCGTAATCGGACACGTGCCCGTTGGCGATCACCACGTCCCGGTCGCCGTCGCCATCCAGGTCCACGAAAACGAGCCCGAACCCAAGCGTGTTCCACGTCCTCTCGCCGATGCCGAAGCGAAACGTCTCGTCGAGGAACAGCCCCGGCGTCGTTGAGCGGTACATGTTGATGGCCTGGGCCTCGAAGTTCGTCACTCCGATCTCCGGAAGGCCATCGCCGTCCAGGTCGCCTATATCCACCCCCATGCCCGATTGCGGAGCCCCGTTCACGCTCAGGCCGGCACCCGAGAACAGCCCCTGATCCTCAAAGCGCAGCGCCCCTCGGTTCGCGTAAAGGAAGTTGCGCGTGCCGTCATTGGCCACGTAGATGTCGGGGAGCCGATCACCATCGGTATCGGCGATGATCACGCCCAATCCCTTGCCGTCGGCGGCATTCGCGACCCCGGCCGTCAACGTGATGTCCTCGAATGCTCGACCGCCGATATTTCGATACAGGACGTCGGCGACACCATCGTAGAACTCAGGCCGGCAGTAGCCGCGGTTCCCGCGGGTAAGATCACCGCAGACGCGCGCCGTGGCGACCTCGTAGTGGAGGTAGTTCGCTACGTAGAGTTCCGGGAACCCATCGAGGTCGAGATCTCCCCAGGCGGCGCTGCTGCCCCAGCGCGCGTCCCCGAGACCCAACGTCGCTGTCACGTCGCCAAAGGTGCCGTCGCCGTTGTTCCGATAGAGTACGTTAGGACCGAAATCTGCAACGAACAGATCGACGAATCCGTCGCCGTCGTAGTCGCCGGCAGTGACCCCCATTCCGAACCCGCTGTGCGCCACGCCGGCGCCGTCGGCGCGGTCGAAGAAACCGCCCGGGCGAGCGCGAAACATCGCGTTGGCGCCGGCTCCCGGAGGCGGCGTTCGTATGGGGGCTGCACCCGGCAGCGCCCCGCTGTCGACGAGATACAGATCCCAGTGGCCGTCAGCATCGTAGTCGAGCCAGGCGACGCCGCCGCCCATAATCTCCGGCAGGTGCTTCTCTACGCTGAGGCCGGCGAAGTGGTCGAATTGAAGCCCGGCGGCACGGCTGGCGTCGGACAAGCGGATCACAGCCTGACCGTTGCCGCCGCCGCCAGCGACGCCACGCTGAGCAGTCTGCGGAACCGCTTCGGGTGCCGGTATGAGGAACCCGGCGACGGCGACGCACGCGAGCCTCCGAACCGTGCTTCGGGGCCGTGATCGTCGGCCCGCACCATCGCTTAATCGCACCCGTGATTCTCCGGTAATCGGGATCAATTATCCTATCCCGAACCGTCGGGCAAGGTCCCTCCGGGCCGAGCCGGAGGACGACCCGTCGCTGGCACCGGTGCTCCGATCGCTGTAGCGTGCGCAGGAACGATCATGACGAATCAGTAACGGAGGGTACTCGTGAGGAACAGCGTGACGCTGGTGGCATTGCTCGTATGGATGAGCGCGGTCGGTGCCGCTCCCGGCCGTCCGGCTCAAGCCCCGGGAACCGTCCATCGACTCGAGGCGACGCCGCAGACCGTCGCATGGGGGTACTTCGATGCGCGGCTGCCACCGGTGTTACGGGTCGAGTCGGGCGATGTCGTCGATGTCGACAGCCTAATCACCTCAGGTCCAGAATCTCTCGAACGTCTGGGTGCTGCGCCCTCGGAGATACAAGCGTCGTTGCGAGCGATCTACGCCGAGGTCACCGACCGCGGCCCCGGCGGTCACATCGTTACCGGGCCGATCTGGGTGGAGGGGGCGCAACCAGGGGATGCCCTCGAGATACGGATCCTCGACGTCGACCTGCCGATCCCGTATGGCTATCAGGCCTGCCGTGAGGCCTGGACCTTCGTCCCAGCGAACTGCCAGGAGCCTCGCAGTCTGCTGATCCGTTTCGATATGGAGCGCATGGTCGCACCGCTGGAATCGGGCGTCGAGATTCCCCTGCGGCCGTTCTTCGGCATCCTCGGCGTGGCGCCGCCGCCCGAGGCCGGTCGCGTGAGCAGCAATCCCCCGGATCGTTGGGGCGGCAACATCGACAACCAGGAACTGGTAGCCGGGACGACGCTCTTTCTTCCGGTCTTTGTCGAGGGCGCGAATCTCTTCGTCGGAGACTCGCACGCCGCGCAGGGTGATGGCGAGTTGGGGGGCACTGCGCTGGAGAGCTCGCTGCGTGGCCGCCTGCAGCTGATCGTCCGCAAAGACCTGCATCTGCGCTGGCCGCGTGCCGAGACCCCGACCCACTTCATTGCCATGGGATCAGACCCTGATCTCACCAAGGCTACGGAGATCGCCATCCAGGAGGCGATCGACTTTCTGGTGGAGACGCGGTCGTGGACACCGGGACAAGCGAACCGGTTCGCCAGCATGGCGGCCGATGTGCGTATGACGCAAATCGTTGACGACAGTCTCGGGGTACACGTGATGTTGCCCAAGAGCATCTTGGGTGAGCGCTAGCGGAACCCGTTAGCGCTCGAAGACAACCTCGCCGCCAAGGATCGTCGCCTCCACCTGAACCCCGAAAAGATCCTCACCGGCGAGGCTGCGTGGGTCTTCGGAGAGCACCGCGAAGTCACCCAGCTTGCCGACGGCGATCGAGCCCTTGTCGGCTTCCTCCAGACCACCGCGCGCCGCCCACAGCGTGTACAGGCGCAAGGCCTCCTCGAAGGTCAGCGACTCTCCGGCGGGTGCCCCGCCGCCTTCATCGACCGAAACCATCGCCGCAGCGATCTTCAGCAGCGGCGCCGAGGAACCCGGCACGGTCCCGGTGGTGTCGGTGATGCCGATGATCTCGAGCCCCTCGTCGACCAGCGTGCGGTAACGCGGTGTGCGACGTCCCGGCCGGCCGCGGCTGGGGGTGACGACCAGACGTAATCCCAGATCGCGCAGCCAGCGCATCTCCTCGACGGTTTCGACGCTGCCACCGTGCTCGAGCCGATGCCGATGAGGTCGCGGGTCACGACGGAGCGCTTTCTCGACAGCGGTCGCGGCCCGATGAACGGCCCCCGGTGTGATCACGTGCATGAGCACCTGGAGGCCCCGCGAGTGGGCCCGGTACACCATGTCGTCGAGCTCCTCCTGGGTCCACTTGTAGTCCTCGAGCGGGTCCCCGAGACCGTTGCCACCGAGACCGTCGACAAACAGCTTTACGCCCCCCAGCCGAAACATGTCGTCGCCGAAGCCGGAGACCAGACCGGTATCGAGAAGACCCTGCAGGGAGATCATGTGGGGTACGTGGTAGTACATTCGCACCCGCAGCGGCAGCTCACCGGCTGCTTGTAGCTCGAGATCGGCAGTGATATCGCTCGTCGAGTACGGAACCGTATAGACCGACGTCGTACCGTTGGCGACGAACATCGGACCGACGTGCTGGCGAATCGCCGCCTTGACCTGTTCGATCGAATACGACGGCAGCAAATAGTAGAGCTCGGTCGCGGTGCCGATCGGTACGCCGGAGGCATCGCGATGAACGATCGCTCCCGGCGGCGGTGTCGAGTCCGGATGCCAGAGCCCCATCGTGTGGATCGCTTTCGTGTTCAGCATGGTCACGTGGCGCCCGGAGAACACGACCAGCGGATGATCCTCGGTGACGCCGTCGAGATCGTGCCGGTTGAGTAATCGGCCCTCGCTGACGCGCCTCTCGAGACCGAACGAGCCGCGCGCGATCACCCATTCGCCCGCCGGTGTCTCGGCCGTCTTGGAGCGCAAGACGTCGATGACCTCTCGCAAGCTACCGAGAGGGGGTGTGTGAACCTTTGCTTGGTAGGTTTCGGCGACGCAAGCTACTTCCAGGTGGGTATGAGCATCGATGAACCCCGGCACGACCGTCCGCCCGGCGGCGTCGAATATCGGTACGCGGTCGGCCTGCGAGCGCACCTCATTGCTGTCTCCGACCAGGACCACGCGGCCACCTCGAATGAGGGCAGCCTCGGCCTGCGGCTCTTCTGGCTCCATCGTGACGATCCTGGCGTTGACGATGGCCAGGTCGCGACCGCCCCTCGATGGATTTGCCTCGGTGGCCGCCGCTGGGTGCTGTCCTGCTACTGCAGACAGCGTAGCTGGCTGGCCGGCGATGGCGCCGACGGTTGCGCCGAGCTTGATGAAGTCACGCCTTTTCACTTTCCCTCCCTCGCTCAGAGGCAGCACGACCACTGGCATGGTACCCGCGGCGGACCACCCTGCAGATCATTCAAGCATGGATCCCCGGGCTGCTCCACGGTGCATCCGTGCAACCACCGCAGGATTTAAGGAAACGTAAAGGAGATGAGAGGGATGAGTCCCCGGCCGTTGACAATGATCGCTGCGCAGTGCTAGTAACACGACCCTCCGGGGCAAGCCCCGACTGCAAAAGGGGGCGGCCTCGAGTCACACGGAACAGGGCAAAGAGACCAAAGTATTGGAGCGGAACATTTAATTGGATTTGTCGGCGCGGTTCCTTGCTGACTGTGCCGCCTCACAGCCTAGCGACGACTGCGGGACGAAATCGCCGAGATACGTGAGCTCGCCCGGTAAACGTGCGTCTAACATGACAAATATGAGTTTGCACAAGCGCGGTGGGGGCCGAGACGCCACGAAGGGGCCGATTGGTACGATTCTTGCTTAACCTTTCGCAAAGCAGTCAATGCCCCCCAGGGAGGTACTGCAAATCTTCTGTTGAAGTACTCAAGCTAAGTCTTCTCGTGTAGATATTCCAATGCATTGCCCGTTTGGACGACGGGATGTCCCCAGGAGGAAGTGGAATGCGCATCAAGTTAAGTATTTGGACCGTCGCGATCCTCGCGATGCTCCTCATGCTCCCCGCGCAGGTTATGGCGCAGGGCGCTCGGAGCAGCGGAATGATCTTAGGGCAGGTTACCGACGCGGATGGCGCGGGGCTGCCCGGCGCCACCGCCACCCTCGAGGGCGAGACGCTCATCCAGGAATCCGTCTCGGTGACAACCGACCTCGAGGGTGCCTTCCGGTTTCGCAGTCTCAGGCCGGGAACGTACATCGTCACGGTCGCACTCACCGGGTTCCAGTCGGTGGCCTACAACGTCCCGGTAAACGTCGGCACAACCTCAAGCGTGCTTGCGCAGATGGACCTGGCGGGGGTCTCAGAGACCGTCACAGTGATCTCCGAGACACCGTTGATCGACCTCGAGTCGGCATCGCTTACGACGTCATACGGCTCGGAGCTGATGGAAAACGTTCCGGCGCCGCGTGAGTTCTCCGAAATAACGAACTTCGCCCCTGGGTTCGCCGACAAGGGCGCCTATGGCGCCGGCGGCAACCACTCCGAGGGCTCTAGCTCGCATCGGATCGGTTCGGCAACCAACGGCTACCGGCTCAACGGCGTTGACGTCAACGAGGGCGACTGGGGTAGCACTTGGATCAACCCGAACGTCGATTCCATCGCCGAGATCCAGATTGTCGGCATCGGCGCCAGCGCTGAGTACAGCAACTTCACCGGCGCGATGATCAACATGGTCACCAAGGGCGGCACCAACGAGTTTCATGGCACCGGGTCTTTCTACTTCGAGAACGGCTCGATGAGAAGCGATAACTCGGGCGGCATCATCGACCTCGAGCGCGGAAAGTTCTCCTACGACCGCGAATATTCTGCCACTTTCGGTGGCCCGATCGTGCGCAACAAGATGCTCTTCTTTGCCAGCGCCGCCCTTCAAGAAAGTCTGGGGCAGACTGTCGCCGACCAGATCTGGATTGACGCTGGAGACAGCGTCGACGATGCCCAGCAGGGTAACCGCGTCTGGCGCCTGCACGGCAGGCTGGATTACTTGCTCAACGATCGACACACCCTCGGTGCCATGATCAACTTCGATCCGGGCGGAGGGACGAATGAGAGCCAGCGACCAGGTTCGCCGCTCATCGTCGGCATGGATACCGATGTCGAGACGAGCACCTGGTTGCTCAGCTGGCAAGCCCAACTGGGCGACAACACCTTCACCGATCTCCGCTTCGCAGGATATAGCGGGGCCTACATACGCCTCCCGATCAAGTGTCAGGAGGGGCCACCGTCTGCCAATCCTCCTGGAGCGCAACCCGATGCTGGCACCGGCTGTGACGTCCCCGATTACTGGTTCGGCGGGTCGAGGAGGCTCACCCGCGGCTTCTTGGAGGACGAGGACAACGCCCGGACAGAGATGACGGCAACGGTGACCCAGTACGTCGACGACTTCCTGGGCGCCGCGCATGACGTCAAGGTGGGTATCGACTACAACGACAGCTGGTCCAGCTGGGTCAGTAGTTATACCGGCAAAGGCGGCCTGTATACCTATGGTTACCACGGCGGCTATTTGTACGTATACGCGTATTACTACGACGTTGGCCTCGAGGCCCAGATCGTACGTAGCTCGGCCTTTGTTCAGGACAACGCTACCGTCAATGACGACCTCACCCTCAACCTCGGGCTGCGCTACGACCGGACCAACGGTTACGACCGGAATGGACAAAGGGGCGGGTCCAGAACCGATGTGACTGCTCCCTGGGCCCCAGCGGGATCGGGGCTGCAAACCAAGTACTACAACTTGGCGCCACGGGTGGGATTCACCTGGGATCTGTCGGGTGATGGCCGTGCCGTCGCGCATGGCAGCTGGGGACGCTACTTCGAGAAGGTCGCCATCGGACACATCTCGAGAGCCAGCGGCGGCGCGTTTCGCGAAGATTACGGTTACAAGTCCTACGCGTCGTACTTCTACGATGCAACGGACTTTTTCGACAGCAGCGTCGACCTGGCAAACCTAACCGACGCACAAGCAATAGCGCTGCAAGACGCTACTTTTGTACCTGCGAACCTGAGAACGCAGGACGCCCCACAATTCCCGATTCCCGAGGACTTGCATTCGTTGCACACCGATGTCATCAACATCGGCTTCGAGTATGAATTCGTCAGGGACTGGGTCGTGGGAGTCGACTATATCCACAAAGACGACAGCAACTTCTTCAACTACGACGACCAGATTGACCATGTGTTCACGGCCTTCGACTACACCGCCCCCGACACGACGTTGGCGGACGGATCCGTGGCGATTGGTCAATCGCAAACGCTCTACAACAAAGACACCGGCTACACTGACCAGGAGTTCACGAACAGCCCCTACTACATCCGAACGCACGACATCGTGACGCTCTTGCTCGACCGCCGGCGCACCGGCTCCGGCCTCAACTTCAGCAGCTCCCTTACCTACCAGAACAACAGGGGAACGAAGGAGAACGGCGACGGCCAGAGCGTCTGGGGAAGAGGCTTCGACCAGGAAGACAACCCGAACTTCAACGGCCACCCGTTCGCGGAGTCTGGTCCGTTGCGCTTCAGCAGGAGGTGGAGCTGGAAGATCCTGGCCAACTACAGGCTGCCCGGAGACATCCTTGCGGGTATGTACTGGAACCTGGCGTCGGGTCGGCCATGGAACCTGCAGCAGCGAAACAGCCGGATCGGGCTTCAAAACGCCGACTACGGCAACTCAGCCATCGAGAAGGTCGGCAGCAGGCAGTGGGACTCGCTCATGCAGCTCGATCTGCGGCTCTCGAAGTCCTTTAACATGGGGGCGAATAGCCGGGTTGAGTTGATGCTCGACGGATTCAACATGCTCAACGACTTCTCCCCGACCAACGTCCAAGAGCGGAGAGATCGGACGTTCGCCGTTGCCGGGGGCTCCGCGGTCGGGTCGCCTCGGACAGCTAACAGTCTGCTGCCCGGGCGGCAGTTCAGGGTGGGGGCCCGAATCTCCTTCTGATTCGCTGACCCGCAACGACAAACGATAACGCGGGGTGCGGTCCTCCGGGGCCGCACCCCGTTTGTCGTTTCCTTCGATCTGCCGTTCACAGCTCGAGTAGATAGCCTGGATGCAGGTTCAGTCCGTCAAGCGCTCGCGGGTTCTGGTCCGCACCCTACTCATAGGGCTCGTGTGGTGCTGGATGCACACACCGTCCGGCGTGGAAGCGACACGCCAACCTGCCGCGGCCAGGCAAGACAAGCCGGACGTCATCGTCATCACCATCGATACGCTGCGGGCGGATCGCCTCGGGGTCTACGGCTTCGATGGGGTCCAGACACCGAACCTCGATGGCCTCGCGAGGCGGGGGGTCACCTTCACGCGGGCGGTTTCACCGACACCGCTCACCATGCCGTCGCACACATCGATCTTTACCGGAACCTATCCTCCGTACCACGGGGTTCGCGACAATGGCGGCTTTGTCGTTCCGCAGCAGATCGAGACGATGGCGGAGATCTACCGAGCCAACGGCTATCAGACGGCTGCCTTCGTCGCCGCCTTCGTACTGGACTCCAGATGGGGTCTTGATCAGGGGTTCGAGACCTACTTCGACTCGTTCCAACCACCGGATCGAAGCGCCTCTCTGGAGAGCGTTCAACGACCGGCCAACGAGGTCGTCGACCGATCGCTACGGTGGCTCGACGATCGACGTCCTGGTCAGCCCGTTTTCCTGTGGGTTCATCTCTACGATCCGCATTTTCCCTATGCACCGCCGGAGCCATTTCGCACCGAGTACCTTGGACGTCCCTACCTGGGAGAGATCGCTTTCGTCGATTCCCAGATCGGCCGGCTCCTCGGCACCATCGACGACACCGGGCTGGCGGAGGCCGTCATCGTGGTTGCAGGTGACCATGGCGAGAGCCTGAACGAGCACGGGGAACACGAGCACGGTCTCTTCGTCTATGAAGCGACCCTTCACGTTCCGCTCATTTTCTCGGGGCGATTGAGCGGTTCCGCCGGAACTCGGCGCTCGGAGGTCGTATCGCTGGTCGACATCCTGCCGACGCTGCTCGAGCTCAGCGGCTTGCCGATTCCAGCGGCTGTTCAAGGAAGGAGCCTCGCACCGCTGTTTGATCCGGCCGCCGCGGCGCAGCCACGCACCGTCTACGCGGAGAGCTACTTCCCACGGCTGCGGTACGGCTGGAGCGAGCTACGGTCGATCCAGAACGACCGCTACAAGCTGATCGCCTCAGTGGATCCCGAGCTGTTCGATCTGGCCGACGATCCGGACGAGCAACACAACTTGGTCGGTCGGCTCAACAGCGTGTTTCTAGAGATGAGCAACGCCGCGGCAGCGATGTTTGCCCAGCTGGAAGGAAACGTGAGCGCCGAGCAGACCGTTGTCGACGAGCAGACTCGCAGGCAGCTTGCGGCCTTGGGATACCTGAGCGCCACGGCCGCACTCGTCGACGAAGATAACGCCGAGGTCCCTTCTCCGAGGGAGAAGATCGCGGTTCACAATCGGCTCCTCGATGTGTTCTCGTTGTTCCAGGCAGCGGAATACGAAAAAGCTGAAGGGCTGTTGTTGGAACTGCTGGCCAGCGATGACGAGGCCATCGTGCACCGGACTCTGGCGGGCGTGTATGTGGAGACCGGCGACGAGGACCGGGCAATACAGCACCTCCACAAAGCGTTGCAGATCTACGAGCGGCTGCCCGAAGCGCACTTCATGCTTGGTCAGCTCTTTGCTCGCCGTGGAGATCACGCAGAGGCGGCAGGAGAGTACCTCTTGGAGCTGGAGATGGCTCCTACACACGCCTTGGCAAACCTGAGGCTCGCCGAAGCGTACGGCAATCTCGGTGACCCTCGGCTGGAGGAGCAGTCTCTTCGCCGCGCTCTCGAGCTCAATGCGGACCTCGCGCAGGCGGGTCTTCATCTGGCCCGGATCCATCTCGAAAAGGGCGAGCAGTACGAAGAAGCGGTCGACATCGCGGAGCGGGCTCTGTCCGGCGAGCTCTCGGTGAGGGATCGTGCGCTCGGGCTGTTTCTTCTCGCCGATTTGCACAATCGGCTGGGCAACGAAGCGCTCTCGGCAACCTATGCGGGCAGGGCCCGGCAGATTCTCGATCGACCGCAGCAGCAGGGAGAAGGCTGAGCGAGTCTGCCCGGAGGTGGCGTAATTGCTGTCCCTCGAGCCGCTGGCGCAGCTCGTCAGTGCTGTCCCTCGAGCTGCTGACGCAGCTCGTCGATGCGCTGCGCATCCGCCGCTCGGCCCAGCGCACGGTAGGCGGCGGCGAGAAGCTCGTAGGTCTCCGCACGGTTCGGCTGCAGCTCGCGGGCGCTCTCCAGTGCCGTGATCGCACCTTCGGGCTGGCCGAGTGCTGACCTGGACAGGCCGATGTTGAAGTGGATCACTGCGTCGTCCGGCGCAAACCCGAGCGCGGCCTCGAAAAGCCTCAGCGCCTCTGCCGGATCGTCATGGCGCAAGTAGTAGAGTCCCTGCACGTTCAACATGGCGATCTGCGTGGCGCGATTCTCCTCGAGCTCGCGCTGGTTGGCGGCGCTGTCGATCTCCTGGAAGCGCTGCATCACCTGCTGACTCTGCTCCCGCTGACCGCTGTCGCGAAGGGCCATGGCCAGGTTGTAGTGGGCCAGTCCCAGGTCTGCGTCAAGCCGGATTGCCTCGCGCCCGTGGGTCACCGCGCCCTCCAGATCGCCAGCCTTGTAGCGAATGAGCCCAAGCAGGTTATGCGCCTGCGCCGCGCAGCAGGCTTGCAGTTCGAGGGCACGTTGGAGCAGTCCTTCAGCGGTCGCGAACTCCAGGCGATCGATGTATACCTCGGCGAGGCGCACGTACACCAGGGCTCGGCGCGGACGCACCAGGATCAGCGCCTCGAGCTCCTCCACGGCGACGTCGAGATCGCCCTGTGCCCACGCCAGGAGGCCCAGATCGGAGCGCGCTTCCACGGCGCCCGCCGCCGTGGCCGCCTCGAAGGCGGCTCGCGCCTCCGACCCCATGCCCATCTGAAGCAGCGTTCGCCCCCTCATCAGCTCGAGGTTCGGGGCCGGGCCAGCCGCGGCCAGACACTCATCAATGAGAGCGATCGTCTCCTCATGGAGGTTGAGACGGCGGTAGGTGCGCCCGAGCCCCAGGCAGGCTGGGATACTCTTGGGACGCAGCTCGTGGGCGCGCTCGTACGCCGTCACCGCCCTGAGAATCGACGCGAAATCGCCATTCTTTAGGGCCGCCACAGCGGTCTGCATCGCCTGGTCGAACTCCTCGGCTGGCGTCTGCGCGGTCTCAGATCCCTGATGGGCTGCCGACCGAGTACGCATCAAAGCCAGCGAGGCCGATGTCGCCGAAGTCGAGCCGAAAAGGCTTGGCGCGGCCAGCAAAGAGCAGACGACGATGTGCATACCAACCCGCACTACCGTCGCGTGCATGGTCATCGCCGTATGCCGGTACGCAGCTGCGTCCCGAGACGCGCGTGCTGGTTGGAGAGCTCGCTATCCCCGAGTCGATTGTAGATATCCGCCAGCAAGAGATGACCCAACACCTGGTCCTGCCTGGTCACTTCTTGCGGCATCCCGCGCGCAGTCGACGACTCGAGTCGCTCCAGCGCCCCCTCGACGAGCGACACGGCCTCGTCGAGGCGCTCGTTCTTCAGCAGGTAGATGCGGGCAAGGAAAAGGCGCCCACCGGCGAATTGCGGGTTGATCTCGAGGGCCAGACGCAGGTAGCGCTCCTCCGCGACGAGGTCGCCGCGGTTGCGGTAGATGACGCTGAGGTTGAAGGCGACCCTGCCGTTGCGCGGCGAGTTCTCGAGCTCGCGGCGGTAGGCGGCGATCGCCTCGTCCGGCTGTTGCCGGGCCTGGAACAGCAAGGCACGCTGGAAGTGCAGATCGGCGAGGCTATCGTTGAGGCTGCGCGCCAGGTCCAGGTGCTCCTCGGCCAGGCCCAGGCGGCCGCTGGCCAGCTGGACAGCCCCGAGCCCGACATGAGCGCCGGCCATGATATTGTCTGCCGGAGCATCCTCGCTGAGGCGCAACGCCTCGTTGAAATAGGTTGCTGCCTCGGTGTAGGAGCGCTTGGCTTGCTTGATGCGTCCGAGGCTGATGTACAGCCGGGCATCCGGCTCCAGGACGTCGATGAAGTCCAGCAACACCTTCTCGGCCTCGTCCAACCGACCGGCCTGCCTCTGCGTGCTGGCGACAAGGAGCACCAGGGCTGCATCCTCGGGCCTCATAGAGAGTGCGGTCTCGAAGGCCTCGATGGCTTCGTCGTAGCGGAGCTGCTCGACGAGCAGGTTGCCGAGCGACCGGTGCGCATCGACCACGCCGGGATCCTCGGCGATAACCCCCCGCAGGACCACCTCGGCCTCGGCCGGCTCGTTCTGGACGGTCAGACGGCGGGCCCGGAGCAGGTCGTTGTATATCTCGATCTTGTCCCTCGGGTTGGCGCGCTCGGCCTCCGGGTCGTCTGCATCGGCGCTGTAGCCGCCGATGTACCCGAGCGCGGCGAGCCGCTGGATAGTCTCCTGGTCGAGCGTGACGGTGGCCGCCGGGTTGGCGTTCTCCTCGAGCTGCGCCACCAGCTCCTCGGCCTCCCGGCGCAGCGCCTCTGCGGTGGCGGCGCGCCCTGATGCGAGGTCCTGCTGCTCCCCGGGGTCCTGTAGAAGATCGTAGAGCTCCGGCTCGGGCGAGATGATGAGCTTGTAGGTTGGCTTGAGGATCGCCTGGAGCTCGCTCCAGCCGAAATGCAGGCGCGGGTAGAAAGTCTCGGCATAGACGGGCGCGTCGGGCCAGCCCTCGACCTCAGCGTGCTTGGCAAGCAGCGGCACCAGGCTCCTGCCTTGCACCTCCCCGGGGGTCTCCAGCCCGGTCAGGTCCAGCACGGTCGGCATGACATCGATCAACGAGACCAGCTCGTGCCGCTGGATGCCCTGCGGCTCGTCGAATGGAGTAGCGATGATCAGTGGCACCCGGATGGCCGACTCGTACAGCAGCAGCCCGTGCTCGATCTCCCCGTGCTCTCCGAGGCTCTCGCCGTGATCGGCTGCCACCACAACGTAGGTGTCGTCGGACCGGCCGGAGTCGTCCAGCCACGAGGCCAGCCGGCCGACCAAGGAGTCGGTCCAGGCGATCTCGCCGACGTAGGGCTGGTCGGCGTATTGCGACCTGAAGGGCTCTGGTGGCTCGTATGGGGTATGCGGGTCGTACAGGTGAACCCACATGAAGAACGGGGTCATGTCGTCCTCGCGGACCCATGCCAGGGCAGTGTCGATGACCTCGGATCCGGGGCGCTGCACGGTGCTCAGAGAGATCTGTCGCTGCTCAGGCAACTCGAACTCGTCGAAGTATCGGTCGAACCCCTGGGCCAGGCCCCAGCGCGAGTCGAGGACGAAGGCTCCGACGAAGGCGCCGGTGCGGTAGCCGGCCTCCTGGAAGCTCTCGGCCAGGGTCTGCAACCCTGCCGGCACGACATGCACGCCGTTGTCGCGCACCCCGTGGTAGGGCGGGTGGGTCCCGGTGAACAGCGACGTGTGCGAGGGCAGCGTCAGCGGCGTCGAGGCGTAGGCGCGCATGAAGGTTACGCCGCGGCCGGCAAGCGCATCGATAGCCCGTGTATCGACCTCGTCGAAGCCGTATGCGCCGAGACGATCGGCGCGCATCGTGTCGAGCGTCACCAGCAGGACGTTGAGCTTGCGGTCGCCGCGCAGCTCGTCGAGGGCCGCCTTCGGGGACGCTGCTGGGCCGCAGCCGATCGTCAGCAGGACGATCGCGGACCCGGACCCGAACGCCAGAATGGCAAGCACTGCTATCGTGCGAGGTCGCGGCATACTCCCCTCGCCCTCGACGCTCCGCATCCAACTCGCCTCCATCGTCAGGGTCGCGGGGATCGGCCGCGCCGTGGGGGCCGCCGTCCGTGGCCGGTGACGGCGCCGCCCGTAGGAATCCTCCCAACATGTTACCCGAATTTCCCAGATGGATCTTTGATCTCGGTGCGTCCTGAAGGCGCTTGCCCAGTAGACTAACGGGTGTGAGATCTGCGGAATGCGCTTCTGAGCGGCGGTAGCGGTCGCCGTCGTTTGCGCGCGTACAGTGGTTGAGTCCAGGCCTGGCTGCTGACCAAGCCAACTGACTTGACAAGGGTCATCAAGGGAATCCTGGGTAATGACGCAGATGAACCTCTGGGCCTCGCTGTCGTTCAGGCAATGCGCCATGGCGATTGCAGCGATCTCGTTGTCAGCGGCGACCCTGTGGTCGACCGCGGCAGCGCAGGGCACGGCTTCCGATACCGCACAGTGGCAGGTACCAAGGACGCCGCACGGCCATCCGGATCTGCAGGGGAACTGGACCAACGCCACACTTACCCCGATCCAGCGCCCGAAAGGTCTGGGGCCCGTTCTCAGCCCGGAGCAGGTTGTGGAGATCGAGGAGGGACAGGCGCCCACCGATCGCCCAGAAGTGCTGACTGACGATGGCTATTGGAGACGTTTTGGAGAAGAGGTTGGGCTCGCCAAGGGCTCGGCGACGAGCGAGGCCGGAGACCGGGTGGCGATCGTCGATGGCGAGCCCAGGAGCTCGCTGGTGATGAATCCCGCGGATGGCCGCGTGCCGGCGCTGACGCCGGAGGGACTCCGGCGGGTCGAGGGTCGCGCCGCGCTCAGAAGCCAGTTTGATTTTCGCGATCATCCCGAGCTCCTACCGCTGGAGGACCGCTGCCTCGTATCGTTCGGCTCCAACGCCGGTCCGCCGATGCTCCCCAACTACTTCTACCTCAACAACTACACGATCGTGCAGACACCCGACCACCTGATGATCATGACGGAGATGGTGCACGACGCCCGCATCATTCGGCTCAGTTCGCCCACACCGCTTCCCAGCCACATCCGCCCCTGGTTCGGTGACTCCTGGGGTCGTTGGGAGGGGGACACGCTCGTTGTCGAGACCACCAACTTGAATCCCGATCACCCGCTGCGCGGTGTCCCTCCTTCGGAAGATCGCAAGGTGATCGAGCGCTTCACCCGGGTATCCGAAGACTCCATTCTCTACGAGTTCACCATCGACGACCTGACGATGTACGAGAGCGTCTGGGGTGGTCAGGTTCCGTTCGACCGGTTCAACGATCTACTGTACGAGTATGCGTGCCACGAGGGGAACTACTCGCTCGCCAATACCCTGAGTGGCGCGCGCTATGAGGAGAGCCGCGAGGAGAACCGATAGCGCCGGTCGCCAGCGCGGGCGACATGGTACGGTGGCGTGGTTCGATGCGTGGATACTGTATTCGACCAAATGAGCTCACACAGAACAGGAGAACGGCGATGGGCGACGATCGACACCGCGTGGATCAGACAGGGCTACGAACCCCCGACAACACGCCGACGATGCCGCGAGCAGGCCTGGCACTGGCGGGAGTGCTGGCGACTGTTCTGCTGGTAGCGGTCTCCGTACTGAGCACGACCGCGACCGTCGACGCAGCGGCGCATCCGCCGGTCCAAGCGCAGCAGGCTGCCGACGCCGCGATCCCTGACACCGAGTCGATGAGCAATGCCGAGTTCGCTACGATGCTGGCGTCAGCGGAGTTGGGCCCCTACGCGCGTGAGGATGCTCTCGCCGATACGTTCTCGCTAGAGCGCGCCGTCAGCTTCCTCGATCGGGTTGCCCTGACATGGGGTGAGACGTACGGCTGTGTCACCTGCCATACGAACGGTTTGTATCTCGCGGCACCGCCCGAGATCTTCGCCGAGCGCCGAGCCTTCGAGATAGCACACGATCAGGCTGCTCGCTATGTGCGCTCCTGGCGCGCCAACGACGTGCCTGGCAACGATGCGCCCGCCCCAGACGTCCCGGACGTCGTTGGCACGTCTGCATTTCTGGCCATCAACGAGGCTCAGTCCGGTGAAAAAGAGCTCAGCGACATCACCGTGGAGGCGCTCGACCGCGCCTGGTCGCTACAGGACGAAGGGGGCCACTGGACTGGGTTTGTATCCAACTGGCCGCCGTTCTACGATCGCCACTGGCCCGTCACGCTGATGGCGATCGCCACCGGCATGGCTCCGGGCGACTACCCCAGCACCGATGCTGCTGTACAGGGGATGCGCAGGATTCGTGCCCATATCGCCGCCAATCCGCCCGAGTTCGCCCACAACCGCGGCATGCTGCTATGGGCCGGCAGTGTCAACGAGGGGCTGATCAGCGACGCAGATCGCCAACTTTGGATCGACGAGCTTCTCGGTCTGCAGCGTGATGACGGTGGCTGGGCCACGGGACAGCTCGGCGTATGGCGGATGCGCGAGGGGCTCGAATCCGATCCCCCGGTTACTGTCGAAAGTGACGGCTACGGTACCGGTTTCGTCATATACGTTCTGAGACAGGCCGGCGTGCCGGCGTCGCACGCAGCGATCCAACGTGGCGTCGGCTGGTTGAAGACGCACCAGCGTGCCGGTGGCTACTGGTGGACCCAGTCCATACGCAATAGCTTCACAACCTCGAACTTTCTGACGCACGCCGGCACGGCGTTCGCGGTCAAGGCGCTTGCGGCCACGGCGGTCGAAACGGGGGGCGTTGTCGGCGTTGAGCGTTGAGCGTTGAGGGAGGGCCACCGCGACGCGCCCATCGTCGCTGACGCTCAACCTCGATGGCTTCGGTTACAAGGTCTCGATTCTCGCGCCTGACTACTGGTTGCCTTCGATCGGACAAGACGAGTTCGCACAGACAGGGGAACGACGATGGGCGACGACCGACACGGCGGGGATCGGACCGGACGACCACCTGGCGACGAGCCCACGAAGGTCCGAGCAGGCCTGGCGCTGGCGGGAGTGCTAGCGACGGTCCTGCTGGTAGCGGTTTCCGTGCTGAGCACGACCGCGACCGTCGACGCAGCGGCGCATCCGCCGATCCAGGCGCAGCAGGCCGCCGACGTCGCGACCCCCGACGCCGACTCGATGAGCGATGAGGAGTTCGCAACGCTGCTGGCGGCAGCAGAGCTGGGACCCTACGCGCGTGAGGATGCTCTCGCCGATACGTTCTCGATGGAGCGCGCCGTCACCTTCCTCGATCGGGTTGCCGTGACGTGGGGTGAGAAGTACGGCTGCGTCACATGCCATACGAACGGTTTGTATCTCACCGCACCGCCCGAGATCTTCGGCGAGCGCCGTGCGTTCGAAATCACACACAAACAGGCTGCCCGTTTCGTGCGCTCCTGGCGTACCGACGACGTACCTGGCCACGATGCAAAATACCTCCAGCAAACGTACGCCCCAAGTGTGGTGGACGTCGTTGGCACGTCATCGTTTTTGGCCATCAACGAAGCCCAGTCGGGTGCAAGCGAGCTCAGCGACATCGCCGCGGAGGCGCTCGATCACGCCTGGTCGCTACAGGACGAAGGCGGCCATTGGGCCGATTGGACGGTAAACAACTGGCCACCGTTCGAGAGCGATTTTCACTTCGCCCCCACGCTGATGGCGATCGCCACCGGTATGGCTCCGGGCAACTACCCCAGCACTGATGCTGCTGTAGTGGGGATGCGCAGGATTCGCGCCCACATCGACGCGAACCCGCCCAAGACCGCCCACAACCGCGGCATGCTGCTATGGGCCGGCAGTGTCAACGAGGGGCTGGTCGGCAACGCTGACCGCCAACGCTGGATCGGCGAGCTTCTCGATCTGCAGCGTGACGACGGTGGTTGGGCCTCGGGAAAGCTCGGCGTATGGCGGATGCGCGAGGGGCTCGAATCCGATCCCCCGGTTACTGTAGAAAGTGACGGCTACGGTACCGGCTTCGTCATATACGTTCTGAGACAGGCCGGCGTGCCGGCGTCGCACGCCGCGATCCAGCGCGGTGTCGGGTGGTTGAAGGCGAACCAGCGTGCCGGGGGGTACTGGTGGACCCAGTCCATACGTAATAGCTTCACAACCCCGAACTTCCTGACGCACGCCGGCACGACGTTCGCGGTCAAGGCGCTTGCAGCCTCTGCGATCGAAACGGGGGGCGTCGCCAACACCGAGCGTTGAGCGCTGACCCACGAACGCGCTGGTCGTCAGCGTTGACACTCGGGCCATCCGCCGTAGCGAAGACTCGCAACGCGAGAGCGCTTATACTTCCTCCGGGCCGTTAGCTCAGTTGGCAGAGCACCGGCCTTTTAAGCCGGGTGTCCAGGGTTCGATCCCCTGACGGCCCACATTTCAACCCGGCTTCCGCGCAGCGGCTTTTGGGTGGCCCCATCGTCTAGCCTGGTTAGGACACCGGCCTTTCAAGCCGGCGGCACGGGTTCAAATCCCGTTGGGGCTACTCCCTCTGTCTTACCGCTGTCCCGTGGTGTCGCCCCGGTCCTTGCCGTTGGATCTCGCACGCACCACCGAATTCGGAGCTCGCTCGCAGATTTGGTTGGCGGCAATCGGCTACGATCTCCTCATCTGACGGGTGGCTGAGGCTCCCCTCCCCTGGGGGCTTGTCCAGTCCACGCAGTCGTCGAGAATAACGCCACGGCCAACTACCAGAGAGCCGTTAATTGGGCGCTGCCCGAGCCTTCAACTCCCCATCTGCGAACTCGCGCAGGCGACCTGCTAGGGTCCTGGCAGTCGCTCGCCCTGTCGATGAGGAGACCCGCCATGTTCCGACGTGCTTCGCTGCTCACGATCGCGCTGCTGATCAGCGCTGCCGCTCTGCTGCCGGGAGCCGCGGCTACGACCGCGCAGGAGACCTACGACATCGTGCTGGTTGGAGGCACGGTGATGGATCCCGAGTCGGGGCTGAACGCAGTCCGCAACGTCGGCATCCGCGGCGACCGTATTGCGGCAATTACAGAAGGGCCGCTCAGCGGCACCGAGACCATCGACGTTTCCGGTCTCATCGTTGCGCCGGGTTTCATCGATATGCACGCCCATGGCCAGAGCTACGAGGCCAACGTGTTTCAGGCGCACGATGGAGTGACGACCGCGCTCGAACTCGAGTGGGGCGCGGGGGACGTAGCCGGTTTCCTGGAAGGCCGCGACGGCGCGGCACTACTGAACTACGGTGCGTCGGCGGCGCATGCTTTTCATCGTATCGCGGCCATGCCGGAGTACGCGGACGCTCTGGCCAAGATCAGCGGCAACATCGTTGTATATCGCGAATTGCTCTTTGCTGAAACATCTTACGAACCGGTGGATCCGGCTCACTACGACGAAATGAAGGCGTTGCTTCTTAGCAACCTGCGTGCCGGCGGCCTGGGGATCGGGGTGCCCCATGAGTACTACCCGGGAGCAACGCACGACGAGATCTTCCGCGTCTTTGAAATGGCCGCGGAGTGGTACGTTCCGATATACACCCATGTGCGCGACGGGTCCGTGTCGGCCTTCCAGGAGGTCATTGCAGACTCCGCGGCGACGGGCGCGCCCCTCCACATCGTGCACATCAACAGCATGAGCCTGGGGCAGATCGCGACCACCCTCGATCTGATCGCCGGCGCTCGGGCGCACGGTGTCGATGTGAGCGCCGAGGCATATCCATACACCGCGTGGTCGACTGCGCTGGAGTCGGCCGTTTTCGATCCTGGCTGGCAGGAGAAGATAGGTATCAGCTACGACGATCTGCAATGGCAAGACACCGGCGAGCGGTTGACCGAAGAGACCTTCAGTCAGTACCGCGAGCAGGGTGGCATTGTCATCGGCCACGCGATGAAGCCGGAGTGGATCGAGCAGTGGATGAAAACTCCGTGGGTGATGTTCGCCTCAGACGGCATGCCCTACGCACCTGGTGCCCACCCACGCGGCGCGGGGACCTTCACCCGTGTTCTCGGTCGGTACGTACGCCAGCAGGAGTTGCTTCCCGTGATGGAAGCCATCTCACGAATGAGCTACATGCCGGCTCAGCGTCTCGAGCGTTTCGCACCGAGCATGGCGCGCAAGGGTCGCATTCAGGAAGGCGCCGACGCCGATATCACCGTGTTCGATCCGGGTCGCGTCATCGACACGGCGACCTTCGAGGAAGACCTGTCGAAGGCCGAGGGTGTGCAGTACGTGCTGGTGAACGGCGTCCTGGTAGTACGCGACGGGGCGACCGTGGAAGGTGTCTTCCCAGGCCGCCCCGTGCGAGGTCGTTTGCATGACGGTTCGTAGCCGATTGCGACGAATTCCCGTCGCGTCCGGGCGGCCAGCCGTGTCCCGTCTCATCAGAGAATGGACGTCCTCGGGGAGTACGCTGCCCCAGTGCGAGTGATTTGCGGCCAGCGTCTCCACCGCGAGCGGCTCAAGCTCGATAGCGACTGCGTTGCTGAATCCCGAGGCGTGGAGGCCAAGATCCAGACCGCCTGCTCCGGTATAGAGGCTGACCGTCGCCAGTCCGGTCACGCTATCGGTTGCCTAGTATTCATCGTCGGCAGCTGAATCGCCCGTGTCCATGCTCCGGACGGCTTCTACGCCTGCTACCACTGGTAGCGCCAGCGCGGTTACGCCCATGGATGGCGGCCCAGGCACCCGCGTTGGCGACCACTTCGACGAGCTGAAGCGGCTCGCGCCGACGGACCCGTAGTGTCCTCAGCCAGCCCTCGAGAGCCGCGCTAGATACTCGGCATGGTGTTCAAAATTGTGGTCATTGGGGCTACCAAATCACCTTTTGCGCCCCCCGATGGCCGAAAAAACCTTATGACATCATACGAGCCACCCGAGCCCTTCAGGTCGCGCCCACCTGGCCGCCGGCCGCCCGCGTCTGGCGGAGGAACACCTGAACCTGGCGCGTGGCTTCAACGATAGCGTCGCCGATCTGCACTTCAATCGCGCCTTGCTTTTCCAGGCCCGGGGACAGCCGAACAAGGCGATCGTGGCCTACCGCCGCGAGCTCGAGAACGCGCCGCGCAACGGCGAGGCCGTGTCGCTCGTCGAGGGGGCGCTGGAGCGACTCGAGTTGTCGACTGCGCGTGGGGTGCCGCAAGAGATGATCAGGCAGGACCAGGTGCTGGGTCATCTCTTACTGGCGGATATCTACAATCAACTCGGGAGAAGCGGGCTCTCCAACCAGCACGCGCGTCTTGGGATGCAGCTCCGAGAAGGGATACAACGCTGACGCGGAGCATGTGCTCAAGGCCGCAGCTTGCCCGAATCCGACCGTCGCGTCCTTAACTTGACAATATCCCGCTTTGGCTTGAGTCTCCGAGATGTCGACGTGGGCTCGTTCGTGACCGGCACCGATCTCCTGCTCGTCTGGCTTACCCCGCCAGGAGGGCTGAGGTGAGAGCTTGGGAACACCGGCCCACCGAGATTTGCTGAATCCGCAAACAGCAGGTACTGGGAGCGCCCTGCACGACTGTCGCCCACGATGATCAGAGCGGGAGCCGACGGCGCCTGGAATATGCAGAGGTGTGCGATGCGATGGAAGTCGTTGCTGGTCATCCAGCTCGGTTTCGGCTTGATGGCGGCCACCGGGCTTGCAGAAGTCGTACGATTCGAGATCGTCGAGGTCGAATCACCAACCTTCGAGGGTCGGCGTTTTGGTAGCGTCGGCGCCTACGAGAAGCTGATCATCAGAGCAACTCTCGAGGTCGATCCGGAGGCACCACGCAATGCCGGGATCGTGGATCTTGCCGCTGCTCCTCGGAATGCTGCCGGGCACGTCGAGTTCATCGCCGATGTCGTGCTGCTGAAGCCGGTCGACCTGGAGCGCGGCAACCGTCGGATCTTCTACGATGTCCTCAACCGTGGGGAAAAGATCGGCCTCAATCTGATGAACGATGGGCCCTGGGAGGATGATCCGACGACGGCCGAGGATGCGGGCAACGGCTTTCTCATGCGACAGGGCTACACCATCGTCTGGTCCGGCTGGCAAGGCGACCTGGGTCCGGGAGAGAAGCTCATGAGGCTCACCGTGCCGGTCGCCAAAGGCATCACTGGTCCGAGTCGGGACGAGTTCATCTTCGACGACGACATCAATCCGGTTGTGGCGACGCTCAGCTATCCGGCCGCCGACATGGATCCGACGCGGGCGTCGCTAACGGTCCGCCAGCAGCAAACGCATCCCCGGCAGGCGCCGGACGATCTGTCTTTCGAATACTTTAGGGTTAGCCGCTCCGGAATCTCGTACCGGGACCCGCGCCAGATCCTGATCCAGAGACCGGCCGGTTTCGATGCCGGGGCAATCTACGAGATCGTCTACCCGGCCAGAGATCCGGTCGTCATGGGGTTGGCGTTCGCCTCCGTGCGCGACGTGGTCGCGTTTCTTCGGCGGCAGGTGGAGGACTCGGTCGGTAACCCCAATCCGCTGGCTCCCAACGGTGCGCCCCTGATCGAGCGTGCCTACGCCCTTGGTATCTCACAGAGCGGTCGCTTTCTGCGTGACCTCCTCTATCAGGGGTTCAATGAAGACGAAGAGGGGCTGGTCGTCTTCGATGCCCTGATCCCCGATGTCGCCGGTGGCCGCAAGACGTACATCAACCACCGCTTCGCCCAACCGGGTCGGTACTCGCGACAGCACGAGGAACATCTCCAACCCGGAGACCAGTTCCCCTTCACCTACGGCATCACGACCGATTCCCTGACCGGGAAGCGTGACGGAGTACTTGCCCGCTGCCAGCGGGCAGGAAGCTGTCCGAAGATCATGCATGTCGACTCGTCGACAGAGTTCTTTCAGGCGCGCTCGTCGTTGGTGGTGACGGACACCGACGGCAAGCCGATCGAGCTACCCGGCAACGTGCGCGCTTACTTGATCTCCGGCACCCAGCATTCGGCTAGGATCGACGCTCTGTCCGCGCCGACGAGAACCTGCCAGCAGCCGAGCAATCCGCTCCACAAGGGCGGACCGATGCGGGCCCTGCTGGTAGCGCTCGACCGTTGGGTTACCGATGGCGTCGAGCCGCCCGTTAGCCGCTTCCCGACGATCTCGGATGGGACGCTGGTTGCTGCCGATCGGAAAACCTTCGGCTTGCCCGCGATCCCCGGTCTGCGCTACCAGGGTCAGATCAACCACCTGCACGTCGTCGATTACGATGCCCAGCCTCCCCCAGAAGGTGCAGCCTACCCATTGTTCGTGCCCGCGGTAGATGACGACGGCAACGACATCGCCGGCATCCGGCTGCCGGCGGTCGAGGTTCCAGTTGCCACCTATCTTGGTTGGAATCTGCGGCGTGCGGGCTATGCGGAGGGCGCTCTCTGCGCTGTCACCGGGTCCAGCATCGCGTTTCCTCGGGATCGTCAGGAGCGCTTGGCAACGGGTGATCCACGGCTGTCGATCGCGGAGCGCTATACGAGCCACGAAGACTATGTCCGCCAGTTGGCAGAAGCCGCCCACCGACTGTTACAACAGGGCCTGCTGTTACCAGAAGACGTCCAGCGCATGATCGATCGAGGCATCGAGCTTGCCTCGCTGAGGTAACCCGGCTCAAGGCCGCAGCCGTACTTACGGTAGCGGAACATCGGCAAGCGGTTTCCCGGTGTCCGGAGCCAAGCCGCTCAGTATGTAGACGCCGGATTGTCCGAGTTCCTCTCGCGCAAGCAACTCATCCAGGTCTGTCCTGGGCGCAGCGACAGCCTTGCCGCTCCAATTCGATATCTCTGCGGTGCGGAGGCGCCTGGGATCGCCAACTCTCCGGGCCGGAGCTTTGCCGACCACTTGAAAGGGAGTGAGCTCACGGCGTGGCCCGATGCCGTGTACATAGATCAAGATGCAACTCGCGCAATCAGGACCGATCGTTATTCGTTTTGGAAACGTCTGAAAGACACGGGTGAGCACGAGTTCTACGACGTCCGTGACGATCCGGAGCAAATGAACAATGTGTATGGATCTCCCGACTACGTAGACGTTGTCTCGGACCTTGACATGAAGCTCACTACGTTCTTCGACACGTATTCTGATGTCGATTACGATCTTTGGCGCGGCGGTACCGTGAAGGGGTCCACGAACTACGCTGGCGCGTTCAAGTCTCTCTACGGTGAGCAGTGGGAGGCGGAGGCAAAGATCAAGCCAGCCTTTAGAGAACAGTAGCGTTGTCCCGCAAGGCGCGCACGAAGCCGAAGCTGCCGCTATGGCCTCAACTCCGCGCCACCGTCTAAGCTTCCCCTGATGATCTCGCCTTCCATGATGACCGCTTCGGGTCGAACCTCGTGGATCTCGTACCGATCGATTTCGAACAGGTTGCGATCGAGCACGACAAGGTCGGCGAGCTTGCCTACCTGGATGGAGCCGAGCTGGTCGTCCATGCGGAGCTGGTAGGCGCCGTTCAACGTATATCCCTTGACTAGATCCTCCAGGTCCAGGCGTTCGGTCATCGGCAGCCTTATCGGCGCCGCCTCACCTTGTTGATGGTATTGGCGGTTGTGGCCGATCTGCATCCCCAGATAAGGGTTGGCCCGCTCCATTGCCCTGAGCGATGTCACGTCGCTGGAGAAGGTCACGACCGCGCCGTCATCCAGTAACGGCTGCACCAGCAACATCCTTTCGAAGCGGGGGCCAAGGGTAGCGGCGGTCAACGGCAGTCGGTCTCCCAGGCCGTGCCACTGGGGCGTGTAGTTGGCAATGACACCCAGCTGTTTGAAACGCGGGTAGTCAGCCGTATCGATGATGTCCAGGTGGGACAGGGTGACGCGTGGATACAGTTCGCCGTCGACCAACCTCCGCGCTGCTTCCACGGCATCCAGCGCAATGCGCACGCCCCGGTCGCCCACGATGTGCAGGTGCAGATCGATCCTGGCTTCGTGAAGCTGCACGATGAAGTCTCGCAGCTGTCCGGTATCGAGCAGGGTCGTGCCCCGGTTGCCCGGGTCATCGCTGAACGGCTCGAGCACCGCGCCGGTACGAATCTCATTGGTGCCGTCGAAGTGGATCTTGATGGTGTTGAACCGTAGACGTTCGCCGCCGTAGGTGCGGCGCAGCCGCTGTAGCTCCTCGATCGCATCGGGCACCCGATCGGGCAAGTAGATGTGATAGCTGCCCTCGAGGCGAACCGGCAGACGACCGGCCGCCTCTAGCTCAGCCAGCAGCGAGTACGCGAGATCGTGGTAGTTCTGGTTACCAGCGTCCAAGAGTGAAGTAACGCCGTGGCCTGACAGGTACTCCAAGAAGGTGACGATGCCTTCCTTGTTGGACTCCGGGTCAACGGCAGCAAAGTGCTGCGCATTGGGCCAGGCGGCAAATTCCTTGATCCAGCCAGTAGGCTCCCCATCGGCATCCCGTACGAAGAATGAAAGACCGGGTGCCGGATCGGGTGTGTTGCTGTCGACCCTCATCATCTCGAGCGCCTTCGAATTGACCCAAACGCTATGGACGCTCCCTAACATCACCGGTCGATCCGGTACGACGCGATCCAAATCTCTCCTATGTGGGCCCGCGACGCCGTACAGATCCGCGGACCAGCTACCCATCTCGATCCAGGCAAGGTCCGGATTGGCTTGCGCATACGCCTCCACCGCAGCGACGATCTCCTCCTTGCTGCCGCCCCTGGGCAGACTCGCTCTGGGACCACTACCCACGGGGACCGAGACACCCCCGCCCCGCCCCATCCTACCTGGGTGTGTATGGGAATCCACTAGACCGGGAATTGCCAGCTTGCCGCCGAGGTCATGGCGATCGGTATCGGGGCCAACGAAGCCCTGTACGCCAGTGTTGTCGCCGACGTAGACGAACCTGCCGTCCTTGATGGCGACGGCTTCAGCCCAAACCTGGGCTTCGTCGACGGTAAAGAACTTACCGCCCTGCAGCACCAAATCGGCAGGGTTGGCAGCATCGCCTGGCGACGCGTCCTGCGTTGACGGCTGACAAGCCGATATGCTCAGGCTCGCCAGCAAAAGGATCCACAGCCGGGGCCTGGTTTCCGTCATCGATCCTCCAGCCACTGTCTACCTCCCGGCATTCCGAGATGACCCTTGTCGAGTCACGGTCTTGGCTCGGTCAGTATCGGGACGCCTGGATACAACCACTGATCGTTGGACTCCTCAAGGGATTCGCTGCGGGACAACTCCCAGACGCTCTCCGCCGTGGATCCGGGAACGCCTGACCCCTTGCCTGGCACTTTGACGAGCTAAAGCGGCTCGTGCCGACGGACCCGTAGCGCGCTCAGCCAGCCCTCGAGAGCCGCGCTAGATACTCGGCATGGTGTTCAAAATTGTGGTCATTGGGGCTACCAAATCACCTTTTGCGCCCCCCCGATGGCCGAAAAAACCTTATGACATCAGTAGTTAGACCGGTTCCAACTACACCGTTGAGTACCGGCACCTGAAGATGATTCGCAGAATGCTCGACTCAGACACCAGTCATATGTCCGCTCTGGGCGTTAGAAGGGCGCTGCTTCAGATCGAGGCGGATACGGTGCTGGCGGAGGTGCGGCTGAGGGACCTGACGCCGGAGGACGACTGTCTTCCGTGGACCCTCGCCCGCTCCAGCGATAGGCTTCATGCGCTCACCCACCCTGCATCAGGAGCGCCATGGAACCCGACATTCGACTCGGCCACTAAGAGATCCACCCCCCGCACGCATGT
>Ga0315339_1000503_pt1 | contig 47723 bp, 51 predicted proteins | sample ASW17metaG_FD_204514 | JGI IMG/M metagenome (GOLD analysis project Ga0315339, IMG submission 204514) | Ammonia-oxidizing marine archaeal communities from Pacific Ocean, United States - ASW #17 | ecosystem: Environmental > Aquatic > Marine > Oceanic | place: USA: California | collected 2016-12-05 | reverse complement strand
CCCTCAGCTTGTGGATAATCTGTTCGCTCGTGTATCGCTTCCTCGTCATTTCCTGCCTCCTTACACACGCCCGAATCCTTCGATTCTCTCTCAAGATTCGGATTCGTTTTCAGGGGGCAGGTCACATGTGCAATGGCGCGCCGCGATGGCTGCGCCGCCGAGCCTCGTCACGATCTTTCCGCTCGTCGCATCCACGAGCCTTTATCACGACTGGATCACGCTCAACGGCGGCTGGCGTCTCTCGTTCAAGTTCGGATGGGGCGCTGTGCGGCAGGAATCACGCATCATGCAGAACGTTGGTCCGCACAATATGGCCGGCCCGGAGAAGATCAGCTACGACAAGGTGCTCTGGGACTTGTCGCTCAATACCATGCAGAAACTCGTCGGCCGCAACGCGCAGTTTTACAAAGACTGGCTCGCTCACCAGGACTACGACGATTACTGGAAGAAGATCAACGTCGAGGAGGTGTTCGACAAGATCGGCATCCCCGTCCATACGCAGGGCGGCTGGTTCGACATTTTCAGCCAAGGGACGCTCCGCGGATTAGTCGGCATGAGCCATCACGGTAAGACCGAGTTGGCACGCAAGAAGAGCCACATCACCATTGGCGCATGGGGCCACGGACCCTCCCGCAAAGTAGGCGATCTCGATTTCGGCGAAACCGCCAACGTCAGCCGAGATGAGTTGCAGTTGCGCTGGTACGACTACTGGCTACGCGGCGTCGACAACGGACTCGACAAGGAACCGCCCGTCCGTCTCTTCGTCATTGGGCGCAACGAGTGGCGATACGAAGATGAGTATCCTCTCGAACGCACCGAATACAAGAACCGCTACTTTCATAGTGAGGGCGGTGCCAACAGCGTCCGGGGCAACGGCCGCCTCTCGTGGGACAAGCCGACCGCCGGCGCAGAGCCCGATCGCTACACCTACGACCCCGACATGCCGGTCCCGAGCGTGGGCGGAAACAACTGCTGCGGCACGCCAACGCCCGCCGGCCCCCGCGACCAGAAGGCAGTCGAAAGCCGTAACGACGTTCTCGTCTACACGTCCGACGTCATGGAAGAAGAGATCGAGGTCACCGGCCCGGTCAAAGTCGTGCTCTACGCCGCATCCGACGCCCTTGACACCGACTTCGTCGCGAAGCTCGTTGATGTCCATCCCGACGGCAAGGCCTACAACATGGCCGAGGGGATGCTGCGAGCCCGCTATCGCGAAGGACTCGACCAGCTCAAACTGCTCGAACCGGGCAAGGTCTATAAGTTTAAGATTGATCTCGTGGGCACGAGCGTCGCCCTCCAAAAAGGACATCGCATTCGGGTGGACGTCACCAGTCGCCACTTTCCGCAGTTCGACCGCAATCCGAATACCGGCGAACCGTTCGCGACGAGTACAACCGTCAAGCAGGCTCGCCAAACGATCCATCACTCAAGCCAGCAACCCTCGCACATCGTGCTACCTGTGATTCCGTAGGTACATAGCGGCCCCCGACTCAATCAAGGCTTCCAGGAGACGGCGTTCAGCAAGATTTGCACGAACGTCGAATTCTGGTAGTCGGCGGCACGGTGGCCCTGCTGGAAATAGAAAACATGGCCTTGCCAGGCAGGCATTAGCCACCCTGCCCGGTCTTGGGCGAACGTCTCGCCGTCCACCTCGACCTGCGCGCCCAGCAAGACCGTCTTGCGACGTCCGTCGGTTAAGTGCTGATTGAGAAACATCTCCGTGTCGGCCAGAGTGAAGCCGTCGAGCGATTGCGCGGTTGACGGCTCATCGCTCGGCCGATACAAGATCGTCTCCGGGTAGTCAATGTTGTGCGTCGTCACGTAGTGCCCGGGTTGAAGGTTTACCACACGGACGTTGCCGCGGAGAACGCGCCAGGGGTGCGTCGGGTGGTCTCGTGGCAGGATCGCGATCCCGGCGAACGGCAGCCAGCGCCGGCTGCGTACCTTGGCTGAGGCAATCCCGTGGTGCAAGATGATCAGCCGGCCGCCCTTCGCCGCGTAGTTGATAAGGTCGATCTCGACGCCGGGCTCGACATCCCCATGGACATACATGAAGACAGCCTCCGGCGTGGTTTCCCTCAGGCGGTCGGCGAAGGCTGCCTGCTCGTCAACGAACGTCGGGTGACCCACCGCGCGGAGTGCGCCGGCGAGAACCTCCATCGGTTCAGCTTCGTCATGAACGAGATAAACCGGCCCCGCCGCTAAGCTCACTGCCGGCCAAAGGAGACCTACAACAAGGACAACAACCGGCAAGACTTTACGAACGGAAAGCATCCACATTGAGACGGCTATGGAGTCCATGCCTCACGCCGCATCCCGGTTGAGAATCCGGTCCGCCGCTGCCTCGATCTGTCGGGTCAAGGCATGCTCCGGAAAGCGCAGAGAGAATAGGCCGCTGCTCGCCAGTTGCACGACTTCGAAGTTCAGGGGGAATACAGCGGCCACAGGCATGTCGAACGTTCGCTCCAAATGTCCCTTGAGCGCGCGTGTTTCCAGATCTGGCGGCACCTTATTCACGAGCATTAACATGTCGCATACTTTGAGCTGACGGGCCAACTTAACGGTGACCGCGGTTCCCTGGAAGTCCTGATTATCCGGACGAATCACCAGCAGCAAGAGATCACAGATCGCGATCGAGAGGAGTGTTTCATCATTCACCCCCGGATGCGTGTCGATGAAGATCACGTGAAACGACGCAATCCCGTCCGCTTTGCCGGCGGCTTCTTGCAGGATCTTCAGGGCGACCTCTGCGCCAAGTGTACTCTATCAGGCCGCGATGACAGGTCGCGCGAACCCAGGAGCAAAGGGAGGGTCACAGCACCGATACTGAAACCAGCATGTCAACAACCTACGACGCCCTGGTGATTCTCTCTTTCGGAGGCCCCGAGCAGAGGGAAGACGTTATTCCTTTCCTGGAGAACGTGCTCCGAGGCCGCAATATCTCTCGCGAGCGTATGCTGGAAGTTGCCGAGCACTACTATTACTTCGACGGCAAGAGCCCGATCAATGGCCAGAACCGCGCACTTATCGCTGCTCTTAAGACCGAGTTTGCCGACAGCGGGCTCGATCTGCCCATCTACTGGGGTAATCGAAATTGGCATCCGATCCTCGCCGACACTCTTCGCGAGATGACCAACGACGGCGTTCGCAACGTGCTGGGTTTCGTTACGTCCGCCTACAGCTCGTATTCAAGCTGTCGCCAATATCTCGATGACATCGAGCGTAGCCGCGCTGAGGTCGGCCCCGAAGCACCCGAAATCCACAAGCTCCGTGCGTTCTACAATCACCCCGGCTTCATCGAACCGATGATCGAAAACGTCGGGAAGGCTCTGGAGCGGTTCCCGCGGGAATGCCGCGCCACGGTGCCGCTTGTTTTCACGGCGCACAGCGTCCCGGCCTCGATGGCTGAGAGTTCGCGGTATGTCGAGCAACTCGAGGAAGCGTGCGGCTTGGTAGCGGCAGGCGTTGGGCGAGACGGCAGGACTCTTGTCTACCAAAGCCGAAGCGGACCGCCTTCGCAACCCTGGCTCGGCCCTGACATCTGCGACCATCTTCGCGAAATTCGCAACGACGGCGCAGGCCAGGTGGTCGTCATGCCGATCGGGTTCGTTTCCAATCACATGGAGGTCCTGTATGACCTCGATACCCAAGCGCGCCAAGTGTGCGAGGAGATCGGCCTACGGATGGAACGCGCGTCGGCTGTCGGCAACCATCCAAGATTTGTCGCGATGATCCGCGAGCTTGTTCTAGAGAGGTTGGATGAAAAGCGGGAGAGACGTTACCTAGGGGCACTCGGGCCGCGGCCGGATGTGTGTGCGGAAGACTGCTGTCCCCGGCCGCAAAGGCCCGGCGTCAGAAAGCCTGGACCTTAGTCGGACGGTGCGGTTACACGACCGGATTGACGACCACGTAGCCGGCAACGATAAGCATCGTAAACGCGATGGCACCGCCAATCAGACCCCACGGCACCCCTACACTCTCGGCTTGCAGTGAATTCTTAAACATGGATCATTCTCCTTTTCGTGTGAATCCCGGCAATCAGCACGGCTGGTCTACAGCCGATGTTCCCTCACGGAGAGTCGTTCCTTCTGCGTTTGCTTGAGCACAACGCTGAGCGACCAAAGTCCTCCGCTCAGGCTCAACATTGCCGCAAAGAACAAAGTCAGAATGAAGGTCTCCATGGGGCTCTCCTTGTGCCGGTTCCAATGACGGGCTATCCCCGTTTCTTGGCTTCTAGTTGATCCAACACTTAAAGAGACGCCGGGGTTGCGGATCGGTTAGTCGGTCGGGGTTAAATCAAAGTAAAACTCGCTTTACGTCGACTTAACAAGGGGAGGCGTCGGGTGCGGATGCTCGGGACAGCAGACGCCCTTATTTGCAGGAAGATAGGCCCGAACCCGGGCGAGAACCCTTGCATCGTATACCAGGGATAGATTACCCTTGCGTCGGAGAGCGGTTAGAGGCACGGCAAGGAGGAGTTTCCATGGGTCAGATGTACCTGCAGCACTTTGAGTATCGCGGAGCGATTGACAAGTCCGCATTTGACGATGCGTGGAGTATAGCGAACGATGTCATGGCCAAAACCGGGAAATGGGGCGAGGTGAAAGAAGGGGTTAGATACATCCACGCCTATGGCACGTCTACCGGTGGCTATGCGTCGATCGAGGTCGATGACACAAAAGCGTTCTAACAGTATCAGCTTTTCCATATTCAGAACTACGGCCACATGTGTACGATCACTTTCGAGCCGTTGATCGACCTTGACACGGCGTTGGCTCCGACGCTCGCAGAAATCAGGGCCAAGGGGTAAGGCGGGCACACGCCGTCAAATGTGCCGCGACAATCTTGTAGGCATGTGTGTGATCCTCTTACTCACCTTTCTTATTCTGCCGCTCGCCGCTCAGCAGGCGGAATACGATGTGCCGGACGACGCGGACCGGATCGAGATCTACCGGACCGGCGACAATCACAAGCTCCGGCTCTGGATCTATGAGCCTGAAAGGCGGACAGCTTTCGCCGCGTGGGCGCTTTCTTCACCTCTCTCGGCTGGCTCGGCGCCGAGAGCGGCCCAAGCCCCGGCAAGTAAGGAAATACTTGGCGCTGCAATCGTTTAAAGAGGCCGCGAACTCCGGCCCGACCGAAGCGTAGCGGCGAGCACCACTCGAGTTCCAATGGCCTGGCCCATCCAACTTCCGCCCTCGAAAGCCTATGAGCGATGGGCCGATTGTTACGACGTAACATCCAATCCACTGCTCACCCTTGAAGAGCGGTGTATCGGACCGCTGTTGCACGATGTCAAAGGTCAGTCTTTGATCGACGTAGGTTGCGGCACGGGACATCATTTGCAAACGCTTGTAGCGGCCGGAGCACGCGCGGTGGGCGTGGATCTCACGCAAGCGATGCTCAGCCACGCGGCGGCGAAGCCGGGTGCGATGGGGCGCTGTGCGCAGGCCGATGCGTTGCGACTTCCGTTCGAGGGCGGTGTGGCGGATATTGTCCTCGGTTCCCTTCTCGTGGGTTACGTGAGCGACGTTAGTGCTTTGTTTACAGAACTCGTACGGGTCGCTCGTCCCGGCGGCTGCGTCCTACTTAGCGAGCTGCATCCCGAGGCCGTCCGCTCCGGGTGGCGTCGAACGTTCCGTGTTGCCGGTCAGCTTTACGAACCACAGTACACTGCGCACTCGATCGACAGTGTCCAAGATGCCGCGAAGTCGACGGGTGCCCTCGAACTCGTCGGGATGAGTGACCACTGCTTCGAAGAGCCGGAGCGAGCCGTATTTGAGAACGCGGGCAAGACAAACTTCGACAAGTTACAGGGCACACTGGCACTTTGGATCGGTCTTTGGCGAGTCTCTGTCTGAGAGTAGAGTGGCCCTCCCCGGCATCTGCCTTCGGCTGAGGGCAAGCCGCTACGACATCAAAGCTCGGGATGCGAGTTCCATAGCGAACGTGTCGTCATGTTGTTCGCCCCAGGCCATGAGCTGACGCGATAGGTCCGCTACGGTTTCCCGGTTGGTAGGGTCTCGGAAGAGATCGTTCTTCTCGTTGGGGTCCGCTTGCATGTCGTGAAGCGACCCCACCGATCCCTCCGAGTGGGACTTGAAACGCCGCAGGATGAGCTTCCAGCGTTCTGTGCGAATCGCGCGGTCCTCAAAGTAGGCACCGCCGTACTGGCGCTGGCAATGGTTCATCATCACGATGGGGCCCCGCCAGCGGTCCCGACCGGCCTGTAGGTCTGGCAGTAGACTGTGCTCTTCGAGTGGCATGTACTGACCTTGCAGCCGTCCCACCGCCCCTGCGGCGTCCATGATCGTGGGAGCGAGATCGACCGGGCTGGCGCCGGACTTCCACACCGTACCTCGTGGCAGACCCGCCGGCCAGTGCATCACGAGCGGGATACGGGAGCATTCGTCGTACGGGCTGGAATAGCCGTGCATGCCCGTGCCGGGGTACTCGCGCAGGGTCATGCCGTGTTCGGTCGTGACAATGATCAGTGTGTCGTCGAGAATCTTCCGCTTCTTGAGCGCTTCCACTAACCGGCCCACGTTCGCGTCGAGGCTGGTTACCGATTCGTAGTAGCCCCTGGGCTCGAGGTGGGTCCCTTTGTAGGGCTCGTAGTATTTCTTGGGCGGATCCCATGGCGGGTGCGGTGGATAGAACGACTGATAGAGGAAGAACTGTCTTTCGGCATTGGCATTGATGAACTCGATGCCGCGGTCGGTCAGCATGTCGGGCCGGTAGACCGACTCGTGTGGCTTGCCGATCCAGTGGAACATCTGGGAGTTGAAGGTGCGCCAGGTGTCGAAGAAGCCGGGATTCGACGGGCCAAGATGCCACTTACCGATGTGGGCAGTCTGGTAGCCGGCGTTGTGTAGGACGTAAGGGAAGTTGTCCCAAAGGTGGAAGCGCTCATCGTGGAACGGATCAGGATTGCGCCCGTGATAGGAGTTTTGCCCCCGCCCGTGCGTCGGGTGGCAATTCTTCCTCATGCCGTGCTCATGCGGATACATGCCGGTGATGATGGAAGCACGGCACGGTCCGCAGAGCCCCTGCGGCGCGTAGTAGGTATCGAAACGGACGCCGTCTTTCGCGAGCGCGTCGATATTGGGGGTATGAACGGGTTTCATCCCGTAGGCCCCGAAGGCGTCGCGGCGGCACTTGTCGAACAGGAGGAAGAGAACGTTCGGAGGCCGCCGCCGTGGCTTTCCGGTTTGTGCGGACACCCTGCCGGCCGCGAGAGACCCGCCTGCCATGCCTCCGAGAAATGAGCGACGTTCCATGTGTGTCTCCTAGGTGGGTGAAGTGTACCAGCGGTGCGCGAAGAGAGTCAAAACCGCCCATCGAGAAAAAGCAAGAGTCTGGTGATATACTCTGGCGCGAGGAGCGCCCCGCGTATCCTCGTTTCCTTGGGAGGATCGTCATGAAAATACCCCTTCGTCTCGCGGTAGCCACGGTTCTAACGACCGCACTGCTTACCATCGACTGTGGAGAACCCCAACGCCAGCCCGAAAGCACGGTGGCCCCCGAACGGCTTGAGTTCACACGCATGATCGTGCACTGGCGGCAGTACCTTGAGGCGGGATACCTGGACTTCATCGAAGAGGCGGAGCCTGAGATCGTGCAAGTCGGTTTCTACGGGGCTGATTTCTGGACGCTGGCGCACATGCCGGATGAGTACAAGGGCCTAACCGGGCCCACGTTGCCTATTCATGCCGGGGCCGTCGAAGCCGAAGATCCGGCGGAACGCATACGCCTAAGCGGAGACTATTTCGAAAAGCTCAACGCCGAGATCCGTAAGCGTGGTGCGCGCCCGATTGGCCACTTTGACATCGCCAAATATTTACTGGGCACGACGGATGACCCGAGTAATCCGACCGGCGGCTTCTTTACGTTTTACAACGAGCTCTGGGATGAGAGCGAACTCGGTCCGAAACCAGTTGAAGACCCACGCGATCTACTCGCGAAAACGGCTGACGGCGGGCCGCTTTTCACAGCCGATTCCGATGCTGCTCCATACGGCGTGTACTACGGATGCCTGAGCAACCCGCATTGGAGAAACGTCCTGAAAGCGTGGTGCAAGCGCGGCATCGAGCGCGGTGTTGACGGATACCAGATCAACTACTTCTATCGCGCCCGGAACTGTCATTGCGAGCACTGTGTCCGTGGCTTCAAGGCGCACATGAGCGACCGTCATACGCCTGCAGAGTTGAAAGAGAGATTCGGTGTGGACGACATCGAAACGCACGACTTCGGTGAAATCGTTGCGCGATACGTCATCGAAGACCCTACTCCGTTGCAACTCGAAATGAAGCGCTTTACCGACATCAATAACAAGGAAGCTTTCGACGAAGTGTTTGTGCAATACGGTCGCTCCATCAAGCCCGACCTGATCGCTTCAATCTGGGGACATAGTTCAGCGGACTTCAGCTATCCGCCGCGGGGCAGCAACGACGAGCGCTCGATGTTGCCGTCGGAGCTATGGGGGAAGGACGAGAGCTATCTCTGGTATTGCCTTGGCCGAGCCGAACCGACGCTTCAGTTGCGCTACATCCGCGGTAGTTTTGACGACAAACCCTTTACCGTGTGCCACTACGAGAATGTCAAGGTTCGCGTGTCGATGGCGGAGCTGATGGCGAACGGCGGCGCGCCAATGGCGAAGTATGTGAACTTCACCGACCCGGCGGCTCGAGCAGAGCTGGTCCGGTACTTCCAATTTCTGAAGCGCTATGACGAGGTCTACCGCGCCAACCAGCCCTATGGCGAAGCGGTGCTGCTGCACCCGCGCAGTGAAAACCATCGAGGCAAGTTAGTTCCGGCGATGACGGCGTTCCAGAAGGTCGGCCGTAAGCTGATGGAACAGCATGTGCTGTTTGACGTGGTCCCCGATGAAGTCATCACGCCCAGCCGGAAGGATCGCTATCGCGAGGTCTATTCGATTGGCGACGCGGCGGATATCGACGGTGAGATGTTCGACAAGTTCAGCCGATTTGAAGCGCCCGCCACCGTGCGCGTATCGGCCAGTCGTCCCGAGGAAGGGCAAGAGGTCGACCTGCACTTTGTGAATTACAACCGTGAGGCCGGCCCGGAAGGCTATCAAGGCAAGGGAATCGCTGATGAGAAGCCGATCGCCGTCAAAAGTGTGAAGGTCGACTTCGTGATGCCGGAAGGAATGCGCCCACTTCGGGTTGAGACGCTTTCGCCGGAGGACCCTGAGCCGCGGGAGATTCAGTTTGAGGAATCCGGCGGGCGGGTTCAGTTTACGGTGCCGGAGTTTCTGGTGTACGGTTTGGCTCGGATTCATTTGGCGGTGCGGAAGGCGGATTGAGATAGGCACCGCACGCGATCGGTTCGACAGCGGGCCGTGCCAATCGTTAATATTTGTAAACAGGCATCTCTCGGGAAGCATTGCCTAGCCCCACCCAATACATGGAGAAAGGCAGCAATGAAAGTAGTTAGTCATTTCGGAACGCGAGGCGCGCTGTTGCTCGTCGTGTTGCTGATCGGAACATCGAGTATGGCGATGGCTGAGTCGGCCGCGCGCCAATGGAACGAGGAGTTGCTCGAAGCGATTCGCAACGATTTCGCCCGGCCCACGGTTCACGCCAGAAATCTATTTCACACATCGATCGCGATGTGGGATGCCTGGGCGGCCTACGACCGGACAGCCCGCACCTACCTACATCACGAAAAAGTGACACCGCCGCCCGCCGATGTGGCCGCCGCGCGCGCCGAGGCCATCAGCTACGCCTCGTACCGCATTCTTTCGGCGCGGTTCGCGACCTCGCCAGGCGCCGAAGATACCCTGCCGGTGTTCGACGCCAGGATGGACGAGTTGGGCTACGACTGCGACTTCACTTCGACGCTGGGAGATAGACCGGCGGCGCTCGGAAATCGCATCGCCGAAACCATCCTCTCCTTCTACGTCAACGACAACTCAAACGAAGCGAACGGATACGTGAATCGCTTCTACCAGCCGGTCAATGAGCCGTTGGCGCCTACCCTTCCGGGCAACCCTCTGATTGCGGACCCGAATCGCTGGCAGCCACTCGCGCTGGAGGCATTCATCGATCAAGCAGGGCGGCTCATCCTGGGCGGCTTCCCCGAGTTTCTCGGTCCCGAATGGGGACAGGTCACGCCGTTTGCGCTGAAGGATTCCGATCTCACGATTCACGAGCGCGATGGATTCGAGTATTGGCTCTATCACGACCCCGGTCCACCACCTTTCCTCAACGGCGAAGGCGAGGACTACTATCGCTGGGGTTTCGAGATGGTGGCGATTTGGTCTAGCCATCTTGACCCGGCCAGCGGCGTGATGGTTGATATTTCCCCGGGCTCGATCGGGAACTCACCGCTACAGGATCCGAGCGAGTGGGCGAACTTCTACAACCTGTTCGAAGGTGGTGATTCAGGGAAGGGTCACCCGGTGAACCCGGTGACCGGCGATCCCTACCAGCCGCAAACGGTCCCCCTCGGCGACTACGCGAGGGTTCTCGCGGAGTTCTGGGCGGACGGGCCGGATTCAGAGACCCCGCCCGGCCACTGGTTCACGATCGCCAATTATGTGGCGGATCACCAGCTTACCGTCAAGCGCCTCGGCGGTCGTGGCCCGATCGTCGACGACTTGGAGTGGGATGTAAAGACCTATCTAACCCTTGGTGGAGCGATGCACGATTGCGCCATTGCCGCCTGGGGCGTGAAGGGCTGGTATGACTACCTGCGACCGATTTCGGCGCTGCGCTATATGGGTGACCTGGGTCAAAGGTCGTGTGCGGATTGCCCCTTGATCGCTGACTCATACCACGAGGACGGATTGACGATCATCCCGGACCATATTGAGGTCGTCACTCGTGAAACGAGCGGACGTGGAGAACGCCATGCAAATCTGGACGATGACGACGACGGCAAGATCACTCTGTGGGCATGGCGCGGACCTGAGTATATTGCCGATCCCGGTAACGATGTCGCGGGTGTCGGCTGGATCTTGGCCGAAGACTGGTGGCCGTACCAGCGGCCGAGTTTCGTGACGCCGCCCTTTGCTGGGTACGTCTCGGGTCACAGCACGTACAGCCGCGCCGCGGCGGAGGTGCTGACGCTGCTGACCGGCTCAGCGTATTTCCCGGGTGGCGTGGGCGAGTTCTTCTGTCCGCGCTACGAATTTCTCGTTTTCGAAGATGGACCGAGCGTTGACATTACCTTGCAATGGGCGACCTATTACGACGCTTCGGATCAGACCAGTCTGTCCCGCATTTGGGGTGGCATCCACCCTCCGGCTGACGATCTAGTCGGTCGAGTAATGGGAGACAAGATCGGCAAGGACGCCTATGCGCTGGCCCGCAATTACTTCGGGTCGACCATCGTACGGTCACCGAGGCAGCGGGTCGGAAGCAGCATCACCGCCAAGTAGCCGACTTCCGTTGCTAGGCCTCGTTGAGGCCGGCTGCGGACGCGAGAGCTTGTGTGGAGGTAAGTGGGCTTGCCGCGCCCCAGCCAGACCGGTGAAAACTACGGCCGCTCCGGCGCCTGGTGGAGGAACAGCGCCGCCAATCCACCGGCGATCGTGATCATGAGCGCGGGCGATGTCGGCAAGTGCAACAAGAGCTGCCGCGGAGCGTCGTCGAAGTAGGGCCAGGCCAGTCCGACACCCGCCACGAGGATGACGCCCAGGTGGGCCAACAAGTCAAAGTCCCAAAAAGGCGGAGGCGGCGCGTCGAGATCGTCAGGAGTTGGCTGCTTGTCCATATCTACTCCGCTGCCTCGCCTCCGGACGGGCTGTCTTTCACCACGTCAAGATTCTTCGCAACGCGGTAAGAGATAAGCGCCGCCAGCAGGAAGCCGACAGCAAGTGACAAGAAAATCGTGGCTGGGAAAATCGTCGTCGGGTCGTCGTCCAGCAGCAGCACGAACCCAATGCCGAGACAGAGGAACACGACGCCCGTGCGCATCCCGCTGAGGATCTTCAGCCGCTGATCCTTGCGCTCACTCAGACTATCTTCAAAGATGCTCCGGCCATGCTCGGTGCTTAAGAACGCGCTCAGCTCCGCTGCGGAGCCGAAGCGGTCAATGAACTGCTTCTGCATCTCGGCGCGGCGTGCCCACTTTGCTTGGCGGAGCCGTGTGTTGAGCCAAAATACGAACCCCAGCAGAGAGATGATGCCAACGGGAATGATAGTGTAGTCGTCCAAGCGGGTGTCTCCTCAAAGAGCCGGCCGTTGCGGTCGTCAATAGCCGTGCCAGCTAGTCAGAATAACAAGCGGGACCGTTGGGGGCGCTGCTACTCGGGGCCAACGAGCAGCACGCCGCCGTCGACGACAACCGTTTCCCCGGTGATCCACGAGGCGTCGTCGCTCAGTAGGAAGCAGGCGATTCCCGCAACGTCTTCAGGCTCACCAAGTCTACCGAGAGGATACGCCGACGCCGCTTCCTCTTCGCGGCCTTCCCAAAGTACGCGTGCGAACTTGGTCTTGACAAGGCCGGGCGCGATGGCGTTCACGCGCACCCTCGGCGCTAACTCCAATGCCATCTGCCGCGTCAGTTGCAGAACAGCCGCCTTACTCACGTTGTAGGCCCCCATCTTGTCGACCGTCCGCAGACCGTTCACGGAAGCAACGGTCAGGATCGCCCCGCCCGACTCCGACATGCCCTGCTTCCAAGCTTCTTGCATCCAGCCCAGGGCTCCCATGACGTTTACTTCGAGGACCTTCTGGACGGCGCGCATCTCGGCCTCAACCAGCGGTCCGTATTGAGGGTTAGTGGCCGCGTTATTGATCAGCAGATCCAGGGACCCGAAGGCGTCAATCGTTGCGGCGACAGCTCCGCGGCAATGCCCTGCGTCGGCGGAAGAGCCTGCGACAGCCATTGCCCGTTCTCCTGCGTCGAGAGCCGCAAGGGCTTCATCGAGTCCGGCCTGTTTCCGGCTTGTCAGGCAGACCTTGCCGCCGAGATCGAGGATGCGGCGTGCGATGGCTAGGCCGATACCTCGGGAGCCGCCGGTCACAAGGGCGGTCTTGTTTTCAAGAGTGGACGGGGTCATCTTTCTCCCATGTGGGACTCGTTCATGTTCAGAGATCCCACGTGATCCTGACACACTAGCTTACCTGGGACGGTGGTTCGCGGCGAGACTCCGACAATTCGTCTGTGTACAGACATTCAGTCTTCCTGATGCTTGCTCGATGAACGGCATCGGAGCAGACTAGGGCCGAACCCATCTAGGAGGCTTTCGTGATGTTGCTGCTCCGTGTCGGATCTGCCTGGGTCGTCGTCCTACTGAGTCTGTTTCTAGGGTCATACGCCCCGCAGGCTCAGGGCCAGTCTTGCCTGCAAGGCTTCGCGGGTGTCTGGAAGACGCAGCACGGCAGCATGACGCTCACCGTCAAGGGCAACGAGGTTTCCGGAACTTATGGGGGAAGCCGCACCGTCTCAGGCACCGTAGTCGGCGGTGTTTTCACGGGCACTTGGCGGCACGCGAATGGGCGGTGGAGCCGGATATGTTTCATCCACGACGGCAACGGGAAGTTCGCCGGTAACTATGGGGAGAAAGATGCCGCCTTGAGCTCGAACTGGTGGGGCCAGTGCTCTGGAAGTCTACCGGGTTCGGGGGGGGGGGCATGATCGTCCGAAGGCGGTGGAGCGTCGAGCGGATCATCAACTTCGACGTCTAGGACTGGCTTCGGCAGCGGTTCTAGCTCCAGTTTTGGCGGCGGCGGAGCCACAGGGTGCTCCGCGAGTTTCGCGGGCACATGGCAGACCAACTACGGCAAAGTGACGTTCTCCGTACAAGGCGACCGAGCCTCCGGTACTTGTGGCTCCGGCCGCACCCTATCGGGAACCATCAGCGGCAACGTCTTCACAGGTAGGTGGCAATATCCCAATGGCCGCTGGGGACGAGTGCGATTTGTTCACGACGGCAATGGTGCGTTTTCAGGTAACTGGGGGGAGAAAGACGGTGCACTGACGTCCAGATGGACCGGGAAATATACGACCCTCGGTCCCGTGTCCGGCGGCGGATTCAGCGGGATGTGCACGGCGGTCTCCGGCACGGGTGGGACCGGAATCTGCCAGAACCAGCGCACCTAACAGGTAATGAATGAGTGGCTTTCACGCGCGATTCTTCCGCAAAAACCGGGGTCCAACCTCCGCTATGACTGTTGGGGGCGCGCGGTTGGCCGTGCGGCGACCGGCACGATTACGGCGAATCAAAACCCCGACACCGATGGCCGCCTCCGCTGCAAGTATCTCTTCGACCACAGCCATCTGTACCAATCGACCAATCTCGGAACGATGCGCGAGTACCTGGATCGCAACCTGCCCTGAATCAGCCGCGCCGAACATGCGATCCTAGGCGTTCATGACTCTGTTGTTACGAAATATCCGCTACCAGACCGGCGGCTCACTCATTGATGTAAATCTGGCCTTCGAGAACCCCGCCGTCGTGGGTTTCACCGGGACCGAAGGCGCTGGAGTCACGGACCTGTTCCGGCTCATCTCGGGTGACCTGGAGCCCCAATCAGGCACCATCGAAGGGTTCGGCCAAGCCCTCGCGGCCACAGCCAGTTTCACCTCAGCCGACCCCGTCGAGATTCGCGAATCTATCGAGCAGACCCTTGATTCTGACGCCGACGTGATCCTCATCGGGCCGTCGCTTGCCCTCACCGACCCCACATGCCGGCATCGCACGGTGACCCGTATTCAGGATCGAAGAAGGCGCGGCCGCTGGGTCCTACTTGCGTCCCAGGATCTCGACTTTCTCGAACGCCATTGCGACGAAGTGGTTGTCATGGATGGAGGTTCTGCTGCGGAGCGGGGCGACCCAACCGAAATCCTCAGACGTTATCGCATCCTATTGCTAGATCGGTACAAGCGCGAATCAACCAGTGAGGCAGGTCCGCTCGCGCGCCACGGCGACGAACGGGCTCGAGTTGAATCGGTCCAGATCCAGGACGCCTCCGGGCAGCCGGTACAGGTCGTGCAAAGTGGCGAGAGCAGCACCGTCCGAGTCGTGATCGAGTTTCACGCGACTGTCGAGGAACCGGTCATCGGGATTCTCATCCGCAGCCGGGTCGGGATCAACGTCTACGGAACGAACACGGAAGCGGAGGACGTCGATTTAGGCCCATGCAAGGAGGGTGATCGTGTCGAGGTCCTCTTCCGCTTCGACTGCAACCTCTGCGCCGAGCAGTACACACTGACGGTCGCCTCCCACGACCCGGATGGCCTCGCGCACGACTGGCTCGAAGGAGCCATCTTCTTCACCGTCGCTGACACGCGTTACACAGCGGGCGTTGCGAACCTGAGGGCCGCCGTCGAGGTGCGCAAACCTTTGGCCTGATAACCTCTACCGAAAGCGGATCGAGTTGGCCATGCGTTCAAAGGCCGGTTGCAGCTTGTTGTGCTGGTTTTCCGGGGCGATGAAGATCATGTAGAACAGGCCTTGAGGACGAGCGAGTGTAAGCAGAAGGTTTCGCTCAGTCCCACCGTAGGGCGACGGTCCGGTGAGTCCGACAACCATACCCGAGGTCCCCGCGATCGTTACGTTACGGGGCTGAACGGCGGCCCGTAGGTTCGGGTTAACTTCCTGCAATTGCTGCAGAAGCTCCCAGGTGCCGTTCAGTAGATCATTGTTGTGGCGTGGCCGGTAGTAGCTCAACACCGCGCCGTAGCCGATGCCGCCGCTTCCCCCCTGGCTACGCACAATGCCGTTCTCCGGCGCTAGCGTAAGCATGTTCGATGACTGTCCGCCATATGTTTTCCAGCCCGACGGATATTCCATCGAGAACGTGCTGCCGTTGATGCGCTGAAACGCGCCCGTCGGCGCCGATGGAGTTGAGGAAGGAGCGGCCGCCGCGGCTACTTCCTGATGCGCTGGCGTCCTCGGCGGAGGCAACCCGGCGACGAGCCGTTTCGCACTGGGGAAACGGCCCGAAGCGTAGGTGTAATCGCCCGCCGGGATCGCGGCCATCTCCGCTTCCTTTTCGGCGCTGCGGGAGTACTTCATGATCAGCGTATTCACGCCCAGCCCAAGTCCGATTTGCCCTTGCCTGAGCCAATACCGATCCCTGCTGTCCCAGAACGGCTCCCGCGATCACTGCCGGCAACTGCACCATCTGTGTCCGGCTCGCTTGGCTTGTGCCGTGCCGCAACACAACGTGGGAAATCTCATGCACCAGGACGCCGACCAGTTGCCCTTCGTTGTCGGCGTGATCAAGCAGGCCGGAGTGAAGGAAGATCGGTCCGCCGGGTAGCGCGAAGGCATTGATTGAGTCCTCGTTGATCAGAGTGAACTCGTACGGGTAATCCCCTGGCTGTGGCTGCCCAGCCAAGCGCGCTCCGAGGTCGCGAACATAGCGCTGCAGCTCCTCGTTCTGAACGATGTCGACCTGCTTGTGAATCTCAGCGGCGGCTTCGCGCCCGAGTTCAATGTCCTGCTCCTTGCTGTACACGTTATACTCCGGCGTAATCGGGTGTCCGGGCTCGCGCGTAGCGCAGGAGAAGTGGAGAAGAGCGAGTGCGACAAGAGCAAATTCCTTAAGCATGGCGTTTACCGACATCGTACGCGATTTGGACTTGCATGCTCGCGACCGTTCCGTAAGTCCACAGACAATTGTGGGGCCGTATCGCTCTCACTCGTCAGCCGTCGTCGCCAATCCACAACTCATAGAGCTGCGGTCGGATGCCCTTTTGAATTCCATACCGAGCAGGCAGATCAACTCGTTTCGCTTCGAGTCCAACCGACTGAGTGCCGATCGAATCTCTTCCGCTTCATCACGCTCCGCCGACTTAAAGAATCGCAGCTAGGTATTCGAAGGCCTTGTTTCAGCTCGACCTCCTGTACACGAGATTGGCCTGAGCCTCCTTGGGCCCGGTAACCAATGCTCTGGGGGCTTCTCGCTGGTTCTCCGTCGATATATGAACGTACACGCGTGGCGCAATCCTACTCGTGGCACAGGGCCACCATGGGATCGCCCTTGCTGGCACGGCGGGCGGGAAGATAAGCGGCTAGTAGCGCTGTCGCGAGGATCGCTGCCGCCACCGCAGCGAAGGTGAGCGGATCGGTGGGGGTGACGCCAAACAGGAGAGTTGACAGGAAGCGGGTCAGTGCCGCGGAGCCGACGAGTCCGATGACTAGGCCGACCAATACGACGGTCAAGCCATGGCCCAACACGAGCGTCAAGACCTCTCGTTGCCCCGCGCCCAGCGCCATGCGCAGCCCGATCTCGCCGGTGCGGCCGCGAACGATGTAGCTCAGGGTGCTGTACAGGCCGATCACGGCGAGAATCAGAGCCAGTGCCGACAAGCCGCCCAGCAAGACGAGCGAGTAATGAACACGCCAGATGGTTTCTCGAACCGCATCGCTAAGCGGAAGCGCGCGTTCAACGTAGGCCGTCGGATCGGCCTCTTTCACCGTGCGTCGCAGTTCAGGGAGCAAGGCGCTAAAATCTCGACTCGTGCGTACCATGAAACGGCTACCCCCTCCACCGTGCCAATAAACTGAGGGTTGTACTGGTCTGTGCATTCCCTCCTGGTGCACGTTGCCGACGACCCCGATCACAGTCGCTTCGTCATCGAAGAATTTGAGTCGTTTCCCAACTGAATCCGAATCTGGCCAAAGGCGCGCCGACAAAAGCTCGTTCACAATGACGTTGTTCGTATCGCTATCACGCGAATCAAACGCTCGCCCCCTCAAAAGGGGAACTTTCAGAGTTTTGAAGTAGCCTTCTCCCGCTCCGTTAGGCAGCGTCTGGACTCCGTCAGAACTACTCGTGCCTCGGCCGTCGATCGCCGTGGCCGGCCACAGCCGATAGTAGTTCATAAACGGCAACCCCCCAACCGCAATCGACTCAATCCCGGGCAGAGATTCGATAGCTGTACGAATCCGGTGATTCCTTACGGATGACCAATTTGACATGGCTTGCGAGCACTCCTCCCTGGAGTCAGTCTTCTCTACGATCTCCTGCTGTACTTTCCAATTCGTGCGTCGGATCGCTATGTAGGTGACGTTCTCGGGATCAAACCCGGGGCCCTTTTCATACATCTCGGCGATGCTGCGAACGAATAGACCGGAGGCGACAACGAGCACGACCGCGACCTCAGCGGTGATCAGCAAGTCGTGCGACCTCCTCCCGCCACGATTGCCTAACGCGGTCCGGCCGGCGTTGCGCAGAGTTGACTCCAACTGGAGTTGTGACGATCGGAGGACGGGAATGATGACGATGAGAACTCCCACAAGTAGTGTCACGACGATGGCAAACATAGCCAACGGTTCGTCCACTTCGATGCTGTCCACGTGCACAAGGTATTTCAAAAACGTGTTACCGGCCGGGACGAGCAAACGGAAATACCGGATGATCTGAACGGCCAACGCGAATCCAAGCACCCCGCCGCTGATCGATAGCAACATGCTCTCGGTCAAGAGTTGGCGCAGTACACGGCTGCGCGAGGCACCCAGCGCGTAGCGCATGGAGAGTTCCTGAGATCGCGACGTGAACTGGACGAGGAAGAGGTTCGCCACGTTCGAGCAGGTGATGAACAACACGCAGAGGACAGCCGCGAGTAAGGCGTACATCGCGGGCTTGAGATGCCCTGCCGCATCTTCGGCCACTGGAACCAGGTTGACCTTTCAGCCTTCGTTGCTTTTCAGATACTGATTCGCCAGGCCGTCGGAAAACACTTCGGCCCGGGCTTGCGCCTACTCTAAGGTGAGTCCACCCGCTAGGCGGGCCAATACTTTGTTGCTTCTCCGCTCCCGGTTTGGCTGCTCCGAAGGTATAGGCGCGATCATGTCGGCTTGCCGACTGAAGAAACTGGAGCCACGAGGCAGTACCCCGATGATCTCGAAGGGTTCAGGGTCCTCTCCACCTCGGCCCAGAAAGACGACTTCTTGTCCGATGATGTTGGGGGCTTCGTTGAAACGGCTCTTCCAGAACTCATGGGTAATGACAAGGACGTTGTTTCTCCCACCCATGGGCTCTTCTTCCGGAACAAAACCACGACCCAGAATCGGCTGGACGCCCGTTATTTCAAAGAACCCCGGCGTGACCGGGTAGATGAGGATGCCCTCGGGCTCGCCGGGTTCAATGATGGTCCTCGTCCAACCCGCAAAGGCCACCATGGATTCGAAGACACCGGATTTCTTCCAATCTTCCATCTCCGGGGTCGACATCGAGCGCCCTTGCGCTCGCGCCAATTCGAGATCGACGCCTTCCTTCTCATTTACCGACCAGACCATCACGAGCCGCTCGGGGTCTTCGTAAGGTAGAGGCTTGAAGAGAAGCGCATTCACAACCGAGAAGACCGCGGTACCGACGCCGAGCCCCAAAGCCAGCGTCAGCACGGCTGTCGCTGTGGAGCCGGGATTCTTCGCGAACGACCGGAACGCGAATCGCAGGTCCTGACCCAACTCATCCAGCAGGCGGAAGCCCCAGAATTGCCGGCTGTCTTCCCTTGCTTGCGTGACGTTGCCGAAGTGTTTCCGGGCCGTGCGCCGTGCCTCTTCCGGCGACATTCCCTCCTCGACAAACCGCCGCTCCCGCATATCGAGGTGGAAGTGCACCTCCTCATCGAGTTCTTTGTGTAGCCTCTGCCTCCGAAACAACGCTCTCAGCTTCCGCAGCCAGGCCATGGGGTTCTCCTCAGACGTATTCGAGGACTAATTCGACCGCCTCGGCAACGCGTCTCCAATGTTGTTGTTCCGCCTCGAGCTGTTCCCGTCCCGCCTTGGTCAACGTGTAATAGCGGGCGCGCCGATTGTTCTCGGTCTTCTTCCACTTCGCCGTCACACAGCCCTCGTTCTGCATCCGCTGCAAGGCTGGATAGAGCGAGCCCTCCTGAAAACGCAGAGCGCCGCCGGTTACGGTTTCAATGTGCATCGTGATGCCAAAGCCGTGCTGCGGTCCGCGCGTCAGTGTTTTGAGGACAAGTAGATCAAGCGTGCCCTGTAAGCGATCTCTTTTGCTCATGTGATTTCCGAAGACATCTTAGGTAGATGTCGTAGGGATGGTAACCGACATAACGTGATGTTGTCAACAAAAGACGACCCTACATGTCCTCCTCAACGAGAAGGGCAGTTTGTGTTTGACGACGGCCATCGCCGGGCACCCTGCGATCGACTACAATACGGCTTCCCTTGCGAAACCTCCCCCTACAGGCCGTGCTTCTTTGCGGGTTGACTCTCGCGATGGCAGCCGCGCAAGACACCACACCTCTGCTCTCACGGCGCGTTAGTGCTCAGCCTCCGCGCCCGACGCGGTGGGCCGGCGACGATTTCCGAGCCGACGATCCCGTTGTGCGCCAAGCCGCGACAGCGGCGCTCGGTGACTACCGCGGTGCCGTCGTTGTTGTCGATCCGGAAACCGGCCGGCTGCTCACGGTGGTCAACCAGAAACTCGCCTATTCGAGCGGCTACATTCCCTGTTCGACGATCAAGCTCGTTGCCGGGCTCGCGGCCATCGAAGAGGGTCTCGTGGGACCTGAAACGAAAGTCTGGTTCGACGGCTATTGGTATATGACGATGACCGAGGGTCTGGCGATTTCCAACAACGTCTACTTCAGTCATCTCGGTGAACGTCTCGGTTTTGAGCGCCTCAAGCGCTATGCCCACCGCTACGGATTTGGCGAGAAGGCAGGTTGGAATCTGTCCGGAGAACAGCTCGGTCCGTTTCCCGCCGCCGAGCACTCGTACGGCATGGGACGTATGACGACCTTCGGTGACGGTATCTCAGCCACGCCGCTGCAACTTGCCGCCTTCGTCTCCGCGATTGCCAACGGCGGCTACCTCTACTACCTGCAGCGTCCAAACGTCCCGGATGATGACTCGTTTACACCACGCCTGAAGCGCGACCTCGGACTCCGCGAGGGTGTGCGCGCCTTAGAGCCCGGCATGGCCAAAGCCGTTCATCGGGGTACGGCGCGGAAGGCGCGCACGCCCGGCCAAAAGGTGTGGGGGAAGACCGGAACATGCAGCGAGCGCATCCGCCGGCGCCGTACGCCGCTCGGCTGGTTTGCTTCCTACAATGAGGCGGAAGGCCGCAGGCTGGTGGTTGTTGTGATGCTGAAGGGGCGTTCCGACGCCGCCGGGCCGCGTGCGGCCGAGGTCGCCGGTAAGATCTACCGGACGTTGGGCGAGGACGCCTACTTCTCATCGGCTGCGGAACATCGGCGACTCGCGGCCATGAATCTGACCGGCGGGTGTGCCGAGTAACGTTATTGCGCTCGAAGCACTGCCGTATTGAGAACGGCATGGATTCCTCTTCTTAGGCGTTACCATGGGCCGCATCAAAGTACTGCCTGACACCATTGCAAACAAGATCGCGGCGGGCGAAGTCGTTGAGCGGCCGGCCGCGGTCGTCAAAGAACTAGTCGAGAATTCACTCGACGCTGGAGCGCAGCGAATTCGCATTGATGTTGAGAATGGTGGAAAGCGGCTGATACGGATCACCGACGACGGCACCGGTATGGGCAATGACGACGCCTTGCTCGCCTTCGAGCGCCATGCCACCAGCAAACTCCTGGAAGTCCACGATCTGCAATCGATCTCGACACTTGGGTTCCGCGGCGAGGCCTTGCCGTCGATCGCAAGCGTGTCACGTCTGCTACTCGAAACCCGTATCGATGAAGAGGCGACCGGCACCAAGATCGAGATCGCCGGTGGCCGCATATTGACCGTCGCGGAAGAGGCGCGCCCTCCCGGCACAACGATCAGCGTCCGCGACCTTTTCTATAATGTCCCGGCGCGCCGCAAGTTTCTACGTACCGAGAAAACGGAGTTCTCGCATATCGCTTCGCTGGTCACGCACTACAGCCTCGCCCACATCGACAAGACGATTCTGCTGACGCACGAGAATGGCGAACTGCTCAACGTCACGCCGGTTGAGAAACTGCGGGAGCGCGTCTACCAGGTGTTCGGCGCTCGAACGCTCGACCAACTCGTCGAACTCGGCCCGACTCAGCGCGAATTGCAGGTACAGCCTTCTCCGGCGCCGCGCACCCGCGCCGTATCGCGAGCCAAAGACGGCCTCGACCAGCCACGAATGCAGACGTTTCGCCTCCAGGGGTTCGTCTCCCAACCGCAAGTCCAACGGCACAACCGCAACTCGATCTACGTCTTCGTCAACAGACGGCTCATCCGCGACCGTCTCGTGTTGCGCGCGATTTCGAGCGCCTTCCACAACGTCATCCCGCCCGGTACCTTCCCGTTCGCGCTGCTGTTTCTCGACTTACCCTTCGATGAAGTCGATGTCAACGTTCACCCCTCGAAGACCGAGGTGCGTTTTCGGCACCAGTCGTTCGTACACGACTTCGTGCGGGATGAAGTACGCGACTGCCTGATCGCCGCCAAGCCCATCTCGACCTTTCCTGTGCGGCCCGCGTCGCAGCAGACGGGCCGGCCGCAACCGGCGATCACAATCCCGTTTTCAGAAAGCAGCTTGGCGATCACTCGTTCCGACCTGCCACCGTCGAGCGAGCCATCCCTCCGGCACGAGCCTCCGCCGACGCAGGTTCTGGACTTCGATTCCGCGCCTCCCATCAATCTCGGCGTCGAGGTGAATCGCGACCCAGCCGCTCCATCGCGGGAAGCCGCGCCCCCTTCGTTCGGTGACGACGTGGCCCCCGACACGCCCATCGAACAGCACACCCATTCACGCGATCCCATCGTCGAGCCCCCCGCCGACTCGATGGCGCGCCTCGGTCAATTGCGGCCACTCGGGCAGATGCACGACAGCTTCATCATTGCCTCGGGCCACGACGGTCTTTGGATCATCGACCAGCACGTGGCTCACGAGCGGATCTTGTTCGAGAAAGTCCTGCGCCAGCGCGGCCAAGGCAGCACCGAATCACAGCGCCTGCTGATGCCCATCATCATCACGCTGCGCCCCGACCAGGAGATCACACTCAACCGCATCGAGGAGGAGTTCCGAGCGAACGGCTTCGAACTCGAACCGTTTGGTCATCGGACGATCGCGGTCAAGGCCGCGCCGGCAGGTCTCTCGCCGACTCAGGTCGAAGGTTTGCTGAACGAGATCCTCGACACCCCCGAGAAGGAACTCCGGGAGCTGTCCCTCGCCGATCTGCAGAGCCGCGTCGCCGCCACCATCGCTTGCCACGCGGCCATCAAGGTCAACATGCCGCTCGAACCAGCCAAGATGCAATGGCTGTTAGATGAGCTTGCGCGTGCCGAGTGTCCGATGTCCTGTCCACACGGCCGCCCGATTGCCCTCAAGTACGGACTCAAGGACATCCTCAAAGCCTTTCACCGCATTTAGCCCGCCTCGGCGACGCGCTTCGATTCGTTGAATTGGGTTCACCCCGGGAACCTTGCCCGCCGAGACGTCGCGCGGCGTGAGGTATCCTGCGCCGCGCGGTGGGTTCTGGTATGCTTTGCGGACTTTGACGGAACACAGCGAGCGAGAACGAGTGGCCGCGGCGGAGCGCTATTTGCCGCAGTGGGAAACGGGAGAGTTGCCGGAAGCGCCGCAGTTTCGGCTTCATCAGTTGCGGACGCTGATCGGGCCGGGGTTGCTGATGGTGGGGGCCACGATCGGGGGTGGCGAGTGGATGTTCGGCCCGATTGTGACGGCACGGTACGGCGGGGCGGTGATGTGGATCGCTGCCGTGAGCGTGGCGTTCCAAGTGGTGTTCAACCTGTCGGTGATGCGGTATGCGCTGTATACGGGGGAGCCGATTTTCGTTGGCCTGCTGCGGACGTTCCCGGGGCCCAAGTTCTGGATCGTGTTCTACCTGATCGCGGACTCAGGGTATATCTGGCCCTATGTGGCGTCGAATGCGGCGGTGCCGGTGGCGGCGGCATGGCTGGGGCGGTTGCCGGGTCCGCAGGATGATTCGCTGGTGCGAGCACTGGGGTATGTGATTTTTCTGAGCTGCTTTATCCCCCTGATCTTCGGCGGGAAGGTGTATACGGCCGTCGAGCGGTTCATGACGGCGAAGGTCGTTTTCGTATTTGGGTTCCTGCTGGTCGTGGATGTGTTTCTCGTGAGCTGGGATTCGTGGTGGGCGGTGTTGAGCGGGTTTGCCAAGGTGGGTGTGCTGCCCGAAGGCGATGTGGATTGGGCGACGTTGGCGGCGTTCGCGGCGGTGGCGGGCGTGGGCGGGCTTTCGAATACGCTGTTCTCGAACTACGCGAGGGATAAGGGCTGGGGTATGGGGTCGCTCGTCGGGGCGATTCCGAGCTTGGTCGGCGGGAACAAGATCGCGCTCTCGCCGGTGGGCAAGGTGTTCAAAATGACGCCCGAAAACCTGGAGCGGTGGAACGGGTGGTTGGGGTATATCCGGCGCGACCAGCTTTGGATATGGGGCTTGGGGTCGTTGATCGGCATGGCGCTGCCGGCGATGATGTCGCTCGAGTTCTTGCGTGGGGTGGAAGTCGACGGCCACGCGGCGGCTGCGATGACGGCGCGTGGGATCGCCGACCAGCACGGCGACGTGTTCTGGTATCTGACGTTGCTGTGCGGGTTTGTGGTGCTGGGGGTAGGATTCATTCAGACTCTGGACGGGATCGTGCGGCGCTGGACGGACGTGTTGTGGAGCGCGTCGGGACATCTGCGGTCGAAGACGGGCGGAGTCCAGAATATCTATTACGGTGTGCTGTTCACGTATTGCCTTTGGGGCTTACTGGCGCTGCGGTTGACGCCGAATCCTCTGGTATTGGCGATTGTGAGTAGTGTTTGCGGAAATGTGGGGCTGGGAGTATCGGGGGTGCACACACTGTATGTGAATCGGAAGTTGATGCCGCGGGAGTTGCGGCTGCCCTGGTACATGCAGCTTGGCTTGGTGGGAGCCTTTATTTTCTTCTTGGGGATTTCGGGTATTGCTTTGCGGCAGTACTTGGGCGGGGCGGGGTATTAGGGGTGAGCTAGCCGGTCGAGTTGGGTGGCGATTTGTTCGCAGACACCCGGGTAGGAGAAGTAGTTGTCGAAGTGGCTGGCGGCATAGTCAAGTATGTTTTGTTGTTGATCGTCGGTCGTGCTTTGGATGAGTTCGGGGAGGCGATCGAGATCGGACGCCTGGAGGATGAGGGCTAGGCGGGTCCAGTCGAGTTTGTCTTCGTAGGGCAGCCAGGGGAAGTCGTCCCAGATATAGATGGGAATGCTGCCAAGGGCGAGGGTTTCGTAGAGGCGGAACGACGTGGGACCGAAGCCTCTCGGGCAAAGAGTGAATCGTGACTGGGCGATCAGTCCGTGGTAGGCAGCGTACCTGCTGGGAGAGCGGTGGACGAATCCGGGGATTTGTGAGGCGATGTCGACCATGCGCTAACGGATGCCGTTGGGATCGGAGGGTCCGGTTGAGTCACCTTGAAAGCTGAGCACGTGTCGCTTTGGGTATATCCGATGAGGCCTGAGTATTTGAGAAGTGGGATAGAAACGCCGCCGGTCCCGCCTGCACTGAAAACGACGACGTTCTTGGGTAGTGGGATCTGAATTCCAGCGCTGTGTTGAATGAGAGTGAAGTAGTGTTTGCAACGATCGACCATACTGCTGATGAGGTCGCGTAGACGACGGGACATCTCGTCATCCGGAAAGGCGTGACGCAAGTCGGTCCAGAAAATGGGAAGGTATTGGAACCCGGTAGCGGCGATTCGCTCGCGAAAGGGTGTTGATCGCTGCCAGTAGGTGAAGAAGTAGTTTTCGATCCAGGGGCCGGCGTAGTGGATGTGCTTGTGAGGCGCGGGGCGGGCCCAGTGGGGGACGTTGGTTAGGTTGCCGTGCTCTTTCAGGCGACGCATGGCCGCCAAGTGTTTCCAGCGCAGCAGGCGGACTTCGATTTGGTAGGCGATCTCGTTCAACGGAATGTCGTGGCGGGTAAAGCGTCCGAGCGGGTTGCTGTGTTTCAGGATAACCGGGGTGAACGAGCCCACGGAAGGCGATGTAACTGAGATGGGCGGTTCGCTAGAGTGGTGCCAGTAGCCGGAGCTGGAAAGTCGGTTTCGATAAGGAGGGGTTGCCGTGGACGAGTGCTATAGACGGATGGTGGATTTCTTGGTGGCGGAGGGGACGGACAAGGTTGCGCATACGGAGAAAAGTTTTCTGGCGCACTTGATCGGCGTCTATACGGATCTCAAAAAGTGGGGTTGCAAGCCGGACGTTTGCCGCGCGGGGATGTTTCATTCGATCTACGGGACGGAGCCGTTCCAGGGCTTTAAGCTCGGGTTGGAGCGGCGGGGAGAAGTGCGCGAGTTGATTGGCGAGCACGCGGAGCGCCTGGCCTATCTGAACAGTGCGATGACGCGGACAACATTCGATGAGACGCTTGAGGGGGACGGGGGGCAGCGCTCGATGGTCGACCGTTTCACGGGCGAGCGGGTGGAGTTTACGCAGCAAGAGTTTCACGATCTGGTGACGATGCACTTGTGCGATTGGCTTGAGCAGGTGGAGCGCTACGGGAAGTGGGGCAGTAGGAGGGCGGCGTTTCACCGGATGGCGGAGATGTTGTCGGGCGTTGCGCTGGCTTCTTACGACGAGGTGTTCGCCCGAGAGCCGCTGGTGGAAGCAACGGCTTCGGCCGGGTAGTCGGGTTCAGTCGGGTCGGGTTCGGGGGGATCGATTTCAGCGGTTTCGTTTGCTTGGTCTTCGGGTAGGCTGCGTCACATGGCGCTGGGGCCCAGCCAAGGGCGCTTCGGCGAGAAGCGCGCGTGAATCGTTGCCCGGCAACGGAAAACGGACGAAGCGGCGGCGGCCGATCACTGTAAGCTATATTCTCGCCATCGGAGGGTGTGAAATGCACGCATGGAGTGCAAAGGTTTTCTCGGTTGCGGTGCTGACGGCGGCGGTGTTGACCACATCGGCGCTGACGGCGGCGAACTGGCCGGGTTTTCGTGGCCCCAATGGGTCGGGTGTAGGTGAGACGTCGGCGCTTCCACTGGAGTTTGGTCCGGCCAAGAACGTAATTTGGAAGACGGATCTGCCGGCGGGCAAATCATCGCCGGTGTTGACGGAGGCACACATCTTTCTGACGGGCTGGACGGCGGACAGCCTTCTGACATTGGCGCTTGATCGCGCTACGGGCAAGTCACTTTGGAAGAGTAGTACGCCGCGGAAACGCAGCGAACACCTGCACAACTTGAATAGTGCGGCATCGGCGACACCGGCGACAGACGGTACGAACGTGTATGTCTTCTTCGGGGACCTCGGGTTGATCTCGTACGGTCCTGATGGGAAGGATCGCTGGCGTATCCCCCTGGGGCCGTTTACGAACCTGCATGGGATGTCCGCGTCGCCGATCGTCGTAGACGACAAGGTGGTGTTGGTTTGCGATCAGGACACTGAGTCGTTCGTGTTGGCGATTGAGAAAGACACCGGCAAGGTGGCTTGGAAGACGGCGCGGCCGGAGGTAGTCCACGGGTTTTCGACGCCGAGCGTCTATGTCGCCCCAAGTGGTGAGAAGCAGATTGTGGTTCCCGGATCGTATGTGTTGATTTCGTACTCGGCGGAGACGGGGGAGAAGCTCTGGTGGGTGCGCGGGCTGACGTGGCAGGTGAAGCCTGCCGGGATCGTCGCGGATGGTGTGATCTATGCGACGGGATGGGCCCCGGGGGCCGAGTCGGCGCAGCGGAAGTTCTTCCCGGAGTTCGACGAAGCAGCGAAAGAAGCGGATCCGAACGGCGACGGCAAGATCTCGCCGGAAGAACTGCCCGAGAAGTGGAAGCCGACGGGAAGCTGGCGCGCGATCGGTCTGGCCCGAGATGGATTTTTGAGTCCGCGGGATTGGAGTTTCTATATCGCGCGGCGGGGTTCGCGCAACGCGACGATCGCGGTGCGGCCCGGAGAGGCGCGAGGGGATCTGACGGAGTCGCACGTCGTTTGGGAGTACGAGCGCGTCGTGCCGGTGGTCCCGACGCCGGTACTTTATGACGGGCTACTGTATGTGCTCAAGAGTGGCGGCATCCTGACGACCATCGACCCGGTAACGGGGAAGGTGGGACGTGTGGGACGGCTGGAGGGTGCGATTGACAAGTACTATGCTTCTCCGGTGGCCGCGGACGGTAAGGTGTTCTTCACGAGTGAGACGGGGAAGATCGCGGTGGCGAAGGCGGGTAAGGATTCGAAGGTCTTGCGGGTGAACGATCTCGGCGAGCCTGTATATGCGACGCCGGCGATTGATGATGGGCGGATTTATGTTCGCACGGAGTCGGGACTGTATGCGTTTGGGGCGGATGGGAATTGAAGCGGTGAGGATGAGAGCGCTATGACGAAACTGACTGCGGTGTGTGTTGTTGTTGCGGGAACTCTTCTGGTTGCCGCGGGGAGCCCGTTATCGGCTGCTGACTGGTCGCGTTTTCGAGGGCCGAACGGGGCGGGGATCGCCGAGACGAGTGGGCTGCCAAGTGAGTTTGGTCCGGCCAAGAACGTCGTTTGGCGGACGGCTTTGCCGACGGGCAAGTCGTCACCGGCGTTGACCGAGGACCTGATCTTCCTGACGGGCCACGAAGACGAGAAGCTCTACACGATCTGCCTCGACCGCGGGAGCGGGAAGATGCTGTGGCATCGCGAAGCGCCGAGTCGGCGTCTTGAGAAGAAGCATCGGCTGAACGACGAGGCGTCGTCGAGCCCCGTGACGGACGGCGGGAACGTGTATGCGTTCTTCGGCGGCTATGGGTTGATCTCCTACGGTCCTGATGGGAATGAGCGATGGCGGATGCCGATGGGGCCGTTCACAAACTTCCACGGGATGGGGGCGTCGCCCGTACTGGTCGGCGACACGTTGCTGATGGTGGCGGACCAGGACATTGACGCCTACGTGATCGCGGTGAACAAGGACGATGGGAGCGTGATCTGGCGGACGGCGCGGCCCGACATGCTCCACAGCTTCTCAACGCCGGTCGTGAATAAGAGGACCGATGGAAAGACGGAGCTGATTGTTCCCGGCTCCTATCAGATGGTCAGCTACAACGTCGCTGACGGTAAGGAGATTTGGCGAATCAAGGGATTGACGTATCAGGTCAAGTCAGTGCCCGTGATCGAGGACGGGATTCTTTACTTCAACGGCTGGGCCCCGGGGGGCGAGCCGGCGGTGCGCCTGGTGTTGCCGAACTTCCCGGAGATGCTGACACGATTTGACGAGGACAAGGACGAACATCTGTCGAAGGCGGAGATCCCGAAAGAGTGGCACCCGGGCAACTGGGATATGCAGGACTTGGACAAAGACACGGTGTTCGATGCGCGCGACTGGAAGTATTACCAGAGCCGCCGCACGTCCTCGAACGCGACGATGGCGGTGAAGCTGGGCGGCAACGGCGATATCACCGACACGCATGTGCTTTGGCGCCACCGCAAGACGCTACCCGATGTGCCGTCGGTGCTGCTCTATCAAGACGTTCTGTACGCGGTGAAGAAGGGCGGCATTCTGATGACTCTCGACCCAAAGACGGGCGACGTGCTCAAGATGGGTCGCCTGATGGAGGCGCTCGACGATTACTATGCGTCTCCGGTGGCGGCGGACGGCAAGGTGTACCTGGCAAGCATGCTGGGCAAGATTACGGTTCTGAAGCCTGGCGGGGAGTGGGAAGTGGAGTCGACGAGCGACATGGGTGAGGATATCTTCGCGACCCCGGCGATCGCGGACGGCCGGATGTATGTACGGACGTCTAAGAATCTTTATTGCTTTGCTCAGGAATAGACTGCGAGGGTCTTGGAGGATCTCTGAGGCGAGCGCCGCACTACCGGCCTGACCAAAATCGGGCTCCGGTACACCAAGAACCACTCAACAGGCGATCAAGAGGGTATCGATCATGCGGCTGTCTTGACGCCGGTCGAATCGATGTCGAGAAATGAACTCTCGGTAGGCAATTCATTGTTAGGTCTGCGATGAGCTGGCCGCAGCAACAGAGGAAGTTAGAGAAGTCAGCCATATTCAGCGAAGTTGGACATGTAGTTTGCCCGAATGGTTGAGACCACCCGTTGTTCCCGCCAGCTATCTGAATCGCGCTAGAATCGGACCGGCATGGTAGGTGCCACGATCTCCCATTACAAGATCGTTGAGAAGCTCGGTGAAGGCGGGATGGGTGTCGTTTACAAAGCCGATGACACCAAGCTGGATCGTACTGTTGCACTGAAGTTTCTTGCCGGGCATCTACTGAACGACGAAGAGGCCAAGGCACGATTCCTAAGGGAGGCGAAGGCAGCGGCGGGATTGGATCACCCCAACATCTGCACTGTTTACGAGATTGCGGAAGTGGAAGGCAGGACCTTCCTCTCGATGGCGTTCATCGAGGGGGAGTCGCTGGAAGCACACATCGAGCGGGGGCCGTTGCCGCTGAAAGAAGCACTCGACATTGGGCGCCAAGTCGCAGAAGGTTTGGAAGCCGCCCATGAAAAGGGTGTTGTCCACCGAGACATCAAGCCCACGAATGTGATGGTCGATGCCAAGGGCCGTGCCACGATCATGGACTTCGGACTGGCACACCTGACCGAAGCCTCTCGCCTCACCAAGGCCGATCAGACGATGGGCACCGCAGCCTACATGTCGCCCGAGCAGGCGCAGGGCATGGAGGTGGACAATCGGTCCGATATATGGGTCTTGGGAGTTGTCCTGTACGAGATGGTCCGCGGCCAGCGGCCGTTTTAAGGCGAGTACGACCAGGCGCTGCTCTTTGAGATTGTTCACCAGGAGCCGGAGCCGCTGACCGGAGTGCGCGCGGGTGTGCCGATGGAGCTGGAGTTCATCGTCGGCAAGTGCCTGGCCAAAGATCGTAACGATCGCCCCTCATCTGCGGAGGAGATCGCAAGGGATCTGCGCACTCTCGGGGAGAAACTGAAATCCGGTCGATCGACGGTCCTGCATACCGGAATCGTGCCCGGCCCTCCCGCCGCTTCAACACAACACACAGGACAGGCCGAGAGCGCACCGTTACCCGGCCCTCTGGCAAAGTACCGCGTCATTGAAGACGGCCAGGAGACCGGCGACACCATCCGCTATGTCGCCGAGGACACAGAATTGCGTCGCTCTGTGGCGATCCGGGTCTTGCCGCAGTCGTCCGAACAGCAGATTGAGCGAGCACAGAGGCGCAAGCAAACCGTGGCGTATGGCGTCGGTGCGCTGGGTGTGCTTCTCGCCCTGGTCTTCGCCTTCTTCCCGCTGCTCTCCCCACTCCGGTAGCCGAAGTACCCCTACGCCGGTCGGCCTTCACGCCCCCGGTTGCTGTGGTGAATACCGACCCGTTCAGCGCCGGCGTCGCGATCTCCCCTAACGGTAAGCACGTCGCCTACACCACCACGGGCGCGGAAGGAAATCTCTGGGTGCAGGATCTTGACCAAGAGCAACTGCGGGCCATCGAAAGGACCGAAGGAGCTTATCTGCCGTTCTGGTCCCCCGACAGTGATTTCATCGGCTTTGCCGCCGGGAGCGAACTGCAAAAGGTGCCGGTTCAGGGTGGCCCGCCAATGCCGCTTTGCGAAATGCCTGGGACATCGTTCCGGAGCGGCTCTTGGAGCCCGGATGGGGGTACGGTCGCTTTCAGCTCCGGCACCGCCGGGGTGGGTAACCGGATGATCTATGAGGTTTCCGCTCAAGGTGGCGTCCCCTCGCTCCTGATCGGGCCGGAAGACCCCAAGGAGTCTCCGAAGGGACCGACGGGGTCTATCTCACGACCCCATTTCCTGCCGACCGAAGCTGACCGTCGCGTACTCGTGTTTACGTTTGGCACATTGAGTACGCCGGAAATGGTGGTCCAGGATCTCGAAACCGGCACGCGACAGTTTTTGGGTCCTGGCAACCATCCGTTCTATTCGCCCAGCGGACATCTGCTGTACCAGTACCAGTCAGAGCTCAATGTGTACGATCTTTGGGTGCTCCCGTTTTCCTTGGAGACCTTGCAGGGGATGGAGGAGGCTTTTCCTATTGCCCAGAACGGCCGCCAGCCTACAGTCGCGGCCGATAATACGCTGGTTCTCGACAGCTACGTATCGGCGCAAGAGCAACTGATTTGGGTCGGCCGCGATCTCGCCCGATGGTGGCCGGATGGCGGTTTCGGTGTCGCAAGGCGCAAACTTTGACGTCTGGGTTTGGGATCTTGCCAGCGGGGTCAAGACACGTTTGAGCACAGCTCCGGAATTGGACCTTTTCCCTGTGTGGTCACCTGCGGGCGACGAGGTAGCGTTTGCGTCTCTTCGATCCGACAATGCCGATATCTATCTCCGGCCAGCCGATGGCAGGGAGACGAGCTGACGGTGGCGGCCACATCCCAGCGAGAGTGGCCATCGGACTGGTCCGGGGATGGGCAGTATCTGCTCTACACGAAACAGGGCCCCGAAACCGGGAGTGATCTCTGGTACCTGGAACGCAGTGAGGACGGCGGCGACTGGGAGCCGCATCCTTTCTTGCAAGAACGCTTGGCTCAGGCAGGCCCCAAGTTCTCACCCAATGGCCGTTACGTGGCTTACATGTCGGCAGAATCAGGACAGCGGGAAGTCTATGTACAGCCGTTCCCCGAGGGCGGGCGTAAGGTAACGGTGTCGAATAGCGGCGGGACCCAAGTGCGCTGGAGCCCGGACGGCAAAGAACTCTTCTATGTCGAGGTAGAAAGACTCATGGCGGTGGTGGTATCGACGGAAGGGAAGTTCTCCGCGAGCCCACCGGCGGGGCTATTCAAGCATTGGGGCCTGAGAAGGAACAGCGACCTCCCGACATACGATGTTTCCGCGGATGGCGGAGGTTTATCCTGCCAGAGCAGGTGGGCGCAGAGGCCTCTGACACAAAGATCCGCGTAGTCCAAAACTGGTTCGCCGAGTTCAAAGACCGCGAGCGGGAATAGCTTCCTAAGCCCAAGGAAAACAACAATATAGAGCTCTTGCACGGAAAGGTGTTGGTAAATCGGGATCGCACTATCGATCTTTCGTTCTGAGGCCCATCTGAGAAGAAGAGGCGTGCGGACCTCAAGACCGAGATCGTGTCACGGATGCTAGGGATCGGCGGCACGCTGCGCCGCCTCTTTCCGTAGGCTCTTTTCGCCCCGCGCCATGGCTCAGCGGTGGTTCGCTGCGAAGATAGGATTAAACAAGAAGAAAAGATATCGGAGTATAGGCTTGTCGGCCCGGATGCGCCAGTCGTAGGTGATGTTGGGCCGTGCCCGGCATGCGCCGGTGCGTGATGAAGTGGTATCCGTTGAGCATCGAGGGGTGGGCTGGTAACCTGAAACATGCAGGCTAGGAGGATGATTGTGCCACATCGATACGTATTCGCCGTAGTTCTCGCCTTGGCGTTGACCGCTTGCGGAGCCAATCCGCTCGACTTCAACGACGCAGAGAAGCAGACTCGCCAGTTCATCGAGTGGGAGCAGACGATTAAGCTGACGGCGGCGCAGGAGGCGATCAAGAAGGAGGCGCTCACCGCGTTGCCTGCCCCCTGTTGCAGCAACAACAGCGCCTATACGTGCTGTTGTCCGTGTAATATGTCGCGAGCGACGTGGGGTCTAACGAACTACATGATCACCGAAGAGAACGCAGGGGTGAAGGCGATCCAGGCAAAGGTGACGGAATGGACTCAGTTCATCAGCCCGGAAGGCCATAGCGGCGATACGTGCTACACGGGTGGTTGCCGCCGTGCGTTTGATAAGAACGGCTGCGGCGGGATGAAGCCCAATCAGTTGGTGTTCTGAGGGGATACAGAGAGCGGCTGCCGGCGGCCTGGATTCGAGACGGCGTCTGCCGCACGACCACCACAGTCCCACTGGGCGGTTATACGTCCTTTGGCAGAGAATAGACGGTACTTTGGTTTGCCGGGCTTGGGCCGTCGTTCCTACTGACAATCGGTACCGTTGCTCCATTCCGATTTCGAGGGTGGCGTGAGAGGATACTTTTAGCCTTTAGGGATATCCTCTATGACGCCGATCAGCGAGCAAGCTCCTCAGAATGCAGGGGAACGTCTGCGGAAGAGCGTCGAGGTCCTGACCCTGATTGAGAACTGTCGCCGGGTGACCGGCGACAGCGAGTTGGGGCTGGCGATCGAGCGGCTCATTGTGCAGCGCGAAGTGTCCGAACTCGAAGAGACGGTTGGCCAGGACGAAACGGCACCGGTGACGAAGCTGGACAGGGAGCTTGTGATCCCCGTTCGGAGAGTGGTTGATCCCTGGGTGACTTGATCCACCTTGTCCCCCCAAAGACGATGCCCGCCAACAAACCACAGCACGACCCAGCGCCGTCGCCAGAGAGCCAGATCGGCCTGCTTACAGGGATCTTCACGTTTGTAGGGGCCAGCAGTGGAGTCGGTTTCTATCTGCTGAGCCAGAGGCTGACGCCGACGGTCGAGGCAATGGGGATTGACGGTCTGTGGATCGATGTCGCTCTGTTGGTTGGCGGTGTAATGCTGCTCTGGACGGCGATTACGTCGAAGGGCCGGGCACCTGAGAAGGACGCGATTCCGGTCGAAGGCTGAGCGGGCTCCCGATTCTACCTTTACGAAGTCTGTTCGTGGCGCTGCGGGCACGGCATGCCGTCCTTGCACGGTACCGAGTTGGCTGCTCCACAGGCGTTGTTCATGATGAACCGCGAGTTTGTCGCCGAGCGGGCGCGCAATCTGGCGACCAAGTTACTGCATGATGAGGCCGGCAACGACGCCCGGCATGTGAAACGGGCGTACTTGGCGACAGTGAATCGAGCCCCGGCGGCGGATGAAATCGACACTGGACGGAGCTACGTTGCACAACTCAAGCAGCGCTTCCCGGATAAGACGGACGACCTGAATGCCTGGATGAGCTTGTGCCGAGTGCTGATGGCGTCGAACGACTTTATCTACCTGGACTAGGTCAGATCAGTGCGGACGGTGCTTGATTGTGGTCAACAGCGCGGTCAAGAGTCTCCCAGAGCGCGCGCAGTTCATCGAGGTCGAGCTGCTGTGCTCGTAGATCACTCTCGGGATGTTGCCGCAGAAGTTCCTTTCCGTAGAGCCCTGCGAGGTTGTTGAGCAGTTTCTTGCGCGGATGGGTGAAGCAGTGTTGAAGGAAGTCGATGAAGTGCGGCGGAATGTCGATGTCGCTGCGCATGTCGAGGCAGACGACGGCAGAGGTGACTTCGGGAGGGGGCTGAAACGCGCCCGGCGGTACGGTGAAGAGCAGTTCCGGCTCGGCGTGGAGGCGACAGAGGACGGAGAGGTAGCCGTAGTCGTGCGAATTCTTGCGGGCGGTGAGCCGGAGCGCGACTTCCTTCTGGATAAGGAAGACTGCGTAGTCGATGTGAGAGGCTGCGGCAAAGACGGCTCGCAAGATGGGCGAGGTGATGTAGTAGGGTAGGTTTCCGGCGATAACCACCTGATTCTGTGTGTGTGTTGCGATGAGCGATGGTAGGTCAATTTTGAGGATGTCCTCAAGGATGACCTCGAAGCGATCGTGGGTGCTGAAGCGCTCTTTCAGGCCGTCGGCAAGAGCCGGGTCGACTTCGACGGCAGTGAGCGGGACGCCCTTGGCGACGAGATGTTCGGTGAGTGCGCCTTGGCCGGGTCCAATCTCGATGACGGGGATATCAGGCGATGAGACGACGGCGTCGGCAATGCGGGCACAGACGGACTTGTCGCGCAGGAAGTGCTGCCCGAGCGGTGGGCGTGATCTGCGCGGCGGCATGCACTCCAGTGTAGGGAGTTAGCGGTGGCTTTAGGTACGCGCGCGTGCCGGCTGCGCGACGGACGGAAGCCACTCTTCAAGCTCGTGTTGAATGTTCGCCCGTGTTGCCTTCGCCCCTTTGAGGATGTGTACGTTCTGTGCGCGAAAGTTGCCTCCTTCGGTGCTGATGAGAATTGAATAGATCGTCTCGGCGTCCCGTTCGGAGAACCTCAGCGACTTGTCGGGTAGGTTCTTGTAGTCGGCGACACCGACGACTAGGGCGTAGCTTCTCGGGATCGTAATTGGCTCGCCCGCGGGCGTGATCAGATCTTGTGCGGGTGGTCGCCCATCGGGAACGATCTTCAGGTCGCGCTTCTGGGTGTTTTCCTGCGCGACGAGCGGCAATGCTGCGAGCAAGAAAACGCTGAAAACCCTGATGTGACTCCATCTTGGTCGAAACATGGGCTCACCTATGTGCCAGACGGAACTCGAAGACGACCGGTCCCACGATGGTAGGCCTTCGATGAGTTAGGCGTTTGTTTTGGTGAAATCACCTCATGGGTTCTAAGGGTAGAGGTGCAAGTCCTATGGGCTAGCAGCGGGCGTGATCGTACTACCCTATCGCATTACCTAGCGAAGCTTGTCGTACTCCGCCGGGAGATCAATGTCCCACAGGATCCCCGGATCATCAACGTCAACGAACAACGTCTCGTCGCGATGTGAACGGATGACTTCCTTGGCCGATGACGCGGGTGGCGATGCCACGATCTCATCGAGCACCGTGCATGCCGCGATCACGGGGTGCCCCCGACGTTCGCCATACCGGGGAATCGCGATCAGGGGTTTCGTCTTCTCGTATTTGCCGATGAGAAGATCCAGCGTTTCAGCTGCCACAGCCGGGTGGTCAACCAAAGTGAACAGTGCGGACTTCGCCGTGGTCGGCAGCGCACGGATACCCGCCTGTAGCGACGTGAGCATCCCGCGCTTGTAGTCGGGGTTGACGACAACCTGCGGACCACTCGGGATCACCTGCCGGATTAGATCCGCGTGATGCCCCAGCACGACGACGAGAGGATCTATGCGCGGCAGGAGCACAGCAATGAGGTGCTCAAGGAACGTCGTTCCGCGAAACGCCAGTAGCGCCTTGTCTCGGCCCATGCGCCGCGACTCACCGGCGGAAAGGATGATGCCGGCGGGTTTCCCGCTTGTGGGCAAGGCTAGTTTCGCCGCAACGGGGGAAGTTTGGCGGCCACTGTCTCGGGGAGTTCTGCCTCGGTATCCTCGAGGCCTTCCGGTTCTTCGTGGACCTGTAAGGCCTTCGGGATTCCCTCGGCGAAAAGAGATTTCGAAAGGGGGCTCCAGCCGTCGGCCGGTTTGCGGCGCCGGTGGATCATCTCGCCCACCACCGCGACAGCGATTTCTTCCGGGGAGCCAGCGCCGATGTCAAACCCCATCGGTCCATGCAAGCGCGCGAGCTTCTCGATCGGCACACCGTCTTTGACGAGTTGCTTGATGACCTCGAGCGTCTTGCGCTTGCTCCCAATCATCCCGAGATAACGGGCCGGAGTCTTCGCCGCCCAGCCCAGCACGCGCATGTCGTCGCGGTGGCCGCGCGTCACGATGATGATGAAACTCGACTCATTGACCTGAAGCTTCGGGAAGATCGTTTCATATTCATCGGCGTATACCTCCGACGCTTCCGGGAAGCGTTCGCGGTTGGCATACGTGTCGCGGTCGTCGACGATCACCGTCCGGAAGCCGGCCAGCGTCGCCACCTTTGAAAGGCTTTTCGAGATGTGTCCGGCACCGAAGATGTAGCAGATGGGGATAGGGAGAATGGGTTCCACGTAAACGTTGAGTTGGCCGCCGCAGATGAGCCCTTGATCATAGGCTGCTTCCTGCCCGAGGTTGAACGTCAGCATGCGCGCCTTCTCGGTTTCCATCACCTCGCGCGCGGCGTTCCACACCTCGGCTTCGGTGCAACCGCCGCCGATCGTGCCGACCAGCGAGCCGTCCTCGCGCACCAGCATCTTGGCGCTCTGGAAGCTGGGGATCGAACCCTCCACCTCAACGATGGTCGCCATCGCGGCCTTCTTGCCCGCTCGCCGCAAATGTACAAGCTCTTCGTAAACGTCTGTTGGACGGCCCATATGCGCTACTACTCGAAGGCTCATTATAATACGGGGCTGTTTCCATCCTTTCGTTTTCCGCTTCCAAGAGGTGAGTCGCAATGAAAGCCGTTCGCATCCATGAGCACGGTGGTCCGGAAGTTCTCCGCTACGAGGACGCGCCCGACCCCACTCTCCGCGCCAATGAGGTACTCATCAAGGTCGGAGCCTGTGGCCTGAATCACCTCGACCTGTTCATTCGCGGAGGGCTGCCCGGCCTCAAGCTTGACATGCCGCACACGCTTGGCAGTGACGCAGCGGGCGAGATTGTGGAAGTCGGGTCAGTATGCGAGTTCGCCAAAGTTGGCGAGCGCGTGTTGATCGCGCCGGGGAGAACTTCACGCCGCGGAGCCTTGGCCGCCGCGGGCCAGGACAACCTGAGCCCCGACTACGGCGTATTCGGCTACCAACACAAAGGACTCAACTCGGAATACATCGCGGTCCCGGAATCAAACGCCATTCCGATTCCGGGCGAACTGAGCTATGAGGAAGCAGCGTCGATTCCGCTGGTCTTCCTCACCGCGTGGCATATGCTGGTTGGCATCGCGAAGATGAAGATGCTCGAAGATGTCCTCATCATCGGCGGGAGTTCGGGCGTCGGAATCGCGGCGATCCAGATCGCGAAGCTGTTTCACTGCCGCGTCATCGCCACGGCCGGCGGCGAGGAAAAGTTAGCCAAAGCGAAACAGCTAGGCGCCGACCACGTCATCGATCACTACAAGCAGGACATTCGCGCCGAGGTTAGGGCGTTCACCAAGAAGCGTGGTGTCGACATAGTCTTCGAACACGTCGGTCAAGCCACCTGGAAGGCGGCCACGGCGAGCCTGGCGCATCACGGACGCCTCGTCACCTGCGGCGCGACGACGGGCGGCGATGTCGATCTCAGCGTCACCCACCTGTTCTTCCGTCAGTTGTCGCTCAATGGTTCGTTCATGGGCACCCTCGGCGAGTTGCACGAGGTATTGCGCTTCTTCGAACGCGGACTACTAAAGCCCGTCGTCGACAAAGTATTCCCGCTGGCCGAGCTTCGCGCAGCCCACGAGCACCTGGAGAACAAGCAGCAGTTCGGGAAGGTCGTAGTCGTCCCGTAGTGGATGTTCTCTTGGTGTCGTCCGGCCGGAAGTGAATTCGTCGGTAGAGACCTACTGGGTAATGCCGTACACACTCAAAGGGTACTGGTCGGCAACCGTGACAGCGAATTGCCGAATTACGTTTCGGTTTGAGGACGGCGACGTCTCCGACATCGATGTTGTGGATTATCACTAGCCTGGAGATTTGGCACGCCCATGAAAAACCCACCTCGTCCGGGTCGGATCGTTAAGAACAAATGCTTGGAACTCCTGAATCTGACTGTGACCAAGGGCGCGAAGATCTTGGGTGTAAGCCGCAAGGCGTTTTCAGAGTTGATCTATGGGTACTCAGGAATCTCGCCGGAGATGGCAATTCGGCTGTCGAAAGTGTTTGGCAGTTCGGCTTAGACTTGGCTGCGGATGCAGATGAGTTTTGATTTGCCTCAGGTCAAGCGCCGGGAGAATGACATTGCAGTGGAGCGGTATGAGGCGGTGGGGTAGACCTACAATGCCGATATGAGTGATCGAACACTTGCACTCCCTCGAGAAGCCCTGACCGTCCGCACTTGAGGTGTAGTGGCCGCTTACCTATAGCTCACTGCGGAGCTTGAGACTTTCACCTCCGGGTATTCGCTCGAGCCCAGCAGCAAACTGATAGCCTCGTCTTCGGATTCATTCTTTGGGCCGAGAATAAGCTCCGCTATTGCGTCCGTAGGAAGAGGGTGCTCGAAGTACTGGATCACGCGATCAGTGGTGGCACGGACCCGGGGTTCCATCGCGTTCTTGGTGCCCTTCAATAATCGCTTGCCATCAAACTTGGTTCCTTGAAACTTGAATATTATCCGCCGCTCGCGCTCTTCGCGAAACCCAGGGCTCTTCATGCTTGCCCTTAGTAGCCCGTGTCTAAACCGCCGCTTCTGAGAGCGGGAGGCATGAGTTCGGGCGGCGGGATCGGGCCGGGCCCGGCGGGTCGAGTTGTCCGATCGGCGCGTTGCCGGGACCCGCAGGTGCTTGGAGGGCCCCCAACAGCGCCAAAATCTCTTCGCAAAGCCTTTTTACGGCCTCGGCCAGACCTCGCGGCGTTCCCGCACCATGCTTGGTCCGCAGCAGCAGCGCCAGATTGCACGCCGCCGCTTGGAACAGTAGTTTCTTTTTCACTTCGTCCAGCCCACGCACTCGTAACCGCCGCATCGCGCCCTTCTCGAACTGGTGTGCAAACGGCCTCTCCAGCTTCTCGCCCTGCTGTGATAGCCCTTGTCCGCAACGACTTCTTCCACGCCCGCTTCGTTGACATCCTGCGCCGTCGTCATCTGTTCGGCCACCGCTTCGCCCGCGGCCGGCACGGTCTGTTGGATCGACGCCGTGTCGCCGCTCGCGCCCGGATGTGCCGTCGTCGCCACGATCGCCCCCGTGTCCAGATCCACCGCTTGATGTGTCTCGGCGTCGAGCAGCTGCCGGGTACGGGAGAGCGTCACATGATCCGGCGTCGCTTCGTCGAGACCGTAGCCGAGGAAACAACGCAACGACAGGGAGTCGGCGACGCGCCAGGCGATGCCACGCTCGGAGTCCTCGCCTTCGAAGAAGCCGATCAGCTGCAGTCGAAAGTGGACTCCTGGCGCCAACGACGGCCTCCCCAGCCGGTCATGGTAGAACGACCGGCAGCGCTCTTGGCAGAACCCGTCGAAGCCGGCTACATCGAGCGTTTCGTTGAGTCGTTTGTAGAACGGATGTCCCGGTGCTTCGGCTACATCGGCGGCGTAAAACAGCCCCTGCTGTCGCCGCCGCTTCACGCGCGCCCCCATTGCCATGGCACCCGTCTACATTAAAACATCTTATCTTCCAAATGGTTTTTAGACACAGGCTGTTAGGTGGTCAAGCCCAAAAAGTAATGTGTGAACCATCCCTTCGGACTCGGAGCCTGACTTTTCTCGGCATTTGTCCACGTACCAACTCATCAGCTGGTCGAGATAGGTCTGTTGCGCTTGCTCATCGTACACAACATCGACCGCAGTGAGTTCGTAATCGTGATAGGGCACTCCGATTTTCAATAGGGGGCGGTTTGGAACAAGGTCTGCTCGAACCCCAATCGCTACGCCCTGCCCGTTGTCCGCATATCCGTGCCACTGACTCAATAAATCCCTTTCCAACGAGAAACACCGAATATATGTAGGACCGCGAAACGCCAAGTGCCGGTCCAGCGATAGCGCAGATAGTATGTCATTCCTGTGTGGAAGGTCGTCAGGAATGGAGAGCAAGTGGTCTGCCCAGCGGCCCTCCATATTGTCATTGGTGGTCTTGAAGTCTGACAACCAGGTCGTTTTGGACGCGACGATGCTCACGAACGCCGTTGTCGAACAGTAGTGATACATGACCTCTGGCATGCAGTTGGACTCGTGTCCCAGGGACGGCTTCTATTGTTGAGCCTCCTCTTGACGGGCGACCAGTTTGGCTCGGGCTTCGCTGTAAAGCCGCTTGATGTCTTCCTTTTCGGCTTCAGTGTTCCAGGGGCCCGTCTTCAAGGCCCGTTCGAGGGTGTTGTCGAGGCGGTCGATGAAATATTGCGCGTCTGCGGCGGACCGGATCGGCTTGTTGTCGATGATCACACGCACGGGCATCGTGGCGGCAAATGGGAACGGACGCCGGATGGGGTGAGCGGCGTACTTCGCCTTCGTCCGGACGGCGAACCAGCCGGTACCTTCGATGGTGATTTGGTCGTCCAAGGTGGCCGTGCGCACTTCCCCCGTGGGCTCTAAGGTCGCGACAACTTTGTTATTGAAGAGCAGCTCGATTGATTCGATCGGCATGATCGAGCGGACTTCGGCTTTAGCGTGCATCGTGTGCGAGCCGGCCCCCAGTTGGATGGTGTCGCCGGGGTCTTTGCCGTTCAGCGTGAAGTAGACCAGTGGACCGGCGCTGACGAAGCTGCGTCCGGCGCGGAAGTCCTCGATCCACTTGTCATAGTTGAGTTCCTTGCCGCTCTTCACGTAGACGCGGTTCGAGCCGATGATGTAGCTGCGATAGAAGTTTCCGAAGGCGTCTTCGCCGGCGGACGCGACGACGTCATAACCGCAGTTCCAGGCCCGGTAGAGCGGCTCCATGCCACCGATGGAATTGGCCTCGACGAAGTCGACCGTGCCGAGAGCGAGGTCGGCGGGAAAGTTGCTGCCGGCGCCATGAGCATACCCAGCGAGGGCGCCTTGCTCACGGGCGACCTTGTTAGGCACGGTGTTCGATGGGTGCAGGCTCGCGACCACGGTGTTCTGGTAGCCAACGTAATCCGGAATGACGTAGTGCTCTTTCAAGTTCAGAAAAGCGCCGTGACCCCAGAACGGTGGATGGTATTCCTGATTGTGGTTGAGAATACGCTCCTTCGTCGAGACGGGATCGAGCTTACCGGTGAAGTGAGCGATGTCGGGGATGCGTTGCTCCTTATTGCAAATGAGATTGTTGAGAACGTGAATGTCTTCGGCGTCGCCCTGGAACATCATCGTTTCAGGAGGGTTGTAATAGACGCCCGAGTAATTCATGTGGAAATGGTTGGCGCCGTCCCACCAGCCCTTGTCGCGCGCCTTGTCGAGCCGTTTGAGGTGGATGGTGACGGATGCAGGGCGGTTCTCGCTGACCGTGACTTCCTGGTCGACCGGGAAAAACTCGAACCCTTTCGCGACGCCGAAGGTAGCCTTGCCGGGCGGCAGGTCAATTTCAAACTCACCGTCCGTGTGGAAGTAGTGATACTCTTCCTTGTCCATGTGGTCGTACATGATCCAATCGACACGCAGCCAGCTTTCCTTCGGTGCATAAGACCGCCCGTCGGCAGCGTCGAGGTGGACGCGCGCGGCCGTGACCTTGCCGGTGCTGTCGTCGATGATCTTCACCCGCAACTTGCCAATGGGGCGCTTATGGACGAGCCTTTCGGCCTTGATCTGTTCAAGCTTGCCGCCGAACCAATGGAATAGCCAAAGGGTGGTGTCACCGGTTTCATTCGAGATGAAGGCGATACGGTTGCCGTCGGGGGACCAACGCGGGCTGGTGCGGTCGAAGTCGCCGTAGGTGAGCGGGAAGTAGTCGCCGCCCTTCGGGGGCATAGCCCATAGCTGTTGCCACTGGCGGCCGAGGTACGAACTGTAGACCATCTTCGCGCCGTCGGGTGAGATCGTCGGACGGGCGCGCCAAGTCGTTTCCTCGTAGTGGAAGCGGGTCATCTTGGCGTCGGGTTCGGCCTTCATCCAATAGAAACCGCCGGAGCCGTGCTTGTTGTCGCGATTGGTGATGAAGAACAGTTCTTTGCTGTCGGGCGACCATGTGGGATGCAGGTGCACGGCCCAGTTGCCGTAGTAGACCGTGGGCGGGACAAGTTCATAGTCCTGTGTGATGCGATAGGGTTCGCCGAGCTTACCGTTGGCAAAATCCATCATCCAGATGTTGTAGCGGCCCTGGGTTCTACTCGAGACGAACGCCAGCCGCTTGCCGTCGGGTGCCCACTCAGGCTCAACGTTAATGGATATGCCGGATGTGACTTCGGTCACCTTGCCAGTTTCGAGATCGAGCATTTTGAGATGGATCTCTTCATTGATCTCGGACGTGTAGGCGATGTAGCGTCCGCCGGGATGCCACGACGGCATAGATTCATACGCCGCGCCTTCCGTGAGTTCGAAGGCCGTGGTTTCGCCGACTCTGATTTTCCAGATCGAGCCTTTCATGCCGAAGGCGATCTCCGTGCCGTCAGGCGACCATGATGGGTAGTTCGGTCCGTTAGTGATTTGCGGGAGATAGCATTCTAGTATGTAGGGCTGGCCCATCATGATCTTCGAGAAGACGCGGCGGTGGCCCTGGGCGTCGGCGGTGGGTGGAAGGGAGGTGAGGCAAAAGAGGATGACGATAAGAGAACGGATCAAGTTGTTCATAACGGGTATCAGCGATGCTAGATGCACTAATTACTATCCTGCAATTCGTGGCAGCTGGCCGGGACATACTTCTTGGGTATCAGGGTGGCTGTGCTCGTCCAGTAGGTGACGATCTTATGTTCGACGATCGAGCCCATCAGCATGTGGGCTTCCCACTTGGTTAGACCGCAGTCCTCGCGAAGCCAGCGGATCATGTCGGAGTTACCTTCTCTGATTCGTGAATCAGTCGTCGAATCTTTGGAGGGGTTGTTGATGATCGACACGATGTGCGTGTCATTGACGAGTCGCGGGCCGGTGAGGTTCTTGTTCTTGACGACACGCACACTGAACTCGACATCGAGCGATGTTTCAATCCCGGCGCCGAAGCCTTCGCCGTCACCTTGCTGCGCGTGACCGTCACCGAGATAGAGATAGGCGCCCTGGTGATAGACGGGGAAATACAGAGTCGCGCCTTCGACGACGTCGTTGTAGTCCATATTCCCGCCGTAGGTTGAGATGGGGCTGTAGGCCGTGTCGGCCTCTCCGGGTTGGCCGACGCCGATTGTGCCGAGCATGGGGCGGACGGGTAGCTCGATCGGCCAGTCGGAACGCATCTCGGGCTTGAGGCGTGGGCTAACAGTTAGCTTCTGGAGATCGATGTCCCACGGGACGAGGTCGCCGCGCTCGGGGCGGACGGCGTTCATCCCGTAGATGTGGTCGCGAGCATTCTCGGTGTCGCCCGGCTTGATGCGGGCATCGGGAATGCCGGACGTCGTGTAGCCGTAGTTCCGGTTTACACGCAGGCGATCGAGATGGACTTCCAGCGCGTCGCCTGGTTCGGCGCCTTCGATATAGAACGGTCCAAATAAGGGGTTGCCGCCTTCGGGCCGGACATAAGGGTGCTTGAGGTGATGAATGCCCTTGTCATCGCCGCCGCCGGAGTCCCAGGTGCGAGTAACAACGCTGTCGCCGGACCTAATGCGAAGGATCGGTTCCTTCTGCGCGGAAAGATTGCGCGAGTGGTGATCGGGGAAGATCTTGTGGGTTTCCGCGCGCAGGGTGGTGGTTAGAACGGCGATTGCGAGAACAAGGCACACGGGCACGACACGCCGTGCCCCTACATGACTACTCATTCGCCACCTCCGAATTGGTGGCACCTTGGCGGTAGATACTTCTTCTTCATGAGTGTTGCCATAGAGCCGTAGTAAGTAATGATCTTGTGCTCGACAACGGAGCCGAGGAGCATGTGGGCCTCGGGGGACGTGAGCTCGCATTCCTCTTGGAGCCAATGCAGCATGTCGGAGTTGGCGGAGCGGATGCCGATGTCCATGTTGCTGTTGAATTCGGGCTGGCTGGCGATCGAGACCAGATACTCATCGTTGATGAGACGCGGGATGCGGAGCCGCTTGCCTTTGTGAAGCTTGACGGTAAATTGGACGTCCATCGAGATTTCGACACCCGCGCCGAAGCCCTCGCCGTCGCCTTGCAGGGCGTGTCCATCACCGACATAGAGGTAAGCACCCTCGGCGAAGACGGGCAGCAGGACTGTTGCGCCTTCGACGATGTCGTTGTAGTCCATGTTGCCGCCGTAGTTGCCCGAGGGGCCCGAGGTGCGCACCTGGTGTCCCCGCGGCGCGGGAGCGACGCCGATGCAGCCGAGCATCGGACGTGCCGGTAGCACCAAGGCCCAACCGGACTTGTCCTGCGGGCGTAGCCGCGGCGTCACAGTGTTCTTCTCGAGATCGGCGTCCCAGGGAATCATGGAGTCACGGCCTGGCCGCACCTTGCCCATACCGTAGTTGGTGTCGTGAATCTTCTCATCGGGATTGAGAATCCCCGGGTTCACCGCGAAGCCGGTGTAGGCGTCTTTGCGATTCATGCGGATCTTGTCGATGTGGACTTCAATCGAGTCGCCGTACTCGGCGCCTTCTATGTAGAAGGGGCCCATCAACGGATTGCCGCGCGCCGGGTACTTGTAAGGGTGCTCGATGTGCCAGGTGCCTTCGTGGTCTTTGCCGCCGGAATCCCAGGTGCGGGTCTTGACGGTGTCACCGGAGCGGATGCGGGCCACGGGATCTTTTTCAGCGGTGAAGACTTGTGAGTGGTGGTCTGGGTAGATCTCGTGGACGGCCGTGAGCGCGGGTAAGGCGGCGAGCGTGAGGAACACGAGAGCTGCGGAGATACGTCGGAACATTGCTGAGACTCCTAGGTGGTGGACTGAATGGGCAGTAGAACCCATGCGGTGACCTATATCGTACAGAGCGACCGCGTGAACTGCATGCCGTACCACTACATTCTCTTGTCAGCGCCTGCGAGTTTACTCATGCTGGTTTAGCGTGGCCGAGTAGTGCTTCTTTGATGCCGCGGGCGGCGAAGATCTCGTCACCGTCGCTCATGCACTGGGTCGTGAGGCCAGCGCTGGGGCCGTCCCCGCCACCGTTGATGAGGATGCGCGGCTCGCCTTCGCGAAGCTGTTTGTAGATTTCCGCTCCAGAAACCGGGATGACGCTCTGGTCCCAGGAGAAGCTGACATTGCTGTAGCCCTGCGTGTTGCCGACGAGTGCGGCGTTGATTCCGGGGGCCTCGCTGAGAACATCAGCGATGTACTGCGCCTTCTTGTTCCAGCCCTCCAGCACGGCGTCATGATCGAGCGCGGCGTATCGCCGCACGGCGGCGACGAGGCCGATGATCTCCTCCTTGCCGACCTTCATGCCGCGGCCGATGGCCTTGTACGGCGAATGATTGAGTGTCGCGGCTTCAATAAGGTCTTTGCGGCCCGCGAGAATTCCGGATGACTGGGGTCCACGAAGGCCCTTGCCGCCGCTGATGACAACGAGATCGGCACCGGCCCTGCTGTAGCGGGTCATGATGTCGGACGGTGGTAGCTCGGAAGCGGCGTCGATCAGGACGGGGATGCCGTGTTGATTGCCGATCTCGATGATCTCTTCGGGCATCAGTGTGCCGGGCGGGTTCCCGGGCGTCCGGTAGACTCGCGCAAGTCCCGTGATCATGGCCGTCTTGTCACTGATCTTGTCGATCATGCCTTGCTTGGTGTCGGCGTCGACGATCGTCATTCCCGCAGCGCGATAGGCACGGTCATAGTTGAAACGATGTTGGGTCTGGGTAAGACACTCGACCTTGTTCCATGTGGGATGCGGAAGGGCCTCGATCTTTTCCGGGTCCGCGCCTGTCAGACAGCCCGCGGCTCCGAGTAGCATCGCGGAGAACGAACCGGCGCTGACAAGTGCGGCTTTGGTACCCATCACGGATGCAATATAGTCTCCCGCCGCTTTGTTAAGGGCATGCATATCGACGAAGTAGTCGTTAGCCTCGGCCATTGCGCGGACGATCTCGTCGGGCATGCGCGAGCCGCCGATGACGGTATTGTGTCCCTGGCAACTCAGAAAGGGGCGTAGGCCGAGCAGGCGGGTGTAGACGCTATCTTGCCCCCACGCATGCGCGCGGCTTTCCAATTGTGTGACAGCGGAACCACATGCGGACGCCACAGCTCCCACTGCGGCTATCAGGCCGCGGCGGGACAGTTTTGCTACACCGGAGCCATTTGCCTCGGATGCTGTTTTCGACATCGTATCCTCCTGATGACCTGCCCCCACAAGTTGTATCACTTTCTAAGTTAGGATCTGGGCCGTTTTCGGCGGGCGCAGGGGCGGAGCCCCGTAGCTCGCTGAAAACGGCTCGAATGCCTCCGGTGTCGGTGGCCGATAGCCCAAGGAACTGTGCGACCGTCGCGTGTTGTACTCCATTCGCATTCCGGCCAACAAGAGCTTGGAATTGGCGATTGAAGACATCCTGTTTCGGTCGCCGGGCAGGCCGGGTCGCAAGCCCTTGGTGCGCTACAAGAGCTTCCGCTATCAGGCGGAGGGTTGGTCCAAGCCGCGACGCATCGTGGCCAAGGTCTAGCATCATCAAGGTGAGCTGTTCCCGCGCGTCGGCTTCATCGTTACGAGTATGACCCTGCCCAGTCGCTCGGTGGTGCGGTTCTACAACAAGCGCGGCACGGCCGAGCAGTGGATCCAAGAAGGTAAACAGGCCACGCACTGGACGCAGC